>Ga0272441_10012064_pt1 | contig 12708 bp, 9 predicted proteins | sample SSMProp6N_FD_193582 | JGI IMG/M metagenome (GOLD analysis project Ga0272441, IMG submission 193582) | Marine sediment archaeal communities from Little Sippewissett salt marsh, Falmouth, MA, United States - SSM-Prop-6N | ecosystem: Environmental > Aquatic > Marine > Wetlands > Sediment ...
ACACATGAGTTGACAGCCAAGCAGCGGTTGGTCATCGAGCGGGCCCGGATGCCCGAGCAGGACCCACGCCGCCGATCGAGTACCTTCTCGGAGGTCAACCTGGGCCTGGCCCAAACCGCCGCCATCGAAGAGGCACGCAGATGCCTCCAGTGCAAGACCCGTCCGTGCGTCGCGGGCTGCCCGGTGGCGCTGCGGATTCCCGAGTTCCTCGCGTGCCTGGCCGCCGGGGACCTGCCGGGGGCCGCTGCCATCCTGCAAGCCGACAACGCCCTGCCTGCCACCACCGGCCGCGTCTGTCCCCAGGAAACCCAGTGCGAGGCCAGGTGCCTCCGGGGAAAGAAGGGCCAGGCCGTCGCCATCGGCTGGCTGGAACGATTCGTTGCCGATTGGGCGGCAGACCATGCGCGGGCGCCGGCGCCCCCTGCCCGTCACAGCGGGCGCCGCGTAGCCGTCGTCGGCTCGGGCCCCGGCGGGCTCACTGCCGCCGGTGAGCTGGCCCGAATGGGCCACGACGTGACGATCTTCGAGGCCCTCCACGCACCGGGCGGCGTCCTGCGATATGGCATCCCGGAGTTCCGCCTGCCCAAGCGGATTGTCGACCGCGAGGTGGCGAACCTCCAGGCCCTCGGCGTGGCGATCGAGTGCAACGTCGTCGTCGGCAAGACGATCGCCCTTCAGCAGATCATGACAGACTTCGATGCGTGCTTCATCGCCAACGGCGCCGGGCTGCCGATGTTCCTCAACGTGCCGGGGGAGAACCTCAAGGGCGTCTACTCCGCCAATGAGTATCTCACCCGGGTGAACCTGATGGGGGCCTACCGCCCGGAGAGTCCCACGCCCATTGCCCGTGGGGAGGTCTGTGTCGTCTTCGGCGGGGGCAACACGGCGATGGACGCCGTCCGCACGTCGAAGCGGCTGGGCTCGAAGCGGGCCATCCTCGCCTACCGCCGCAGCCGAGCCGAAATGCCCGCGCGGGCCGAGGAGATCCACCACGCCGAGCAGGAGGGCATCGAGCTGCTCTTCCTCGTGACGCCGCTCGAACTGCTCGGCGACGACGACGACTGGGTCCGGGGCGTACGGCTCCAGCGGATGGAGCTGGGCGAGCCGGACGCTTCGGGTCGCCCCCGCCCCGTGCCCATCGCCGGCAGCGAGTTCGAGTTGCCGGCCGATATCGCCGTCGTCGCCATCGGCACGCGCGCCAACCCACTCTTGACGGCCACCTGCCCCGAGCTGAAGCGGAACCGGTGGGGCAACATCGAGGTGGACGAGCGCCAGATGACGAGCATCCCGGGCGCCTTCGCCGGCGGAGACATTGTCCGGGGCGGGGCGACCGTTATTCTGGCCATGGGCGACGGCAAGAACGCCGCCGCCGGTATCGACGCCTATCTCAAGGCGTAAGGAGCAACGGCTCGAGCTTCTATCCGCATCCGGCATCGAGTCGATCGAGGACGCGCCCGGCAGTCCCTTTGATCCCAACACGATGCGGCCTCTCAAGCCCTCCCGGTCGGGCCCGCAGGGCCGAGCCCCTCAGGTTCGCGCCTCCCACCGCCCCGGCTTCCGCGTGGGCGGGAATGTCCTCCTGCCGCAAGTGGTGGACGTGCCGTGGTCGCCATCGCATAGGGCGTGCCCATGACTTTTGACGAATCGGGTCCCTCTTGGACGGAGCACAGTGACGGCCGGCTTCCTGACCGTCGACATCGGCACGGGCATAATGGAGCTCCCGGCCCCCGAACGGTGGGCGCGGACGGAATGCCGCTGTGCGAGTTGGGCTGCGTCCGTGGCAATGCCCCTGGCGGGCAGCGCCCCGGGGCAAGCGCGGGCGCCCGGGACCGGGCGGCGGGCCGGCCCTGGTCAGGTGGCGGGCCATCAGCTACCCGCTCCGGGCGACGCCTCAGAGTACTTCCGCAGGTAGTAGCGGTACTGATGGTAGGACAGCCCGAGGTCGCGGGCGGCCTGGGCCTGGTTGCCGGCGGCGCCGTCGAGCGCGGAGCGGATCAGGCGGCGCTTGAAGGACTCGACCTGGTCCTGGAAGGCCCCATCGACGGGCTCGACCGGGGCCTGGGCGGCGGGCAGCATGCCGATGTCCTCCGGCGTGATCTCGTTGGTCGTGTCGCGGTAGACGGCCCGTTCGATGATGTTCTTCAACTCCCGCACGTTGCCCGGGAACGCGTACGCGTTGAGCACGTCGATGGCCGACCGGCTCAGCCGCTTGCCGCGCAGCGACGGGATTTCCCGCATGAACTCGCCGAAGAAGTGCCGCGCCAGCACCTCGATGTCTCCTTCGCGCTGCCGCAGCGGCGGGACGCGGATAACCTCGAAGCTCAGCCGGTCGTACAGGTCGCGGAGGAACTGGCCTTCCCGCATTCTCTGTTCGAGGTCCACGTTCGTGGCGGCGATAATCCGGGCGTCCACCTGGATCTCGGTGGTCCCGCCGACCCGCGCGAACGTCCCGTACTCCACCACGCGAAGGATCTTCTGCTGGAAAGGCAGCGACATGTTCCCGATCTCGTCGAGGAACAACGTCCCGCCGGAGGCCAGCTCGAACTTGCCGTGAGCCATCGAGTCGGCGCCGGTGAATGCGCCCTTCTCGTGGCCAAATAGCTCGCTCTCCAGGAGGTTGTCGGGAAAGGCGGCGCAGTTGACAACCACCATGGGCCGGCCGCCGTTGCCGCCGGCAGCGTGGATCGCGCGGGCCACCAGCTCTTTGCCCGTGCCGCGCTCGCCGACGATCAACACCGGCCGGGGAATGCCCGCCACGCGTTCGACGCGAGCGATGACGTCCAGCATCTGCGGCGAGCGGCCGACGATCTGGTAGCGTTCCCACGCCGCCGCCCGCAGGAGCATGTTCTGCTCGCGCAACATGCGATTGCGGCAAATCAACGCCAAGTGGGTGGCGACCTTCTCCAGCAGCGTGCGGACGCGGCGCTCCAGGTCGCCGGAGCGGACAAGGAAGTCGTTGGCCCCGGCCCGGATCGCGTCGGCCGCGGTGTCCACGTTTCCGGTCTCGGCGACGGCGATCACGGCGGCGTCTCCGGCCGCCTCGCGAATCGTGCCCAGCAGCTCCGGCCCGCCGCGCCGGCCGTCGCCGAGCACGTAGTCGACCAGCACGAGTTCCCACGGCAGGCCGCCGCGGAGCTTCTCCAGCAGGCGGTCGGCGCTGAAAACCCGCTCGACTTCGCAGTCGGCCTCGCCCGTGGCATCGAAGGCCTCCCCCAGCGATTCAAGCTCCCCCTGCGGCGTATCCAGGACCAGAATCCGACGCGTCATCTCATGCCCCTGTGCTGTGTGGCCGCGTGTCTCCTTGCTCGCAGCCTACCGCGCCGCGGGATGCCGTCGAAGGGCTAAGTAGAGGTTTTCACCATGATGTGAGAAAAACCTCTATATCGCCCCCAGGGAGCGATCTGACCCAAATACCAATTAAAAAACAACTTAGACCTATTTGAGCCCCAGGCACACGCCTTGCCATCTTCCCGGCGCACGACCGCAGGGACAGCGGCCCAGTGCGGAGCGAAGGTCGAATGGAAACGGTGACGGCCATCTTCACCATCCTGGTCGCGGGCCTGCGAGGCGTGCGAATCGTCCTGTGGGTTCTTGGGATCCGGGTGATCGGCCCGACGAAGGTAGGCGTGGTCGAGAAGCTGTGGTCTGTCAGGGGGTTGTTAAGGAGGTGTGGCTTGGTTTCCGTGGACGAGAAGGTCGGCCTGCTGCCCGAAGTGCTGAGCGGCGGGGTGTACTTCTTCTACTTCCCCTGGCAGTACCGGGTCCACAAGTTGCCAACGGTGGACGCCGGCCGCCGCAGTCGCATCGGGGCCCGGGAGGGCCTTCGCCGGCGCCTCGGCCGAATGCTCCAGTGGGCCCTGCCGCGGGCGGTCCGGGGCGAGGCCCCGTCGCGGGCTCGCGGCCTGGCCGGCTACCTCCAGACGTTGACGGCCAAGATGCGGCGAGAGACGGCCCCGCGGACGGAGGCGCAGCCATGACGCCGGTACTGGCGGTACTGAGCGGGCTGTGGCTGGTGGTTCGTGCCCTCCGGCTCGTGATGCGCTGGGCGGGATGGCGGCTGGAGGTTGTGCCCCTGCCCGGCGCGGTGGGTGGCCTGGTGACGTTCGGTCGCTGGGTCGGTCGCGCCGTCTGGCTCCTCTCGGCGGGGGCCACGGGATGCACGGGCGCCACCCCCTGGGCCGCCCTTTGCGGCGCCGCGTTCCTTGCGGGCGCCACGATCGTGATTCTGAATTGGCGGGCCGCCCGAACGCGGCCCGGCGGGAAAGGAGACTGAATATGCTTGCGATCGCGTGGGAATCTCTGGGTCAGACCGCACTGCTCGTCGCGAGTATCGCCCTTGGCGTGCCGGTCCTCGCCTGGTTGCTGGGCGTCAGGTACATTCCCCACAACCGCGTCGGCGTGGTGGAGAAGCTCTGGTCCCTGGCCGGCTCGTTGCGGGAGGGTCGGATCATCGCCACCCGCGGCAAGGCGGGCTTCCAGGCGAGGATCCTCCGCGGCGGGATTCACTTCCTGTACTTCCCGTGGCAGTGGCGGATCCACCGCCAGCCGCTGATCGTCGTGGGCGAGGGGCGCATCGGCTACGTGTACGCACGCGACGGCAAGCCCCTGCCGCCCACCCAGACGCTCGGCGCGGCGGTCGGATGCAACAACTTCCAGGACGCCGAGGCGTTCCTGACCGGCGGGGGTCGGCGCGGCCGGCAGCGGGCGATCCTCCGCGAGGGCGTCTATGCGATCAACCTGGCGCAATTCGTAGTGATCACGGAGGACCGCGTCTACAACGGCCCGTTGAAGGATGACGACGCCTCGCAGTTCGTCAACTGGCAGGCGCAGCTTCAGGAGGCAGACGGGTTCTCACCCGTGGTCATCGGCCGGGGCCGGATCGGGGGCGAGGCCCAGGGCGAGCCCGAGGACACGTCGGACGCGGCAACCCGGCTGACGCGATGGGACACGATCGGCGTGGTCACGGTGCACGACGGTCCGCCCATCCAGTCCGGCGAGATCATCGCCCCCGAGGTGGAGTCCACCGAGCGGGACGATCACAGCTACTTCCAGGACCCCGAGGCGTTCCTGGCCCTCGGCGGGCGGCGAGGCAAGCAACTCCAGGTCCTCACCGACGGAACGTTTTTCATCAACCGCTGGTTTGCCACGGTGGAGGTCCGCCCGAAGACGCTGATCCCGATCGGCTACGTGGGCGTGGTGGTCAGCTACTACGGCACGTGCGGCCAGGACGTCACGGGCGAGCAGTTCCGCTACGGCGAGCAGGTGGACCCCGACCAGCGCGGCGTCTGGAAGCGGGCGCTGACGCCGGGCAAGTACCCGTTGAACCCCTACGCGCTGAAGGTCGTCCACGTGCCGACGGTCAACTTCGTCCTGCGGTGGGTCACGGGGATGGTGGAGCAGCACCAGTACGACAAGGACCTGACGAGCATCGAGCTGATCACCGCCGACGGCTACGAGCCGACCCTGCCCCTCTCGCTGGTGCTGCACATCGACTACGAGAAGGCCCCGAGCGTCGTGCAGCGCTTCGGCGACGTCAAGCGCCTCATCAGCCAGACGTTAGACCCGATCATCTCCGCGTACTTCCGGGACGTGGCCCAGACCACGCAGATGCTCGACCTGCTGACCCACCGCGAGGAGATCCAGCAGCGCGCCACCGCCGAGTTGGGGCGGCGGTTTCGGGAGTACGACATCACCTGCGTGGCCGTGCTGATCGGCCGGCCGGAATCCAAGGGCGACCACGAGCCGGGGCAGGACCCCATCGACCGGCTGTTCGACCAGCTCCGCCAGCGCCGCCTCGCCCGCGAGCAGGTCGAGACGTTCCAGAAGCAGCAGGAGGCGGCCGTCAAGCTCCGCGAGCTCAACGACGCCCAGGCCGCGGCGCAGAAGCAGATGGAGCTGACCCAGACACGCGTGGACGTGGAGATCGCAGGCAACCGGGGGGAGGCCCAACTGGCCGAGGCCCAACGGCTCGCCAAGCGGGACGTCGCCCGCGCCGAGGGCGAGGCCCGGTCCCAGGAGCTCACGGGCCGGGGCCAGGCCCGGCGCGTCGGGCAGGTGGGCCTAGCGGAAGCGGCCGTGTTCCTGCAAAAGGTCCGCGCGTTCGGCGACCCCCGGCTGTTCGCGCTGAACGAGGTCGGCGGGAAGCTGGCGGCCAGCAGCCAACCGCTCGTACCCAAGCGCCTGCTGGTCATGGGGGGCGGGGACGGCCAGGTCGACCCCAGCGCGGCTAACCTGTTCGGCAAGCTCATCGCGATGCTGATTGCCCGGGAGGGTGGCCTGGAGCTCCAGGGCGACGCCGGCTCGCAGGAGCTGGTCGACTATGCCCGCGAGATGACCCGCCAGGCCGAGGCGGCCGGGGAACAGGCGGCCGCGAGCGAGACCGGTGCGGACGACAGCTCGGCCGAGGGGTAACGGCGCGTGGCACGGGCGTCCCGCCCGTGCGTCGCAGGGCCATCTTGGCCCTGCATCCGAATCCCGCGGCCAAGATGGCCGCGGGACGCATGGGCAAGAGGCCCATGCCACGTTCCGCGCGTTCGGTCGTTCGGTCTGCCGAGGAATAAGGGCGCGTGACGGCCGGCGGCGGGTCGGGTAGAGTGTCGTGTTTGTTTTGGATCGCGGATGCAACCACGAGGAAGGCAGTACAGACATGAGAATCGTCATCGGCTCGGACCACGCTGGCTTCGACTACAAGGAGCAGATTCGCCCCTACCTCACCGCGGCGGGGCACGAAGTGACCGACCTGGGGACGTACTCCCCCGAGAGGTGCGATTACCCGAAGTTCATCCGCCCCGTCGCTGAGGCCGTCGCGCGCGGCGAGTTCGAGCGGGGCATCGTGCTGGGCGGCTCGGGCAACGGGGAGGCGATCGTGGCCAACCGCGTGCCGGGTGTCCGCTGCACACTGTGCTGGGACCTTCGCTCCGCCCGCCTGGGTCGGGAGCACAACGACGCCAACGTCCTGTCTCTCGGCCAGCGGATGGTCCCCATCGAGGCCGCGCTGGAGATCGTCGACCTCTGGCTGACCACCGCCTTCGACGGCGGCCGGCACGCGCAACGCATCCGCCTGATCGACGAACCGCAGTAGGAAGGGAGGAACGCTGCCTAGGCGACTTCTGTTGGGGAGAGGATGCGTCGCTGCTTCTCGATCGTGGCTCTGACGGCGTCCGCGGCGCGGATTCCCTGGAAGTGGAGTTCGACGCCAGCCGTTGCGGCGCTGGCGACGCCAACAGTCGCCAAGCCGAAGAGTCGATCTTGAAGGCTCCTGGTGACTGTCACGGCGCGGATGTGCTCAATTGGCAACGCGCCTTCGTAGCGGGTAAGGACGCCGGACCGGACGCGGACGTGGCGTTCTGTAATCAGGTAGGGCGTGCACCGCTGGCGCAGCCAAGCCGGCAGGAAGGCTGCAGGAGCAGCGAGCAGAAGGCAGATCCCCACTGCCAGGAGAAAGCCGGCATTCGCCTCTTCCGCCAGCAGAGACACGACTAGAGTGCCCAGCCCAAGTGCCAGCAGAAGGACCGCCCCAATGTAACTCGCGAGGAACGCCAAGTGCGAGGGCCCCCCGTACCAAAGGACGGGATCGCCATTGGTCGAGGACGAATGGGTAGGCGCTTGGGGCGCGCTCTGAGGCACCCTGGCTACGTTCCCACACTCGGGGCAGCGGTCAGACTGGCCGGCCATGGATACGGGGCTGGCCATCTGCGCCCCGCAAGACGGGCATTGGTACTCGATCATTCCCTTGTACTCCCTTCATTGGCCGGCAACGACGTCGGCGCCGTCGACCTCGACGGTTGCCGGCGGGCGGCAGAAGCTGTCGCGCTTTCGCCGGCCCGGAAACGACAGGCGGACCGTCCGCCCGTCGATCATCTCCGGCAAAGCGGCCGTGGCCGCGGACGCTTTGGGGTCGCGTGGCTCGGGCGCGTCGATGCCCCAGATCTGCACATATGTCGGGTCGGCGTCGTAGCTAGTCGCGAACGTGTCGCCGTCGACGATCCGCTCGACGACGAGTGTTCGCGCCGTGATCTCGCGGCGCTCATGGGCCGGCTCAGCTCTGGGGCAGGAACAGTTCGCCGTCCAGCAGGCAATCGAGAGCACTGGCGACGTAGCCGAAAAGGACGGTACCGTCGAACCCGCTGGGCGTCCAAGCCGTGTTTCCTTTCTGTAGGACGGCTTCCACAAGAAGGCGGTGGGATATGGCCTGATGAGTCTTAAGCCAAGATCCCGTTGTAGCACTAGCTCTTCGGCTGGGGCTTGCCGTCGTCGGCGTCGTAGGCGCCGCCCTCGGCGACGCGCCCGCGGACCTCGACGCGCTCGACGGAGACGGCCTTGCCCGTCTCCGGCTCGACGGCGACCAGCAGGCCGCACATCCGCGGATCGCCGCTGGCGACCTCGAACCGCGTCGGCATGGTGGTGGTCAGCGCGCTGAGCACCCGGTCCACCCGACGGCCCAGAATGCTCTGGTAGGGCCCGGTCATCCCCACGTCGCTGATGAAGGCCGTGCCCTTGTCCAGCACCCGGGCGTCGGCCGTGGGCACGTGCGTGTGCGTGCCGAAGACGGCGCTGACCCGGCCGTTGTACAGCCAGCCGACGGCGACCTTCTCGCTGGTCGCCTCGCCGTGGAAGTCGATCACGCGGAGCTTGACGTCGTCGGGCATTTCCCCGAGGGCCTGGTCCAGCGCGGACCAGGGCGAGTTCCAGCAGCCCATGTACATCTGTCCCAGCGCGCACGCGACGGCCACGCGGTGCTGCCCGCTCTTGGTCGGCACGACCGTCCATCGCCGCCCCGCCGCGGGCTTGAGGTAGTTGACCGGCCGAACGATCCGGTCGGACTGCTCCAGGAGCTGGATCACCTCCCGTTTGCGGAAGGTGTGGTCGCCCAGCGTCACGACGTCCACCCCGTACCGCTGGAGCTTCTTGAAGATCTGCGGCGTCAGCCCGCTGCCCCCCGCGGCGTTCTCCGCATTGCAGATAACCAGTTCGACGTCGTGCTCTGTGATAAACGACGGCAGGTGATCGGCAAGCACCATTCGGCCGGGGCGACCGACAACGTCCCCGATGCACAGCAGATTGATTGGCATACGACGGTTGCTTTCCAGGCCCATCGGGCGGTTGGGGCCGAACGCCCGAAGCGGCGCCCGGCTCGCAGGGCATTATACGGGGTTGTCTCGCGCAGTCCAACAGACGAAACCGGGTCCCCTCCCGCCGTTCGGCGGTCCGCCTGGCGGGAAAGCACCTCCGGGCCCGGCAGGAGTGGTTGCGGAACAGGGACCGGCGAGCTAGCATCAAGGGACGGGCTGGCTGCTTTGTCGGAGTTTCCGGCAAGCGTTTGCGCGGGGAAGTGGACTCGTTGGGCACCGTGGGGGGACGGTCTGTCCGGCAGTTGTCATCGGTTGGCTGTCGCCAGACGAGCTGGCGACTCGAGGGTGATGATGGCGGCGATGGACGAAAGCTACCAACTGCTCGCGGTTCAGTTCATCCGGCGGCAAGTGAGTCGGCTCGCTCGGGAGCTGGACGGGTGTCGGCAAGCCAAGGACGCTGAGTTTGTCCATCAGGCGCGCGTCGCGTCGCGCCGGCTGCGGTCGGGCATGCGGATGTTCGCGGAGTGCGTCCCGGCGAAGAAGGCCAAGCGATGGCGGAAGGAGATCCGCCGATTGACGAAATCCCTCGGCCCGGCGCGCGACGCCGACGTCCAGATCGAGTTCGTGCGGGAATTCCTCGCCGGCGTGACGGAGCGGAAGTGTCGTGCGGGCATTCGGCGGCTGCTCGTGCGCCTGCGTCAGCATCGTGCCCGGCTCCAGCCGCGCATCGTCAAGGCGGTGGACCGGATGGAGAAGTCGGGCGTGCTGAAGGCGATGCGGGCCTCGACGAAGGCCACGCAGTCTCTGCTGGAAGGTCGCGAGGTCACGATCCAGAGCCCCTTCGTCTTTCTCCAGGCCGAGCGGCTGATCCTGCGGAAGCTGGAGGACGTGCTGGCGGTTCAGGACTGCCTGGCCAACCCCGCCGACGCGGCGCGGCACCACGAGATGCGGATCGCGACCAAGCGGCTGCGCTACACGATGGAGATCTGCCGGCCGATCTACGAGGGGCGCCTCGACGACCTCATTGATATCGCCAAGCGGATACAGACCTACCTGGGCGACATCCATGACTGCGACGTATGGATGGAGTCCCTGCCGGCCTTCATGGAAGAGGAGCGGGCGCGGACGCAGGAGTACTACGGTTCGGCGCGCCCGTTCCAGCGGCTTGCCCTCGGCCTGGAGTACCTGCGAGAGAACCGCCGACAGCAGCGCGAGGCGACGTTCGTCGAACTGGCCGAGTACTGGAAGCACCTCGCCGACGAGGGCGTGTGGAACCGCTTGGCGGGAACGGTCGTCGCGGCCGTCCAGCGCAGCGGACAGCCCGAGGTCGCCGGGCAGGAGCCGCCGCCGGACGCGCAGGCCCCCGCCGAGGCGCCCGCGGAATCGGAGGCCATCCCGGCCCGGGACGGTATCGCAGCTCGCGAGCCGGAGAAAGGGGGCACGTCGCCTCCAGCCGGAGACGAGGAAGCCGGGCCGTCGGGACAAGCCGGAGAAGGCGCGCCGGCGTCGTCTGAGCAGACGGCCGGCTGACGGGCCGGAGCTTCTGCGGGTGAACGGAGCCCGGACGCGGCGCCGGGTCCGGAGGGCTTTGCGCGGCGCTACATCGGCTGGCACATCTCCCTTGCCGCGCCGGGCGGGCTCGCCTACGCTGTCGGCCGTTCGCACAGGGAGACATACCATGCACACGTCTCAGTCGTCCCGCGGGCTTGGGTTGCTGGCCTGTGCCCTCCTGGGGACGGGCGTTCTCACCGGCTGCGATCTCCTCCAGCGGCCCGACCCCGTAACGTCGGCGGCGGGGCCCGCGCCCGGGGAGCAGGCCGCGGGGACAGCCGGCCTGGCCGACGAGATGCGCATGCCCTGGTCCCGGGAAGCGGGCGGGTACGTGCGCGCGTGGCTCGTCTGCGGCGTGTTCCCCAATCCGCCCCAGACGGGAAAGAAGGTGGGGCGCACGACCGCCCACCGGGTCGGGGCGGGGTACGACACGGACTACCTGGCGGCGACGGGCGGAGAGGCCGGGGCGCGCCCGGCGGCAGGCCAGCGGGTCTCGCGTCCCGACGGCACGGCGGCCAAGTGGCGGGCCCACGTGGGCGAGAGGGACGAGTTGGACTTCCGCCGCGTCTTCTCCGGTCAGAAGGTCGAGGACGTGGTCGCCTATGCCTTCACCAAGATCCGCCGCAAGGTCGCGGGCGAGGGCATGCTCTCCCTGGGCAGCGACGACAGCGTGAAGGTCTGGCTGAACGGCGAGCTGGTGCACGACCATCGCGTCGGGCGCGGCGTACAGAAGGACGAGGACGCCGTCCCGGTCCGCTTCCGGGCCGGGGACAACGCCGTGCTGGTGAAGGTGGAGAACGGCGGCGGGGGCTGGGGGCTGGTGCTGCGCCCGCTCGGCGCGTCGCAGGCGGCGGTGCTGGCAAAGGGGGAGATCCGCCCGGCCATCGAGCCCTCGCCCGCCGACCAGCCCGACACGTTGATCGTCCAGACCGACACCGGCCCCGCCGGGCGGACCGGCCGGGGGGAGATGGTCCGCGTGGATGCGGTGGCGGCAGGCGGCGAGGTCGCGTCCACGGCGGCGGCGGCAAGGGGCACGAGCGTTCGCTTCAACACGACCGCCTGGGCGGACGGACCCTACGAGATTCGCGTCTCGCGCCGCACGGCCGCCGGGCACACGAGCTTCCACCACCTGCCATGGTACAAGGGCGAGTGGCGGAAGCAGGTCCGCAAGCTGCTGGACGCCTGCGAGAAGCTGCCGGCCCTCCCGGCCGACGAGACGTCACTGCGCCTGGCCTTCCTCGGCAAGGTCGTCCGGGACCGCATGGGCGGCGACCCGCGCACCGGTGGGGCGGTGCCCGACGGGGCATGGAGGGACGTCCACAGCCCCCTCATGGAGCATCGAGAGGCGACGGGCGGGGAGGCGGGGGCGATCCGCCCGCACGGCTTCCTCCGCCTTGCCTGGCGGGACGAAGTGGACGACTCGCCCCAATACGCCCGCGCGTACCTGCCGGCCGACTACAACCCCGCCGCGGGCGGGCCCTGGCCGATGGTGGTTCTGCTGCACGGATACAACCCGCCCAACCCCGAGTATGTCCGCTGGTGGGGCGTGACGGAGCGGCACAGCCGAATGGCCGAGCGGCACGGCGTGATCGTCCTCGAGCCGCACGGGCGGGGCAACACGTCGTACAACGGGATCGGCGACGCGGACGTCCTGCGGGCCGTCGAGGCGGCCAAGGCCAGGTTCCGCGTCGACGACGACCGCGTATACCTGATGGGCTACTCGATGGGCGGCGGGGGCACGTGGCACGTCGGCACGCGGCACCCGGGGCTTTTCGCGGCCATCGGCCCGGTCTACGGCGGCTGGGACTATCACCAGACGATGACCGAGGACGAGCTGGCCGCGCTCACCCCGCGCCGCCGGTTCGAGGCCGAGAGCCGCTCCAGCTTCTGCCAGGCCGAGTCGCTGCTGACCACGCCGGTGTTCGTCAACCACGGGGACGACGACACGCTCGTGAACGTAAAGTACTCCCGCTACGCCGTGCGAATGCTCCAGCGGTGGGGATACGCCGTCCGCTACTGGGAGCACCCGGGCAAGGGGCACGAGCGGCTGGGCTGCGAGGACGAGCTGGTCCGCTGGTTTCTCATG
>Ga0272441_10012065_pt1 | contig 12707 bp, 30 predicted proteins | sample SSMProp6N_FD_193582 | JGI IMG/M metagenome (GOLD analysis project Ga0272441, IMG submission 193582) | Marine sediment archaeal communities from Little Sippewissett salt marsh, Falmouth, MA, United States - SSM-Prop-6N | ecosystem: Environmental > Aquatic > Marine > Wetlands > Sediment ...
ATCTCTAACAATTCCTTCTTCTAGATTGAAAGCAACGTCTTGGGATTCTTTAGCTTCTGTTTGTGCTTGTTCTTCACTTGATTCGAAGAAAGACACTGCTGTTTTGGAAGGGTACGTCATAGCTTCTGATTGGTATTCAGTATAGCTTATCTTATAGTATTTACCTTCTTCTAAGTCTTTTGGGTGTACTCCTTTCTTAGGCGTACCGTCTTTCTTAGTAAAAGGCGTAAATACTGTGAAGTTCCAGTCTTTATCTCCTACTGTAAAAGTAGCTTTGTACTTCTTATAGTTTTCAGCCTCTGTTGTTAATTGTTTACCTAAAAATTTACCTACTGTTTGTTTTAAATTTGACATTTTAATTATCCTCCTTATTCTCTATTTAATTTTTTATTGAATTTAGTAAGTTACCTAATTCTTCTAAAGTCCATAATATTCTTAAAAGAATATAATCTTGTAGTTCCATATCTATTTCATCATTATTTCTATGGTGTAAAATATCATCATACATTTTATGAAAATAGGTTAATGTTTGTTTCATTTTGATTATCCTCCTTATTCTCCTTGTAAATATTCAGTATACATGTCTTCAATGAAATTATCGGGGACATCGTCGATTTCTACTGTTTCAACATATCTGTCAATAATTTTATTTTCGTTAGCATCCACCCAATCTGCAAAGTCTGACGCCTCAGCTCCTCTATCTTCTGCTTCTTTTAACCAAAGATTCACTTTTAACACACCTCCTTTATAACATTAATTTTGGTTCTTTTTTATTAGTTAATTCTTTAACTTCTTCGTCTTTCATATCTAGTTTTTCTTCCTTCTTCTTAAATAGACTTTCCTGGAAGTATATAATATATTCGTAAATCATAGTAAATTCTGTATTAGATACTTTATCTGCCATATCCATAGGAAATAACTGTGAAGCTTTTACAGAACAACCATCCGTCATATTAATTTCGGTATAATCTTCTACGAATTTCTCCATAGTTCCTTTACCTACTCTGATTTGAGTTTTACTCATCATTCTTAGTACACCTCTTCAATTCTTTCTTAAATATTTCTTTAGTTTTTTCTTTTAGTTCTTCCTTGTTGTTTACATATACGACATAATCTTCATCAGCTACATAAACAGGAATTTGTATTGTTGGCATTTTTATTCACACTCCTCCATAGCTTTTAATTCGGCTTGTATTTCTCTAGCCTCAGCCATTCTTTCTTCTTCAATAATCTTTAATCCGCACTCATCACAAATAGGAATACTATCTAGTCCTTTATTATCTTTGGGTTTAATCTCTTTACCACATTCATAACATCTCATTTTAATTTACCTCTTAAATTTGTTTTAATTTAATTACATTAACTATTAAGACTAACTACTATATAAATGTTTTGATACTACTATAGTGTGATTTATACATATCTATCATATTCTAAAATTTCTATTTTGCCTAGATCTTGCTTTTCGAACTCTATGAGTATGTTACGTTTACCGACGAATTTCTTCTTTTTTACAGGTATTCTAAGTAGTGCATTCAGTAGTTTCCATTTTGGAAATATCACATAACATTCTCTTTTCTTTTTGTCATCGGGAAAGAATATTTTTAGTTTTATGAATTTTAATTTATAGACTATCGCTTCATCTAAATCAATAATGACTATTCTAAGTCTCGAGTGTTTAGGTAATTCCGAAAACCTCATTAATGGCGCTTTTAAATCTATCATATAATATAGTATTGTATATTATTATATAAAGATTATGGAAACATTAATAAACTTTCTATTCCTATATATTAATGTATTATTTTAATTAATTAATTAAAGAGGTCGATATAAATGTTAAATTTTTTAAACAAAATATTTGGAGTTTCTAAGGATAAGCCTGAATCAAAATATTTTTCTTTATTTAAGGTGAAAGACGGAGTTGTAGGGGTAACTCACGACAAAGAGGATTATCCTGAAATATATCAACAATTATGGTGCGAAGAACACTTAATGGGTGATTAAAATGACAAAAAAAGACGAAACACTTGACGATTTTTTGGAAACCTTAACTCCTGAAGAGATTAAGATAATGGAAGCCATTCGACATCAAAATTTATCCATAGAAGAAATGAGAGCATTGGCAAAAGGACTTAAATATCCTAATAGATCACAGGTTAAGAAGTATGATCACAATAGAGGAACTTATAATTTCAAATTTGCTTTGATTGGAGATACGCACTTCGGTAATAAATCAACGAATAAAGAAGCACTGCATGATTTCTATAAACTTGCTAAGAAAAAAGGCGTTAGAGAATTCTATCATGCAGGAGATCTAGTTGATGGATTACACGTTCATAGAGGACAAGAATATGAACTTTATGCGTTAGGTATGGAACAACAAGCAAGAGATATTGTTAATGATTATCCACACATAAAGGGTGCTAGAACATATTATATATTAGGCAATCATGATCTATGGTATAAGCAGAATGCAGGCGGAGATATATCTAAAATTATTGATTGTGAAAGAGATGATATGGAATGTTTAGGAGAATCTGAAGCAGATGTTAAGTTAACAAGATCCGGAACTACATTGAGACTTATGCATCCTGGAGGGGGTTCAACTTATGCACTAAGCTATCGAGCGCAAAAGATAATCGAAGCTATGAGTGGTGGCAATAAACCTAATATATTAGGCATCGGACACTATCATAAATCAATGCAAATGTTCTATAGAAACATAGCGACATTTCTCGTAGGATGTTTTGAAGAACAAACACCTTTCATGAGATCGAAAAATCTTGCAGCACATGTTGGTGGATGGATTATTGAAGGTAAAGCAGGTAAGGGCGGAGGACTTAAAGAGATTACAGCAACTTTCGTACCTTATATGAAAGGATAGTCACTTATAGATAGTTATAAAAGTTTATATATAAGTTATACTTGATAATTAATAGAGGTTGATTAAAAAATGAGTTTAGAGGATAGATTAAGTTCAAGAGATTTAGTATATAAATGGTTTGCCTATGGTAAATCTGCAAATTGTAATCCCAAATCAGTGTTTGAACAATTTAATTTTTTATATTTCAGTAAGCAAAAAGATAGACATAGTCATATAGATGAAATGTCATGTGGTGAAAACTATTATGATTGGGCAGATAAGTTTCATAGATATATTCGAAGATACTATAATATTGATTTATCAAAATCTGAAAAAGAGTTGAAGAATCATTACAACAATAGATGATATTATTGAAAAAGCTGAAACTTTTAATGATTTAGTTATTGTGGCTAGACGAGAGCATGCTCAAATATATAAAATGTATAATGATTTTATGAAATATAGAGAGAAAGATAATCAATACTATGATGCTCTCAATAGAATTAAAAAGAATTATTTAAGAGGAGATTATTTCAAATAATAAATATTTGAGAGGGTGTTATAAATGAATGATGATGAAGGCTTTTATTATCAGGAATTAAATGAATATAAAGCTGGCAAATGTTTATTATGTGCATATTATTTTTACAAAGAAGAAGATGAATATTATTGGGTATGGAGAAAAGAATCATAGTCGCAAGACATAATAACATAATAAATGCCGGCACGGGAGATGCCCTATAACACTAAGGGACTGGCAAGTGCTGAAAGGGAAACCAAAGTCGAGTTAAAGGAGTGTTTAATTTTTCGAGGTAATGGCGTTAGCTGGGTGTTCGAGTCCCCCTTTATTATGTTATTATTTTTATAGTCGCAAGACAAGAGTTATTCATTTCGAGAAGTTTTACTGGCTTCTCTTTTCCTACTCGGGCAACTGAGTAGGTTTTATATTTCACAGGTTGGAGTAATCTGGGAACTCGCAAGGCTCATAACCTTGAGATTGGTGGTTCAAATCCACTGCCTGTGACTTTTTATTAGTTATCTTGAAAAAGATAACTTTTTTAATATTTTAAGATAACTATAAGGTGATGAAGAATGAAATGCAAAAAATGTAATAGCGAGAACATTAGAATAGAATTTAGCAAGTATTGTTGTTATGGTGGGACAGTTATATGTAATGATTGTGGACACAATAATGACGAGGAGATTATTTCAAATAATCATAGTCTCAAAGACAAGAAGTGTTTAATATAAACACATCTATTAATTGATACCGCTTACTCGGACAACTGAGTAAGTTTTATATTACAACAGCGTGATACCACAAAGCATAAGGTCCGATGAATAATCCGCAGAAATGTGCTTATGTATTTGATTGGTATCCTGTTGTTTTTATATTAATATGATCCCTATTGATTAATGATAAAGATATGTGCTTTTGAAATCAATAGATGTTTTATTTTCATAAACGCTAGAGAACACTTGATTAATATAAACGAATCAGCTTTGCTGGTCGGTTCAAGTAAAACAATCAAACTATCGTAAAGAGTGGGTAACCTACTGCAAAGCCCGTAAACGCGAAGACTTAGGGAATGGTGGTGCTTTGTTTTGATTGGTTCGGCGATATAAATTGAAAACAATTTAAAACCATTATTAATATAATGGTTATTTAACCGCTCGTAGTTCAATGGCTAGAACAATTGGTTGTAAACCAATAAATATCAGTTCGATTCTGGTCGAGTGGATTAACATCAACAGCGTACTCGAATGAGGCTAATTCGATAGAGTTATACATAGCCTGTGTGTATGATGGATATAAGCTGAGCGAAGAGGGCTAACCAGAACATTTATTGTCGATAATTAAACTGGAAAATTTCGCTTTTATTGATGTTATTTTATATTTTTACAGGTCGGGGTAATTTGGTGATGAAGAATGAAAACAACTGAAGCAAAGATTTTAAAAAAAAGTAAATTAGTACAAGATGCTTTTATTCAAAAATCTAAAAATATATTAAATAAAAAATGGTATTCAGAAGAAGAACTTAAGACAATATTGCGTAACAGATGGAGAAAATATAAATTAGATTATAAAGAAGCAATAGCTTATGAATTTTTTGTTCTTTATAAAGAATTATTTGGTGAGGAAGAATGAAAACAACTGAATATATAATTAAGTATTATAATTGTTTAACTGATAATAATAAAGTTAAAGTTAATGAGTGGCTTAATTTTAAAACGAGAAAATGGTATTCACAACGAGAATATAATAAATTAAAAGCAGAACTTGCTTGGTGTTATGGATTTATAGGTAAAGAGAACTCCACTAAGTTTATGAATGAATTATTTGGTGATGAAAAATGATTAAATGGAAATGTTTAATATGTGGAGATGTTTTTGAATCAAAAGATATTTCTTCAGCAAAATATGAGATGAGCATACATTTTGAAACATATCATTTTGATGATGAATTTGAAATTATTAATAATGGTGATGAAGAATGAAGGGCAATAAACGTAAATGGATAATTATAAGGAATAATGAAATTATATATGTCTCCGATACAAGACAAGAATGTGTAAAATATTTTAAAGAAATGTTAAAAACAACATTAAATGATTTTAAGAATCAAGATAAAAAAGATTGTGAGTATGATTATGGAATCGCGATTCCCGAAATAAGAATAAAAGCGGTGAATTATAGGGAAACTTATTTGGGACTATAGGTGATGAAGAGTGAAATATAAAGACCTTACTTTAACAACAAGATTGAAACAAATAGATTTCAAAAAAGGCACTTTTATTTGGATGGGTGACTTAGAAGATTTTGAAACTATACGCACCATAGGACAGAAATCACCAACTAAAAGAGATAAATGGATGATAGAATTACAAACTAATGACTTAAATGTTGTTGGTGAATGTGATTACGATACCGCAAGAATCATTCATTTAATACAGGATGCCTTTTTTGATTACAAAAGAGAAGTTTTAGGAAAAATGCTTCAATTAAAAGAGTCCATAGAAAATAATGATTATAAACATCCAGAGTATTTGATAAAAGATGTTGTCAAAGATTTAGATCTAGAAAACTTGTGATGAAGAATGAATGAACTTTATACTAAAATAAAACTGGGATTTGAAGAACTTAAGATGGGTGATCTTGTAATGTACAAAGGATTATACAATCCTAAGTTAGCTAAGCTAATACAAACCTATACAGATTCCCAGTACACTCACTGCGGCATAGTAATTTCTATCGAGGAAAGCAAAGTAGTTGTTGCTGAAGCCCAAAGCATTGGCTTCACTACAATTACTTATGACTACCCTAATTTGGTAGAAGATCCTAATCTAGAGTTTTGGCGACCTAAATTTGCCTTGAATATAGATGAACTACACAAATTTGTCAAAGATAATAAAGGTAAGCCTTATGGCTGGATTAATTACATAACAATAGTATTATATGACTTGTTTGGATGGGAATTATTCCTTGATGGAACAGACTCAATGGTGTGTTCGGAAGCTGTTGCAAGAGCATATAAACTTAAATTCAAAAAACCTTATGAGTTCGTAACTCCTGAAGACATACCACAAACAAAATGGTTCAAGAGGTTATAATATGGGAATAGAAGTTAAGATAATGATCTTAATGATTATTGCATTTTACTTTTATACAATGACAGAATATTATTTATTTCATACTTTTTAGCCTCTGGCTAAAACCTTCCTTTTGCGAGTGCGGTGATCAGTTTAGACATATACTATCAAAGGTATTTATTTCTAACACCAATCACCTCTTATTTTTGGCTGATTGCCGTTCTCGCTTTTCTTTTTCTTTCATCATCTTCTTTCGATAATGCAGAATACAATAACCATCGAACATAGCTTCATTCCTGCACCTATGTCGTGGTCTCATACCATTAGCATTACACATAGCTCTACATCTGTTCTTTTCTTTCATCGTATAATATCTTGATCAGTCTAAATATAGCCTTGACATTCCTCCATCTCATATTCTTGGCTTTCATTAGGAATTCGTCTGCCCACATATTAATCAGACAATCAAAGCAATAGATCTTGCCCTGTGGCGTTATTGAGAGATTGCCTGTACCTTTCATATCATGAAAAGGACATTTCATATTACCATAATAATTAATATCAATACCTGCCATATTCAAAGCAATATAGGCTTTGGTCTTTTTCCAATCTAAATCAACGGGTTGTCTATCTTTATCGGGAGTATATTTCTTATATTCTTCTAATTCGCATTTTAAGCCAAATATTTCCTTTAATTCTTCTACATCAATGGTTGCAATAGGTACGTCCTTAACTACTTCATAATAGCGTCTATTGATTGTAGAATTAGGTCCGACAACACCAGCGCCTGCGGCTTGAATATCACAAACAGTATTATTGTTCTCGTCTCTTATAGGTTTCTTACGTATCATCTCGCCCTTTAAAATATAATACATGTGTGGAAGTCTTTTACCTGCTGTAATTACTGTGAATGTAGATGGTAGTTTGCCCTTTACAGACTCATAGAAGTCTTTATCATCGAAGTCAATGATTATGAGATTGCCAAAACCTCCAATGACTCCATAGTTTCCTTGCCAGTACGCAAACTCATCTGCATTATATTGGAGTGCGTTATCAGTATTCCACTTGAGTCCGAACGGGAGTTTCTGGTTGGGCTTGACACGATAGAACCTGAAATCATCTCTTCTTAATTGTTTAGGCACATGTGGGATCATCTCATTCTCCCCCATGAAACCAGTAACTTCGTTATGGTTATCACGTCATATTACCTACGAATTGAAATATAGTTCCTTTATGTGTTTCAAAACCATAGCCGTCTGAACCATAATATGTCCATACATTCTTGCCTTTACATATAAGGTATCCTTCTTTATCATGTAAGTAGATAGTACGTTTATTTTTATAAGAAAATCTCCCATCTTCTAGTTCATGGAAATTCTTATAGGTCTTAGCTTTTTCTTTATTTATCCTCTCTTTTTCCGTCATATTCAATTTACCTCGAATAATATTCTTTGGCATATTCTTTATGCTCTTCCTTAATCACCCTTCTCTCCATTTCTGTAATTATCATTGTTTGGTATTTCAATCGCTTGAATTTAATATATAGATTATCATCCTTTAGCGTTTGAGGATGCAATTGTTTCTTCATTGATAGCGGAACTAATTGCATAGCTCTCTCGAAAGTACGTGATGGTATTTCTAATAGCATATAATCTCCTTTTGATAATTTAGGATCTTCACAATCTCTTTCTACAATAGTTAAGAATATTATATAATTCGTTTGTCTAACCCTTGACTTAGCAAATGCCACTTGATCCGCCTTTAATGGCGATATTATCTCGACCTCGATTTCAGTATTATCAGGAATCTGTGTCCATTGAAGTTTCTGGATTGTTACAGCATTAGTCCATAGATTAAGGAAGTCGTTATCTCTTTCTGTGTATTTATTAGGATTATGAGGCATTGGAATATTGTGGTACATTTTTATTCCACCTCGATTTCGGCGTTACACGTTGCAACTCTCTTCTCTTTGCCCGTACGCACGTCTGTAAATATTAGAAAACCATCTTCAACTTTATAATCTAAAACGCCTTTAAATGTAAGAAAATCTACATTACTGGTTATTGGCTTAACCGTAATTCTATATGTCAATTCACATCACCTACAGTTCTTTTTTTGATCTTATCTTTTTTAAAACTCAAAAACCCTTGAATAGGGTTTTTTCACTTTGAAACAAGTTCAAAGTCCTTAAAATATATAATATAACTAACTTCACTTAAAATATATAAATGTTTATAACTATTTAAGAGTAGTTCGCGCCTTTAAATAGTAAAACGCCTTGAATTAGTATTTTATTTCTAGTTTCAAACTTTATTTTGTTCCTTTTTTTAAAAGGGGGTTATTTTTCAAATAACGCCCAAAAGAACACGCACCACCAACCCGCAAAAGTCCAACCTAGAAATAAATTAATTAATAATATTTCTGTTGTGTATGGATGGTCTTTGTTATTTGCTATAATATAAGGCAAGAAATACAAATAAATTAATCCACCTAATAAACAAACAGCAAGAGTCATCGCCATAATTCCTAATATTGGTTCAAATATATTTATCATTTTAGTTTATACCTCATCATTCTTTATGTTTACATTCTTCAAAATAAATGCAATCTTCAATATCATTTACTAATTCTCTTTGTTCTTCGAGATTTAATTCATTAAATAGTTCTTTAATTTTATCTTTTATTTCATCGACATTCATTTTTAATCACCTTTTATTTTTTAGTACGTTTTTTGCTCTTTTTTAGAATATTTTTAGGGACAAAAACAGGAACGTTTTCTTTCTTTGTGTCATATTCTTTATAATAAGGTATATTAATCTTATTATAATGTAGTCCATCAAAGACAATAGCCTCATTCTGTTCTAAGTTAAGAACTTCTGCTCCTCTTTCATTACCTTTATAATTAATTACTATATTTTTTAGATTACTACCATTAATAAAGTCTGATAATGTACTTTTTTTAAAGAAAAATAAATCAATTTTAGCACTAATAAACTTCTTAAAGTTCTCAGAAGTACCAGCTAATAATAAAACATTATTGTTATGATTAATAAGTCTCAAAGTATTTTCTACTTGCTTTTTTATCTTTCTATTATCTAAATCAAATAAAGAGCTTAGTTCATCAATAATAATAAATGAGTTTTTTATTTGTTCCATTTCTGCAACAGAATATATTTGTGTAACTTCAGGAAAATTCAATCTCAAACCATAAGCATAAACTTTAAAGTCTGAATCTTTCTTTAAATTATGCAATATATGATAAATAAGCATTGACTTTCCTTGATTGACATCTCCAGAAATAGATACAATCCTTGCATTATTAAATAATTTATTCAGTTCCATTTTCGGTTCATCTCCATTAAGTTTTTTAATTAAAGTGTTGTGATAATTCAATATTATCTAAATAAATAATTGTTCCGTCTGCTAATTGAATATAAGGTTCTTCACTAAAACAATCAATATCTAAATAATTAAGAGTATCTTTAAACAATATTTCTAATTGTTCCCTTTGTTTTCGTGTTGTATCTTTATATTTCATTTTTCACTTCCTCCAAAAATGATTTTATTATTTCTGTTTCATCTTGTTTTTTATTAAATATTTCTTTAATTTTATTTACTTTTTCCGCATCATTTTCTTTTATTTCTTTACAAGAGAATAAAAACTTAAAATCTTCTTTTGATATAAACAATTTATTATATTTATTTAGTTTAGAGTTTTCTTCTTCATAACCACAAAAACTAACATCAATATAATACGTTTTGTTTTCATAATCTCCGATCTCGTAATATTCACCATTCGTCATTTCCCAACCATCAGAGTTTATTAATTCTTCAGCAACTGCTTTAAAATCAATATTATTGGCTAATACCGAAGGTATTTCTTTATTTAAATATCCTATTTCCTCCCAATATTCAGAGTCTTCAAGTCTTTCTCTTGCTTCCCGCTCTCCTGTTTCTTCATCAATTATATTATCATAACCATTCAAAGAAATACGATAATGCGGATTGTACCATTTCGTACCTTTGTTTAAATCATTATAATTAAGTTTTGCTTCTATTAAATAACCATCTTTATTTATCCCAATAAATATTTTTTCATTCATTTTTCAAACCTCCTAATTTTCATATTCCTTTTCTATTCCTAAACTCTCAAAAATCCAATCATATTCAAACCAAAGAATGTCGTTTAATTTAGTATCGCTTAAACCATCAGGATATAATCCTTCTATTAATTCGTTAAACTCTTGAGCTTTTCCTTCTTCAATTATCTTTTCTTTAGTTTCAACCGCTCCACTCCATGCTTTAAAATCTCTTATATCTAACTCATTATTTATTATTTTCATTTTTTCCACCTTCCATTTATGTTTTATTTTAAAGTTCTGCTTTAAAATTACAACTTCCATTTTCTTTTACGCAAGTATATATTTTCTCTCCTAATTTTAATCTTGCGTACCATCTCAAAAACATTTTTGTCAGTTCTTCAGTAATTTCTAAATATTCTGCTAATTCTTTATCTGTGTAAAAATCTTTTTTTTTAAAAAAATCATCAATTTCATTTTTATATACTCCTAAAACTTCATTACACTTATCAATTCCTTTTTTTATATCTTCTAAATTATCTTGATCAAAATAATATTCTATATAGTTTGGCTCTATACCTTCAACACCGAAAAAGTCCGCGTCGTTTGAACTTTGAATCGCAAACCAAAATTTGCCTTTTATATCTCCATTATAATATCTTCCCATTTAAACCAACCTCATATTATGTTTATTTAATACTTTAAAAAATAAGTTCTGTTGTCTAGCATTAAATCTATTTTCGTTTATTGTTCTTAATATCCATTGGATACATACTTGGTTAAATTGTTGTTTATTCATTGTTTACACCTCTCTTCTCTTAGTGAATCATGTAATAAGTTTATTAATTTGAAATTGTTACTATGACTTAACTGCTTATTTTCTTCTAGCTCCATTAGAAGATTAGCTATAATATTTATTGCTCTTTCTTTATTCATTGTTTACACCCTCCATATTTAATTATTAGTTTATTATTACGTAAAACATACTCCTTATTATTATATTTATCTATACCTATATATAACCATTTATTATATTTATTGTTAAAATGATTATATCTTTTCTTTGCTAATCTCTGACTAATAAGCATATTGTTTAAACTATCTGCTAAACGTTGATTTGTTCTATCATTCATCATTTTTATAAACCTCTCAATTCATTATCTTTACTAAATGTGTGTTCATCTTCTATCAACATAAATAAATGTTTAGCTGTTTGTTCATCGATGATTATCTTCTCACTTTCTCCGATGATGTATTTGTTGTTTATATCGTATATATTCGAGTTGATTATAACCACCTCATATTAGTTTAGTTTAATTAGTTTAACTATTTGTTATTAATTATAAGGTTATACAACTATATAAATGTTTCTATTGGCTTATAAATAAGTGTATAGTACGCTATAGTTACAACAGATAAAACTGTTTCTGGATTTAAAGAATAGTCTTTTTGTATATTAAAGATAGATATGAACGAATAATCATTTTAAAGGGGCATTTAGGCTTTGTTTTTATTTATCTATATGAATGTATAGGTAATGTATTTTATTGCAAAAATGAAGTGTCTACGTTTGTTTCATTGGAAATGAAGGGGTTAGGTTAGTTGTGCTTAGGTGTTGTTGGGGTGTTGTATGGTAGATATACCAACTTACTAACTAACCCACTAACTAACCAATCAACTAACCAACAGACCAACTTACAGATTAACCCACAAATAAACACACTTACCTATATATATATTAATTAATTAACCCACTAATTAACCCACCCACCCATGCACCAACCCACTCGGCAAAACAAAACTGAAAAAGATAATCGTAAAAACAACTCCCTATTTGTTACTAATCAATAGTGAACATTATTCTTAACATCAAGATCGTCTGTTGTCTCAATGTAGTGGTAACTATACTATGCCACTACGGGGTAGGGGTGGAAAAAGACAGGGGAGATTATATTAGCCACAGTTCTTAGAATTTTTGAGTAATTTTGAAAAAGGTCTTATATAGAAAATTTTATATATATCTTGTGTGTTATAACTTGGTATAAATAATTAAATGGTGATGATCAATGGCAAGTAAGTGTATTCAAATTCGTGTTGAGACCAAGCAAAGATTAGATAATCTAAAGTTGGTTAATATGGAGAGTTACGATAGTGTAATTCAAAGGTTATTGG
>Ga0272441_10012066_pt1 | contig 12705 bp, 13 predicted proteins | sample SSMProp6N_FD_193582 | JGI IMG/M metagenome (GOLD analysis project Ga0272441, IMG submission 193582) | Marine sediment archaeal communities from Little Sippewissett salt marsh, Falmouth, MA, United States - SSM-Prop-6N | ecosystem: Environmental > Aquatic > Marine > Wetlands > Sediment ...
GAATCAATCTTAATTCCCCCGGTTTTCCTTTTTTTGCATAGGGTTTGCAGCCTTCCTTGAGATGTATGCTCATTGTTTCATTATCAAAATAATTCAATAGCGTTAGTTTCCTGGTTTCATTGGTAGGATGGATGTAAAGTGTTTTGAGTCCTCTAGCCTTGGCTACGTGTGCCTGCACCCTATCGGATGTCACTAGTGTCGCCTTTGTTTTTTCTACCAGTTCCCGGATGAGGGCATCTATGCCCCACTCAATTTCCGATGGAAGAGGGTGATTACCTAAAAAATGGATAGCTATTTTTCCTTCTTTCTGTAAAGCATGGAGTTGAATAATTTCATTAAGGCCAGTAATTCCGCTTTCTTTGCCTTGATTGGCAAGGTTCTCAAGTTTTGCAATTACAGCCTCGGGAACAAGTACATCAGCTTCCATAAGTTCACCTTTCTCAATAAGACGCGTTATCTGGCCATCCACTATTACAGAAATATCTGGAATAATTCTCATTCTATCATTATTTTTTATTTTATACTATAGGAGAGTTATTGATTGGATTATGCCACTCAGCCCGCCCGTCTTTTCTTCACGTTATCAGACGGCGTTCATCATCATTGTGGCAATATGCAATCGATAGCCCTTTAAAGAATATTGTGGTAATTAGTGTAATCCTGCCCCTAATTTATAGCATTATTTTTTTTTAGGGGTTCACTCTGATTCAATTCTAGGGGCAAGGAGATAAATTGCTCGTCCATTCCCTTCAGCAATGTCGAACTCCATCTTTATCGGATAATCAGTACCGAGATACAATACAATATTCTCGTTTTTAATTACTTTTATCATATCGCTAAAATAATCCAGGGAAAACAGGCTTTTTACAGTTTCCTTGCATTCAAGCAAAGAAAGAGCATCCCTGGTAAGTTTTAGATTTACTATATCCGTATCTCCCTCGGCAACTAATTCAAAATTTTCTGCATCGGCAGAAATAATTATATGGTCAGAAATTGCTTCTGAAGCTTTTATTCCCTTTGATAATTCGTTTGTATTGACTATAATTTTTGCTGGGAGCTCCAGGCTGGGTATCTTTGAATCAGACATTCCCGTGGTATCCAGGAGACTAATTTTTCGTGTCAGATTGTTTATTTTTACTGTAAGCCGTTTTTCGCCTTCTTCATAGGTCAAAGATACAAGATCTTTTGGGGCAGCAAGACTTAATATCCCTTTAATTTTGTCTAGATCAATCCCTAACTCAAGTTCACTTGCTTCGTATTCTTCAAAAGCTTCTTTTTTGAGTTTTAAATCAATCATTCCAACATGAGCTGGATCCACAGCTGTTAAATAAATACCATCAGGATTTATGCGGAATTTCACCTCATCTACTAAGATGGAGGTTGTATCAATAACATTTTTCAATGATTCTGCTTGGACTTTTGCTTTCAACATCGGTTTTGATAAATACATTTGTAATTTATATGCTTTATGTAGAGATATAGCAGAAGTTTTTTTTGGGAACCCTGTTGAATGGCAACCCAGATATTTTTATTTTTGCCAGAATCTATCGAGTCGTCATCTAGTTATTTTTTTTTATCTGCAATAATAAAAAATATACTTGCCAGATACAAAAAAAATTATATCTATACTCTAATTCTATTTGTTCCTCATGAAGTTCATCTGTGACGATATGCTGGGTACACTTGCGAAATGGCTACGTATCCTTGGTTATGACACTCTCTATGGGGCCAAAAATGATGACGAATTACTAGAAATCTCTAAAAAAGAGAATCGCGTTTTATTAACCCGTGATAAAAATCTTTATCAAAGAGCAAAAAACAAATCATCCAGCCTCTACATTAAACCCATGTCATTACATGAACAATTAGTTTTAGTAGTTCACACAACAGGCATCCAGATATCAAAGGATAAAATGCTTTCTCGATGTCTTATCTGTAATATCCCTCTTGAAAACAAGAGAAAAAGCGAGATACAGGGAAATGTCCCTCCCTATCCGTTTCAAATTCACGAAAGATTTTGGAAATGCCCAAAGTGTAAGCGTGTTTATTGGAAGGGCAGCCACTGGACTAATATGTATGAGCAAGTTCAAAGAATTTTAAAAGAACTAAATTAAAAAATTTTATAGATTTTTTGATGTTTGTTATAGCAAAAATCAACCAATACAATGTATTTTTTAATCTTATGATCTATGTAATCAATTAAGGAGGCCACAGAAATAAAAGTTATATATGGGCTATCCATGTGGAACATGGATTAATGGCGATTTGATGAATGAAGATGAAGAGGTCCGCTGGATAAAAGAAAAAAAATTACAAAAATTACTGAAAGAAAGGAGTGGAGAGTCTTTAGAAAAAAAAATTGCTTATCCAACTAGCCCCATTATTGTTACAGATGACACCCTGCCAGCGATTGTGCAGAAATACCCACTTGTAGTCGTTGATTGCTGGGCAGAATGGTGTGGCCCATGCCATATGATAAGCCCAATTATCGAGAAACTTGCAGCCGAGCTATCTGGTAAGGTAATTTTTGGAAAATTAAACGTTGATGAAAATCAATTTATACCAACAAAATATGGAATAATGAGCATTCCAACACTTTTAATATTCAAAGAGGGAAAACATGCTGACACTTTCATCGGGGCAATGAATAGGGAAACACTTTTGTCTCAGCTCAATCCCTATATTATCTAGTGATTTGTTTGATAATGACAAATAATGATAACTATCTATTTTATATTCCCTATGATTGATAGCAATGAAGACAACAACAACCATTGAGGTGTTAAAGGCAGCGATCGGTAATCCAGTTACCCGCACAGCATTAAAAGGACTAAGTACATATTGTGAAAAAGATGAGAAAAATAGAATAGAGGTTGCAATTGATCTTTTTACAGGTGCTCGGGAATCCGCATGTTTTTCCTGTAAGACTGCGGAAAAGGTCATCAGTCGAATCTTAATAAAAGGTGGAGCTGCCTTTGGCCTTAACCAGGATGATATAAAAGACAAATTTCGGGAACCAGGATGGTCAAGAGGTTTATCATCTGTTATACGGGGCATTGCCCAATTTGGGGTCACAAAACCATTTACTTCAGGAGCGCCATTTCAACTTGTATGGGATGTAACTACTGCATGTAACCTCCATTGTAAACATTGTTATTCCAATTCAGGTAAAAAACGAAAAGATGAATTAACCACTGAACAAGCAAAAAAGGCAATTGATATCTTTGATCGAACTGGAGTAACCATATTGGCATTTTCCGGTGGTGAACCTCTTGTTCGACCTGATATCTTTATCCTCACTAAATATGCACACAAAAAAGGCCTATATGTTGCATTAGCCACAAATGGTACTCTTATAACATCAGCAAAAGCCCAAGAGATGAAGGATGCAGGTATCCAGTTTGTCCAGATTAGTCTAGATGGAGCAAATGCAGAAACTCATGATGCTTTTCGAGGTATCCAAGGATCTTTTAACAAAACCCTAAAAGGGATAGAAACTAGTGTCGCAAAAAAATTTTTTGTAGAGATATCCACAACTGTAACACGATATAACTATACAGAAATACCTGCTATAATTGACTTGAGTGAGAAACTAGGTGCCGATTGGTTCATGGCATTTAATTTTGTGCCAACTGGAAGAGGTAAAAATGTTATTGAAACAGATTTAACCCCTCAGCAACGAGAAGAAATGTTAAAGATGTTATGGCATGAATTAAAAACACGAAAACACATTAATGTACTATCAACAGCACCACAGTTTGCACGGATAGCGCTAGAAAAAGAGGCAAGAGAAAAGAAGAAAATTATCCCTACGCATTTTTATAATCCTAGCTTGTCAGGAAAACTTATGGATCTAGCAGAATTTATTGGAGGATGTGGCGCAGGACGATTTTATATGGCCATGCAGCCAAATGGAGATCTGGAACCCTGTGTCTTTTTTCCATTAAAAATTGGCAATATCTTAAAGGATGATTTTGAGGATTTATGGATACATAATCCTGTTTTAAATAATCTAAGAAATAAAGATATCCTCACGGACGGGTGTGGCACCTGTGAATTTCGGTACTATTGTGGAGGATGCCGGGCGCGGGCCTATGGATATCTAGATAACTATCTTTCTCCTGATCCTGGATGTATCAGAAATCAAAAGGTGTATAAAGACTTAATTTAAGTTATAATCATCTTTAATTGGAATATTTCATTAACTTTTTTTTAGCCACGAGATTTATCAATACCCCTAATCTAGTAGAATTCTTTTTATACCTAAAACTTATTAAAATTATTTGAAGAGAGGCACCTAAATGAAACAAAAACCTATTGTAATCTTAATATTGATAATATTCCTCTGGAGTAGTGTAAGTTATTCAGCAGGGCTTCATATTGCTGACAAAAAAGAATCTAATACTTTTTCTACCACTACGCAAACACAGGGCACAGAGACAAATCACATCAGTATTCCCCTACATTTTTCGGTTCCTACAATTGTTACTAGTGATTTTTATACCAATGTATCTATTCAAGAGGCATCTTCATTCTTAATGGAACCAGGAAAACCAATTTTACCAACCCAAACATTCACACTTTCTTTTCCTCTAGGAACAAAAATTATGGGGGTAAACTGTACATGGGAAACTAGTGATACGTTGATGCTTTCACAAAAAGTTGAGCCAGCGCCATATCCAATAGCATTAGATGGTAATCAATCTTACTATCCAAAGATAGATCTTCAAACCTATAATAGCCTGCAGTCCTATCCTCGGCAATATATTAGTTACCGAGTGGGTGGTGGCCTAGATCAGGATAGGCATGTTACTTTTTTAAATATTCAAGTTTACCCTATAAAATACTATCCTGTGATGGACATTCTTGAATATTCTACTCAGGGTAATATAATAATTACTTATGAAGAGCCAGTCCAGATTCCATTTCCAGTGAATGATGATTATGATTTACTTATACTTGCACCCAGTGAATTTAAGAGTAAACTTCAGCCCTTGGTGGATCATAAAAACAGTTCAGGAGTTAAAACAAAATTGGTTACATTAGAAGAAATACCGGCTAATGGGCGAGATGCCGCTGAAAATGTTAAATATTTCATTAAGTCTTCCATTGAAGAATGGGGTGTTCGGTATGTTTTGTTAGTTGGGGAGGCAGACAAGTTTCCCGTTAGATATACCAACATATATGTTGTAGATAATAATGAAATCAGGGATGATGAATTATTTGCCAGTGACCTGTATTTTGCAGATATTTATGATGCTGATGGTAATTTTTCCAGTTGGGATTCAAATAATAATGACCGGTTTGGTGAATATAATTATATGAATGAGGGACTGACGGATAGTATTGATTTGTATCCTGATGTCTATGTTGGTAGATTTGCATGTGTCGATGAAACAGAAGTAGAGATAGTGGTGAATAAAACCATATATTATGAGAATATAACCGCTTATGGGCAGCCGTGGTTTACTGATATCGTTTTATGTGGCGGGGATAGTTTTCCTGAAGAAAATGAAGATTCAGTAAATGAAGGAGAACATTCCAATCAAATTGTATTGGATTTACTCGAGGGCTTTAATGGGACAAAGCTATGGGCTTCTAATAATAAAATAAGATCTGCTTCTAATATTAATAAAGCTATTGAGGGAGGGGCAGGATTTGTCTATTTTGCTGGCCATGGATCACCAACCTCTTGGGTTACACATCCGCATAATCAAGAAAAATGGCTTCCCACAGGGGGATATACCACTAGGACGGTTGACGGTCTTTCAAATGGGGAAAAACTCCCTATTGTTATAATTGACGCGTGTTCTTGTAGTAAATTTACTGAAAGGGAGGATTGTTTAGGCTGGCAGTTTGTTCGCCATCAGGATGGAGGTGCAGTAGCAACTATTGCTGCTGCAGGACTTGGATGGGCTTATGTGGGTAAGTCTAATGTTGAGGGTCTTATTGGCCAGATGGCAATTAAGACATTTAAGTCTTATGCCGATGGAGCGCTTACCTTTGGCGAAATGTGGAATGGTGCGTTAGTTGAGTATCTTAGTATCCATGGGAAGAGTATGAGTGCAACTGATTATAAGACAGTGGAGGAATGGATACCTTTTGGTGATCCCAGTTTGGCAATTGGCACTCCATCAATTTCTCCTGAAAAACCTACACTAAATGGACCCAATTCAGGGAAAAAAGGTGAGGAGTATACGTATTCATCTTTCTCTTTTGATCCTGATGAGGATGTTTTATATTATTTGTTTGAGTGGGGTGACGGTACCAATACCGGCTGGTTGGGACCATATGATTCTGGTGTGATGATTAATGTCTCTCATATCTGGAGCAATCAAGGGGACTATCAGATTAGAGTTAAGGCAAAGGATGAGCATGGCGCACAGAGTGTGTGGTCTGATCCACTTCCTATAAGTGTACCAAAAAGTAAGGCAATTGATATAAAGGCATTGCTAGTGCAGTTACTTGAAAATCATCCATACATTTTTCCTTTTGTGCGACTGCTATTGCATATATAAGATAAAAACTCTTCATTCTCTTTCATTTAAAACCTTTATCATTGGCTAGCTCTTAGTCCTATACTTTCCTAAGCCTTTTTTAAATAAAAAAGTATAAAGTCTAAGCTCCCATTTTCTTAACTAACAGTTTGCATCTAATCTTTATTTTTTCATCAAACTTGAGGCGGAGAAATAACTCGTTTTATTTTTCTCATCTTTGCGTAGTGATATTGAAAATGTAAGGGCAATTCCACGTTTATTATAATCACTGTTTTATTAGCACAGTTATCCAAGGGTTTTTAACATTGCTGTGAGGGGTAATGATACAGGAAAACTTGTTATTCATTTCCCCTATTCTCAAGAGGGATGGTTATATCTATGTGATACCCTGGTAAAGAGATGTTTTTTTTTTGGGCAGACAAAAATAGATGGTGGCCGAAGTGTAAAAAATAGGGGCAAATAATATTTTGGTGGAAGAAGAAAATGTAACAGTATTGGTCAACTAGCATTTTATCTTGACGAAGTTTACCAATATATACAATCAAAGCCTCCATATGCCTAGGCCCTGAAGAGTGATCTTGGTTTTTATGATATAAAATTAATCACATTTGATAGCATGGGAAACCCAAGTAATCTCGTTACAATTGATATATGGAAAATTTTATAGAAATTCTGCTATACTGAATGTAAATTTTATTAAGTTTTCACAAGTGAATCATTGATATTGATATTTTTCCAATAACTTTTATATATCTACTTTGAATTCTCTCACTGATGGAGAAAACCGAAAAAATAGTTCTCATTATCGCAATTTTTTTGCTTTCCATGGGTCTTACCTCGGGAATTTATATTGAAAAGGCGACAGATGAAAATGAAAAAACATTTATCGCTGATGGTTATCTAAAAGTGGAAGATTCCTTTCTTACATTGAATAAAATTTTTTCTAATTGCACTAATAACATTCGTATAACTGATCGGGGTAATTATTCCGGGGTTTCTTTGTCATGTGTAATCAATATTAGTAATATACAGAATCCAGAACTACATGATTATGCCATTATTGGCCTAGATGGCTATACGAAGACAGTGTCATGGATGGATATGAAAAAGGGTATTCTTACAAATGATCGATATGCAGTGTTTGCTCACCTTCCTCGTGCCTATTGGATAAAAGACGTTTTAAGAATTGAGGTACACTAAATGAAAAAAATTTTGGCAACCATTCTTTTATTTGGGTCTCTATGGGGATTATTTGAATGTTCAGTTGGTGATTTTTTACATGGTTATGATCTTAGTGTTGTAACAGCAGCCTTTGCAATTTTTTTAATGAGTGTCACACGTCTCAAATATGGCCGATTAGGGATGCAATTGGGTATGGCACTGGTCGCTGGTCTCTTACGTCATTTTAACCCAGTTGGAACCTGTCTTATTTGCTCCTCAATTGCCATTATAATTGAGGGCTTGGCATTTGAAATAATCTGGATATTTCCCTGGAGAAAATACAATACTCTATCAATGAAGGTTGGCATGGGTGTCATCTCATTCTATTCCATATATGCAATTGGTTATTTGGTGACACAAATTCTCACTCCTCTCTTTACTGCAACATTTTTTTTAAGTGACCTAATTGGTGTTTTACCTAAAATATCTTCTCAGGCTGTCTTAGCAGGCATTATAGGGTCAGTTTCTTTACCCCTTGCTTTTTGGGTAGATTCACTTTCCATATCTTTTAAAGATAAATTCTATTATCCAACTACATTTTCTCTTATCTGCATGTGTTGGATAGCCGCTATAGCGGGTATATGAAAGTATGAAAGTTTGTTTTTGTACAACAAGGTATAGAAACCCTTTCTTTTTTGATATATGGTTTATCGTCGATAATTGATGGTGAAGTTCTCTATTCTGGTATATACTAAAAAAAAATAACACAGGAAAAATGTACCGTTTAGCTTTTTTTTTAGTGTCTTTCACTATTTTTTATCCAATAATCTCTAAATTTCTCAATCCAAGATGGACTATTCTTTGCATAATTTACAAATTCGGTTAAGCATTGAATTGTTTCACTGCTGATATAATGCTCAATTTCGCAAGCGTCGTAATCTGCAGTTTTTTTTCCAATGCCTAATATCCTAAAAAATTCGGCCAGAATGGCGTGTTTATCCATCAAATTTTTTGCATATTTCATTCCCCAAGTGGAAAGGCAAGCGCCATGGTAAGCAGAATATTGTACATATCCTTTTTTTTGTAATTTCTGAAGCATTTCTGTGACACTTGCTTCGCGTATTCCTAATATCCATGCAATATCGCTGGTTCGAGCAATCCCTCTTTTTTTTTCAAGGTCATATATTACTTCAATATATCCTTCAATAGTTTTTTTAGGCATTTTTACACTCCTAAAAGTATTATCCGCATTATTCCTCCCACTACAATTGCAGTGGTAATCATAATCGCTGTTGATTTCAACAAGTCTTTAATTCCAAGTTCTTTAAACAGGACAGAAAAAGTGGCGACACAGGGAAAATAAATCGTGAGTATAGTGGCAATAATTACCAGTTGCATTGCTTTAAGTTCCACATTTAGCCCTAAAAGCAATCCCACCGCCAAGTCTTTTCTTAAAAATCCGGCTAAAAGAACAATGGATGTTTCACCTGGAAGACCAAAAATCCCTTCCATGATAGGTGAAAAAAAATTTCCAAGCAAATCAATAAACCCAATAAAATAGAGAACATTAATTAAAAACACACCTACAAAAAGCCATGGGAGGGCTTCCTTTAAAAACCACCTTACACGCATCCATGTCTTTTTTATTATTGTTCTCATACTTGGTCTTCTATATGGGGGTATCTCGAGGAAAATTTCGGGGCTTTCACCTTTTACAAACTTATGCAGCAAGATACCTGCTATGAAATATAAACAGGTAAGAGTGATAAATACCAATGAAATGTATACTATTGGTGGGTGTTTGAACTCTGATTGCAGTTTGGAAAAAATTGCAAATATCATTGATATTTGTGCCATACAGGGGACAGCAATTGCCAGCAGGGTTGAAGAAATAAAACGTTGTTTTCTGGTTTCTAATATCCGTGTTGATAGTGCGCCTGGTACATTACATCCCAATCCTAAAAAAACTGACACTATTGCATGGCCATGCATCCCCATCTTGTGAAATATATTGTCAACCAGTGTTGCCAACCGGGGTAAATATCCCACATCTTCTAAAAGAGAGAGCATAAAATAAAAAGAGATAATATAGGGGAGTACTGCTGCAAAGGGGACATAGATGGCTGTAGTCAGCAAACCCATTGATTGTAAGTAATCTATTTTTCCGTCTATTAGTGTCCCAATGAGCATGTCTCTTAGGAAGCCTTGATCTAGCCAATTATAGATGCCCATTGCAATGGGTCGATAACTATCAAATAATGGGTCAAAAACAAAGCCGATTAACCCTTCTCCTACAAGGCGGACAAGATAAAATGATATTAATATAATTATTGCGGCTAGTGGTATCCCGGTCAGTGGTTTAACCGTTAGGTCAGATAAATATTCCCCTAATGTATGGTGATGGTGTTTAACTTCTTGAACTTCTCTAATTATCCTTCCGATTTCTGCCCATTTCTCTTCTTCACTTTTTGATGTTTTCATCTAGATCCTTTAACCTGGTGATAAGTTCTTTTATTCCCTCTCCTGTGAGAGCGATGGTTGCAACGACAGGGACACCTAGCATTTCTTCAAGTCTTTTTTCATTGATTTTTATTCCCTTGTGTTTTGCTTCGTCCCATAAATTCAAAGAAATTATAATTGGTTTTTTTTGTTCTAGCAATTCCAGTGTCAAATAAAGATTCCTCTCTAGATTTGTTGCATCGACAACATTTATAATGATATCGCCGTCATCAAGCATTTTTACTGCCACCTCCTCAGCTTTACAGCTGGGTTCCAGTGAATAGGTCCCAGGTACGTCAATTATTTCATATCTCTCTTTATCTATCCTCATTTTTCCTTTGGAATAATCAATGGTCGTACCTGGATAATTTGATGCCATAACATAGGCGCCGGTCAATCGTGAAAAAATTACGCTTTTGCCGACATTTGGGTTTCCCATCAATAGGATCCTTTTCATATCTCTATAATAATTTTATTTGCCATTCCTCTGCCAATTGTCGTCTGTCTGCTATCTATCTCAATAACAACGGGTCCTTTTATTGGCTGTCGGGCAACCATCTTAACTGTTTTTTCTTCTCTTATGCCCAATGTTCGTAGTTTACGTTGCAATCCATATCCGCCTTCAATTCGTACAATTTTTCCTGATTGATTGGGTTTTAAGGAACTTAGGGTGTTCTGCATATTTTTTTACCTTAAACAAACTAAAATTTAGGTATACCTAAAAATTATTTAAATGTTTTGCTTTTTGTATAAATACTTGGTTTTTTCTAGATAAATTTATCGTTTTGACTTAATGGATGATAATCTTACTGTAAATCTATTATATCATTTGATACCTTAGGAGAGTCTCTAGGATTATCATTACTTGCAACGATGGTTCCATGGATAAATCAGATGCATATCCAATATGTTGCCACAGGTGTTATTTTTTTATATTTTTTTTGCTTGAAAACTAATTTTGTTCAGTATTTATATTATTTAGTACGGTGGCAAGAAATTGTAGATATTGTTTTGTTTCAATCTTTTTTTGATTGAGTACTTTTTCTAATTCGGGATTATATTCCATATATTTATAATATAGGCAAGATAACTTTTTGTAGTTTTTTGTACCCTTCTGATAATTTTTGTCCCCGGTATTTTTCATTAAATTATAGTTATATAGAGGGTGGTTATTTTTTCCGTTCATAGTAATACATTTCAGTATGTTCCTTTAAGCTAAGGGAGGGGTGTCATCCTGTTGAATATATAATATTTCCTCTTTTTTTTGTAGCATAAATTTAAAAATCAATGCAGCAATAGACTATTAATAAAAAATAAAGTCCTGATAATGATTGTTTTTTCTATGAAATGTACCCTAGACTTTTTCCTCCCTATATTCCCGTAGCTATTCCTCGTTCCTCTTATTTTTAGTAAATAAAAATTAGTATTTAAGTTCTTCTCCCTTTTAGGATGCATTGTTATTTTTTTTTGGTGGGATGGTTCTTGGATAGTTATCCTCGATTTTGAGGATATCTATTTTTTTTTAGTTTCTACACATGTAATTATTTCTTTTAGATTGTATGCTGTAGGTACCGGGGTATTAGAAGCCTATCTCTGTTAGAGGAAGCTCACCGGGGTATTCGTCAAATATTTGGGGATTCAGTCCAAGGCTCAATACAATTGGTGTGGCATATTGAAAAATTTCTTCAACTGAACAAATTCCATCTCTATTATTATCGGCATGCCCCTTCATCCCTTCAGCTAAAAAATGGGAGAAATAGGATCCCCATGAGATATCGTTTTCTCCAACAGAGGTTAATACGATACGATTGGGATCTAGGTTTTCCTTTATATATCCCTGATTTTTAAAGGTGGAAGAGGTTCCATCACTGCAGAAATAATTCCAATTGTCATTGAAACCACCGCTATAGCAGCTATCAACAATCATGCATACACCTTTTGCCTCTAGGTTATTTAATAAAAAATTTATTACATCATCAGTTATGATGCCTAATGGATTTGCTAGGGGTTCCCAGCTCCAAGGATTATTATAAGGAAGAAAGCCGGTATATGTTGCTAAGGCCTCATCCATGTTGTCATTCTCATCAAAAGGTGGTAAATCGGCTAGGATGGGGAAACCATGTGTTGTTAAATATACAAGGCACGTATCATCTTCACCCTCCATTTTATCCAGCCATTTAAACCCCTTGAATATGTTTAATAATGTTGCATTTTTCCCGGAAATGACCTTTATATTATTTTCCTTCCAATTTTGGGATGAAAGAAGCGTTGTATAAATGTTATCTATCTCATAAAGCATTTGTGGTCTATCCATGATTGGTGTATCTTTATAGACTCCGACAGCAACAAGCAAAGCCCAATAATTGGTGTCATGATGGGTTATCTCTAGATCTTGAATACTTTCTTTTGTGTTTACATCATTAAGCATACTTGATGCTTGAATAGCATCTATTGTTACGGGGTAAAAAGAGCTAATGGTAATTACAATTATTAGAAATATTGTGTAATACAATTTTTGGATTTTAGTTTTCATTATATCCTAGATATA
>Ga0272441_10012069_pt1 | contig 12703 bp, 7 predicted proteins | sample SSMProp6N_FD_193582 | JGI IMG/M metagenome (GOLD analysis project Ga0272441, IMG submission 193582) | Marine sediment archaeal communities from Little Sippewissett salt marsh, Falmouth, MA, United States - SSM-Prop-6N | ecosystem: Environmental > Aquatic > Marine > Wetlands > Sediment ...
CCTCCGGAAGATCGCCAAGCGGAAACGCATCCCGCTTCAGATCGAGACCTTCAGCCTCACCGGCGGCACCGACGCCATGGCCATCTGGACCAAGAACGGCGGCGTGCCCAGCGCCATCCTCGGCGTGCCCAACCGCTACATGCACACCACCGTCGAGATGCTCGACCTCCGCGACCTCCAGCGGGCCGCCGACCTCCTCGCCGCCCTCGCCGCCGACATCAAGAAACGCGAACGCTTCGCCGTGAAGGTCTAACGCGCGCAGCTTGGCCGAGAACCGCACACTGCAAAGCGCCTACGGCGAACCTAATGAGACGGATCTACCCGCCGCCGAGTTCTTCGTCGAGCACGCCAAGCGCCGTGGACAAACGTGCTCTCACGATTGGGTGACGAAGCCCACTAACTCGAGTCTTCAACCCCTTCCGGAGTATCTGCCGGACGGCTGAAGAACGCGCGTTCTTCAGCAGATCGATCTCGTGAAGCCTTTCGATTACCTGGTCTTCGTTGAAGTCCCTGAAAAGCGAATCGCAGGCTCTCTTGCCCGCCGCTTCGTCAAAAAGGAGGCCATGGTAGTAGCGACCCAGACGCTGCAGGAGCGGATCGACAGAAAACACTAGTTCCTGTGCTACGCCCTGGACGCCCTGTTTTGGGAGCTGCACCAAGGCGACGGCTAAGGCCCGCCGCACCTCCACTTCCCTCTCGTCATGGAATCGCTTGTGGAGACCACGCAACTCGGCCCCCGACAGCGGGCGCTGCGCCAGCAGCAGCGCTGCTTGGACGCGGACGTACCAATGCTCTTTTCGGGCACGAAGAATCTTCCGCGCTCGGTCAATCGCTCTTTTCGGAATCCAGCGCAGATACCGCAGGCCCATCAGGAAGTATGCCTCCTGGTACCCAAAGAGCGGAATATCGCCTGCCAGCATGCCTGTTAAACACTCCGCGATCTTCTTCCTGTTGCGCGGGAGGCTCCGGAAGTAACGAATCGCGCTCGCGATCAAGCGCGCGTCGGGGTTCTTCCTTAACTGCTTCAGGGTCAGGTCGAGGATCCCTGGAGACTCCAGTACCGAGTAGCCGGTTATGAGCCGGCGAAAAACACGGAATTGCCTACCCGGGATCACGGAGCGCCTGCCCGTCAGACGACGTTTCACCGAATCCAAGGCCGCCTCTGCGATACTCCTTTCCGAGACCGACAGTGTCCGCTTTCCCTTGAGCGACTCAATGGTCTTGTTGACTTCCTCAAGGTTCGCATCCACGAGGTCTTTCCGGATATCCTCTCCCTCAAGGATCGTCGTCTTAGCCCCCTGGATGTTCAGATGTAGGTCGCGTAGCCCCTCAATCATCTCGAACAGCGCTTGCCTCGCGATGCCTTCATCCTTCGCGAGAACCTTGACGTCATCCATGTACCGGAGATACTTGACCTCGTGCTTCTTCGCAAATCTCCTGAATCTGATGTCCAGCGGTAGCAGGAAGAAATTACCAAGAAAGCTGCTGATGGCATTCCCCTGGGGCAAGCCGCGCTGGAGCGTTGCCCCGTGCACCGTCCTGGGAGTCCAGTATTCGAGGGCCTCGACCAGAAGATTGACGAGGCGCTGTTCTCTGGGGAGGTGTTGCAGCAACTGGTCTCGAAGGAGCTGCAGATTGATGTTTTCGAAGTAGGCGGTTATGTCCGAAACCACCATGTAACTGTAACCCTCTTCCTCGAACGCAACTCTCGTGTCTTTCACGAAGCGCGGCCAGACGCGGTACCACGGCTCAGCAATGTCGATGCGCCTTCTGATGGTCCGACTCTTGAGGAACGTGAACTTGATCAGTTCGTGTTCCTCAAAGAGCTCCTTCTTGCTAGGTTTCTTCTTCAGTCGCCATGAGTACACTTCACGCGGCAGTTTCCTATCGAGACGTGGGGCAATCAGGTAAACGACTGCAAACAGAACGATCCTGTCACTGATGGCGATCGATGTCCCGGGCCGAACAGACAGGCTAGACTTTGGAACATCGATCGACAGCAGCGGTTGGGGACGGTAACCGCCCCGGCGTAGGTCCTCCGCCAAGGCCTCTAGGTAGTTATCCAAGCGAAAGGCGTAGTCGGCATATCGCAATGAGTCAAAGATGAACCCGCTCCGGGCGTCGTTCCTCGCCAAGTGCCAGGCACGCTTGAGGAGTTCGGGCGTAGCTAGCTTCTTGAAGAGCTCATCGGCCATGTGCTTGCTCCTACCCCTCCGCCCGCGCCGCCGACTCGCCGGATGCTCTCCGCCCATTGGGGACACAACACCGATTTCCTTGTGCGGGGACGGCCGGTTGTCGTCCCGGGCCTCTCGCACGACATTGGATTCCCCAGATGAGGCGTCACGGGCAAAGGGTATCGTCAGCCGAGCGTGCGGGCAAGGGCGATCCGGCGCGGGCGGGCCCGGGCTTCGCCCCCCCCCCCGGACGGGGCAGGCCGCCACGGCACACACGGCGACGTAGTGACACGTTTGTGCGCACAAACGTGTCGTGTTTTCACGGGGCAGGCGCGGAAAGTGAGAAAAACTTATCTCCCGCGGCTGCCAGCCTTTCGGCCGATTCGGCCCGGGCGTAGTTACACGTTTGTGCGCACAAACGTGTAACTACGGGCTCCTTGTGGAAGGGGCGCGCGCCGCCCCGGCTTCGTCCCGATGGGACTACGGCGTGGCAGGCGTGCTTGACAAGTCAATAGCGACAGGCAGCAGGCAGCAGGCGACCGGCAACTGATCCACGGATGCACGGATCAACGGATCCAGTGGCAAGGGTGCTTCGGATTTCGCCGTCAAATCGGCGGCGCCTTACGCGACAAAGACTTACGCGAGAAGTGGGGAATATTACCCGGCCAGAAACGTTCAGATTCGTTCAGTTTCGTTCAGAAACGTTTAGAAACGTTCAGTTTCGTTCAGTTTCGTTCAGGTACGTTTAGAAACGTTCAGTTTCGTTCAGGTTCGTCGGCCGGCAAGAGGCATCGGGCATTGACGGCAGGTTTGGAGGGCGCGAGCCCCCGCGGCGCCGATCTTCCTGGCCGGGCACGAGTACATGACCGGGCGGACCCCCCGCATGAACGGCCGCTCACTTCTTGGATCGCAGGATTCCCAGAAACATCCGTTCGGCCGGGCTGGGCGACTTGCCGCGCGGGCGGAGGATCCCCAGGGGGCGCGTCCATTTCCTGGCGCCGCGGAAATGCGCGTACGCCAGCCTGCCGACGGCGACCTCACGCTCGATCACCGGCAACGGCAGGATCGTCACGCCGGCGCCGATCTCGACGGCGCGCTTCAGCGTCTCGTTATTGTCGAACTGCATCGCGACGTTGACGGCGACCTTCTCGGCCTTGAGGCGTCGATCGATGTAGCGCCGCGTGGGGATGTCCGGCTCGAAGGCGACGAAGGGCTCGTCGCTCAGCGCCGTCGGGTCGATCGCCTTCCGCCGCGCCAGCCGGTGCGACGGGGCAAACACGGCGACCAGTTCCTCGGCCGCGAAGGCGATGCTCTCCAGCCCGCGCTGGCGTTGGGGGTAGGCGACGACGCCGAGGGTCAACTCCCCGCCCGCCACGGCCGTGTAAATCCGGTGGGCCCGCATGTACTCGATGCGAACGGCCACCTCCGGGTGGTCGCCGATGAACCGCTTGACGTAGGCGTCGAGGCAGTACATGCCCACCGAGTAGATCGTCCCGACGCGGAGCACGCCGCGGACCGAGTCGATCGCGCTGCGGACCTCGCCCACCATCGTCTCGTAACGGCGGAGGATGTCCTTGGCGCCCTGGAAGAACGCGGTGCCCGCCTCGGTCGCCCCGACGACACCGCCCCGCCGGCGGATCAGTTGGGTCTTCAACTGGCGCTCGAGTTTGGCCAGTTGCTGGGACACGGCCGACTGGGAGATGGAATTGATTTCGGCGGCGCGGGAGAAACTGCCGGACTCGACGAGGTCGCAGAACGTCTTCAAGACATCCAGGTTCATCGCTGCGCTCCGGACCGCCGGCGCCGCAGGACGCGCCGGGCGCAAGAAACAATAGTACTTATCGGAGGATTAGCAAGGATTATGATAAATACCGCCCCGCCCCCCGCCGGTGGCGCCGGCGGGTTGCCGTCGGCCGCCCGGCAACGGACTGTGGCGCCGGCGGTTACTGCACGCGCGACAGGCGGTAGCCCCCGTCGCCCAGGCCGACCTTGACGCACTCTTCGACCTGGATGTACGGGTCCTTGCCGTGAATCTGCTTCAGCAGGTGCCCGTCGCCCGACCGGCCCAGCGGCGACGGCAGCGACCCGTCGATGAAGTCCTCGGCCCGGATCAGGTCCAGCGCGGCGGTCTCCACGGCGGTGATGTCGTCGGCCGCGACGATGCCGATGTCCGGCACGATCGACGGCGTGGTGAACCCCCAGCAGTCGCAGAACGGCGTGATGTCCAGCAGCGCGGTGATGTAGAACACCCGCCCGGCGTCGAAGGTCTTCAACGCCTCGCGGGTCGTCAGCGCCATGCCGTGCTGGAAGTAGCGGTACCCGCGATGGTCGATGGTGATCGCTTCGTTGGGGCACGCCAGGACGCAATGCATGCAGTACTTGCAGGCGTGGTCGAAGATGGCGATCTTGCCGTCGTCGTAGGAGATCGCGTCGTTGGGGCAGTTGTCGCGGCACAGCAGGCACCCCGTGCACTTGGACGCGTCCCACTCGAACGCGGCGCTCATGAGGCGGTGGATGCCGCCGCGCGTGGGGGAGTCGACGCAGCCCATGGCGATGTTCTTGATCGCCCCGCCGAAGCCGCTGTGCCCGTGGCCCTTGCCGTGGCTCAGGACGATCATGGCGTCGGCGTCGACGATGGCGCCGGCGAGGTTGACGGACTTCAGCGACCGGTAGTTGACGCGGCGCGGATAGACGTAGCGGTCGGCGGGTCCGGCCACGGGCGCCAGCGGGGCGCCGAGCACCTCGCGGGTGTAGCCGCGCTGGTAGGCGCCGGCGACGGCGCCCGGGCCGTCGGTGATGAACGGCGTGCCGCCGGCCTCCGTCACGGCCTTGACCACCCGGGCGACCAGCAGCGGGTGGATCGTCGAATACCCCACGCCCCCGCCGAGGTGCATCTTGATGGCCACGCGCCGGCCCTTGAATCGCTTCTTGAAGGCCCACTTGCCCAGCATGCGGTCCAGGAGGATCGGCAGCGTGGCGTCGGCGCGGAGTTCTTTCGGGCGGGCGGAGGCAAAGGTCACTTTCGCGGGCATCGGAGCGGCTCCTATACGAATTCGGTCGGCGGATCGCCCCCCCATCATATGGTTTCGGGCAACGCGTGCAACGGCATGTTGCATTCGCCGCGGCCGCGCTATACTTACTTAGCGATGGAAACGCCTTACCTTCAGCGCCGCTACTTGCTGAGTTTCGACTCCCGCCACGTTGGGCACATCTTCACGGATGTCCTGGTGGTCGGCGCCGGCGCCGGCGGGTTGCGCGCCGCGCTGGCCGCGACCGATGAGGGCGCCCACGTGCTGGTCCTGACGAAGGGCCAGATGGCGCAGTCCAACACCTACGAGGCCCAGGGCGGGATCGCGGCGGTGCTCGATCCGGCCGACACCCTCGAGGCCCACGCCGCCGACACGATCGCCTGCGCCACGGGCATTGGCGACGAGGCGGTCATTCGCCGCGCCATCGGCGCGGCGCCGGAGACGATTCGCGAGATCATCGCGTGGGGCTTGCCGGCCGACCGAGACGGCGAGCGCGTCGCGCTGGGGCGCGAGGGCGGGCATTCGACCGCACGCATCGTCCACGCGCACGGGGACGCCACCGGCAAGTTCCTCGCCGAGACGCTGATCGGGCGGGTCCGGGCGGCCGAGAGCATCAAGGTCTTCGAAAACTGTTTCGTCGTGGACCTGGTCACGGACGACGAGGGCGCCGCCGGCGCTCTGACGTTTCACGAGCGCTACGGGCTCCAGATGATCTGGGCCCGCCAGACGGTCCTGGCCGCTGGGGGCGCCGGGGTCCTGTGGCGCGAGACGACCAATCCGGCCAACGCCACCGCCGACGCGATCGCGATGGCTTTCCGCGTCGGGGCCGAACTGGCGGACGTGGAGATGATGCAGTTCCACCCGACCACCCTGTATGTCGCCGGCGCGACGCGCGCCTTGATCAGTGAGGCCGTCCGCGGCGAGGGCGCGTACCTGGTCGATCGGAACGGCGAGCGGTTCATGGCCCAGTACCATCCGCAGGGCGAACTGGCGCCCCGCGACGTCGTCAGCCGGGCCATCGTCGAGCAGATGGCCCGGACCAGCGCCACGCACGTGTTCCTCGACGTCCGACATCTCGGCGCCGAAGCGTTCCGCCGGCGTTTTCCTCAGATCCACCAACTTTGCGCGGACTTCGACCTCGACGTGGCGGCCGATCTGATCCCGGTCCACCCGGCCGCCCATTACATGGTCGGCGGCGTGCGAACCGACGGCGACGGGCGCTCGTCCGTGCCACGCCTCTGGGCGTGCGGCGAGGCCGCCTGCACCGGGCTGCACGGCGCCAACCGCCTGGCGAGCAACTCGCTGCTGGAGGCCCTAGTGTTCGGGGAGTCCTGCGGACGCCTGGCCGCCCAGGCCGCCGCGCAGGCCAACTCCAAACTCACCGCCCGGCACGTCGTCTCGGCCAATCCGCGCTCCGAGCGGACGGCGCTGGACCTGGCCGACATCCGCAACTCGCTGCGGTCGATCATGTGGCGCAACGTCGGCATCGTCCGCGCCGGGCCGAGGCTGGCCGAGACCAAGGAGATCATCGGCTTCTGGGGGCGCTACGTACTGGACAAGGAGTTCGTCGATCCGGCCGGGTGGGAGGTTCAGAACATGCTCACCGCCGCGCTGGTGGTGGTCGAGTGCGCCTTCCGCCGCACCGAGACCCGCGGCGTGCACTATCGCCAGGATTTCCCCGACACCGACCCGGCCTGGGCCCGCCACCAGACCGTCCGCCGCACCGAACAGCAACTCGTCGTGACGTGAGGGTCAGTCCTCCTCGAGGATGAGGCGTTCTCGGAACTCGCGCCCGTGGACATCGTACCAGCAGATGAACGGGCGGTTCTTGATGACGCGGATCGCGCAGTTGCCGGGGCTTCGCTCGGCGCGCATCGGCTCGCCCGTGAAGGGGTTGAGCCTGTCGTCCTCATCGAACAGGCCCTTTTCAACGAGAAGGTCCAGCACCGTCGGGAGGGACTCGTCCCGAGGCGGGCCATCGAGGTGTCCTTCGTAGTCGAGCATCATGATGGCCTTGACTAGTTGGTAACACATGCTCCCCGGGTGGTTGTGCGATGTGACACGCGTGGGTATCGTCGGCATGGCCCAGACGGGCACCGCTGCTGCCGCCAAGACGACCAGGACCAGGGCCGCAAGTCCCGCCGCCGCCCGGGCGCTGGGCCCGCGCCTGCCCTTGCAGGCGGCCGCGACTCCGGCCAGGACCGCCAGAAAGCCCCCCACGACAATGGTGGTCATCACGTCCCTGCGGGCGCCAACCGTATATCGGACCTGACGCTGACGCACCAACGGCACCAGTGACAATTCGACGTCCCGGTCCATCTGCCGCGGCGTCAGGTCGGCCGTCAGCGCCGTCACCACGCATCCGCGCCACATCAACTCGCACGCGTCGGGGCTGCCGATGATGAGGTCGCCGCGCCCGGACACGTAGTACGCCGCCAGGTTCAAGCGGCCTCCTTCCCGACGGTAGCGGTCGGCGACGATGCACTCGAAGTGCTCCGCCCGCGCCTGCCGGTCGGCGATCACGAACAACTCTACCCGCGTCTTCGCCGACCCGCTCAGGCCGGTCAACTTCATCGGATACACCGGCGCGGCGGCGGCGAAGGTGGCTTGGATGGGATGGGGCGTGGCTTTCTCGACGTCCTTCCGCAGGCGCGCGACGACGAAACACCATTTCCGCTTGATGTAGTCGTCCACGGCCCGCCGGTCGGCGGCATCCAAGCCCCTCAGGCCGCCGCCGGTCAGCCAGGCGTCCAGGGCATCGGCCGTGGCGGCCCGCAGGACGGTCGCCTCGTAATTCCCGACCCGCTTGCTGGCCACGATGTCCACGCCCGTCGAAGCCGACGCCCCCAGCCCAGCGCTCTTGCTGCTGAGCGCCGGCGCGAGCAAGGCCGCCCACACGAGCACGCCGATCACAACGCCCGCATACGCGACGCGCCGCATTCGCCGGCGTTTTCGGGCGTCCCGGACCAGGAGCGTCACCAAGGCCCCGGGGACCACCAAGATCCCGACCGCGAAGGCGATCTTCCGAAAGATCGCCAGGTCGGCCACGATGCTCGGCGACTGGCAGGAACTCATCGAGGTCAGGATCCCGGCGTGGGCGACGTCCAGTTTCGTCGGGGCCGCCGGCAGGGGCAGGACCCACCCGACTTCGGAAGAGGGCGTGTCCAGGGCCGACTCGACCACCAGGGTCTCCACGCCGTCCTTCCAGACGATGATGGCCCGCTGCGAGGGAATCTTGGGTATTTCGGCGATGGCCTGAGCGGGGAAGCCCTTCCCGTCGGCGGCCGCATGGAGCGGACACACCACGAGCCACGCAAGGCCCAACAGCCGGATGCCCCTGTTACGTCTCATCCCGGTCCCCTTTACGACAATGCTATTGTACCCCGCTGCCGCCCTACGCGTCGAAGATCTTGCCGGGGTTCAGGACGTTCTTGGGGTCCCACGCCCGCTTGATCGCCAGCGCACATCGGCTGGCGGGAACACAGACCGGGCGCGGGTCGTCAGGCTCGCCGGTTCACGGCCGTGTCCGGCGGGGACAGGTAGATGTAGTAGCCGGACCCATGCTGGCTGCGATCGTGGCGGTACTCGAAGTCGGCCCACGGGCTGTAGCCGCGAACGGCGCACGGCGTCGGGTTGGCCAGCACCATCAAACGATGGCGCTCGCCGTCGATCGCCACGATGTTCTCGCGGAAGTCGCCGACCACATCGGCACAGGCGAGGTTCCGCCCGTATCGCCCGCCGGCGGGCAGCCCGCCTTCGGGCACGTCCTCGATCTGGCCGGTCGGCAAGAGGCGGACGATACGCTTGTCGTCCTTGCGGACGATGAAGACCACCTCCGGCCCGGCGTCCCAGTGAACCGGCACGAGATTCTTCCGCTGCCACTCCGTCAGATTCAGCCAGTGCGATCCGTCGGGCAGGAAGATGGGGAAGTGCCCTTCCCGGCGCGCCCCGGCATCGGCGGCGCCGTACTCGTGGCGCGCGTCCTCTGCCGTGTGCGGCTGAAGGCCCGGGACCGAAGCCGTGTGGCGAGCAACCCAGCCGTAATGCGCGTGGCGGAAGGCTTCCTTGAAGATCGTCCGCCCGCGGTAGTCCACGAGGTACACCCCCGGGTTGTCGGACTCCACGGCGTACCAGATCTGGAGGCCTTCGCGGGCCGGGTCGATCCGAGCCGGCTTGGAGATGTCGGTGTGTCCGAAGGGCTCGGCCTGCCAGCGGACGGACCCGTCGCCGTTGTAGCAGATACCTCCGCAGATAACTTCCTGCGCGCCGTCGCCGTCGATATCGCCGACGTCGAGGTTGTGCCCGCCCGGACGATCCTGCTCGACGCGCCACAGGATATCGCCGGTCGCCCCGTCCACCGCTGTCAGCACCACCGGACCGTAGGTCTCGTCCTGATGCACCACGGCGGCCAGGGCGTCGAGACCGCGCAGGTGCCCAACGGTCATCATCTCACGCGGACGCCGCCCGGGCCAGGGACGCTCCCAAACCACCTGCCCCGTCTCGGCATCGAGGGCCACCATCGTCTCATTCGGGCCGGTCGCCTCGTGCCTCGTGGCGCCGGAGGGGATCTTGTCCCGCCGGAAGACCACCTCGGTCCGCCCGTCGGTGTTGACGTCCCAGCACAGGACCGGCACGTGGAGGGCCGAGCCGTTCCATCCCCCGGCGCCCGGCAGATACGTATCGGTCTCCCACAGCGCCGCGCCGTCGTGGGCGAAGGCGCTGATCCAGATCGTCCCGCGCCGGACCGACCTGACAACGTATCCGATCCGGCCGTCATTGCGGAGGTCACCCAGAGCCACGGCGTTGCCTTCAACGAGGTCGTCGGGGTTCAGCGGCACATCGATCGCTACGGGAGTGGGTGGTGCGGCCGAATCCACCGTCGCTGCCTCCGAGGCCGATCCGTCCGTGCTGACGACGCGGTAGGCCCACGCCCCCGGGCGCGGCGTCCGGTCCAGGAAGCCCGTCGAATCGACCACGGTCTCGGGCGTGACGCGCGTCCAGGCGCCGCCGGAGGCCGGACGCCGCTCGACGTGGAACCCTACGTCGGGCCGATCGCCGTCCAGCAGACGCCACGACAGGAAAACCTGTTCATCTCCTCGCGGCAGGGCCGCAAGGTACCGGTGCTGGTCGGCGCCGGACATCAATCGCACCTCCGATCGTCCCGGGATGATTGCCGGGGATCACAAATCGAAGATCTTCCCGGGGTTCAGGACGTTGTTGGGGTCCCACGCCCGCTTGATCGCCCGCATCAGTTCGACGGCCGGGGCGCTGACGAACATCGGCATGTACTTCTTGCGCTTGTGCCCGATGCCGTGCTCGCCGCTGATCGTCCCGCCCAGCGACGCCGTCAGTTCGTACAGTTCCAGGAGGATTTTCTCGAGCGTCTCGGCCCAACGGTCGGCCGGCCAATCCGCGTCGGCGACGATCCGCGCGTGCAGGTTGCCGTCGCCGGCGTGGCCGAAGCACGGCATGCGGACGCCGTAATGTCCCTCGAGTTCCCGCATGAACGCCACGACCCGCGGGATGGCCGCGATCGGAACCACGATGTCCTCCCCGCACTGATCCTTGGCGAACACATTGAAGGCCTCCCCGATGTTCCGTCGGACCTTCCAGATCCGCTCGCTGGTCGTGTGGTTGTCCGCGACGTACACCTCCTGAGCCCCCGACGACAGGCACAGCTCGCCGATCGTCTCGTACTCCCGTTCCACCTGAGACTCGTCCGAGCCATCCACCGTAATCAGAAGCATCGCCCCGGACTGCTCGTACGGCAAAGATTCGTTCAAGTACTCGCAAGACGCCTGAACGCTCGTGCCGTCCATAAACTCGATCGCCGTCGGGATCACCCCACCGGTCGTCATGATCCGCGGCACCGCCGAGATCGCCTCTTCCGCCGTCCCGAACAGGCACAGCAAATCCACGCTCGCCTTCGGAAGCGGAATCAGCCGCAGCGTGATCCGAGTGAAGATCCCCAGCGTCCCCTCCGAACCCACCAGCAACTGAATCAGGTTGTACCCCGTCACGTCCTTGACCAACTTGCCGCCCAGACGGACGATCTCGCCGGTGGGCGTCACCACCTCCAGCCCCGTCACATACCGGCCCGTCACGCCGTACTTGACCGCCTTGCCCCCTCCGGCGTTCTCGGCCACGTTGCCCCCGATGTAGCACGTCTCCAGGCTCATCGGATACCCGGCGTAGAACAGGCCGTACTCGGCCAACGCCGTGTTGATCTCATTGGTCACCACCCCCGGCTCGACCGTCACCATCAGATTGTCCCGGTCGATCTCCACGATCCGGTTCATCCGGTCGCACAGCAGCACGATCCCCCCGTGGATCGGCACCGCACCCCCGCTCAGACCGCTGCCCGCCCCGCGAGGCGTCACCGGAATCCGCCGAGCGTTCGCCAGACGCATGATCGCCGAGATCTCATCGGCCGTCCGCGGACGAACCAACGCCTCAGGCTGGTGAGCGTATCGGGGGTCCGGGACCTCGTCGTGCGAATAGGCATCGAGGCGCTCGGCGTCACCGAAGAGCACATACTTGGCGCCGACGATGCGCGTCAGTTCCTCGACGACGTCGGGCGTGACCGGGTTGTATCTCGGCTCAGGCACGATGGAAACTCGCTCGGCCGCCTGGGGCGGCGGCTACGACCTTCTCAGCAGGAGCGTCCCTATCTGCCACGGGCGGAGGGACACGTCAACGGCGTCCTGGTCGATGGCGACGTCGGCCTGGGTGTCTTCCAGCAGGTTGGTCCAGCAGGCCGAGGCGTAAGGCCCGCCGGGGACGGTCAGGCGGAACCGCCGGCTGCGCCCAGACATTTCGACCAGGCGGACGACCAATCCGTCGCCCGACCGGGAGGCTTTGACGGCGGCGACGATCACGCCGTCGGGCAGGCCCGTCAGCCCGCCCGCCGGGGCTCGCCCACGAGTCAGCGCCACGGGGGCGCCGAACGCCTCGGCCAGTTCGACTAGCCCGGCCTGACGCCAGTCGCCGCTGTACGGGACGATCCGGTGGTCGAACCCGTGCCGCCCGGCGTCGCGCATCCCGTCGTAGTCCGGGGCCGAGTACGACGACGGCTCTTCCAGGCAATTCGGGAACGCCGGCGACCGCAGGACCGACACCAGCAGCGTGCCGTCCTCGCAGCGGTACGACGGCGTGCCGCGGTTGAGCACGCCCAGGCCGTGCCCGCCGTGCTCAACCGCCCCCCACCCGATTGCGGGCCAGTCGCCTGAGGCGTTGTTCCACCCAGTGGCGTCCATCTCGTATCGTGGGCGGCGCAGGACGCCGAAGGGCACTTCGGTCCACATCGCGTCGGTCGGCCAGCCCGTCGGGAACGCCAGGCGGACCCGCCGGTGGTAACTCGACCAGTCGATCTCGGTCCGCAGGTCCACGTAAGGCCGGTCGCGGTAGAACCGCCAGCGCTGGGTCCAGTTCAGTCGCAGGACCATGGGGTCTTCGGCGGTGTAAAGGGGTTCGGCGGCGGCATCCTTTCCGGCGTAGGTC
>Ga0272441_10012070_pt1 | contig 12702 bp, 9 predicted proteins | sample SSMProp6N_FD_193582 | JGI IMG/M metagenome (GOLD analysis project Ga0272441, IMG submission 193582) | Marine sediment archaeal communities from Little Sippewissett salt marsh, Falmouth, MA, United States - SSM-Prop-6N | ecosystem: Environmental > Aquatic > Marine > Wetlands > Sediment ...
GCCCCAGTTCATGTAGCCTCTCGCGCCTCTTCCGACCCACTTGGCGATGTCGGCGTCGGTGCTGGTGGGCCTGTCGCCGTACCCGTCGCTGTAGCCCGCCTCGGAAACGATGAACGGCATGTCGAGCGCCAGGGACAGCCCGCTGTCGTCATGGGCGTCGCTGCCGTTGTATACGTGCACGGTCAGGAAGTCGAAGTACCCGTCGTGCATGAGTATTGCCTCGCTCCACGTCAGCCAAGCAAAGGCCCTGCCGGCCGTTCCGGTGGAGATGAGGTGATACTGGTCTATGCTCCGTATCGCGGTCGCCACGTACTGGTTCATGACGATGTACACCTGGGTGTTGTCGGGGTATTTCAGCTCGTTGCCGATCTGCCACGAGAACACCCGCGGGTGGTCCTTGAAGCGATTGACCAGGTACTCGACCTGTGGCAAGTAGTTGTCCTCGTAGCCATACGAGTAGAACTCGAGGCCCAGCATCGTGTAGCCGCCCGAGGTCCACGTGTAGTAGATGTCATCCCCCTGCGGATGCAGCGGCGTGCTGTACTGATCGGTAAAGGCGACGATGAGGTAGCAGTCGTACTGCTCCGCCAGGTTCAGGCAGGTCTCCAGACGATCCCCCGTCTCGGTCCGCGACGCCGTGTTCGCCGAGACGAATATCCGCGCCACCTTTGCCCCTATGGACTGCATCTCCGAGAGAGCCAATGTGCGGTTGGACGCATGCGAGTAGGGCAATACGTCGCCCTCGCCGTAGTGTGCCATGCCTCTGACGTTGAAGCCCACGAAGCGGAGGGGCTGCCCGTTGACGTAGAACTCCCTGCCCTCTCTTGTCACGAAGTTGGGCGGGGCCTGTGCCGGGTGATCGTGGAAGGCGATCTCGAGCCCGGGGACCGTTGTACGGAGCCAGTACCCTCGCCAGGGCGAGAGGTCCTCCCAGTCGCCCCCGGCCCCCGCGGTCACGTAGCCCGTACCGGGCACATAGGCGAACATCAGCGCGTCGACGAGGCCCGCGCCGACCGCCTCGTCCCAGCTCATCCAGTTGGCCCCCTGCGCCACCGCCAGGTGGTCGAAGGGAAGGGTCATATTCAGGGGAGGGGCGATGAGGTTCCATCCCTCCAGCAGGGGCACGGTGTACGGCGACACTGTCTCGGTGCCCTCAACGCTCACGTCCGTGGGGTTGGTCACGTACAGCCAATACCCGGTGTCCGGGTCTATGAGGTTGAAGTCGCTCGGGTAGACCTCGTAGGTGCCCCCGTAGCGGAAGAGGGAGTTCCCGAGCGTGTTCCCGGCGGCAGCGAGGTCCTCGAACACGGCCCCGGCGCTTGCGGGCTGGCCGTTCACGGGCACGCCGATGAGGTTCCATCCGGCCGCCAACCACCCCGCCGGCGACGGTATGCCGGTGTCCTGCTCGACCTTCAGATCATCGAACCAGTTGGCGTAGGACAAGCCGGCCCCGTTGCTCGAGCCCACTTTGGTGTAGACGGTCACCTTGGTCGAGGCGGGCGTGAACGTGACCTCGAAGCTCTCCCATCCCCACGTGGAGCCGGTCTTGCGGACGTATCCGAGGTTGCCGGATGCGTTGGCGATGGTCCCGCTGCTGACTTGTCCCTCGAAGACCCCGGCCTCGTGCCAGTCGCCGGCCGAGTCGTCGCCCCCCGCCCAGAGCCCGCTGAGGGTCGCCTCGAAGCCGGGGGTGACGGTCACGACCTGGTACAGCCCGCCCTGGCCCCCGTTGTCCGTATCCCCCTCGGCGTACGAGTAGCTGCCTTCGTAGACGGGAGGTGTGGGGTCGAAGAGGAAGGGGCTACCGCCGTCCTGGACGGCCGTCTGGACGTCGCCCCAGGCGCCCCATCCGCTGGGGGTGCCGCCGAGCGGCCCGGCCTCGAAACCGCCGTTTGTGAGCATCTGCGCGTGCGCAGCCGCCGCCAGCGCCAGTAAGACTATGCTTGCCGTCCTTGCCATGCTTCCTCCCAGAAGCCGTCGCTCAGGTCGCTGAAGTTTATTGTACCACATAGGGCCGATCCACAGGTCGGTGCCTCTGCAGTGGCCTCTCTTCTCAGTAGGATGAGCGGCCTCGGCCTGTCGGCTCCAGCCGGTGTGTGGGTCTGTGCCTGCGGAAAGCGCGGAACAAGCCCGCCCGCCTTGCCGTCCAAGTGAGTGTGCCCTTGGATGGCTTGACGCCGGGGGCGGGCGTTTCTAAAGTGTCGGTGAAGGTTCGGAGCTACTCGGAAGGGATCCGGAGCGATGATGGTGAAGGCGGCGCTGCTTGTGGTGGTGTGCGTGCTGAGTTGTCCGGGCTGTCTGTGCGTGAGCGTGGAGCGGGCGCAGACGACCGCCCCCGAGTGCGGCGAGCAGGCGGTCGGCGGTGCCGGTCGGGGTCGGGAATACCCCCGTGTGGAGGTCGGCGGCGACGTGATGCTCGAGGCCGGGCGCCGCGAGGCCGACTAGCCGTAGTCTCGTTTTGGCAGGGAAAGGGCACGCCCAGGTCGTCGGGCGTGCCCTTTCTTGGCAACTGTCTGGATTTGGAGGCCATCGGGAGGCGAGTCCCGCAGCCGCAGAAGGGAACGGGAGATCAGCCTCCCGCGCACCTCCAACAGTCACCCGATGTACTAGATAACATCAAGGACCACCTCCTCTCTTACCCCAAGGTTAGCATGAGCGGGCCGGGTGAGTCAAGCGAGGTCGGAGGAGAGCGGGTGCTGGTCGCCGGGGGGGGCGGCCAGGCTTGCGCTCGGGGCGTGGGGGGGTAGCATGTATGGGCCCGTTGTCACCTAGGCTTCTGCGAGAGGATGCCCCTTATGAGACTGGCTCCGATTCTGCTGTCCCTCAGCCTGGCCGGCTCGTGCCTGGCGCCGGCGACGGCCTTGGAGACGGACGTCAAGCTGCTGCCCGGCGGCCGCGCGCGTGCCAATTCCTGGTATCGCATGTCCGCCCCGCCCAAGACGGCGCTCATAGACATACACGACCCGTGGGGTCGGCGCATCTGGACGGGCGCCACGCGCGACGGCACCTTCACGTTTCTCACGCGCGACTGGGCCGATGGCCAGTACACGGTTCGCTTCACCCCCAGCGGAACCGAGGTACTCACGGTCGAGACCGAGTATTACGAGAGCGTCCGCGCGCGTGCGGGGCTCATGCTGCGGGAGATAGAGGCGCTGCGCGACGCCGATGGCCTCCCGCCTGAGCGGCTGCGCCCGGCGAGCGATCTCCTCCAGCGCGTGGTCACCGAGTACGTCCAGTACAAGCCCAAGGATGCCGTAGAGGGCGATCTGTACAACGCGGAGCTGGCTCTGGGTTTCCGCACTGAGGCGGCCACGGTCCTCATACTGGGCTCGGGGTCGGCGACGTTCACCGGATACGACGAGCCGTATCGGCCATTTCTGCGCGAGCGCAGCTCCGTCTTCGTCCCGCCGAACGCCGTGTTTGATTTCGCCGCGAACGCGGCGCGCAAGCTCAAGCGCTGGGGCTACACGCCGGCCGACGTCGAGCACATATTCATCTCGCACAGTCATGCCGATCATTTCAACGAGGCGGCCATTGCGGAGCTGGCGGTTGCCCGTCGCTCGGCGAATCTGCCGCCGGTGACCGTCCATGCGGGCCGCGCCTCCTGTCGCAGGCTGGAGGGGCACCTCTCCGAGCGGGGGCTGAAGGGGGTCGCAGTGCTGGACCTTCTGGAGCCGGGCGGGGTGACGGAGGCGGGGGAGCTTCGGGTCAAGGCCGTCCGCGCCAGGCACGCGGCCGACAGCGACCCTCTCTGCTACATCATCCGCCTCCGCGGTGCCACCATCTACTACGGCACGGACACGGGGTACCCATTCGCCGAGACGCTCGCCGCCCTCTCGGCGGAGCGCTTCGACGTCTTCATCCATGAGCTGACGGTGGCTTCTGCCGAGGATTTCGCCTCGCACTGCGACACGGGCGACCTACGCATGCTGGTCGGCAAGCTGCGCAGGGCCGGCGCGGTCGACCACTACACCCGCGTGGTGACGTTCCACCAGGATCACGCCGGCCAGCAGGGCATGCCCGACCTGCCGTATTGGCAGGCGATGATCGGCTACGAGTCGGGCTACGACGGCATGCCGGTGCCGGTGGCGTTCCGGTCGAGCCGCCCCCTGCGCCCCTGATCTCAACCGATACGGCACGACTGGTCAATAAGGGGAGTCGGGGAGGGCGCCTTGATTGGTGTGTGTGTGGTCAGCTGGCGGCTCCAGCGTTCGCTGGCGGGGACGGCGGTCGCACTGGGGACGGCTGGCGTTGTCAAGAGGGACGCCGGGCCGAGTTGTCTGGAGGAACTGCGGGCTCGCCTGGCCGGGGGCTGTCGCCAATCGGTGCGCGGACGCGTGCTAAGGTGCGGTTATGAGCACGCCGATCTGAGCGGCCAATACCTCGGTCTCGTTGTCGGGCCACTCTATGGAGACCGCGTTGTTTCTCTTGGTCCCGCCGTCCAGCTCCTGCCGCTCCCAGATGCCCGAGAGCAGGACGGTGACGTTGTCGTGGACCTTGAAGTCGAGCCCGGCCTTGGCTCTGAGTATGGTCCCGCCGTCGCCCTCTATGGCGCCCGCGAGCTCGTTATACGCCTCGTTGTCGAATACCTGACCGATGGAGGCCGAGCCGCTGAGCCTGACCATATCAGTGAAGTCGAAGGCCAGGCGCCCCTCGACGTCGGCGTAGTGGATGTCGTACTTCTCCCATACGCCCCCTGTGCCCGTTATCCAACGGTCGAAGTGATACCGGCGGTATCCGTACCCGACCAGGACGGTCTCTTTCAGGGCGAACAGGCTCCATCCCCAGCCGATCTGGCCCCGCAGGTCCTGCCCGTAGAACTCCATGTCGTTTGTCTGGACGAGGGCCCCGTCGCGCTCCCACTCCTCGTCCTCCTCGGAGGTGGTGAAGACGGTGTATGACAAGCCCCCCTGGAGCCACTCGAAGTCGAACTTGCCGTACGTGAGGGTTGCAGCGCCGTAGTCGCCCTCCCAGTCGCTTTTGACGTCAGCTATGGAGGCGTCCTCCTGGTAGGTAACGTTGCCGCCGGCGAACTCGACCGCCAGTTGGGCCGAGGCCCACCCCGCCATGGCCGCCGTGAGAGCACATATTGTCGCCAACCGCATCGCGTTTCTCCTCTGTGTCGGGTGTGTGCCCTTGTTCACGCCAGGGTAAAGACGGTCCGGCCGTGTTGTCAAGCTGTCTTGTCCAAAAGCCCGGACTGGTGTCCAGATTGCTGCACATGGCGCGTTTTCCTACGGCCGCAGCGGCTTATGCACGTCGCCGTTTCGGGTAGTTGTGTGCCCTTGTCCACGATTCTGGACAGGAGGCCGCGTGGGTTCCCGCGTAGCTGCCGGTGCCGATGGGCCTATAGCCTTAGTCAGCTTCGAGGGCGAGGCGCATGCGCGTCCCGGGGCCCTGAGATGGCACAGTTCTTGCGGCCTATAGCCGCCGGAAGTGCTGGAAAAGACGGCCCTGTTGCGTCGTACGGCGGGTGGCTGTCCGGCGCACTCTCGGGCCGCTTTTGCGGGGGTGGTCCCCCGATTTCGCGCGGATGTTGCCGGTGTCATTATGACCTGGGTCCCTCCATCCGGCGCAACCGCGTATCCGATCCCGGGGCGGTGCATGGGAGAGGAGACTCTTTCGGCCTCGCCCCGGGCTCGGCGAAGCGACCATCCGAGCTCGGCTCGCTCCTCCTTGTCGCGGCGGGCGCCCCGACGCCGACCGCGCCCCCTCTTGGCGGCGGTGCAGGGAACCTGTTGTGCGGCAGCCGGCTCGGTTCCAGAAGGCGACCCGGGCTACCGCACGGCCTGGGCCGCCTTCTTATTCCTGCGTTTCTTGCGGGCCGTTTTCTGTTTTCCCGCCCCCCGGTAGGCCGCGCAGAAATCCCCCACGTCTTTGCGGCGCCAACCCGTTGGGAACGACTTGCACTGACTCGGTTTGGCCTTGTGTATCAGGCATCGCCCGCCCTGGAGGAAGCGGCACGGCTCGTCGAAGGGGTCGTCGATGCGCCAGACGCCCGGCTCCTCTTCCTCCAGGCATTCTGTCCGGAACGCGGCTGGGGTCTGGCCGAGCGCCTTTGCGATGGGCGCGATCTCCTCCTCCTCGATGTAGACGTAGCCGGGCAGTCGGCAGCAGTTGCCGCACTGGAGGCAGATGAATGGCACCTGGTTTCTCCTCAGGGCCCTGCGCGCCTGCGCCCCACGTACAGGATGTGATCCGATGTCGCCAGGAGATTGCGGTCGGAGGAGAGGCGGATGAGTATCTCCAGCCATCTGCTCCGGAGTCCGGGCCGGTCGCCGAGCGAATTGATCTGGGCGTCCATGCCGCTGGCGACGCTCTCGACGGCGGCTACGACCTCGGTGACGAAGCCCTGCGCCTCGAAGCGCGGCCGTATCTCCTCCGGCGGTGTGAGGTAGACGTCGGGCAGCAGCAGCGTGTCGCCGCCCCTGTCCTTGACGTATCCCAGCTGCAGTATTTCCTCCACGTGCTCGGGCTGCTCCAGGACCCACTCGGGCCTCAGTCTTAGGGCCTGTCTGAGTTCGGCGTGTCTGGGCAGAAGTGCTGCGAAGAGGGGAGCTCCGGCGCGCAGCACGCGCCTGGCCTCGGCTATGGCGCGCACCCTGTCGGCCTCCTGCGGCAGGTGGTAGAGCGGTCCCAGCAGGAGCATTGCATCGAAGCTTGCGTCGGCGTAGTGGGAAAGGTCCACGGCGTTGGCCTTGGCGATCTCGACGATGTTGCCGGCGGCGCCCTGCTCGGCCAGGTGTCTTTCGGCCAGGGCCAGGGCCTCTTCGGAGATGTCGGTCAGCGTGACCTTGTAGCCCCTGGCGGCCAGTTCGGCGGCGTATCGGCCGGGCCCCCCGCCGCAGTCGAGCACGTGCCCCCTCGGCGGCAGGTATTTCTCGAGGTAGTGCATCGTGACCTCGAACTCCAGCCGGTTGTAGGGCGTGCTCGAGAGGCGTGCCAGTTCGCTGTCGGCGGTGCCGTCGTAGAACTCCTCGAGGTCGGTCGAGGGTCCCATGGACCAGGCGAGCTGCTTCTCCCATCGTCGTATCTCGAACGGGAACGGATCGGCGGTGTAGACCTCCGTGCAGCGGTAGTCCATGCTCGAGTAGTAGTCATCCAGGTGCCGCAGGGGGACGGCGGTGGAAAGCTCGACGGTTTTCGCGCCTTCGACTACGAGGGCGCATTCGGCGTGTGCCATCAGCAGCCGGCCTATGCCCCTTCCGCGGCTTTCGGGCGCCACGGCCAGCCTTGCGATCTCGCCCTTCTCTCCCTTGGTCCTGTAGCCGATGCACCCCACGGGCTCGGCCCCTTCGGCCTCGGGGACTTCGGCGAGGAGGAAGGTCCACCCGTCCTCCATCATCCGGAGTATGCCCTCAGCGGACTGGAAGGCGGAGTAGGACGGTTGATCTTCGGGCGTCACGCCCGTGCCGTCGACGTATTCGGCGAAGGCGCGCGTGATGATCTCGGCCACGGTGGCGGCCTCCTCACCCAAGGCCGGCCGGACGCTCACGGCGAGCACAGCTTCTCCACCGGAGCCGGGGCGCCCGTGCGGATGGACTCATACGCGGCCACTGTCACGGCCAGCGACGCGTACCCGTCCTCGCCCGTTGAGAGCGGCGGACGTTTCCGGCGTATGGCGTCGACGAAGTCCCGCAGCATCAGCGCGCTCATGTCGTCGCCCCAGCTTTCCCACGAGAGCCCGCGCGACCCGTCGGGCCGCGCGCCCACGTGCTCTATCTTCTGGCAGAACGCGTCCAGGTCCATCACGCCTTCGGTGCCCACGAGTCGCATTGTGACGTCGCCCCAGGTGGGGAAGCCGGTAGGGCGCGACCAGCTGCAGTCGAGCGTGGCGAAGGCGCCTCCGGACAGCCTCATGGAGAGCAGCCCACAATCTTCGGTCGGTATCTCGTGTATGAGGGTCCCGGCCTCCGCGTAGACCTCCTCGATCTCCTCGCCGGTGAACCAGCGTAGCAGGTCGGCCACGTGTGCGGTATGGTCGATCACGGCGCCGCCGCCGGCGGCCTTTGGGTCGGAGAACCACCCGCCCGGCATGAGCCCGCGGTTTGTGGCTGCGACGGCGAGCAGCTTGCCTATGCGTCCGGCGGAGAGGGCATCGCGGGCGCGGCTTGTGGGCATGTTGAACCGGCAGGGGAAGGCCGTGGCGAGTATGATGCCGGCCTTGGCGCATGCTTTTATCATCGCCTCGGCGTCGGCCAGTGTCGTGGCCAGCGGCTTCTCGCAGAGCACGGCCGCGCCGTGTCCCGCCGCCGCCTCGACCATCTCCCTGTGTCTTGCGTTTGCCGAGCATACGACGACGCCGTCGGGCTTTGCGGCCCAGAGGGCTCCACTATCGGCGAATCTGTGCATGCCGAAGCGCTCTGCTGCATCCCGCGCCCGCCGCTCGTCCTCGTCGACGACGCCGACCAGGTCGACGCCGTCCATGCCGGCGAGGCACCTGGCGTAGGAGTCCGCGTGGAGGTGCTCGAAGGACCATATCGCCAGTTTCAGGTCGCGCCCGCTCACAGCTCCACCGCCTTCCCGGTCTCGGCCGATTGTGCGGCGGCCAGGGCCACTCTGGCGGCCAGTATGGCGTCATCGGCCGTCACGATAGGCCGGCGCCCCTCCTCGATGCACCTCACGCAGTGTCTGTCTTCGAGCATATAGGGGTTCTCGGCGACGGGGCTCTCGGGGACGGCGACACCCGGGGCTTTGCCCTCCGGGGCGCGGACCTGGACGCGCAGCGGGGCGGCCTCCGCGCTGTCGAAGCGGCACAGCCCCTCGGTCCCGGCGAGTTCGAAGGCCGTGTAGAAGCCGCCCGGGTGGGCCCACGAGGCCTCCACGTGGGCCATCGCCCCGCTCTCGTAGCGGACGATGGCCAGCGCGTAATCGCACAGGTGTTCCTTGTGTCGCCTGCAGAAGACCCGTGTGGGCCTGCCCAGGCACCAGTTTAGGAAGTCGATGTCGTGGATGGACATGTCGAAGAGTGCGCCGCCGGACTGCTTGTAGTCGGTGAACCAGTCGTTCGAGCCCCGTGGGTATGCCCCGCAGCGACTGGCGCGCGCGACGGCGGGCTTGCCGATCTTGCCCTCGTCGAGTATGCGTTTGATTGCCGCGTACTCGTGGAAGAACCGCAGCACGTGCCCGATGAAGAGCTGCACCTTGGCCTGCTTCGTCGCCCTCACCATGGCCTCGGCGTCCTCGATGGTCGGGGCGATGGGTTTCTCGCAGAAGACGTGCGCGCCGGCCGACGCGAGCTTCTCGGTGTACGGCCGGTGGAGCGGCGTCGGGGTGCACACCCAGCCGGCGTCGGCTTGGTCGAGGAAATCGTCGAGGCTGCTGCTGGCCGGTATGTTGTATTTCTCCGCGAGGGTTTCGGCGCGCGCGAGCGTCCGGTCGACCGCTCCGATGAGCCGCACCCCCGGCATCTCGCTCAGGCACGAGGAGTGCAGCGTACCCATTGTCCCGCAGCCGATTACGACAACGTTCATCTCTTCCCTTCCGTCCTAGACGGGTATCCCGAGGCTGGTCGCCTTGGACCGCAGCTCGGCTGCCGGGATGCCCAGCTGCCGCGCGGTCTTCTCGAAGTCCCAGTGGTTCTCTATCAGCGCGTCTACGTAGACGGCGCGTTCGGCCTCCTCAGGAGGCAGGTGCATGAAGTGCTGGCAGATGGCGCCGTCGAGCGTGCATTCCTCCTCGCACGGGTCGGCGTGGATGAGGACGTCGCTGCCGGGGAGCCGGTCTTCTATTTCGGTCTCGAGCTCCTCGGTAAGTTCGTGGGCCTGCTCGAAGGTCAGTTGCTTGCAGAAGACCACGTGCAGGTCGATTATCTTGTGCGATCCGGCCTGCCTTGTACGCAGGCGGTGCATCCCGAGCGCCCTTGGGTAATGCGAGTCTATTATGCCCGCGATATCCTCCTGGGTTTTCGGGGGAAGGCTTTGGTCGAGCAGCTGCCCCACGCATTCGGCACCGGCGCGCACGGCCGATATGATGAGGTATACGGCCACTACGCCGGCCGCCAGCGGGTCGAAGACCCCTCGCTCCGTGATCCTCACGGCCCCCAGCGCCACGACGACGGCCAGGTTTGCCCACACGTCGACGGAGAACTGCAGCGCGTTGGCGGCCAGGGACGGCGATTCGGTTCTCCGCGCCGCGGCGGCGATGTAGCGTGATACAAGCAGGCTCACGCCGGCGCATGCCAGCATCAGCGCCATGCCCGGCCCGAGGTGGGTGGGCACCCGGTCCGCCTTGTATCTCTCGACGGCCGCGATGACGACCATCACCGCCGCGCCTATGACCACCACGACCTGGATCAGCCCTGCTATGCTTTCGAACTTGCCGTGGCCGAACGGGTGGTCCTCGTCGGCGGGCTGGTCGGCCTTGCGAATGGAGACCCAGTTGATGACGGATGAGAAGAGGTCCAGCAGCGAGTCGAGGGATGCGGCGATGATGGAGAGGGAGCCCATGGCCAGGCCGAACGCGACCTTGAGAACGGCCAGCGCCGACGAGACTGCCATGGAGAGGGTTGCCGCTCGTCTCTTCACCGCCCGTCTCTCGTTTGCCCTTGCCATCGCTTCTCCGCCTTCCTTTCCTTTGTATGTTACGGCAGGCCTGCCCCCTTGTCCAGAAGCCCTCCCTGGTGCGATAATGCCGACGGTTACCATGGGGAGGAACCGATGAAAGCGACGCTGGCTCTCTTCATAGTAGGGGCGATGGCGATGTCAGACTGCACGGGGCAGGATTTCTCCTGGTGCGATGCCGCATCCCGGCCTCACCCGCACGTATACCACTCGGCGGAGGATTTCGCCCTAGCGGCTTCTCAGGCCCGGTCGGATCCGAGGCTGGGGGAGTTGCTGGACGAGTTCGGGAGCCGGGCGGCCGAGCTGCTGGGCGGGCAGCCCCCGGTGTTCGACGCCTCCTGGTGGGAGCCCATAGCCGCTGCCGCCTGGGAGGACACCTACCAGCAGGTTTTCGAGAACACGTGGGTCTTGCCGGGCAAGGCGGCCGATGCGGCCCTGACTTTAGCGCGCGCGCACGCATTCACCGGCGGCAGGCAATACGCCGAGGCGGCCCAGCGGTGGCTTTCGGCCCTGGCCGACTACCCCACAGTAGCCGAGCACTACGACGTCGGAATGAACTACACCATCTGGCTGGTGAAGGTACTCGCGGCCTACGACATCCTCTTCGATCGCCTGCCGGAGGAAGATCGCGTCCGCCTCGACGGGCTCGTGACGCGCCTCCATGCCGCCATCCGCGCCAACGACGACTACTGGATAGCCGAGGGCATCGGCGGCGGCCTCAACAACCACCTCTGCTGGCACAAGACGGCCAGCGCCTGCGTGGGCGCCTTCTACAACCGCCCGGAGCTGCTCGCCCTGGCGGTGGACGGCCCTCGCGGTTTCGCCGAGATGATCCGGGACGCCTTGGTCGACGACGGCCTCTGGCCCGAGTCCAGCCTCAACTATCACTTCGCCGGTGTGGATGCCATGCTCGTCACGGCGGTGGCTCACCAGCGGTTCGACGGCCGGCCGCTCATCAGTGAGCGCTTTGGCGACCACAGCCTGCTCGATTCCTACAGGGCCATACTGTCCATCAGCTTCCCGGACGGCACGCTCCCGGGGGTGGGGGACACCTACGGCAAGCGCTTACCCATCTGGAACCGCTCGGTTTTCGAGACGGTCTACCGGCTCACGCTCGATCCGGTCATCGCCTGGGCCCTCGAGCGCGCCGAGCCGTCGTTCGACACGCTCTTCCGCCCCGGGCCGTTCGTCTCGGCCAAGGAGCCTCGCGGGGGCAGCCGCGCCTGGCCCGAGCACGGTTATGTCAGGCTATATTCAGGTCCCGACGATGCATACTGGTCCGGCGACGGTCTTACCGCCTTCGTCTCCTTCGACCGAGACGGCGTCCACGCGCGTCGCAGCCCGCTCGGGCTCATCCTCTACGGCGGCGGCCGCGTTCTGGTCGAGAACTGCGAGGCCCGAACGGTCTCGGGCCACTCGTTCTCCTCGGACATCCAGAGGGGTCTCAACCGGACGGTCCTCTGCGCCAATACGATCATGGTCGACTCCTCCGATCCGCAGTTGGTGGGCGACACGCTGGAGATGACGCATTTCGGTTTCTCTGGTGTACCGAAGGTGGTCATGGTGGCCGACCCCGATGCCCGCGCCTATCCGGGTGTGGAGCTTTCGCGCACGGTGGCGGTCTACCCGGCTTTTGTGCTGGACGTATTTCAGTTCCGGTCGGGCGAGGCGCACACATACGATTATCTTGCGCACGGGCCCGGGCCAAGCGCCGAGCTCTCGTGGAACCTGCCGCCCGCGGTGCCGCCCGCCGACATGCACCCAGCCTCGAGCTGGCTGTCGAACGTTTACGGGGGCGAGGTGGCCGAGGGCGCCGAGTTCACCTGGACCTGGGACGGCGGGGTGCTCCGCATGACGCCCTTGCGCGCGGGTAAGCTGGCCTGGCGCGCCGGTTTCCCCGAGAGCAACGAGGAGGGGGCCGCCGCTACGCCGATGGTGGCCCTGCGCGGGCGCAGTTTGGGTGGCGCCGGCATGTTCGCGGTGGTGTACCAGGTGGGGGAGCGGCACCTGCCACCGGTGCGGATGCTTTCTCTGAGGCCGTTCCGTTTCCAGGTCGGCGAGGAGATCTACCGCTTCGACGTTTCGGACATCATCGCGGCCGCCGGAGAGTAGGGGCCCCAAGACAAGGCGGTGGTTTATG
>Ga0272441_10012071_pt1 | contig 12701 bp, 11 predicted proteins | sample SSMProp6N_FD_193582 | JGI IMG/M metagenome (GOLD analysis project Ga0272441, IMG submission 193582) | Marine sediment archaeal communities from Little Sippewissett salt marsh, Falmouth, MA, United States - SSM-Prop-6N | ecosystem: Environmental > Aquatic > Marine > Wetlands > Sediment ...
CTATTCTTTTGCTCCACATTTTCGGAGGAATCCGATGATAAAGACGTGACCACAAACTGATCGTTTGTTCTTTATGATCGCATCTTGACGGCGACTATCGAAGCTTTAAAATCCCTACACTGTCCAACCGGTACGATAAAGGCGGCGGAGGTATTGATTGGCTCCAGGAAAATTCGTGACCTTCATCTGTACTGCGTCCCAGGCGAGCTCTCTATGGGGACAGCGCAGGGCAACTGTTCCCAGCAAGACCACCCCAGTTAACGCACCGGCATAATCAAATCCAGCGGCCGTTTCGGATTTGTGTCGACAGGCATCTATCCAGTGGTGGTAATGGTTCCTGGAGGCCAGCGTGGGATGTTTGAAGCCTCTGAACGTTGTCTCTGGAAAAAGCTGCGGTCCACCGCCGTGTGGTAGCAAGAGTGTACCAGCCTCGCCCAATAGTAGTGATCCTTGCTTGGGAAACTCGTGATTATCGATGTGCTGTCGTAAGTGATCGGGAGGATATTTATCCCCGTCCGACCAAGTCAGTTCAAGCGTCTGGTCTGCGGTTAACTCGTTACCGGCAAAGGTATAGTGAACGACCTGCCATGTTGGCCAAGTCTCTGTCCGACGTGAAGGTGCGTCTCGCCATGCAGGCTCCACCTGAGCGCGAATACGTATAGGTGCACCCAGTTTTAGGACCAAGTAGGGTGTATCCAGAATGTGACAGCCCATGTCGCCGAGCCACCCTACACCAAAGTCCTGCCATCCTCGCCACCATGTCGGATGGTATGTGCCGTGCTTGTATGGTCGTACGGGTGCCGTGCCCAGCCATGCATCCCAATCCAGCGTAGCAGGCACTATATCCGCTCCAGTCGGGCGGGGGCCGAGGGGACGATAGTTACCCACCGGCTTGTTTGACCATGCATAAACTCGCTTGACCTTGCCGATGACCCCATCTCGGATCATCTTTACCGCCATACGATAACCAATACTTGCATTCACCTGGATACCCATCTGTGTGATGACGTTGGCCTTGGCAGCAGCCGTAGCTATTCGTCGTGCTTCGTAAACGTCATGTGTGAGTGGCTTTTGGCAATAGACATGCTTTCCTCTGTTGATAGCCGTCATCGTAATCGGCGCGTGCATGTGGTCGGGCGTGGAGACATTGACGGTATCGATCTTGTCGTCTTCATTCTCCAAGAGCTCACGCCAGTCCTGGTAACGTCGGGCATTGGGGAATCTTTTTGCTGCTTCGGCCATGCGTGCTGTATCGACATCGCAGATCGCCACGATTTCAACATCGGGGTGTGAACCAATCTGTTGTATATCCCCCCAACCCATGCCACCGACGCCAATAGACCCGTGTTGGATTCTTTCGTTAGATGACTTAGTTAAAGCCGTTTTCGGTAAGGCAACACCGACCAGTCCTGTACTAAGGCTGACTTTCAGAAACTCACGGCGGCTGGTTTGCAGATTCATGACCTGGTTCTCCTTACTTCTGAGAGAAATTTTGACCAAAGCTTTGTATATTGGCTGTCACGCATAGTTGACTTCCTACAACCGCAATATCATTGATTACCGAAAGTCATTACAGACAAGTATATTGGATTCAGCATAGATAGCAAGGAAACAAGAGCATGTATTGCTCAGAAGACTTTCGGAGTGTTTGTTGCCGGTCGGCCTCGCGTTAGCGAAGTCGTACGATTGAAAGTCACCGATATCCTGATGAAAACAAGCCGCTTTATCATGGAATTGTCCGATGATTTGACGGAACTTATGGAACTCGAAGAAGGATTACCTTATCTTCAGGGAGGCATCGTGCCACAAGCTTTGGCTGAAGCATAATAAAACGAATGTCACGTAATTTCCTCAAGTCTTTGGCTGAGTGAGCCGAAAATACTATAAGACTCCTTCATGAGGAGATAACCGTTTTTTCCTCGTCTGGCCCTGGTTTATTCCAGGGTCTTTTTATTACGCCGCGCAAAAACCTAAAAAGCGATACACCGTTTCGTGACGTTGAGAGTCCCTCACGACAAAACACGCTTTCGCTTGTAGGCATCGCTAAAATTGATCGGGCGGTATCAGCCTGCAAAATTTGTCCGGATCCTTCACAGGATTAGACCATGTCTTTGAGATTCTTCAGCGGTCGAATCTTCACCACATTCCGCGCCGGTTTGGCTTTGAACATGGTCTCTTCGCCGGTGAAGGGATTGATACCCTTGCGAGCCTTAGTGGCAGGTTTTCGCTGAACGGTCAACTTCATCAAGCCAGGAATGGTATATGCACCTGGACCACTTCGACCAAGACTCTTTTTAATCTGAGCAGCCATTGCTTCAAATACAGCGTTGACGTCCTTCCTCGTTAGTTCGGTCGCATCAGCGATTCCCGTTACGATCTCACCCTTGGTCATCGGTTTTGCCGGTTTTTTCAATGTCGCCATCGTTGCCATAACAGACAATCTCCTTACACTGACACAATGAACAAAATAATGCTCGAATACACAAATCCAGCGAGCTAACAGTAAAAGTCTGAGCATCTATATGACCTTTTACTCCGATTGTCAAGCGAGAATAAAGGTAAGAACAGCTCTTCATATGTATTCAAGCAGTGGATCCGAGAGTTTCTCGTCGATGAACAAAAAATCACAGGCCGTCGCGGTATCGTCTACGAATTGACAAGTAATTTGTCCTTCTAAATCACCCTGTCGATTCATGTAAGGAACCTATCCGTGAAAGAGAGTTTCGCTTTCAATCTACCTTGTTGTGTGCCCAGTCTAATTGAGTCAGGTTGTGACGTTTGCATAAACTGCGGATACAGCAGGTGCAGGTAGTTCTCATTTTGATTCCAGCGAGCAAATCAGTATTTTACACGCAACGGATCAAATCTCCGTTGCGCCTTGCTTGGCCAGTGCTCGAAATCGATCTGCGAAATACGTTAGAGAGCGACTCCTTAATGATGGAGAGTCGCTCTCTTACGGTGATACCAATGGTTGAAAAACAATCTGAAATTGGCCGAGACGCTCAACTTGCTATGCTGCTACGGCACAAATGGCAAGACGAAATTGAGCAGGCAATAAGCCGCGTCAAAAAGTCGCTTACACGCTCTGAGGCAGACAGGTGGTTCAGGAAGCAATGGTACAGGTCAATGATGCGGGATAGGAGAAAAAAACAGTCTCTCCACGCGAAAAAATCGGTCCCAGAACGTAGACTCATGTAGATGATAAGAACGGGCTCCAAAATATGTAATACCAGACGCGTGGCTGTCAATGTAGTCCACATAGTCTTTGTTCTTGTCTGTCCCTCGGCCAAGGCTCTTCGGGGGAAGCCAACACGAAGCTTGTAATCGATTGCGTACCTGCTATTCTATTTATTTTAACAGTCGTAAGGATGTGTTACGGCTTCTGTAGTTCTGCACGATTGTTTATCCGGAGATTGGGATATCAAGAAGAACGAAGTCAAGTTAGGTCGTTATATTGCCCGGCACAAGGGCGAAATCGCACTCACTGTGCTGTGTACCCTTGTTACGGTCGGTATCAGTCTGTACTTGCCGTTTATTATCCGGCGCGTGATTGACGGCCTTACGGACGGAACAATGAGCCGGGTGGCCCTTGTCCACCAGCTCTTGTGGTATGCCGTGCTATCCGGGGCGACGCTCGTTTTTTCGCGATACCTGCGCAAAATACCGCTCAAGCTTTCGCACAAAGTGGAATATGCACTGCGCAAGGATATGTTCGATCATCTGACCCGGCTGGATCAGGAATTCTTCCGCAAGATGCGAACGGGCGACTTGATCACGCGAATGTCCTCCGATATGACGCTCGTTCGCGACTCTATTGGCCAGGGATTGCTCCAGGGCATCCGGGCGATGGGAGTGATTCTATTTGCCTCCGTGGTTATGCTGGCGACCGACGCTTCATTGGCGATGATGGTGCTTTTGCTGTATTTGCCGATGACCGTTTTCTTTTTCTTGGTGATCCGGATGGTCCGCCGACGGCAAAAGCTCTTGCAGGAGCAGGTGTCCGACGTGGCCAACTTCTGCCAGGAAACCTTTTCCGGTATTCGATGCATCAAGGGATTCGCCATTGAATCTCGTCGATCCCAGACGTTCGAGTCGATTAACAAAGACCTCGTCCAGCTCAACATGCGAGTGCAAACGATTCGGCAGAGCTTGTGGCCTTTCATGGCGTTCTGGTTCTGTCTGAGCGTAATAATAATTCTCAACGTCGGCGGTCGTCAGGTCATCAAGGGCGACCGTTCGATCGGCACCCTCGTGCAGTTCATGCAGTATCTGCTCTATATGCAGTGGCCGTTGCTTGGGCTCAGTTGGATCGCCAGCCTTTTGCAACGCGGCAAAGTGAGCTGGCTGCGTATCAAAGAAATCCTGGAGCGGGAGCCTGCCATCGCGGATTCGGACGAGACCGACAACGGGATCAGCACCTTGCATGGCGAGATTAACCTTCGGGACCTCTCGCTGGATATCGAGGGCAGGCGTTTTCTGAACCGGATAAACCTGCATACCACCTCGGGCAAAACGCTCGGCATCACAGGCCCGACCGGGAGCGGCAAAACACTGCTGGTCTCCTTAGTCGCGCGCCTGATGGATCCGACTGAGGGAGCGATATTCATTGACGACCACGAGATCAATACCATCCCGCTCGGCGTGTTGCGCGGCCACATTGGTTTTGCCGCGCAGGAGCCGATTCTGTTCTCACGAACGCTGGAACACAATATCGGCTTCGGTGTGGACGAACCTGATGAACGGATCATCGACTGGGCGGCGGACGTCGCGCACTTAAAACAGGAAATTGAGACGTTTCCGGACCGGTTCGAGACCCTGGTCGGTGAGCGCGGTGTGACCCTTTCCGGCGGTCAGCGCCAGCGCACCTCCATCGGCCGGGCCGTGGCGCGCCACCCGGAAATTCTCATCCTCGATGACGTGCTTTCAGCCGTGGATACTCAAACCGAAGCGGCCATCATGGAAAAGCTCGAGCCAGTAATGAGAGAGCGTACGACCCTTCTGGTCAGCCACCGCGTATCGGCGCTGCGCTACGCCGATGAAATCGTGGTGATCGAGAATGGCCGAATAACCCAGCGCGGCACGCACGCTAAGCTTATCACCCAGCCCGGCTATTACCGTGATTTGAACGACATGCAACAAATCGAAAGCCAACTGGAGACGGATTCATGAGGCAAGAGGTCGAACAGACTGTTAAATCGGGTCTGGCCCGGCGTCTGCTGAGTTACTCGCTTCCTTATTGGCGCTGGATGCTGTTGTCGCTCATCCTGATTTTGGTCCTGTCGGGTCTGATCAACTATTTGCCCGTTCTGATTAAACAGATTACGGACTCCTGCCTGCTGAACCATGACATCGCCGCGGACGACCGTTTGAAGAATCTGACCCGGCTAAGCGGGCTGTACCTGATCCTTGCCTTCGTCGGGCATGCCATCCGTTACCTGCAAGGCTGGCTTACTGCCTGGCTCGGGCAGCGCATCGTTTACGATGTCCGCGTCGATCTGTTCAACAAGGTGACGCAATTGCACCAGGCCTATTTCGACCGAACCGCCGTCGGCTCCCTGATGACGCGGGTCACCTCGGATATCGACCGGCTCCAGCGCTTTGTCACCGACGGCGTGGTGGGCACGGTAGCCGACGTGTTCATGCTGGTCAGCATCATGGTGTATATGGTGCTGATTGACGTTTATGTGGCCCTGGCTTTGTTCGCCGCGCTTCCGCTGATTTTCGGAGCACTTTTCTTCATTAATGGCAGACTTCGTAACGCGAACCGGCTGATTCGTAAGCGCCAGGCCTCGCTCAATGCGCTGCTCCAGGAAGACCTGGTGGGGATGACTACGATACAGTTATTCAATCGTGAAGCTTCTGCTCAACATGAATTCATGGAACGCAATACCGACCTGCGCGCCGCCTTCTTCGAAGAAGTGCGCTGGTTCAGTCTTTACTTTCCGGTGATCGAAGCCGGGCAGGCGGCGGCGTTTCTACTGATTCTCGGCACGGGAGGTTATTTGTTGGTGAACCACAGCGAGTTGATCTCGCTCGGAGTATTGATCGCATTCCTGACCTACGTCCGCAACTTCTTCCGGCCATTGGGTTCTCTTTCCGATAAGGCCGGCATGTATCAGATGGCGATGGCCTCTGCCGAACGCATCTTCGCTCTGCTCGACACACCCGAGGCGATCTGCGACCGGGACGAGCCGCTCGATCCGGAAAGCATCGATGGGACCATCGAGTTCGATAACGTCTGGTTTGCCTATGAGGATGAAAACTGGGTATTGAAGAATGTCACCTTTCGCGTCCGTCCCGGTGAGGTGGTGGCTATCGTCGGAGCCACTGGGGCCGGCAAGAGCACAATCATCAACCTGATAGGCCGTTTCTACGACGTGCAACACGGTGCCGTACGGATTGACGGTCGCGACGTGCGGGCCTTTCGCAAAGTCGATCTGCGACAGCGCCTGGGCTACGTGCTCCAGGATCCCTTTCTGTTCACTGCAACGGTAGCGGACAATATCTCACTGCTCAATCCGAGCCTGAGCCGGGACGATTTGATCGAGACAGCCAAAACGGTCAACGCGCATGGGTTCATCAGTGATATGTCGGAAGGGTATGACACGATGTTGAACGAACGCGGTGAAGGCCTTTCGCTCGGACAAAAACAATTACTCTCTATGGCCCGCACCCTCGCTCAAAATCCCAAGCTGCTTATTGTGATGGACGAGGCGACGGCCAACGTGGACTCGGCCACGGAAATGCTCATCCAGGACGCCCTGGGCAAGCTGATGCGTAACCGAACGAGCATTGTCATCGCACACCGGCTCTCCACGATCCGGCACGCCAATCGTATCTTAGTCATGCGCCACGGTGAGCTGGTAGATGCAGGCACGCACGACGAACTTATGAAACGCAAGGGCTATTACCGCCAGCTCTACGAACTGCTCCGGCGCTCTTCGAAGTGATAGTTCCGACTTCATCTAGAAAAAATAGAAAGTATAAACAAGGCGAAAACCGCCATGACATTAAGGGCTATCGCGAAAAGCATCGTTGTATAGAAGAAGCTGTAGTAACGGGTAAAATATCTCAATGCCTCGGCGAGATTATTGTCGATAATCCAATAAGTCGCCACGTTGATAAAAAAGAGCACCCCCATAAACGCCGCCAAACCTCTTCCGGCCCCTTTCATATCAGCCGGACTTAGTGTTATCGAGCTGCCAATACAAAAGACAGCGTATAGAAAAAGATAAACACGCCAGTCTGTAAGGTTCTCGCCAGTGAAAAGACCTGTATACAACATTCTCACACCATTCCAAACCGATGCAATGGCCTGAAGGCTGTATTCCCAAACGTCAGCGTTCATGGATTGAATACGAAGAGCTTCAATGGATTGAAGTATATCCAATTGCAACAGCAAGCGGCTCAGACCATATATCACAACAGAGCCGAAAAGAATCGGGCCGATACCGATGAAGAAATTCCCGACCGACTGATAGAGGCTTTTTGGATTGTAAGAGTGATTGACATAGCCGAGCTTGTCAGACATAGGATTAAGACTGAAAAGTTTCATTTTGTTGATTCGGTGTCGAAATATCACACAAAAGACCGCATGCCCCAATTCGTGGACCATTGTTCCGAGCCATCCGAACAGGCCCAAATAAATCTTTCGACCCATGAGAATATAAGAGCGTTTCTGGACATAACCCGCGAGGTAGTTCATCAGCAAAGCAAACAAAAGCCCGGGCCCGATCAGGATTAAGATTTGCTGCAGGGATATGATGAACGCGTCGACAAGATAACTGACCACCGTACGAATGATATCATTCATATTGTTCCTTACTATTTCATCGTTCCGATACGAAAATTCGCAGCCACTCACGTAATCGGTAACGATGAATCCAGATCGCCATTGTGGGCTGCATCGAATTATTCTATAATGTAAGCTATGGCACGAAGAAAGAAAACCACTCGAAAAAGAAGTGGTAAGAAAGAATCGGTTATTTTATATGGAATTGCGATCTCCGTCGTCGGCCTTCTCCTTATCATTGTCGCTGTGGCGCCCGGCAGCATGAGGGCCGTCGGACGATTCGTGGACCAAAAGTTCCTAAAAGTGGTATTCGGGAAAGCACCCATTCTACCCGGCATATATTGTATGGGAGTCGGTCTGGCGTTGCTATTGGGCCGGAAAAAACTGAAGCTTATCGCCGGCCTGACCTGTTTGTTCATTTCGTCGTTAGTCGTTGCGGATGCCTTGCTCGCCCCAACGCAGACTACCTCCGCAGGCTCCGAGCTGAGACAAGGGGTTCCTATCGGATATTTTCTGTGCTCGAATGCGGTAAGCGTGATTGGCAACGCCGGCTTGGTTTTGCTTACACTTGCGATTGGTCTCTGTGGAATCTTCATACTGACACCGAAGCCGGTCTTTGCACGTTTGCTGAAATGGATGCGGGCCGGCTGGAAGAAAATGAGGGCTTCGAAAAAAGCCGCCGGGAAACTCAAATCCACGACGGCAAAAACGCGCCCTAGCCCGGGCGACATCCTCCGGCAAGCTCCCACCGATGCCGGAAGGCCGACCGACTCCACAAAGGAAGCGCCGCCGGAACCGACTGAAGAACCCGTGCCGGCTCTGCTCAAACTGGAACGATACAATCACGACTTTGTTAAAATCCCCACGGGTCTTTTCGAAGAACAGGTCACCTTTAATACCTCATTACCTGCAGGTACAAGAAGACAGGAGATCATCGACGCCTTTGCCTCTTTCAATATCGACCTCGACATAGGCGACATAAAACGGGGCCCCTCTTTCGAGCAATACGAGCTCATTCCCGGAAAAGCCGTCAAAGCGGCGCAGATAAGAAACTGTATCGAGGACATTTCGCTACGCATAAAACAAAAAGTGAATATACGCAAAGACACGGGCAGTTCCTTAACGGTTGAAGTGCCGCTGGCGGAACGCCAGATTGTCCCCTATGGATTCTTATTAGAAGACACGACGGACGACAATATGGAGATTCCGATTGCCGTCGGCGTAGATGCCTCCTTTTCGCCCTTTAGTATTGACCTGGTCGAATTGCCTCATTTGTTGATCGCCGGCACGACCGGCTCTGGGAAAAGCATTTTTCTCAAAACGCTTATTGCTTCAATTATGTATCACCTCACCCCCGATGAGGTTCGGCTGGTTCTCATCGATCCCAAAAGGGTGGAATTTGGTATTTTCTCTTCGGCGTTGTTTTGCGCCTTTGATGTCATTAATGATTTCGAAGACATTGCCCCAATCTTCGATGCCCTCGTCTCGGAAATGGAAGATCGTTACATATTGCTGGAGCGCGCGGGTGCGTCCAATATCCGCCAGTATAATTCCTCGGTAGAACCGCAGCTTCGACGGCCGTATATTGTTGTGGTCATCGATGAATTTGCCGACCTGCTGCTCCAGAAGAAGGAAGGTTTCGAAGGCCCGGCGATCCGTCTCGCTCAAAAGGCTCGCGCCAGCGGCATTCACCTGGTCCTGGCAACCCAACGACCCTCGGCGGATGTTATCAAGGGGCTTTTGAAAACCAATATTCCAGGACGTATCGCCTTGAGTGTTTCTTCTCAAGTGGACTCGAAGATCATTCTCGATATGACGGGTGCTGAAAACCTTACCGGGAAAGGGGATCTGATTTGTATTTGCCCAGCCTTTCCCGAAGGGATCAGGTTACAAGGTGCTTATATTACCAACGAAGCGATAAAGAAGATTATCGAAGCCAAATCACAAAACACGAGAACCACCCTCAACAGAGATGATGTGTGACTTGGTCGGATCAAAAATAGTCATCAATAAAGATGATTGTGTGGGATGGAGGGAATTTACGAATATCACACTGACATAAAACGCCTCATAGCACTCATGACAACCTGATGAACCAATTAGGACATTTGTAATTGTTTCAGCCGCTCCTTTAATAATGTCACACGTCGCCTGGAGTCCATACGTTTCACTGCGATTGCGACGGCTTTTTGAGTCACGACCAGGACGACGAGTTTTCTGCCTCGCGTGATTGCTGTATAGAGCAGATTGCGCTGCAGCAGTGCATAATGTTAAGTATGGATTGGGATTACGACTACTGGATACTCGGTCCCCTAGCTCTTATGCACGGTTGACGGAAAGGGGATTCCGGACTTACCTTCTAAATGTAAATCCTTCTAAGCAGATCGCTGAGGAGCGATTGCGAAAGATAAGCATTTACAGGCAGCGCCGGCTTCTTATAATGCTTTTTGGGCTTGTGAGCAGAGACGTGCATTGCCACCGCTGGCTGGAAACTATGTAGAAAGGCTGATCACATGAAGAACACGATGAAGAGAGCTACGCTGGACAATACAGCATTGTCGCGCAGAAACTTTCTGAAAGAAGCAGCGTTGACGTCCACATGCTTGGTGGGTCTGCGGCCTGGTATGACGCCAGCTGATCCTGTCGAGCAAGAGAACCGACCCAACATCTTTTTCTTTTTTGCCGATGATTGGGGACGCTACGCGAGCATTTATAATTCCTTAGGACCCAATACGGCTCTCAAAACGCCAGTGACGGATCAGTTCGCGCGCGAGGGTATTCGTTTCAATAACGCTCATGTCACGGCACCGTCCTGCACGCCATGCCGTAGTTCGCTCCTCTCAGGGCAGTATTTCTATCGCACGGGTCTCGGGGCCATTCTGCAGGGGGCCAAGTGGGATGCGACCATTCCTAGCTACCCGCTATTGTTGGAGAAGGCTGGCTATCATATTGGATACACGTACAAGGTGTGGAGCCCGGGATCTCCCGTGGATGCACCATACGGCGGCAAGGCCCGCGAATACGCGAAAGCTGGTCGCCGATTCTGCAGCTTCTCTCAGAATGCGACGAAGCTGGTAAACACCGGGAGGTCACCGGAAGAAGCGAAACGCGAGATTTGCGATGAAGTCATGCAGAACTTCGAGGCTTTTCTCGCCGATCGTCAGCCAAACCAACCTTTCTGCTATTGGTTTGGGCCCACGAACACGCACCGCAAATGGATCCAAGGCTCCGGCAAGGCGCTCTGGGATCTCGATCCCGATGATCTGAAGGGGCGCATGCCGAAGTTCCTGCCGGACGTGCCGGAAATTCGCGAGGACATGTGTGATTACTTCGGTGAAGTGTTGGCCCTTGATCGAATGTTGGGTCTTTTCCTGGAGAAGCTGGAGGCCATCGGAGAACGAGAGAATACCTTGATCGTTGTAAGTGGCGACCATGGCATCCCCGGTTTCCCCCGTGGCAAGTGCAATCTATACGATTTGGGAACTCAGGTTTCACTATTCGTGCAGTGGGCAGCCAAGGCGCCGGGTGGACGTGTCGTGGAGGATTTCGTGAATCTGATGGATCTTGCCCCGACGTTCCTCGAAACCACCGGGGAACCGGTGCCTGGGTGTATGACCGGGCGCAGCATCGTACCTCTGCTGATTTCGAAAAAAAGTGGCTGGCTCGACCCCACGCGAGATCATGTTGTTACTGGCCGCGAGCGACACGTGGCCAAGGCTCGTGAGGGCCAGTTGCCATATCCGCAACGAGCGATTCGCACACGCGATTTCCTGTACATTCGTAATTTCGCGCCAGATCGATGGCCCATGGGCACGCCAACGGGATTGGAAGATCCGGCTACGGAGCCCCCTTTTGAGCGAGTCAGAGAGAACACCTTTGTCTGCTTTGCCGACCTTGATGCCAGCCCCACGAAGGCGTGGATGGTGAAGCATCGCAACGATCCCCAATGGCAAGAGCATTGGCGGCTTGGATTTGCAAAGCGGCCAGCTGAGGAACTCTATGACCTGCGTCGGGATCCGGATCAAATGCACAATGTTGCAGATGATCCAGGCTATGCGAAGACACGTGCCGATCTATCGAAGAGATTGATGGACACGTTGCGGAGAACCGGAGATCCTCGTGTCCATGGAAAAGGGCTCACGTTCGAGCGACCACCCTTCGTTTCCAAGTAGGCGCATGGTTGCCATTCGCGTTGAGTATTGGGGTGGGAAGGTTGGCCCGGCGTTGGCTCAAATACTCACATGGATTGGACATTTCATAGTGCCTAAAGGGGATAATAGTCCTTGTTGGACGATCACCCACAGCCCCCTCAACCATATAATTAGGCAGGCTAGCCGTGATCAGCCATTCGCGTTACGTGATATTACAGATGGCAAAAGAGGCTTTACCAAGGGCATTGTTTCGTGAAATTCTTAACTGAATCCGACAACTGCGATTCTTGGCAATACCCAGAGATCTAAAATGATTTATGGAATTGGTGAGAAGCTGGCTTCGTGATCGAAAGGCAATGGTGGCAGTGTACCCACATGGTGAAATAAGTGAATTCTTCCCACAAAACGTTGGTTTTCTTGTGTGTGAACCAACATGGCACCCCGAACTTTTGGGAAATTGATTGAAATTGCGTTGCAGTTTTGGTATTATTGGATATCCTGCTTAGGATCAGTTTATACGGATCTGTACTTGTGGGTTTCGTATAGATCCCGATTCATCCAAAGTCATCTTTGTGGAAGGAGAATGATCATGTGTAGAAGACTCTCTTTTTTCGTCGCTTTAATTTTAATACTGGGTGTGTTTACGCCGGGTATGGGCGCCGACGACCCAACTCTGATGGGTTGGTGGACGTTTGACGGCCACACCCAGGATATTTCCGGTAATAATCGTCATGGGACAATTCACGGAAGCCCGCAAT
>Ga0272441_10012072_pt1 | contig 12701 bp, 12 predicted proteins | sample SSMProp6N_FD_193582 | JGI IMG/M metagenome (GOLD analysis project Ga0272441, IMG submission 193582) | Marine sediment archaeal communities from Little Sippewissett salt marsh, Falmouth, MA, United States - SSM-Prop-6N | ecosystem: Environmental > Aquatic > Marine > Wetlands > Sediment ...
GAACAACACCAGGGCTGCCTAGGTTGGCTCCCTTCGCGGGTGTCGTGTTGAGGAAAACCCCATTTCGCGAGGGCCTCGGATTCATGAATGCTTCGCCTTGAAACATCCTCGATCATGGTGGAACAATGGCCCCCGCATGGCGGGGAGACTTCGAGGGCCTGGACGCCGGTGGTGCAGTTCCATTGGGTAGGGGCCTGATGGGCAGGACCGCCTGCGCCACGCGTGTGAAGGAGCGCCTGATGCGGCACAATCGAATCACTGCAATCCACGGGCTGCTGTTGGCGGCACTGGCCGTCTCCTGCGCGAGCCTTGCGGACCTGCAAGAGGTACAGGTCGGCGGCTCCATCGAGCTGTATGCCGCGTGGTATTCGGAGTTCTTCGAGCCAACCTGGGAAGCCGTCAGGATTCCGGCCGAGCACTTGCCGGGCCGCGCCATTGGGCCGAACGGCACGCTGACGGCGCTACGCACCGACGGCACGGGTAATTCCTATGCCTTTGCCGAGCAGCGCACGCGGCTCCACGTCGATGCCGCCTTCTCGGACGCCGTGCGCGCCTTCATCGAGTTCGACAGCATCGAGGTCTGGGGCGAGGACTTCGCTTCGAATTACCTGACGGGCATCGATGCGCGGACCCCCACCGACGATGACGTCGAGGTCTATCAAGCGTACATCGAGGCCTCGGATTTGGGCGGACTTCCGTTGCGCGTGCGCGTCGGACGCCAGGAACTGGTGTTCGGGTCGGGCTGGCTTGTAGGAACGAATCCCGATGCAGACCCGTTTTCAGGGTTGTCTTTCGACGCGATTCGCCTGACCCACGAGGGCGAGGACTATGCGGTTGACCTCTGGGCGAGCAAACTGATCGACCGCTCTCCTCTGGAAGAAGACGGCGATACCGATTTCTGCGGGCTCTACGGCACGTATGCCGGGATCGAAGGCATCGAACTGGACCTCTATTACCTGTTTCTCCGCGACGCGCAGGAATTCCACGACACCCAGTCCTCCTGGCTCACCGAGTGGGTAGAGGACATCCTGGACCTGGACGACTACTCGCCCACGGAATTGCATACACTGGGCGCACGTTGCGCCGGGGAGCGGGGCGCGTTCGATTGGGATATCGAAGCTGCATATCAGTGGGGAGAAGCGGACGCCGTGGGCGCCCAGTTTCTGCTCGAGGAACTGGCCTATGCAGACGACGGGGCCTCGTGGGACAACTGGGCCGGGCATGGCGAGGTCGGGTACACGTTTCGGGGCGCATACGCGCCGCGCGTCTATATCGGGGCGCAGTATTACGGCGGCGAGGACCGCCGGGACGTCAGCTTCGGCGCGTGGCTCAACCTGTTCCACCGGCCCAAGGCCAGCGTCTCCTTCAACCGGTTGTTCTCCGATTACGAGGTGGACAGCTTTCTCGACTGGTCGAACCTCACGAACTTCTGGACGGCCCTATCCGGCTTCTCGGCGTCGCCGACGGACGCCATCGAGCTCGGCCTGGACGTCGCGTACCTGGAGGTCGTCGAGCCCTTCGATTGGCCTGCGTATATCCCGCTTGGAAAGGTGCGTTTCCCCATCGCGCCCGACTTCTCATTCTGGACGGCCGAGGGGGCCAAGGACCTCGGCTGGCAGACGACGTTGTGGGGGGGGTACGCGTATTCGGAGCACCTGGGCTTTGAGGTGGGGTGGACGCACTTCTTCGTGGGCGACGCCATCGAGGACGGGGCCTTCGTGGCCGAGAACGGGCTCGGGTTTGTGTGCGGCGCCGGGGACCATGACGCAGACTATGTCTATGTTATGACCACGGTCGAGTTCTAGCCACGGAACCGCAGATCCGCGGCAACGCTGCCGAGTGGACGAAGAATAGCAGGGATTTCAACGCAGGAAGGAATCAATCAACATGGATGTCGTCAAGGAGTATTTCAAAGGCGATACCTTTGCCAAGAATCGCGGCATCGAGATTGTGGACGTCTCGCCCGGACACGCGCGGGTCAAGATGCCGATCACGCCCGACCACCTGAACGCGATGGGCATTGTCCACGGGGCCGCGGTCTTTGCGGTGGCCGACTTTGCCTTTGCCGTTGCCAGCAATTCGCACAAGACGCTCGCCGTCGCGATCAGCGCCAACATCTGCTTTGTCAAAGCGGCCACCGAGGGCACGCTCTTTGCCGAGGCCCGGGAGGAATCCCGCAACCCGAAGATCGCAAGCTACTCGATCCGCGTCAGCGACGAGGCGGACGAGACCGTCGCAATCTTCCAGGGGCTCGTTTATCGCAAGAAGGACTCCCTGACCGACTTCGTCAAAGACGCTCGGTAACGGGGGCAACCCGGTCCCCCGAATGAGACGGACCAAGGTGGGGCGAGCGCGGGTGGGGCGAGTGCTGGTGGGGCGAGTGCTGGTGGGGCGAGCGTCCTCGCGAGCCGTCTTGGGGCGAAGAGTCGGCAGGGATGCCGGCGCTACGGCTGGGGCGAGCGTCCGGTGGGGCGAGCGTCCTCGCGAGCAGAGCAGGGCCGTTCAGCACCGGTCGCGCCACGCCATTGCGCAATGCGGCACAACGGCACAATCCGCGAAGCGAGCCCTGGGGAGGCTCGACCGGCACGCAGAGCCCTCGAAGAGGGCGACGGAACCTTGAGGCGCTTCGGCCTTCCGTCGGCCCCTTCGGGGACTCAATCTCTCGGGGACATCGCATTCCCAGGGCTCGCGGACTCGCCCTGGGCTTCACCCCGTCGTCCCCTTCGGGGACTTGTTTTGGGCCGCTGTATTCCCAAGATTCGCTCCGCGAACTCCCCCTCGTACTGGCCCTGGGCTTCACCCCGTCGTCCCCTTCGGGGACTTGTTGTGGGCCGCTGTATTTCCAAAATTTGCTCCGCGAACTCCCCCTCGTACTGGCCCTGGGCTCTGCCCCGGCATCTGCTTCGCGGATTGCAGCACCCCGAAAGGAGTGCCTATTCAAGTGGGTCATCAAAACTTTCATCGAAATAACATGGCCAAGTTTGTTTGTGCATAGGGCAAAGCCATCCAGCCCTCGCCAGATTCCGCTTGGCAACATTGTCTCGGTGCGCCTTGTCAACCCCCCAGCTCTGTGAGGCGGACTTCGCGGCGCTCGTCGGACGCTTGGCGCACGGCAAAGGCGAAGCGGAGGATCCCGGTGGCTTGTTCGCCGGTGAGGAGGGGGTCCCGCTTGCCCTGAATGGCGTCGATGAAGTTGCGGGTGGCGTGTTTGAACCCTTCGGCCCAATCGGATGGCACGTCGTGGTGCGTCCATCCGTCTGCGTTGAACACACTGACGGCCGGCCCGTCCTGGATGTTCCCCGTGCAGCGGCGGACGAGGATCATGCCCTTGCTCCCGGTGACCTCGAACCATTCATCGCACGAGTAATACTTCGAGGGAATGGGCAACTCCGTGGCCTGGGTGTAGTCGCAGATGCCGTAGCGCTTGCCTTCCTTGTGCTTCCACATGATGACCGCCGGGCAATCGATGAAATCGAGCGTCGTGTCGATCCAACTGACGACCTTCTCGAACGCGCCCATCAGAAACCACGCCGTGGTCCACATGTGATGGCCGTGGTCGAAGGTCTGGATGCCGCGCCCTTCGGCGACCTCCTTGAGCCGCCACGCCCACGTGGCCTGCGGCACTTTCCACCCGCCGCGCCACAAACCCCCGACGAACTTCATGCGCAGCATGGTGGGTTCGCCAATCACGCCGTCGTCCATCAACTGTTTGGCGAGCGCAATGGGCGGGTAGAACACGTAATTGTCCGTCACCTTGTACGTGATTCCCGCGTTGCGCACCGCATCGAGCATGCGGGCCGCGCTGTCCAGGCCGGTCGTCATGGGTTTCTGCACGGCGATGTGCTTGCCCGCGCGGGCCGCGTCGATCACGATAGGCTCGTGGAGGGTCTGCGGCGTGAGGATCTCGACCGCGTCGATCTCCGAATCCGCCAACAGCTCGCGGTAATCGGTGTAGGCTTTGGATACGCCCAAGGCCGCCCTTCGCGCCTCCGCGGCCTTTGCGTCAACGTCGCACACCGCGTGAATGGCCGCGTCGGGAATCGCCTCGTAGCCCGGGAAGTGCAGGTCTGCGATGCGCCCACAACCGATAATGCCTACCTTGATCACCGAGCGTTTCTCCCTTCTGTGTCGAGGATGAGTGTTGGCGCCGTGCCCGCGTTTTGGGGCTCACCATCTTGCGATGTGTTCCTCGGCCCAGCCCAGGATGTTGTCGATACGGATCGTCCTGCCGTCGACGTTGAGCGTCCCCGAGTAGCGCCCGAACAACTGATGCGTGCGTGCGCGCAGAATGACCAGGTTCGCCTTGGCGGCCTTCTCGTAGAACGGCACAAGCGTGAGGTCAACCATGTCGGATGACGCGGTCCGTATGTGCCAAGGCTTCATGAAGTCCGCCTCGTCGTACTCGAACACGATGTCCTCGAATACCTTGTGTACCTTGCCGTTCAGCACAATGCCGTTTTCGTTCATGCCGGTCCCGTCGGTCCATTTCGCGCCCATGTTGATGCCGACGACGTCGGCGCCGCTCCGGCCGGAGAAGGTGCCCCAGTTCCACGCCGTGCGGTAGGGCCAGATCCCGCGGCCGTAGTCCAGGCACGCGTAAGCCGTGTCCTTGTCGAACGTGAGGCTTTCCTCGCCCCACGCAATCGTCCCGCTCGCCGGCAGGCACTGCTGTTTCGAGGTGAATTGAAACGTCCTTGGATTCCACGGCACGACTACGTTCAAGGTCTCGTGCGTTTCGGGGCGCTCGATCTGGATGTCCGCGGCGAGCGGTTTGCCTTCGAATCTCTGCGAGCGGACACGCATGGCCAGCCCGGTATCGGTTTGCTCAAAGGACAGGTCCAAGCCCCGGTGCTTGAAATGTATGCTGTCCCCAACGGTCTCCGGCATGAAGGGGGCTTTCGAGAAGGGCCTGAAGGCGATCTGTTCGGCCAATCTGCGCGTATCGTATTCCAGGAAGTAGATGTCCCCAAGGCCCGCGTAGTCCACGTTGGCCACGGTGGCCGAAAACAGGAAACGCGGACCCATGATGCACCAGTAGTCCCACTTCTTCTTCCTCGGGAACCGGCCCTTGAGATTGCACACATGCAGCGGCGCGCTGGACCAGCCGCACGCTTCAGGGTTCAGGCGTCCCCCAGAATCGCACAAAAGGACTTGGTTCGTTATCTCTTTGCGGATCGTTTGCATTTGAGATCCTGTTCCGTGCGACGCGGGTCACCGGATAGCTTCAGATCCTTGCCGGGCTGTCTCACTGTGTCATTCACCAGGAAGGACGCCTCGCGAACCATGGAGTACGGCAAGGACATCGATCCTATCGGGCTTGATGTGATAAATGACCCGATATGGACCTTCGATGACCTCGCGGATTTGCCCCATTTCATATTCGGGGACCGTGCGTCCCGACAAGGGGAACTCAGCAATCTGCTCAGAGCGGCGTGTCAGACGGTCCACCATGCGTTTGGCATATTCAGGAGAGTCCTGGGCGATGTAGGCTTGAATTGCGTCAAGGTGCCCTTGAGCGGTCTCTGTCCAGTGAACTTTCATTCGGACAGGCCGTATTTCTCCCGGACCTCCCGAACATCCTTCGTCCGGCCTGCGTTGCTGTCGGCCAAGCCTCGTTCGATTGCCTGTCGGACGTAGATCTCATGGATCAGATCATCCCATGTCGCGTTCTCGGCCATCTTGTCCACGAGCCTGTGAGCTTCATCTTTCATCAGAGTCGTTGTCACTTTGCATCTCCCAAGCCGCCGCTTGCATACGGAGTCTAACCGACTGAAGAGCAGGTATCGTACCCGTTCACCGCGTTGAATGCCAATGGAACTGGAAATTAGAAATCTGAAACTGACAACTGACAATTCAAAATGTATCGCATCGAGACCTCATTAATGATTAGGCCATCTTCTTCTTTGCGGTCACAATGGAGGCCAATAATCCGGCACAGTTCATCGGCCTCCCGGATGATGTCATTCATCCTGTTCGAAGGAACAAGCTTGGCCCGGTCAATAATCTTAAGCCAATATCGTGTCTCGCGCAGTTCCTTGAGAGAGATTGCGAGTTTATGAATGAAGTCTTTGTTGCTTTCGGCGCCGCGAGCTTCTTCATAGTTTGCGCCAGCGGAAGTCGCGGAACGGATGACTTGAACGGAAATATGCTTCCCTGACGGCGGTTTGGGCAAGGCGTCGGCCATCTTGATTATCCTGGCGCCAAACGCTAAGAGTCTCTCTGCAATATCATCACCTCTCATAGCTACTCTCAATGCTTGTGTGTGCTCATTTCAAATTGTCAGTTGTCAGTTTGAGGTTTTAGATTGTGTCAGCGGGAAGTCCGTAAACGGTTACCAGGTATCAATCTCGTTTGAGCCAAGAACTCGGCAGGAACGACGTTCGGTCTCACCGCGCTCGCCTTGTCGGCTACTCCTCGCCGATCCGATAGCTCCACACCCTTGACCCGACCGCGTAATACACGCGCCCGGCGCAGAGGCCGAACCCGGCCGTGGCTGGCGCGGGCAGGGACACGAGTTGCCGCGCTTCGTAGTTGCTCGTCGAGATCTCGAGGAGCGCCTGGTTCAGCAGCGCATACATCCGGCCATCCGACGCCAGGATCAGCGACTGGTCAGGCCGGAGCGGGCCGTTGTGGCCGTGGAGGTCGCCGCGATGCGCGATCTGCCTTGACTCGGGATCGAAGACAAAGAACTGGGCCGTGTTCGTAATGCCGTACACCTTGCCCGCCGGACCTACCTCGATGCAGTTGATCTCGGTGGCGTCGGGGACCGGCTCGATGTCGAAGACCACCTTCCGCGTTGCCCAATCCATGACGTAGAGCCTGGCCGTCTTGGCCACGGTGTGGCCGCCGCCCGGCGCGTTGATGCTCGTGCCGCCAATTAGGTTACCGTCCGGCAGTGCCTTGAGGGTAATGGTGCTGTGGCCGGGGAGGATATCCTCGTTCTTGAGGAGCGATGACTCGCCGGTCTCTGCGTTGTAGATGCCCACGCCGCCGCCCACGTGGCCGTATCCTGGGAAGCCGGCGAAGAGGACGTGTTTCCCGTCAGGATGGGCGAGCGCCGTGCGGGGGCGCGTGATCTCCGGGTTGTACTGGACCACCATCCGCGGGTTCGCGTCCTCATCGTCGGAATCCTTCCACGGCTTCGTGGTGTCGAACGCGTACAGCCACCCGCCGCAGTAGGCCGCGCCGTAGACCGTGCTGCCGAGCACCGCGAGACCGCAGAAGTTGCCGCCGCCCACCCGCCGCAGCCCGCCGAGGTTCTCCAACGCCCCCGTGGCCGCATCGCACGCAAAGAACCGAAATGGGTGGCACGTAGACCCATAGACCGTGTTTCCAGGGCCGGCGATTAGGGACGTGATGCCCGCACCCGCGGACTTGTATTCGAAGGTATGCGTTGATCTGACGCCTTGGGCGTCGACAATGTCGAACGATTTGCCCGGCATGTCCAATGCCGCGATTGTACTGCCGTCCGGGAAGCCCCTGGACACGGCGCCCCAGAGGATGTTCTTGACGTCCGCTTTGGGGCTGGCCTTTTCGACCGGCGCCGTCTTGCCCTCCAGGAGCCGCAGCCAAGGCCCCCCGGGCGCCTGGCCGTAGACGTGGCCATCCTCGCCCTTGTGCACGTGGCCCGTCCCGGTTTGCCGGGCCGCCTCGTCCACAAGCGGCCGGCATTGCTTTGTCTCAAGGTTGAAGGCCACGAGATTGCCGCGCGCCGTGCCGATGCCCGCGTAGAACCATCCTGCCGCATCCGTGGCGAGGGTCATCGGGTAGTGCTCGGCCGGGTCGAGTTGGCCCAGGTGGGCGATGTCGCGCGTCTTTGGATTGAAAGCAATCAGGTGGCAGTCCGGATAGGTCGCGGCATAGATGGTGCCGTCGGGACCTTCGGTGAACCCCATGGCCGTGCCGAGTTGCATGTCCTTGGCAAACGACCATTGGCGCTGCGCAATGTCGAACTCGAGGAACACGTCGCCCGTCATGAGATAGAACCGGTCCGCCGAAGAGACCATCAGACAGTAGTTCGCGGCATTGGGCGCGTCTTCTTTCGGGTACCAGTACTGCTCGGTGGCGCCGGTCCGTGCGTCGATCACCAGCAGCGACGCCCGGCCCAAGCCTTTGTAGATGTCGTAGGCCACCGCGAGCATAATGGGAGTGCCGTCCCGGTCGAGGGTCGCAATGGTGCCGCGGCTCTCCGAAACCGGGGCGGCGATCCCGTGGTCGATAAAGGCGTCCTCGGATTCGGATTCCTGGGCGAGACACCGGGCGGCGCCCAGCAATCCGAGTACGATCACCGCGACGCCGAGGATACTGATTCTGTCTATCACTTCCGTCCTCTCCTTGATTTCATGCCCTATGCTTGAAGGTCAACGTGCGCCTGGCACGTTCCCGCGCGCGGCGCATGCGCGATGATGGTCACGGAGCTCCCCGGTGCGGCCCGCAGGACCCACGCGAGGTCGCGATACCCCGAGGGCGGCAGATGCCCTAACTCGAGGCGGTTTCGATTCGCCACGAATTCGACGGGTCCTGTTCTTTCCACTTCCACCTCGGCGCCATCCATGTGGGTCAGCCCCGCGCCGAGGGAGGTCACGTGGGTGGGCGTATGGCCCTCATTCGCCACACGACAGGAGATCCTGAAGAGCTGGCCGCCGAGCGGCGCGCACGCTACATCGGCGATCTCGAGGCGCGGCCCACGGCGCGCCAATTCGAGTATGAACCGGTTCGCCTTTTCCCACGTGTCAATGCGCTGGCCGGGCACTACGTTGTACAGGCCTTGCGGGGTAATGCCGCCGATCTCGACGCGCCCCAGTTGCGGGTGGTCGAAAGGCTGCCAGTCCACGAACACACCCGCGTCCGGATGCGTGTCGTGCCAGGCGAGGCAATCGCGCTCGCGCTGGCGCTCTTGCTCCGGGGTGAGCGCAAAGATGCGCGCGGTGTCGTAGCCGACCCCGTTATAGAGATTGCCCAACTCGATCTCGAGTGCGAACAGGCCGCAGTGGCGGTAGCCCCACTCCGTGAAGGTCCCATAGAGCCGGATCGGATTCGCCAGCTCATGCCGGTACTCGTGAATGGCCTTGGGCGGGAACCCGGTGATGGCGGACCCCAGCGCGGCCAGCCGGCGGAACTCGAGGAGGTCCGACGCGTCGATCTCGCTGTCGCCGCTGGCCGTGGGAGGACGCAGGATAGCGTTGGTGCCATTGTGCAGACCCATCATCCCGAACACGTTGGGGTGGTCGAAGACGTAGTCGGCCACGGCGCGGACCTCCGGCTCGCTGAACGGGTACATGCCCGCGCCCCACTGCTCATGCCGCGGCCGCCACTGGGCCGCCCAGTTCCGGTTGAAGTCGAACCCCGTGCTCGCCGGGTCTTCCCACGGCCCTCCGTCCCAGTCGTAGATGAGCCCCTCCGTGGTCACGCGGTACCGGCGGCCCCCGGTGTCGCCGGGTAGCCGGGGCACGATCAGCCGGGGCTCATCGTCCGGGGCGAACCATGCACCGTGCGGGTCGGGCACGCGCATCTTGAGCACATACCCGTCGTCATTGACGTCCTCCGGCCAGATGCAGTTCTTGCGTTGCTCGACCTTCTCGCGACTGCGGACCGCGTGCCCGCGGACAAGCACCTGCTCCGCGCCGTCGGGCGAGACCCGCGGGATAATGTGAAATGCAATGCGGTCGAGCAACTCCTCGATGACGGGGTCCTGTTTGTCGTTGGCGAGCAGACGGTGGGCCAGATGCAGCGCGCAGGTCGAGCCGGAAAGCTCGCTGGCGTGAAGGTTCCCGTGTACAAGATAGGCGGGCTTGTTTGCCGCCGGTCCCGTGCGCGGGTTCGAGATCTCGATCGCCAGCAGATCGCGCCCTTCAAGACTTCGGCCGATGATGTGAAGCCGCGCCATCTCCGGCTTCCATTCGACCAGATCCATGACGTGCTTGTAGAGTTCGCCGTACGTGAAGAACCGGCGATAATCAATCTGTGGTTCGGCCATCTTCCGGTACCCTCATTCAGGACGAGTTCTGTTCGGAGAGTCCTCAGATTCTACCCGTTTTCACATAGACAACGCACCATGTGTCAGGGCCGGACAAATCCTGTTGAATCTGCTGCGCAACCGGGATGTCCGATCACACGCCTTTACCGGGTATCGGGTTCGTCGACTATGCTGGAGACCTTTGGGAAGCCAGCTTGAAGCTGCGCGATGGCCGCGAATCCCTCACCCCAAGCGCTATCGCCAGGAATGCGCCGAAACCCAACCAGCGCATTCTGCTCGCACACATCACGACCTCCTCGACACCCACCTGCCCCCGCCGCCCACGAGCTAATAGCCGCCGTATCTGTCGACCAATTCCATAATCCGTTGATATCGGTCGAACGTGACCTCCGGCGGGATGGAATGGTCTGAATGATACATGTAGCCGCCACCCGTCTTGGCCGCCAGGATCTTGTCGCGCACCTCGGCCTCGCACTCGGCTTCGGGTCCGCTCAGTTTGGTCACGTCGATGTTGCCCCACAGCGTCAGGTCGCGGCCGAAATCACGTTTCAGTTGTGTGATGACCATCCCGGCTTGTGCCTGCAGCGGTTGAAGCACATCGAGCCCGCACTGGATCAGGTCGGGTATGAGCGCGGTGCAGTTCCCGCAGCAGTGCAGCCAGAACCCCATGCCGTGTGCGTGCAGGAAATCGCCATATTGCGCATAGACCGGCTTGAAAATCTGGCGCCACGAGTCAGGCGAGAACAGGAGCCCGCGGGTGCAGGCAAGATCGTCGATCAGGAACAGCGCGTCCGGTTTCATCCCCGCGTCGATGCTGTGTTGCAGGCAGGCGATAACGAGGTCGCTCTGGGCCGTGGCCATCTCGACAACCCAGTCCGGGTCCATCGCGAGGTCCATGAGCAGTTGGGTGTAGCCTCGGTGGCGCCACGTGGCCTCCCACGGGCCGTACACCGCAAACGCAATGGCCTTGCCGGTAGCGCGCAGGCGGTCAAACTGCGCCTTCGCCTCGGTCCAGGTGGGGTACGCGTCCATGTGGGCGAAGTACGACTTGACATCCAGCCGGGCGCTGGCCTTCGGGTCGAACGCGAAACCGCGCCTCAGTTCGCGCCAGGTTTCCTTGTCCTTCGTAACGTGGTCGAGCCAATCGAGCGCGCGCGACTTGCCGATCATCTTGCGGACGGTGTACCCGGCGCGGTCTTTGTACACGATGAACGTGCCATCGGACTCGAGCACGCGCTGATCCTGCCGCATGGACGCATCGATATGCATCATCCGCATATCCCAATCAAAGAACTCGTCGGGATCCGCATCCGCGGGCATGCCCTGCGCGCGCCACGCCGTCAGCGTATCTTCCCAGAAACTGTCATAGCGCGGAATCCGGTCCAACGGCCTCCGCGCAATCGCGTTAGCCACGCGTGTTCTGCCGTCCATCAGGCCCATATCCAATTCAGCAGCCACACCAATGATTCAATCCCTCAATCCCTCAATCCCTCAATCCCTCAATCCCTCAATCCCTCAATCTCCCAATCTCTCAATCTCTCAATCTCTCAATCACTCAATCTCTCAATCTCTCAATGATTCAATCTCTCAATCTCTCAATCTCTCAATCTCTCAATCTCTCAATCTCTCAATCTCTCAATCTCTCAATCACTCAATTCCCCAATCGGGAGTATCTTGATGTTCTTGAACCAGACCGGATGGCCGTGGTCCTGGAGACCGATATAGCCGTGCCGCGGATGGTCCTTCCACGCGGTCGCAAACTTGTGGTCCGTGCCGTCCGGTCGCTTGTTGGGTTCGGTCCATTCGTCGAGGTCCATTTCCGTGACCCGCTCACCGTTGAGGACAATCGAGATGCGATTGTCTCTGCAGAAAATCACGGTGCTGTTCCACTCGCCCACAGGTTTCATGGCGTTCTTGGCGCATTTGACGAGATCGTAGATCGCCCCGGTGTCGTGGTAGCCGGCCTCTGTGCTGTCGAGGATCTGCATCTCGAGGCCGTTGTAGGCCACGCTTTTTTTGGGCGGTGGCGTGAGCGGAAACACCCGGAAGAATATCCCGCTGTTGCACCCTTTGCTGATCTTGAAATCGACGGCCAGCACGAAATTGGACCACTCCCGCTCGTGGATGAGCATATACCCGCCGCATTTGTGCGGATTGAGACAACCGTCCTCGACGGGCGTCTTGCTCGGTTTCAGGTCGTTCGTCTTCCACCCGTCCAAGGTCTTCCCGTCAAACAGCAAGATCCATCCGTCCTGCTGCTGTTCCTCGGTCAGCGCGTTGTCCTCGGCCCAGGCGCCTGAAACAACTACCACCGCACCAACCACCAACACGATGAACAAAGTCCTCATCACAGGTCTCCTCATGTTTGTGCTGTCGCTCACGGTTCAGCATCCTTCTCCGGCCGAACCCAAAGCAGCAGATCCTCGACAACAATTCCCGAGGCCGATTCCGCATCGAGCCCGATCTCGACCTCGTTAACCCCTTGTTTCGCCAGGTTTGGGTCTACTTCATACGTAATCCAACCCGCGGCCAGCGCCCCTTTCGTCAATGCCGTGCCGTTAAGCTTCACGTCGAGGCGCCCCGCCTCGGCGAGTTCCGCGACGCGCAGCCGGAGCGCGGTTTCGCAGCCCTCTTCCTTGGACAATGCCTCGCCCACGCGCAACGCGACGGTTGTGGTCTCGCCGGGCTTGAGGCGCCGCGGACGCTCCGGCGACAGCGGCGCCCG
>Ga0272441_10012073_pt1 | contig 12699 bp, 13 predicted proteins | sample SSMProp6N_FD_193582 | JGI IMG/M metagenome (GOLD analysis project Ga0272441, IMG submission 193582) | Marine sediment archaeal communities from Little Sippewissett salt marsh, Falmouth, MA, United States - SSM-Prop-6N | ecosystem: Environmental > Aquatic > Marine > Wetlands > Sediment ...
GTATTTTATGGGCCTAAGATTGATATTAAAGTGAATGATTCATTGGGTAGACCGTGGCAATTATCAACTATTCAATTTGATTTTAATTTACCTTCTCGATTCAAAATGGAATATTATGGGGCTGATGGCAAAAAACACACTCCTTTTATGATTCATCGTGCGTTATTAGGTTCTTTAGAAAGATTTATAGGCGTGTTAATAGAGCATTATGGAGGAGCATTTCCTTTATGGCTTTCCCCTACTCAAATATGGGTAATTCCTATAAATTCTTCTCATGTTAAGTATGCTAAAGAAATTAAAAAGGAATTAAAGGAGCAAGGATTTAGGGTTGAAACTAAGATTGAATCCGAAACTGTTTCTAAAAAGATCAGAGAAGGTGAAATTCAAAAAATACCTTATCTTTTAGTAGTTGGAGACAAAGAGCTAAAAACAAAGAAAGTTTCTATAAGACAGAGAGGAAAAAAGAATATAGAAACAACCTCCTTGACAAAGTTCATAAAGAGTATTAATGTCAAATCAGCAACTAAAAAATAAGTTATAATTCGCTGAAATGGAAGGAGGAATAAAATGATAAATTTTCAAGAAATTATTATTTCTGAAAGAGATAAAATATTGAAAGAAGAAAAAATAAACAAAAAAATATTTTTTAGCATAAAAGAAATGAGAGAAAAATATCTTGAATGGCTTAAAGGTATTCTTCCTCTATATAAACAGGATATAAATAATCATTTAGGTCTTTCAGATAAAGATAGAGAGAAAAAAATAAAAAATATCATCCTCTGTATTAGAGGATCTTTAAAAGATTTGTTGGGAAGTATCAAAAAAAGATATTCGAAAAAATTGAGGATAAGGATAAAAAAATGTTAAATTTCAGCGAAAACAAAGTGCTTTAGGAAAAATTGATTAATAAAAATCCTAAAGCACTTTTCTTTTACATTATGGAAATAAATAAATATTTTATAATTACATTTGGGTGTCAAATAAATTATTCAGACAGTGAGAGGATTGCTGGTTTTTTAGAATCTAATAAATATAAGAAAACTATTAAAATGGAAGACGCCAACTTAATTATAGTTAACATGTGCTCTATAAGACAATCAGCCGTTGATAGAGTATATGGATTGAAGCAAAAGTTTAAGGGACTAAATAATATACAAACTATTTTAACTGGATGTATTTTAAAAAAAGATAGAAGAAAATTTAAAGATTTTTTTGATTTTATTTTAGATATAAAAGATTTACCCAACTGGTTTACAATATTAAACTCTAAACAAAAAAAACCAAATAAAAAGTATTATCTTGATATTAATCCAAGATATTCTTTACCTAAAATAGCATATATTCCTATTTCAAACGGATGTAATAATTTCTGTGCTTATTGCGTAATCCCTTACACCCGAGGACCTCTTGTTAATAGAAAAGCTAAAGACATTATTAAAGAAGCTGAATCCTTAATTAAAAATAATTATAAAGAGATATGGTTGTTAGGGCAAAATGTCAATAGTTATCAAGGCACTTTAAGCTCAAAAAAGATAAATTTTCCAAAATTATTAAAACTAATTAATAATATTCCTGGTGATTTTTGGATTAGGTTTACATCTTCAAACCCTAAAGATTTTTCAGATAGTTTAATTAATGTTATGGCAAAATCTAAAAAGATAACTCCTTATTTAAATTTACCTCTTCAATCAGGAAACAATGAGATTTTAAAAAAGATGAATAGAAAATATACTGTTGAAAAATACAAAAATATTATTAAAAAAATTAGAGAAAAGATTCCTAATATTGTTCTTTCCACAGATATTATTGTTGGATTTCCAGGAGAAACAAAAAAACAATTTAATGATACTGCTAAAGTCGTAAAAGAAATAGAATTTGATATGATTTATATTTCTAAATATTCCACAAGATCAGAAACAAAAGCAGTAAAAATGGAAGATAATATTTCTGAAAAAGAAAAAAAAGAAAGAGAAAAAATATTAAATGAAATTTTGAAAAAAACTCTTGCAAAAAAGAATAAAAAATATATAGGAAAAATTATAAAAGTACTTCCCATTAAATGGGAAAAAGGATTTTTAAATACAAAGTCTTTTGATTACAAAAGTGTTAAAATAAAAGAAAGCAAGATTTTATTAGGACAGTTTATCAATGTAAAAATTAATAGTTCTTTCCCTTGGGGGCTAGAAGGATGTATAAAAAAAACAAATTAAAAAAAATAATTGTTATTTTAGGTCCAACATCATCTGGTAAGACTGATTTGTCTATAAAATTAGCTAAAAAATTTAATGGAGAAGTTATTTCAGCTGATTCAAGACAAGTATATAAAGGCATGGATATTGGAACGGGCAAAATAACAAAGAAAGAAATGGAAGGAATCCCCCATTATCTTTTGGATGTGGTTTCTCCAAATAGTAAGTTTTCAGTAGCTCAATATCAAAAACTAGCATTAAAAAATATAAATCAAATTTGTAAAAGGAATAAAATACCTTTTTTAGTTGGCGGATCTCCTTTTTATATTTATTCTGTGTTAGAAGCATGGACATTTCCAAAATTAAATCCTGATTGGGATTTAAGAAAAAAGTTAGAAAAGAAATCTTGCGAAGATCTTTCTAATATTTTAAAAAAAATAGATTCCGAAAGATTTAAAAATATAGATAAAAATAATAAGAGAAGATTGGTTAGAGCAATTGAAATTGCTAAAAAATTAGGAAAAGTTCCTTTATTAAAAAAAGAAATACAATTTAACCCTTTAATAATAGGAATTAAAAAACCAAAAGAAGAGATAAAAGAATTAATTAAAAAAAGATTGCAAAAGAGGCTAAAGCAAGGGATGATAGAGGAAATAAAAAGTCTAAAAGAAAAAAGAGTTAGCTGGAAAAGATTGGAAAGTTTTGGCTTAGAGTATAAATGGATTGCATTATACTTACAAAAAAAAATAGATCATTCAGAAATGGTCTATTCTCTTCAAAAAGATATTGAACATTTTGCCAAAAGGCAAATGACTTGGTTTAAAAGAGACAAAAATATTAAATGGATAACAAGTTATGAGGAAGCAAAAAATCTGTTAGAAGATTTTTTAGAATAAATTTCTTTTATTAATTTTTTTGTATGACAAACTTTTAAAGCTTTAAACAAAAAGATAAATTCATTCTCCAATTGTTTTGAAATCTTATCCTTGTTTTCTTGAGGAATATCCCAAATTGCTTTTTTGAATATCCCTAATGCCTTTTTCCTAAATTTATATAAAAACTGAATCTCTGTATCAGTTTTTTTCTTTTCTTTCCAAAATTCCTCTTTTATCCAATCATATATTACTTTCTTTAAATTTTTGGGGAAATAAGGACTTTCGTAAATTATATTTTGAAAATTCGTGGCTAAATGAATTTCACAAACTTCACTTTCTGGAAAATGAGAAAAATGTTTTTTTGCTAAAGTAGAGGCTCCATGCTGGACAATTCCTGCTGTTTTATATTCTCTTGCTTTTCTAGAAAGCTTTTTCAAAATAGGAAAATCTTGTTTTATCTCTTTTATTTTTCCAGAGGAAAGTATTGTTCCTCCATGAGTAGTACGAGCTTGAACAGCTATCTTTGATATCCCTTTTAAATCTCCATATTGGGATAAGCTTTTCTTATATTCGTTCATAAACAATTCCAATTCCTTAACAGTAGTATCTTTATCTCCTATCTGCCCAACTTCTCCTCCAATAGAAATAGTTATTCCTTGGGGCTGCATTTTTCTAATAAAATAAGTTAATTCTGCAGTTAAATTAGAATTTTCTTTTATATTCTTAAAATTAGAACAATCAATATCTATATTATAAAAACCTGTCTTTATTGCTCTTTCAATTAAATCTTTTATATTTTCTATTTCTTGTTTCTTATCTCCAGAAAGATATTTTTTTAAATCAATTCTAAAATGATCTCCTTGAAAAAAAATAGGTCCTTTAAATTTTTCTTCAATCCCAGCAGCTAAAATAATAGAAATATATTCTTCTAATGATTGATTTGTATAATTTATTTCTGATTTTGCTATTTCAAAAATAAAAGCCCCCACATTTTCTTTATGAGCGGCTCTAAAAACTGCTTTTGCAAAATCAAATGTTAAAGTTCTAATATTTATTGCTGGAACTGTAAATCCTCTACAATTCCCTTGGGCCATTTCTTCATACAATTTTTGAGTAGAATCTAACCAAATACCTTTTTTGTTAGCCATTCTAATAATCTTTCTAGTTATATCTTTTTTATCTTCCTGCTTCCCAAAAATCATTTTTTGAATTAGCTTTTCCATATCTAAGATAATATTTTCTTAAAAATTTGAGCCACTTTACCCGGCTCTGCCTTGCCCTTCGTTTTAGACATAACTTGACCAATTAAAAATTGGAGTGCATTTTCATTTCCTTTTTCATAATCTTCTTTAGGTTTAGGATTTTCCTCTAAAATTTGTTTTACAATATTTTCAATTTCTTTCTCACTGTCTATTAATTTAAGATTTTTATCCTTCATTATTTGGGAAGGGTCACTTCCTTTTTCAAACATTTCTTTGAGCAAGATTTTAGCTATTTTGCTTGAAATTTCAGAAGTATAAATCATACTAATAAATTCTGCAAAATTTTCAGGAGAAATTAAAAGTTTATCTTCCTCAAAAGAATTTCCTTTTAATAATGATTGTAAATCTGTAATAATATAGTTTGAGGATAATTTGGTAAGTTTTTTAAATTCTTCTTCTGTAATTTTCAATTTATCTTTTTTTTCTTTTACCCAAACTCTTAATTCTGAATTCACTTTTTCAAAATATTCTCCTAAATCCTTATTGGAAATAAGAATATTAATACTCTTTTCGTCTATCCCATATTCTTTTTGAAATCTTTTCCTTTTATTTTGAGGCAATTCTGAAATTTCATTTTTTATTTCTGTTAAAAAATCTTCATCCATATTCAAGGCTGGAATATCAGGCTCTGGGAAATAACGATAATCGTGGGCTTCTTCCTTCTTTCTTTGGGAAACAGTCATTTGTTTCTGTTCGTCCCATCCTCTTGTTTCCTGAATTATTTTATCTCCATTTTCTAAAATTTTCTTCTGTCTTTTAATTTCAAATTCAATTCCTTTTTCAACTACTCTTAAAGAATTTAGATTTTTTATTTCTACTTTTGTCCCCATTTCCCCAGGTTTATTATTTAAAGAAATATTAACTTCACATCTCATTTCCCCTTTTTCCATATTTGCATTGGAAATATCAAGATAACGTAAGATTAATTGCAATTCTTTCACGAAATCACGAGTATCTTCAGCAGAATGGATATCAGGCTCAGTCACTAGTTCCATTAAGGGAACACCGGCCCTATTAAAATCTATTAACGAACAATTATTTTCATGTATTAGTCTTCCTGTGTCTTCCTCAAGATGAATTTGTTCAATCCTAATTTTCTTATTTTTAACTGGTGTTATAAGATAGCCATTTTTTACTAAAGGAATTGCGTACTGGCTAATTTGGTATCCTTTTGGCAAATCAGGATAAAAATAATTTTTCCTTTCAAAATAATTGTATTTATTAATATGACCATTCAAAACTATTCCTGTTTTAATAACTTTTCTTACAGCTTCTAAATTTGTTATGGGAAGTGTACCTGGATGCCCCATACAAACAGGACAAATATTTACATTTGGTTTTTTTTCATCTGGATCATTTTTGCAGGAACAAAACATTTTTGATTTTGTTTTTAATTCTGCATGTATTTCCAGTCCAATTGTGGGAAAATAATCCATTTTAAATTTATGTTTTATCTTTTTTGTTTGATTATTTTTATTCCTGAACTAGTGCCTATTATATCTGCTCCTGCTTTCACCATTGCTTCCACATCTTTTAACGTTCTTATTTTGCCAGATGCTTTAATTTTCAATCCCGGAGCTGCTTTTCTCATAATTACAAGATGCTTTGCTTTTTCTTTTAATTCAATATTCTCTAAAGGATCTTTTTCAGTGGCTGTTTTAACACAAAAAGCTCCTGACTTTTTAACTATGGCAGATGCTTCTTCAATTTCTTTATCTGTTAAATATCCTGAACCAATTATTACTTTAGTAGGTAAAATCTTAGTAATATCCTTCAAGTCTTCTAAAACTTCATCAAATCTTTCATATTTTACATCAATAATATTAATAACAATATCTAATTCATCTGCTCCGTCTTTTTTCGCTTTTTTACAAGTTTCAACTCTTTTTGAATGAGAACTTAATCCCATAGGAGGGTCTATAAGAACAACAATTTTGACTCCTTTCCCTTTTAACTCTTTATAACATAAAGATACCCATTCTGGGTTTATACAAACACTTCTAAACCCATATTTTTGGGATTCTTCACATAATTTTTTAATATCCTTTTCTGTGGCTGAGGGATTAATATTAGTATGTTCAATTATTTTAGCTAAATTAGATTTTTTCATATTTTTAAAATTTATTTTTTATTATTTTTTTAACATCACTAAAAACATCTTCTATAGACTTATCTCCATTTATAATATGAATATTTTTAAATTCTTTAAGTACTTCTAAATAACTTTTACGTACTTTTTTTAATTTTTCTAATTTTTCAAAAAGTTCAACACTAAAACGTTCATCTTTAATTCTTTGAATACAAACTTCGGGTGAGGAATCTACAAAAATAACAAAATTTGGTAAAAGAAATTTATTATTTATATCAAATAACCATTTTTTGTCTTCTATTTCTAATAACCCATAGGCTAAAGTAGAAAAAAAATACCTATCAGAGATCACTGTAATTCCTTTTTTGAGTAAAGGAATTATTTCTTTATCTAAATGATAAGCCCTATCAGCAGTAAATAAAAGCTGAAGACATTCTGGTGTACTTTTCCAATCATTGGCAAGCCAGCTTTTTATAAGGCCACCTATTAAATATTGCGTTGGTTCACGAGTTATATGAACTTTATTTTTCTCCTTTTTTAGATATTGAGCTAATAACTTAATTTGACTTGTTGCGCCTGCTCCATCCAATCCCTCCACAACAATAAATTTTCCAGGATAAATATTTTTTTCCATTATCATATAATATCATATTGAGGTTAAATGAAAAAGCCCCTGATAATTTTATATTAATATTTACAGAGGCTTTTTATTTTTTTAAAAATCTCCAAATACTGATGGTGTATATTTTTTTACAATTTTAAGAATTTCTCTGTGTAGTCTTCTTATTTCCCATTCTGCCGCTTCCTTTAGTCGTAAAGAAAAAAAATGACGTAAAGCTCTAGCATTAACATAACAATAACAAGGAGTGTTCCAAAAAACAGGCATTATCTTTCTACTATCTTGCTTGGTAGCTCCTATTTTAATTTTTTCATCAAAATTCTTAATGGCTCGCCTAGCAGCTATATCATCTATAGTTAAAAGTTTTATAACTGTCGCTTCATCTTTAATATAATCATAATTACAATAAACAAAAGTATTTTGATTAGCAGGGATATGCCGGGTACTTCTAAACGTCCAGCCCACTCCAATTTTATGTCTTACCCACTGATTCTGTAAAGATTTACTTATTCCATCAACATAAAAAACAAATTGAATTGCCTGGAAAGGAGTCGTATGTCCCCATTTAATTAAGTCTTTGTTCAGTCTTTTATCATCTTCGATTGTTCCTTTACTCTCATGACTTGCTCTAGCTGTAAAAGCTGGTAAAGTTTCAGAAGTACAAATTTTTTGATATTCTCCAATAGGTTTTGTCATAGCAACTAATTTAACTTTTAATTCCGTATTTCTAAACAGATTTTTTCTTAAATAAGACCATTTATCGGCAATCATTTTTTTCACCTCCTTTTTCTTTAAATTGTCTAATAACAATTCCTCTTCTTTTAAATAGTTCAAAAACTTTTGGATTTCCTTTGCCTTCGTCATCATAGATTTTTGCATAAATAATTTCTTTAATTCCTAAGTTAACAAGCATTTTAGCACAATCGTAACAGGGTGTATAACTGCAGTAGACACGAGTTCCCTTTAAACAAACTCCTTCAGATGCCGCATTAGCAACAGCATTTACTTCGGCATGAGCACCACGACAAAGACCTGAGCCACCAAGTAATTTTTTCCCGTTTTTCATTTTAGCACATCCAACTTCATCGCAATGAGGTTCACCTTTTGGTGGGCCATTATAGCCAACACTTAACAACCTGTTCTCTTTATTATAAAAAACTGCTGCAACTTTAAGCCATATACAATGCGATCTTCTTTCATAAACTTTAAGTACTCCCATTGCTGTTTCATCCCAACTTGGAGTTGTCATTAAAATCACCTTCTTTCATTAATTTATTAAATTAAAAAGAGCTATAGTTTTTTATTATTTTATTTCCCTGTCTCAATCCCCATATTTTTTGCTGTCCCTTCTAAAATTTTTACTGCTTTTTTAATATCTTTAGTATTTAAATCAGGCATCTTCTTTTTGGCAACTTCTTCCAATTGTGCTCTTGTAATTTTACCAACTTTAGTTTTATTAGGAGTTCCTGATCCTTTTTCAATCCCAATAGCTTTTTTAATAAGTTCAGAAGCTAAGGGAGATTTTACTTTAAAATCATATGTTCTGTCTTCGTAAATTGAAACTTCTACAGGGATAGTAAATCCCATTTGTTCTTTAGTAGCATCATTAAATCTTTGACAAAATTCTGAAATATTTATTCCATATTGGGCTAAAGCAGGTCCTACTGGAGGAGCAGGAGTTGCTTTACCAGCTGAAATTTGTAATTTGACTGTATTTTGTACTTTTTTCATAACTTTTTAATTTGTAAAGAGTCTACTTCAACCGGAGTATCTCTCCCGAATAAATTTACTAAAACTTTTAATTTTCCCTTGGCCTCATCAATTTCTGAAACTTTACCTTCAAAATCTTTAAACGGACCATCACTAATTTTAACTAAAGTTCCTAAAGCAATATCTATTTTATATTGAGCTGATTCTGTTTCTATTCTGCTCTTTAAATTTTTAATTTCTTTTAAGGAAACTGGGATAGGAGTGGTACCTGCGCCAATAAAACCAGTTACCCTTGGCGTATTTCTAACAACATACCAAGAATCGTCTGTAACTATCATTTCAACTAAAACATATCCTGGATATATCTTTTCCTCAATAGTTTTTCTCTTGCCATTCTTTATTTTGATTTTTTTCTCTTTGGGTACTAAAACATTAAAAATCTTATCTTCCATTCCTAAACTTTCTATACGTTGCTTTAAGTTTTTTGATACAGCATCTTCATACCCAGAATAAGTATGCAAAACATACCATCTTCTACCTTGTTGTATTTCTTGTTTTGGCATATTTAAAAATTATATTTTATTATCCTTCTGATATTTAAACAAAAAATCTTCCTATTATTTTCATAAAAATCAAATCCAATCCACCTAAATAAATCGCAACTGAAATAGAAATAGTAATAACTATCAATGTATACCTAATGGTTTCGTTACGGCTTGGCCAATCAATTTTTTTTGCCTCAATATAAACTTCCTTAAAAAAAAGTTTTATACTCCCAAATTTTCTACTTAAAAAATTAATAATACTCATCGTTTTTTAAAAAGCCCTAAGGGCCTTATATATTATAAGATTAAACCCTGTTTCTTGTTTTGTCAATAGAAAAATTATTTTCTAAATATCTAGGTTTTTTACTTTTTTAGCATGAACCTGAATAAATTTTTTCCTAGGAAAAACTTCTTTCCCCATTAAAACATCAAAAATATGATCCGCTTCTTTGGCATCTTCTATATCTACCCTTAATAATATTCTATTTTGAGGATCCATAGTTGTATTCCATAATTCATCTGGGTTCATTTCTCCTAAACCTTTATAGCGCTGAATATTTATATTAATTGCTCCTTTTTTCTCAAGAGAAGACAATATTTCTTCTTTATCAGCATCTGTATAGGCATATTCTATATTTTTACCAAATTGAATTTTATAAAGTGGCGGTTGAGCAATATAAAGATATCCTTTTTCAATAATTTCTCTAAAATATCTAAAAAATAAAGTTAAAAGTAATGTCCTTATGTGGGCCCCATCTACATCGGCATCTGACATTAAAATAATTCTATGATATCTTAATTTTTCTATATTAAAATCTTGGCTTATAGCTGCTCCAAGAGCAATAATTAATGATTTTATTTCCTGGGATGTTAAAATTCTATCAAGTCTAGCTCTCTCTACATTTAGAATTTTTCCTTTTAAGGGTAATATAGCTTGGAATCTTCTATCTCTGGCCATTTTACAAGAACCCCCTGCACTATCCCCCTCTACTATATAAACTTCTGACTCCTCTGGTTTTTTAGAAGAACAATCAGCTAATTTTCCAGGTAAACTTAAACTACTTAAAATACCTTTTCTTAAAACTGTATTTTTAGCTGCTCTAGCGGCTCTTCTAGCTTTAGCTGAAATAAGAGAATTTTCTATTATTGCTCTTGCATCTTGAGGATTTCTCTCTAAAAAGTCTGTTAATCCTTCAGATAATGCTTGCTCAACTGCTGACTTAGCTTCTGGATTTCCTAATTTTGCCTTAGTTTGACCTTCAAACTGTGGTTCTTTTATTTTAATAGAAACAACTCCTACTAGTCCTTCTCTCACATCATTCCCAGTAAAGTTTTCGTCTTTTTCTTTTAAATAACCATTCTTCTTAGCATAGTCATTCAACACTCTTGTTAAAGCAGTTCTGAAGCCGGTAAGATGAGATCCTCCTTCTCCTGTAAAAATATTATTTGCAAAAGATTGTTCTAAAGCTTCCATCTCTTGAGCATATTGAAATGCTACTTCTACTAAAATCCCCTGTTTTTCATTTTTAACATAAAAAATATTACTATTCCTTGTTTCTGCTCCACTAATTAAATATTTTACATAAGAACGTAATCCTCCTTCAAAATAAAAATTATAAATAAAATGATCTTTAGGTTTTCTTTGATCATAAACTGTTATTTTAACTCCAGAAGTTAAATATGCTTGTTGACGAAGATGATTTAAAATTTTCTTAATATCAAATTTTACTTCTTCAAAAATTTTGGCATCCGGTTCAAAGGTAATCATGGTTCCTCTTTTTTTACAGGATCCCAACTTGCGAACTTTTGTCTTTGGTTTCCCTTCAGAATATTCTTGTACATATTTTTCTGACCCCCTGCAAACTTCTGCTTGCATATATTTTGATAAAGCACAAACCACAGATACCCCTACTCCATGCAACCCTCCTGCAACCTGATATGCTTTACCTCCAAATTTAGCCCCAGCATGTAAAGTTGTCATTACTGTCTCTAAGGCTGATTTTCCTGTTTGAGGATGTTTATCAACTGGAATCCCTCTACCATCATCCACTGTTCTTATTTTATTATCAGGTAACAAATAAACTTGAATATGTTTACAATATCCTGCCATAGCCTCATCCAAAGAATTATCTATACATTCCCAAATCAAATGATGTATACCAGAAACACCTGTTGAACCAATATACATACCTGGTCTTTTACGAACAGGCTCAAGTCCTTTCAATACATAAATATCTTTAGCTGTATATTCTTCTTTTTTATTTGTTTTTTTCATTATTTTTTTAATATTTATTTTCTTACCTCCCATTCTATATTTTGTTCCAATGCTTTAATTATCTTCTGTTGGGTTTTATCTATCTCTTTAGGAGATAAAGTCCGATTAGAAGCTTGATAAATTATACGAAATGTAAAATTCTCTTTTCCTTGAAGAACACCTTTTCCTGAATATATATCAAAAAGGTCCACATCTTTAACTAACACTCCACCAGCTCTATTTATAATATTTAAAACCTCAACAACTTTAGTCCCTTGCGGAGTAAGTATGGACAAATCTCTTATTGCAGCTGGATGAAAAGAAATTGGTTTATATTCATATTCACTTGAAAATAGTTTAGATAAAATATCAAAATCAAAATCAAAAATAAAAACTTCTTGTTTTATTCCTAAATCTTTAACAATATTTACACTCGCCTGTCCTAAAAATCCAACCTCTTTATTATTAATTTTAATTTCAGCACATTTTTTAGGATTCCAGAATGTTGAAGAAGATAAATCTGAATCAGCCTTATAATCATCATAATAAATATCATTTATTCCTAATTTAGTCAGGAGAGAATCTACTATTCCTTTTAATTCATAAAATGATTCATTTTTTGTATCTTTTTTAGATAAAATACCTGTTAAAACATTTTTTTCTAAAAATTTATTTTTTTTAATAAATATTTTTCCAAATTCAAAAATCTTAATCTCTTTAAAATTCTTTAAATTATCTTTTGTATTTTTAAGCAAATTTGGTATTAAGCTCGGTCTTAAATATTTATTCAAATCACTTACCGGATTTTTAAGTTCTGATAAATCATTATCCTTTAGTTTAAACTTTTCTTTTTGTTTCTGGCTAATAAAAGAATAATTATAAACTTCTGAAAAACCTCTTTCTTTTAAAATGTTTCTGCATTGTTCTCTCCAAAAAACCTTAAGATTCTTTTTAGGAAGATTCAAAACTGTTTCTGGGAAAATATAAGGAATATTTTCATATCCATATATTCTTCCTATTTCTTCTATCAAGTCCTCAGGTATTGAAATATCTATTCTTTCAGTTGGTATTTTTACTAATATTTTATTATCTTTAACTTTCCCAAATTTAAAATTAAGTTTATTTAAAATATCTTTTACCTTTGATTCAGAAACTT
>Ga0272441_10012074_pt1 | contig 12698 bp, 11 predicted proteins | sample SSMProp6N_FD_193582 | JGI IMG/M metagenome (GOLD analysis project Ga0272441, IMG submission 193582) | Marine sediment archaeal communities from Little Sippewissett salt marsh, Falmouth, MA, United States - SSM-Prop-6N | ecosystem: Environmental > Aquatic > Marine > Wetlands > Sediment ...
ACCGACGGTTTTTCGACTCCTCTTTGGAAGTTTTTCCGTAAAAGATCATGGCCTGGAGAAGGTTGTAATGAAGTTTTTGATGTCTGGCCAGCAGCAGATTGTCCAGCACCGTCATGCCGCTGAACAATTCCAAGTTTTGAAACGCACGGGCGATGCCCATACTCGAGACCTGATGGGGGCTTGCCTTTGAAAGCCGCTGGGCGCCATATCGGATCTCTCCGGAGGTCGGATGGTAAAAACCGGAGATGCAATTGAGCATGCTGGTTTTGCCGGCACCGTTGGGCCCGATGATGGAGGTGATCAGCCCCGGTTCAATGGTTATGTTCACATCCGAAAGCGCGTTCAGTCCGCCGAAAGTGAGCGTAACGTTCTCAATGGATAAGGTGGTCATGTGAGCTCAACCTGGTTTGTGTGACAGCTGAAGAGGTGGCCGGCTTCAAAGCCTGATATCACAATCGTGCCGATTTAAAAAGTGTCCTTAATATTTCGTTTTAAAGTTAAAAAAATAAATTGCATTCATAATGTTGTGAATAATTTCTACGAGAGTCTAATTTGATTTTAATTTTAAGCCTTTGGATTGTTCTGCCTAAGGATTTACAGTGGTGGATGGATCCTTTAGAAATTATTATCGTAATATCGAGCAAGAATGTCAAGTTGATAAAATAGCAGGTAAATAGTGGGCGATAACCGCTATTCTTCATAGGATAGCAGATGGGTCCTGAGGTTTATTTTTTTATTTCTGAGTCCCAGTTTGGTGCGAATGTGGTGGCGGTGGAATAAAACCGTATTCTTTGAAATCAGCAGCAATTCGGCGATCTCCTTATTGGTTTTTCCCTCCTTGATCAGGTTGGCCACGCGGATTTCGGTGGGGGTGAAGTTGAAATACCGTGAAGAGAGCTTGCTGATAAAGGGCGAAATGATATTGTCCAGGTTGGACTGCATGATTTCAAGCATGGTTTCCTGGTGGGGTTCCAAATGTCCTCTTTTTAGACGGACCAGGTAGGGCGAAACCAGTTCCTTGACATTGGACAGCACATTTTCCTGCATTTCACGTTTATCCTCTTCCCGTTTCTTGAGCAGGACCTGCAGCGCGGTATTGACCTCTTCCAGGTAGCTGGATTGGGCTCTCAAGGCCGCTTCCGCCCGCTTGCGCTCTTCGATCTGCTGTTTCAGCCGGCGGTTGGTGTCGGCCAGCTCCGCAGTTCGCTCCTGGACCAGTTCCTCCAACTGGCCGTGATATTGCTGGAGGGCTTCTTCCGCCTTTTTGCGGGCACTGATATCCCTAAGGGTAACGATATTGCCCACCGGCCGGCCGTTTTGATTTTGAAACAGGGTCGAGCTGATTTGAACGTCCAGCACCCGTCCATCCTTGGCCAGCCGCTTGGTTTCGAACATGGTGATTTTCCGGCCGCTCAGCATTTCGTCGATGGCGGCTTTGGTCTCCGGCCAGCACGCTTCAGGGACGAAGTCAATCTGTTTGCCCAGCAGTTCGTGGCGGGAAAGACCGAAGGCCTGTTCAAAGGCCGGATTGACGTAGGTAGCAACCCCTTTCATGTTGTATGCGACAATGGGATCCGGGGAAGACTCAAGGAAGGAGCGGTAGCGCTGTTCGCTCTCGCGAATGCGGGCCTCGGCTTTTTTTCTTTCGGCCAGTTCGCGGGTGACCTTGCTGTACAGGGTGGCTTTTTCCAGTGCCAGCAGCGCCAAGGCGGCAAAGCGTTCAAGGACAATCACATCCTCCTGGTCGAAGCGTTTTTCCGGATCCACATGGGCCAGGCCGATGACGCCCTGAACCTGACTGTCGGATTTTAACGGAATCCCCACGATGCAGCGCAGGCCGTCAAGGGCTGGATCGTCCAGTCGCCCTGACCAGTTGCTGTAGTCCGCCACGAGCACGGGTGCCTCTGTCTGCCACACGCATCCGCCCATGCCTTCGCCTTTGCGAACCGACCGACCCAGCTGTTCGGCAAAGAAACCCTTGCCCACGCGCATCTGCATCACCTGTGCGTCCGGTTCCAACAGGTAGATATAGCAATGCTGGGTGCCGGTCAGTGAAGCCGCGCGTTCGATAATGGTCTCCAGCAATTCCTCTTTATCGATTTTATCCAGAAGGCCCAAGGCGGTTTCGTGAAGGGCCCGCAGAGATGCGTTCTGGCGCTGGATGGTTGGATCTGCTGGATTCGTGGGCAAGGCTTTTGCGGATGCTGAGCCCTGTAGTGCTGAATTAGACATTGCCACACTTGCTGATTAAGGGATGCAGTCGTCAGACAACGAGAATTTTACGGATCGTGCCAACGATCTCCTCAGGGTCATCCAGTACTTGTATGATATCCATATCCTTGGGAGAAATGAACGACTGGGCCAGTAACTGGCTACGAATCCACTCGAGCAGCCCGCCCCAATAGTCGGTTCCCACCATGATGATCGGAAAAGGGCGAATCCGACGGGTCTGTACCAGGGTGATCACTTCGAAAAGTTCATCCATGGTGCCGAAGCCGCCGGGCATGACGACGTAGGCGGCGGCATATTTGATAAACATGACTTTGCGGATGAAAAAATACTTGAATTCCATCTGGATCGTTGCATACGGGTTGGGCTTTTGTTCAAAGGGAAGCCGGATGTTCAGGCCCACCGATGTGCCGCCGGCTTCGGCGGCGCCTTTGTTGGCCGCCTCCATGATCCCCCCACCCCCGCCGGTGATCACCCCGAACCCGTTTTTAACGAAAAGGGCGGCGATGGCTTCCGCTTTTTTATATTGCGGATCATCGGGGCGGGTTCTGGCGGATCCGAAAATGCTGACTGCGGGACCCAGGTCGTGAAGTCCCTCCACGCCTTCCACAAATTCCCCCATGATCTTAAACAGTCGCCAGGATTCTCCCAGCTTCAGATCGTCGATTAAAAATTGCTTCTCCATTCAGCTCCTCTTTTTTCATCGGAGGCGGCGTCCAGCCGCCGGGTTCAAACCGCTCACCCTTTTCCCTTGAAACCCACCGTTACCCGTTCGCCTTCGACAATCACGGGTATTTTTCGCTGGCCATTGGAGAGCGCCAGCATTTTTTCCAATGCGTGGGGATCATCGATCACACTGACGTATTCAACGGATCTGTTTTTGCTTGCGTAGGCCTCACGGGCTGCCGACGTATGGGGTCACGAGTTTTTGCCGAAGATCGTCACCTTTGCAGTCATGGCTATCTCCCATGTTTTAATTCTGGTATGGTGGTCGGTGGTAGGTCGCAGGTCCTGCCTGAATTTGATGGCTCTCAACATATCCGCAAGGGCCGGTATTGTCAATGTTTACGCATTGACATCGGTTACGGCGGTTGATAAATAAATTAGGTTTCAATAAAGGGATCATTCCCTTTTTTTGTTTGTGGAAGATCTGGCTGGCTGGTTTTTTAATGAATCGACGCAGGCGGCCTTCATTGGGCCGGGGTTGGCACGCGGTCCGCTGTCGTACACGCAGGATTTTGGGACAACATGAAAACAGTCCAATCCAGAACCCTACGGATCGTCAATGATCTCGGATTGCATGCGAGGTCCGCCGCCAAGCTGGCCAAACTGGCTGGAGAGGCCAGTGGGGGGGTATGGATTATGAAAAACGGCAACACGGCAGACGCCACATCCATGCTGGACATCCTGACCCTTGCCTGCCCCGCAGGCACGGAAATCACCGTCAGTATTGACGATGAAGCAGATTTGAATACCCTGGAGCGCATCGCGGCATTGGTTCGATCCGGGTTTGGAGAATAAACGTTCATGGAAAATCAGGAACACCAGGAAATTATCCTCAAGGGCATCGGCGGATCCCCTGGCATATGCATCGGCAAAGCCTACCTGGTGGATAAAGAGGGTGTGGATGTCGTCAAAAAGTATGTGATCCGTGATGAATCACGATCTGCTGAAGTGGGCCGCTTCAAGACGGCGGTAAAAAAAGCCCGGACTGCGCTGCGCCGCATCATCGATAACACCCCCGAAGAGCTTCGCCAGCATACCCAGATTTTAGAGACACACATGCTGCTCCTGGAAGACAAGATGCTCTATGACCGGACGATCGACGTGATCGAAAAGGAGCGTGTCAATGCCGAGTGGGCGCTGAAAAAGGTGGTTTCCCTGGTCAAGCCGATCTTTGAGAACATGTCCGATGACTACCTCAAACAGCGGGCAGAGGATATCACCCATGTGTCGGATCGCATCATGGATAACCTGGTCGGTGCGGACCAGGTGGACATCGGGCGTATCGACAAGCGGGTGATTTTAGTGGCCCGGGACCTATCTCCGGCGGAAACCAGCCAGATCCAGCTGGAGCGGATCAAGGGATTTGTCACCAACCGTGGCAGTCGGGCTTCCCACACCAGCATCATCGCCCGGACGCTTGAAATCCCCGCCGTTTTAGGGGTAGGCAACGCCACGCTGAAAATTAAGAATGATGACATTATCATCGTGGACGGCGAGACCGGCATCGTTGTGGTCAACCCCACCGAGCAGACGCTGCTGGAGACCGAGGAGCGCAGGGAGCAATACGAAATTCAAAAAGCGCTGATGGCCAGAAAAAGCCATCTTCCCGCCCGGACCAAGGACGGCGTCCGAATTTCAGTCATGGGCAACATCGAACTTCCCGAAGAGGTGGTTTCCGTGCTGGATCACGGCGGCGACGGCATCGGTCTGTACCGGACTGAATTTCAATATCTCAGCCGTCCGGATTTTCCAACCGAAGAAATGCTGTTCGACAACTATAAAGGGGTAATCGACGTGATGGGCGATCGGCCGGTGACCATCCGAACCCTCGACATCAACGGCGACAAGGCGGTGAATTATATCCGGGACAGCCACGAACTGAACCCGGCGTTGGGGCTTCGGGCCATCCGCTATTGCCTTCAAAAGCCCGATATATTCAAAACCCAGCTTCGGGCCATCCTGCGGGCCGCGGCCTTCGGGAAGGTTCGCATTCTCATTCCCATGATTTCAGGAATCGAAGAGGTTGTGCAAACCATCGACCTGCTGGACGAGGCCGCCCAATGCCTGGAAGAGCAAGGGGTTGCTTACAACCGGGATGTCCCCCTGGGGATTATGATCGAAGTCCCGTCGGCAGTGATTACCGCCGACATTCTGGCTGATAAGGTCGATTTCTTCAGCATCGGCACCAACGACCTGATCCAGTACACGCTGGCCATCGACCGGGGCAACCGGCATGTGGCCCACCTTCACCAGCCGTTGCATCCGGCCATTCTCCGGATGATCAAGCGAACCTGCGATGTGGCCAGGGAAAAAGGCATCGAGACTTACATGTGCGGTGAAATGGCCGGAGAGCCGCTTTTTGCCCCCATCTTGCTGGGGCTGGGGGTGGATGAACTGAGCATGAACCCCCAAGCCATCCCCGTGGTGAAGAACGCCATCCGGTCAATCAATACCGCAGATCTAAATGACTTTTTGGAATCGGTGATGCACATGACCACCGCTGACGAGGTTCAGGTGCTGTTGGAGCGAGACTTCGGCGCCGTCGTTTCGAAGATCGAGCCCGAACAACAGGAGCAGTAATCCCTTGGAAAAGCAACCGATCAAAGTGGTGGCGGAAAACCGCAAGGCCCGACACGAATACATTATCGAAGACAAGTATGAAGCCGGGATCGTGCTGGCCGGCACCGAGGTTAAGTCCCTGCGGATGGGCAAGGCCAATCTCAAGGATTCCTACGCCCGCATCAAGAACGGCGAGGTCTTCGTCTACCAGATGCATATCGGCGCCTATCCCTTTGCCTACTTCGACAATCACGATCCCCTGCGTCCCAGAAAGCTTTTGCTGCACCACTATGAAATTAAAAAGCTCTATGGCAAGGTCAATGAAAAGGGGTATTCGCTAATTCCGTTGAGACTCTATTTCAAGGCCGGTAAGGCCAAGCTCAGCCTGGCACTGGCCAGGGGCAAGCAGAGTCACGACAAACGTGAAACCATCCGGCGCCGCGACCAGAAACGAGAGCTGGATCGGGAACGAAAAAATAACCGGTGATACAGGAAACAAGACCATATACGGCCCCTCCGTTCGGGACGATCCGGGCCTTAGATGCAGGGACGGTTGCCAGAACCATGAATTCAAAGCATCACCGATACAAGAGAAAACCGCCTGTGTTTACGGGCCCCCGGGAACGCTTCAGCCAGATGCTGGTCCGTACGCGTCAACTGGAAGGCAACCCCCATTATATCGCCCTGGGCATGGCCGTGGGCATTTTTGTGTCCATCACGCCCATCATTCCCCTGCAGACCATCGTTGCCATTGCCCTGGCCTATCTGGTTCGGGGAAGTAAATCGGCGGCAGCGCTGGGCACATGGCTGAGCAACCCCCTTACCATTCCTGTGGTATATTATGCCAACTACAAGATGGGCTGCATGCTGCTGGGATACCAGAAAACACTGGACCGCATCACCTTTGACTCATTTTCCCAGCTGATGGAACTGGGGCTGGAGGTCACCTGGGCCATGATTGTCGGCGGTGTGGTCATCGGGGCGATTCTTGGCGTAGCGGCCTATTTTATTACCTTCCGCGTATTCATTACCATCCGGCGCCGGTCCCGGCAGGACGATACCGATTCAAGGCCAGGGCCATGACATCGCCGCGGGCGCTGCTGACCGCCTGGAACATCCAGGCCAAGAAGCAGCTGGGGCAAAATTTTCTCAACGACCCCAACGTGGCCCGGGCCATCGTGAACAAGGCCGGTATCGCCGGCGACGATGTCGTGCTGGAGATCGGCCCCGGCCTGGGGGCCATGACCATTCCCGCGGCGGCGGTCGCCTGCCGGGTCATTGCCGTGGATAAGGACGGCCGGATCATCGATCTGCTCAGGACGGAACTGCTGGCCGCCGGCATCGACAATGTCGAGATTCGGGAAGCTGACATTTTGCGGGTGGACCTGGACGCGATGGCTCGTGAGACCGGCCGGCTGTTGGTGGTTTTGGGCAACCTTCCCTATAATATTTCATCCCAGGTGATCGTCCAATTGATCCACACCAGAAGGCGGATCGACCGGGCGGTGCTCATGCTGCAGAAAGAGATGGCCCAACGAATCTGTGCCGGTCCCGGATCCAAGGACTACGGCCGACTTTCCGTCATGCTGGGGTATTGTGCGCACACGCAGGAGCTGATGCAGGTGCGGGCGCCCTTGTTTTTTCCTGCCCCCAAGGTGGATTCGACCGTTATAGGTATCCGCTTCGCCAGTCCACCGCCCTTTCCGGCCGATGACGAAACCCTTCTTTTTCGTGTGGTCAAGGCGGCTTTCGGCAAGCGGCGCAAAACCCTGAGAAACGCGCTGTCTCAGAGCGACCTCGATCTGGCGGCAAGCACATGCGAACGGCTGCTTGCAGACGCTCAAATCGATCCCATGCGGCGGGCGGAGAGCCTTTCGGTGGCCGAATTTGTCCGCTTGAGCAATACCATCGGCAAGCATGGACGCGCTGCCGGGACAGGAAGATAGCCGGAAAACGGCCAACATTGTCAAACAAGACCCGTCATCCGGCCTCCTCCTTGATTTCACCGTCACTGCTCACTCACGTCATCTAATTTGACCGATTCTCTTATGCATGCCTATCGCCGTTCCGGCTCGACAGGGTGGGCGTCGACGGTCTGGACGACGATTGTGTCCTGCCGGACTGTCCAGCGCACATTGATGCCGTACAACCTCATGCCGAACTCAGTCCTGCCTGAACATTTGCCCAGGTAGGCCGGCCGGGGATCGGCGCTGAGCACCTGGTTGACCAGATCGCTGAAACCTGGATGGGTTCTTTCAAGCATGGCGCAGGCTTGCCGGGCCTGCGCCGAAAAGTCAATCGACAGGGATGATCGGGGGGGGTCGGCGGCAAACCCGCCGACCGCTTCTGGGATGATGTCCGCATAGGGCAGGTAGGGCTTGATGTCCAGAACAGGGGTTTGATCCAAAAGGTCGATGCCGGAGAGTTCCAGAACCATTTTCCCATGGTCCCGGCGGACGCTTTCCAGAACCACGCTGGATATGCCGATGGGATTGGGACGAAATCCGGATCGGGTGGCAAAAACGCCGACACGCGTGTTCCCGCCCAACCGTGGCGGTCGGACCGTGGATTGCCACTTCCCGACGTCGATACCGTGGAAAACAAAAACGATCCATAGATGAGAAAAGTCATCGAGTCCCCTGAAGGCGTCGTTCTGATCAAAGGGCGGTAAGATTTCCAAGGTGGCCCGAGCGGCAGGCACCAGACCCGGTTGACGCGGAATGCCGAATTTTTCGGTGAAACATGACTGGACAATGCCTATGGGATGAAAGACAAAATCCGTATCCATAAAGGTCCCCATTTTTGCTGAAGGGCTGATTAGCGGTCAATGATTCGATCGTGTTGTTAGCATACCCTGCCGTTCATTAACAGAGCGCGGGGCTTGAACCAATTTAACCTTGACAGGGCACCTGCCCTCCTTCAGAATTTGGTTCAGCAGCACATGGCGTCTGCTGCGAGCAACCGTTTTCTCATTATTTAGATGATAGGGGAGACCATCATGTTTAATCCTGAAAAACTGCTTGGTGGACTGATCCGCAGCAGCACCCGGGGCCGCCGGGGCGGGCTCGGGGGCTTGGTTTCAGGCGGAGCGCAACAATATCCTGAAACGTCTGCAGACCGTCGATCTCTCACCGGAGGAGCACGCCTTTGTCGTCCAGGAACTGCTTTCACCGGCGGATCTGGAATCAATTGTCGGCAGGGTTGACCGCCCGGAACTGGCCCGGCAGGTTTACACCGTGTCCCGGATGGCCATCGAGGTGGACACAGATAAAGAACGCCGGTACATGAATACGCTGGCCAGTCGGCTGGGGCTGGATGAATCGACAGTTGAACAGATCCATCGCAGCCTGGAACCGGCGTGATGCTGATCATTAAAATTTGGAGGTTCCCTAAATGACGCAATGGTATCTAAGCTTTGACGGCAATCAAGTCGGCCCCATGGATCTGTCCCAGGCCATCGGCCAGGCCCGGCAGAATCCCAACGGTTTTGCGTGGCGGGACGGGTTTGCCGAGTGGGAGCCCATCGCCAGCATCACGGAACTCGGTCCGGCACCCGGTGTGCCGGTGCCCACACCTCCGCCGGCAGCTGCCCGCCCTGCAGGTGCGGACGAAATCGACTTCAAGATCTACGGGACCGAGATGCAGTTCGTCGAGGTGGAACTGGACCCCGGTGAAAGTGCCGTGGCCGAGGCCGGTGCCATGATGTACAAGGACAGCACCATCGACATGCAGACCGTGTTCGGGGACGCCTCGGCGCCTTCCGGTGGCGGCGGTGGATTCATGGACAAGCTCATGGGGGCGGGTAAAAGGCTGCTTACCGGCGAGAGCCTGTTTATGACCGTGTTCACCCACACGGGCCAGGGCAAGGGCCACGTGGCCTTCGGCGCCCCTTACCCGGGCAACATCATTCCAGTTCCCCTGCCCAGCGTCAATGGCTGCCTGATCTGCCAGAAGGACAGCTTTTTGTGTGCGGCCAAGGGGGTTTCCATCGGCATCCACCTGCAGAAGAAAATCCTCACCGGTCTCTTTGGCGGCGAGGGCTTCATTATGCAGAAACTGGAGGGGGACGGCTTGGTTTTCGCTCATGCCGGCGGCACCGTGGTGGATCGCCAGCTCAAGCCCGGCGAGGTACTGGATGTGGACACCGGCTGCATCGTGGCCCTGGAAAAAACCGTGAACTTCGATATTCGCCAGGCGGGCAACATCAAGACGGCCTTGTTCGGCGGCGAGGGACTCTTTTTCGCGACGCTTCACGGCCCCGGCAAGATTTGGCTCCAATCCCTGCCCTTTTCACGGCTGGCCGGCCGGATGCTCCAGGCGGCTCCCCAGCGCGGCGGCAGCCGGGGCGAAGGATCCCTTCTGGGGTCTTTGGGCGGGCTTATCGACGGGGACAACCGGTTTTAATCACGCGTTTTCAAACGCCTCGACCATCACCTTTTCATACCACCCGTTCAGTCGCCACCCTTCCAGAAAACCGTTATGTCCGCCATAGGGCTGGACGATCAGGCGGGTCGCATGACTGGTGTGCAGGTCGTAGAAATCCTCCACAGGAATAATGGGGTCGTCTTCGGCAGTGATGATGGTGGTGGGGACGGTGATTCCCTGAAGGTCGTTGTTGATGAGCGTATAACCCTTGAAATAGGATGTGGCGCTGTCATAAGCGCTGTACCGTGCCAGGAGCCGTTCGGTCATCTCTCGGATATTGTCCACGTTTAGGATGGCGGAAAAGTCGTAGTGCTCCGGGAATAAACGCTGTTTGACAGCCAGGGAGCGGCGCCATTTTTTAAGAAAGTATTTCAGAATAAGCCGGCTGTTGTCGATGCGGTCCGTGGCCTTGTCCGGATTCAGCACGGGGCTGATGCTGATGATCTGCTTCAGGTTGCCGATGGGTTGCATGGCGCAGCGCTGGGCGATTCGCAGGACAAAATTGCCGCCCAGTGAGAATCCGGCAAGCAACACCGGCCTTGCATGTTCGGCCTCGCTGATCTGGCGGACCGCATCGAAGACTTCATCGAGGAGCACCGCGTAGAAAATTCCGGTGTTCAGGTGGTGGCTGGGGCCGTGGTCCCGGAGGTTGAGACGGAATACATCAAAACCGCAGCTGAAGAGAAAACGGCCTGTGGTACGGATATAGGTGGAGCTCGAACTGCCTTCCCAGCCGTGAAGCAGAATTGCCAGACCCTTGCTATGGGGGCGGGGTTGACGGCTCATGGATCCCAGCAGGCGCACCCCATCAGCGGTGGTGAGGATGGTCTCCCGGGCAGCGTCGACCATTGAATTTTTCCCCCAGGCACGCATGCCGGCGCTGGCCAGCGCGGTCTGAACGCCGGCCGGCTTCAGCCAAAAGGGCGGGTGCAAATTACCGGATTCCATCGACGGACGCTTGTCTCCCATTGTTTAAGGTCGGCAGGGAACGATCAGGCAACTTCTACCCAAACTGAGCGATTCACCTTTCTCGAAGAAGGTCGATTGGTAACGATCACGGTTGGGTACCATTGATTGTTGTATTCAAAAGGCGAAACCCATTGGGTTTGCCGATCTCACCCCATCTTCGGCGTTAGCTATCGCCGCGCATAGTCCACTATAGCGCGACGACATCTGCCTTGAATCTGCGGCAAGCTCGACAATCGCTCAGATTGGGTTCTAATATCAATTTCTCATCCGCCGGTAAACCCTTGAAATCGAATCGTCCGGGCATTTCTATTGACAGAAACACGATTTGCAGCGTAAAACCAATTTTTGTGATGGTGTTGGCATCATTGAAGGTTTTGCCAAACCGCTTTTGCCGTTAAGGGCGGCGGGGTTTTCTACTATCAAGGAGGAACGTGCATGAAACCCAAGAGCTTTATCCTGTCCAAAGATGAGATTCCCAGACAATGGTACAATATCCTGGCTGATATCAAGATGAACCCCCCCCTGGGGCCCGACGGCCAACCGATAAGCCCCGATATGCTGGCACCGGTATTCCCCATGAATCTTATCGAGCAGGAGGTGAGTTCGGATCGCTGGATCGACATTCCCGAGCCGGTTCTGGATGTGCTGTCCATCTGGCGGCCGGCGCCCTTGACCCGGGCCACTGCCCTGGAGAAAGCATTGGGTACGCCGGCGAAAATATACTACAAAAACGAAGGCATGAGTCCTCCGGGCAGCCACAAGCCCAACACGGCCGTACCGCAGGCATACTACAACAAGGTCTTCGGCATCGAGAAGATCACCACCGAAACCGGCGCCGGCCAGTGGGGCAGCGCGCTCTCCTTCGCCTGTGCCCAGTTCGGATTGACCTGCAAGGTCTACATGGTGCGTATCAGCTTCGATCAGAAGCCCTACCGCAAAGCCATGATGGAAACCTGGGGCGGCAGGTGCATCGCCTCCCCAAGCAATGAGACCAAAGCCGGTCGGGACGCCCTGGAAAGGGACCCCAACACCCCGGGAAGCCTGGGGATCGCCATTTCAGAAGCCGTTGAAGCGGCGGTGAGCGACACTTCGGGCAAAACCCGCTATTCGCTTGGCAGCGTGCTCAACCATGTGATGCTTCACCAGACCATCATCGGCCTGGAGGCCAAAAAACAGTTCGACATGGCCGGCGACTATCCGGACATTGTCATTGGCTGCGCCGGCGGCGGCAGCAATTTTGCCGGCCTGGCCTTCCCCTTCGTCCTGGATAAAATGAACGGCAAGCAGATCGAGATCTATCCGGTGGAACCCAAGGCCTGCCCCACCATGACGCGGGCGCCTTTCGCATACGACCACGGCGACACCGCCGGTTACACGCCGCTGTTGCCCATGCACAGCCTGGGGCACAACTTCGTGCCGGCGCCGATCCACGCCGGTGGACTGCGCTACCACGGCATGGCGCCCACCGTCAGCCAACTGATCAACGAAGGCCTCCTCACACCCAAATCGGTGGGTCAGATGGCCACCTACGAGGCCGGTGTCCTGTGGGCACGGACCGAGGGGTTCATCCCTGCGCCGGAAACCTCCAACGCCCTGGCCCAGGTGGTGGCGGAAGCCAAGCAAGCCAAGGAAGAGGGCAAAGCGAAAACCATCGTGGTCAACTTCAGCGGGCACGGCCTGTTGGATCTGGGGGCCTACGACAAATTCTTATCCGGAGAACTGTTCGACTACGTCCTGGACGATGCCGAGATCGAGAAATCTACCGAAATTCTCAATAATTACCCCAAACC
>Ga0272441_10012075_pt1 | contig 12696 bp, 11 predicted proteins | sample SSMProp6N_FD_193582 | JGI IMG/M metagenome (GOLD analysis project Ga0272441, IMG submission 193582) | Marine sediment archaeal communities from Little Sippewissett salt marsh, Falmouth, MA, United States - SSM-Prop-6N | ecosystem: Environmental > Aquatic > Marine > Wetlands > Sediment ...
TTCGCCTTGAGCTTCCCAATATGCCCGGATGTCGCCTTGTTATATTTGGTATTGCGGATTTCGTCTTCTATTGCTTTGATTTCGTCTTCAATTGAGGCCATCTGTGGTGCTATACATATCAGCGGGAGACTACTTATTGATAGTGTATCTGCCGTTTTTGTCCCGGATGGGCCCTACAGGACGGGAGGTCTGCCAATGAGACAGTATGAACCGGCGAGCATCAGAAAGAGGTCACAAAGCGAGGGCATGAATCGTCACTGTCCGAACAGAAGGAGCATCTTCCTACGGCGCAAGGGCTCCGGTGCGGGCGATGAGATATCTGATGACACATGCGCCTGCGATGCACACCAGGTCAGGTTCACCACAGCAGCATCAGAAAGACTGCCGCCCCTGCGACGAAGGTCGCGACTCCTGCTATCTGGAGCAAAAGGAAGATGCGGGCATACACATCCGGACTCATCCGACGATGCCACCTTCACGGCCCATCTTTGCCCGTTTTCTCCGGAAGATATCTTCGCGCTCCATCTCCTCCAGATAATCCTCAATATAGGCGGCAGTATCCGTGAGGGAAGGGATGAGGATGTTTGCAAGCGCATTGACCCGACGCCGGGTCATTGCAATCTGGTCGGCAAGCCGCACGAGCGCCCCTTCAAGTTCGGCAAGAACGAGTGCGGCACGCACGGCCTCCCCGCACTCCCGGTAGGCCGCGTCCAGATAGGCTGTTGGGACGGCAAGCGGATACCCGGGGTCGTGTGCACTGCGGAAGGGGTCGGGCACCGTGATGGCGGGGACTGCTGTTCCCATCACGGTTGTCGTCGCCATCACGGGGTCCTCAGCCGGTGCGATGAGGGATAGTGCCCCTGCAAGCTCCCGCTGCCCCATCACCATCCCTGCCCGCAGAAGGGGCGGATATGCGGCGGCGAAGGCATCCTCCATTGCTGTCTTCAGCTCTTCATACCGGTCACGGAGCCGGAAGAACTCAATCACCATCGTATCCAGCTTTTCCTGCAGGAGCTCATGACCCTTCTCTGCCACCACGATCCGTTTCCGGATACGGAGGAGTTCGATCCGCGTGGGCCGGATGCCACGGATGACCTGTCGCGTCACTCCCGTTCACCCCCGTAGCGCCCGATGAGGTCTGTCGGAATACGGGTGAGTTCTTCGGCGGGGAAGAGACGCAGCAGGTCCCAGGCAGTATCCAGTGTGTCCGTAACCGAACGGCCTCCGACACCGCCCTGCCCGATAAAGGTGCGTTCAAATCGTTCCGCAAAGGCAAGGTACCGGCGGTCTGCATCGCTGAGGCCCTCCTCGCCAATGACCGTCACAAGGCTCTCGAGACGGCGCCCTTTTGCATAGGCGGCATAGAGCTGGTCTGAGACAGCGCCATGGTCTTCACGGGTCTTCTCCGCACCGATGCCTCCGGCCATCAGGCGCGAGAGGGAGGGGAGGACATCGATGGGAGGAAAAATCCCCAGACGGTGGAGGTCCCGCGAGAGGACAATTTGTCCCTCCGTGATGTATCCCGTCAGGTCAGGCACCGGATGGGTGATATCGTCATCCGGCATGGAGATGATCGGGAGCTGGGTGATCGATCCCTTCCTGCCATGGATCCGGCCGGCACGCTCAAAGATGGAGGCAAGATCGGTGTACATATATCCAGGATACCCCCGGCGGGCCGGCACCTCATCACGGGCGGCAGAGACCTCCCGCAGTGCCTCACAGTAGGCCGTGATATCCTGCAGGATGACTAAGACATGCATCCCGCGTTCAAAGGCGAGATATTCTGCGGCGGTCAGGGCAAGGCGGGGGGTAATGATGCGCTCGATTGCAGGATCGTCAGCCCGGTTGATAAAGAGCACCGCGTGGGCAAGGGCACCCGTCTCTGCAAACTCATCCAGGAAGAACCGGGCTTCGTCATCGGTGATGCCCATCGCGCCAAAGACGATGGCAAACTCCTCATGGTCCCGCAACACACGGGCCTGCCGTGCAATCTGTGCCGCAAGCGCAGAATGGGGGAGGCCCGCACCGGAGAATATCGGCAGTTTCTGTCCCCGCACAAGGGTATTCATCCCGTCGATTGCAGATATGCCGGTCTCGATGCAGTCCTCCGGATAGGCACGTGCCGTCGGGTTGACGGCCGACCCTGCGATGTCCATCACCTCTCCGGGGATCACCGGGCGCCCGCCGTCTGCGGGAGCACCGGATCCGTCAAAGACCCGCCCGATGATCTCGGGGCTGACAACCATCTGCATCGGCACGCCCGTAAACCGGACCGCGGTGATGTCGGTATCAAGGTCCTGCGTTCCGCCGAAGACCTGAATGATGGCGGCGTCCGTCCGGCTTTCCAGCACCTCCCCCCGGCGCATGCCGCCGCCCGGGAGGCGGACCTCCACCACTTCGCCATATGCCGCATCCCCGATGCCTGAGACCACCATCAGGGGCCCCTCCACCCGGACAACGGAGGTGTATTCACGTGCAGGAGTTGTCATGCTGCACCCCCGCCGGAGAATGCTGTTTCCATCTGCCGTTCCGTCTCTGCCACATACTCCCGAAACGCCTCATCGGGGACAGCACCGAGCCGCAGCAGACGGGAAGAGACGGCGAGGGCAGCAATCGCTGCCACGGTCATCCCGCCTGCCACCGCCTCACGTCCATAACGGGCAAAGTCCGTGATGAGCTGCAGCATCAGGTACTGCTTCTCCGGGGAACAGAACGTGTCCACCGGGTCAAAGGCAGACTGGATTAGAAATGACTCACGGATGTATCCCGCAATATGAAGGGAGAGCTTGTCATCCTCGGGCAGCACATCGGGCCCGACGAGCTGGACAATCTCCCGGAGCTCGCTCTCCTTCTGGAGGATGAACATCATCTCTGTGCGCATCGCGTTCCACCGCTCACCCACCCGGGTATTCCACCACGCGGCCACATCATCAGGGTAGAGGGAGTAGGAGGTGAGCCAGTCGACTGCCGGAAAATGGCGTTCATGCGCGAGATCGGCATCAAGCGCCCAGAAGACACGGACGACACGGAGCGTGTTCTGGGTAACCGGCTCCGAGAAGTCACCGCCCGGCGGCGAGACAGCGCCGATGACAGAGACCGAACCGGCCCGCGGGGTGGGCCCGAGGACCGTTGCAGCACCTGCACGTTCATAGAACCCTGCAAGACGGGAGGCGAGATATGCAGGATACCCATGCTCCCCCGGCATCTCCTCAAGGCGTCCCGAGATCTCCCGCATCGCCTCCGCCCAGCGTGATGTGGAGTCCGCCATCAGGGCCACATCATACCCCATGTCACGGTAATACTCAGCGATGGTGATCCCGGTATAGACCGAGGCCTCGCGGGCGGCGACCGGCATATTCGAGGTGTTCCCGATGAGAACAGTCCGCCCCATCAGGGGATCGCCGGTCTTCGGGTCGGTGAGCGAGGGAAACTGGCGCAACACATCGGCGAGTTCGTTGCCCCGCTCCCCACAGCCCACATAGACGATGATGTCTGCATCCGACCACTTCGCGAGCTGGTGCTGTACGACGGTCTTGCCGGCGCCGAAGGGTCCGGGGACGGCGGCCGTCCCCCCTTTTACGATGGGGAAGAAGGAATCGATCACCCGCTGCCCGGTGATGAGAGGTTCGCTCCCTCTCTCTTTTGCGGCAACCGGCCGGGGTTCCCGCACCGGCCAGCGGGTAAGCATGGTGAGCGAAATATCAGCACCGTCCGCTCCGTTCACCCGCGCCACCTCATCGGTCACCGTATAGTCTCCGGGAGGCGCCACCCACGTCAGCGTCCCCTTCGTTCCGGGCGGCACCTGAATCGCATGGGCAAAGCGCCCCTCTACGACCGTCCCGATGACCGTCCCAGGGGTGGCCTTCGCTCCTTCCGCAGCGACCGGGGTGAACGCAAATGTGCGGGTCAGGTCGAGGGCAGGGAAGGATGCACCCCGGATAATAAAGTCCCCCATCCCGTCCCGGATCACTTCCAGCGGGCGCTGGATGCCGTCATAGACCATGCCAAGGAGGCCGGGCCCCAGTTCAACGGAGAGCGGAGCGCCCGTCCGGGATACTGGTTCACCCGGGGTCAGACCGGTGGTGTCCTCATACACCTGCACGGTCGCGACATCAGATGCAAGGCCGATGATCTCCCCGATGAGAGCGGCCTCCCCCACATGCACCACCTCATACATGCGGGCGCCCCGCATCCCGTCCGCCTCCACCACCGGACCGGTGACGCGGATGACACGACCACTCATGCACTCCCTCCCGGCAGGTGACGCCCGGCCACCCTGCGAACGGCACGCGAGACCGCATCCTCTCCGCGGGCCGGGCCGTCCGACCCCGGAATTCCGATGACAACCGGGTAGGCCTGTCCCATGGGCGGCAGGGTGATTTCATGCAGATACCGGTCCTGCACAAAGACCACTCCGGCATCGGGACGAGATAGCACGTCTGTCAGGGCATCGCCCGCCTCCGCGGCATCCCGGCAGACGATGGTCTCCGCGACGCCCCCCGCCCGGCAGGCAGCGACCGTCATCCGGTCTCCGATGGCAACGACCTTCATTCCTCACCCACCTCCACGACGAGGAGTGCCTCGATATCGCCGGGAGGGAGACGTGCAGCCACTCCACCCACAGACACGAGCATGTTCTGGAACTCGTAGCCGAGAGAGATAAGATAGCGCAGGAGAGGGCCGCTCTCCAGGTGGTGCTGGTTCGAGACCGCACGCACGGCATCGAGCATCGTCTGGTCCAGAGCCGCCTCCAGCACAGGTATATCATTATCACGGATGGCCTCGGGGACACGGGCGAGAGCAGGCTCGTACAGGGTGCCTGCCAGTGCCTGTACGAGGTCAGGAAGCGAGCCTGCCCGGCGTGCATGGTCCAGCCGATCTCCGGTAAGTTCAAACCCGCCCTCACGGATCAGGTGGCGGGCAATCGCATCAGTCCCGGCCCCGAGTGCTGCCCCACGGGCCAGTGCCCGGATATTGGCGCAGTCGATCATCCGGCCGGACACCTCTGTTACGGGGGACGAGAGCGATATATCCACACTCCGTGCTGCCAGTGCCAGGTCTTCGAGAAGAGCGACCTGCACTCCTGCGGCAAACCGGGCGGAGTCACCTGCAGCCGAACGGTAGGCAGCGGTGAGTACCGGTGCGAAGGGAGTGTCCGCGAGACTCCCCAGCGCATCTTCGGGCCCGGCGGCATGGGCGACCTTGCGTATCCGCTCCGCAGTCAACGGCCCCACCGGGGCGGCCCCTGTCTCCAGTGTTTCAGGACTGAGATCCTGTATTTTGCCAAGGACGAGCCAGGTAGCCTCACCGGCGGCGAGCATAGCCCCATATGCCGCAAAGAAGTGCCCGACACTGTCCGGCACATTTTCCGCGAGGGACATCACCCTCCCGTAATAATAGCCACGGATGGCACGTTCGGCAGTATCACTATCCGGTTCCACACCGATGGGGACGGCATGGCCGACAGCACGGAACCGGTCGAAGAGGTCAGTGAGGGAATGTGCTTCACAGACTCCGGTCGCCGCTGTGGGGTCCACCAGCGGATTGCCGATCGCCCGCACCCGTGCATCGGGCCGTGCAAAGGCGGCAATGTTCAGGATGATACGGAAGTACCCAGCCGACGCCGCAAGCATCAGGGCAATCAGGATGACAACAGCGATGGCAACAACCACCAGTGCCGTCCCCCCGTCCCCCGTGAGAAGGCCGGAGAATATCTCGGTAAGGGATAGTTCAGTCATGGTCACCATAGAGAATCTGCGCCGTCTCCCGGGTCAGGCGCTCCCGCATTCGTTCACACCGGGCAGAAAAGCGCTGGTCGCACCGGTGATTCCGGCATGCCACCACGACACCACCACCCCGGCGATCGGTGCTCTCCTCGCGCAGGAGGGAGGCGGTGACCTCGGGAAACGCACCAAGCGCCTCAACTGCTGCGTCCTGATCCTCTTCACGGAAGAAGACCTCGTGTTCGCCGTCCCCAACAATCTCCTGCCCTTCGGCAATGAGGCGCCTGAGCACCTCCGGATACTCCGGCGTGCCGGGGAGGATGGAAAGATGGGCCTTTGCGCCGGCAAAACATGCGTCGATCCCTTCCTCCCGTGCCTCGCGCACCCCGCCACGTACCGCCAGGTGTGCCCGGGCATGGATCTTCCGGCGCCGTGCCTCCGCCTCACGCCGTCCCTCAGCGATTTGCGTTTCGTATACATCCCGGGCAGTGACCTCACCCTCCCGCCGGATGCGTGCCGCATCATCTGCTGCGGCCTGCATCAGACGGTCCGCCTCTGCTGCCGCGTCCGCTGTGATCCGTGCAATAATCTCTTCCACTCCCATTCATGCACCTCCAAAGAGCCCGATGCCGAACATGATGAGAACAGCAACGAGAAGCCCGAATATCGCAAAGGTCTCCGCCATCACGGCAAAGACAAGACTTGCCCCCATCGCGTCGCTACGCTGGGCAGTGGCGCCGATACCGGAGGCAGCGGTCATCCCCTGCCCGATGGCAGAGAGCCCGGCAAGACCGACCGCAAAACCGGAACCAATGGCAGCAAGCCCTGCTGCCGCGGTTGCCGTCACGTCACGGGTGATCATCCCCGTGAAGGCCATTACAAGGATCGCGACAAGGAGACCATATATTGCCTGTGTCTCCGGAATGACCGTGAATACCAGCGCACGGCCGAACATCTCCTCGTTCTCCGCTGTTGCAGCAATGCCTGCGGAAGCGGCAATCCCCTGACCAATCGCTGATATACCCGCGAATCCCACGGCAAAACCGCAGGCAATGGCGGCGAACCCGGCCGCAAGCGCAGCCGTAAGATCACGCGTGATCATCCCGGTGAAGACCATCAAAAGAATGGCAACAAGAAGGCCGTAAATTGCCTGCGTTTCCGGAATAACCGAGAAGACCAGATTCTTCCCGAAACTCTCCTCATGTTCGGCGGTCGTTGCCGTGCCCGCCGCGGCGGCGATACCCTGACCAATTGCAGAGATGCCTGCCAGACCAACCGCAAAGCCACACCCGACAGCAGCAAACCCGATGGCAATGCTCCCCGCAGGGTCACCCGCAATCATGCCGGTGAAAGCCATGATCAGAATCGCGACAAGCAACCCGTAGATCGCCTGTGTCTCCGGAATGACCGAGAATACCAGATTCTTCCCGAAACTCTCCTCGTGTTCAGCAGAGGCGGCAGACCCGGCAGCGGCAGCAATCCCCTGCCCTATCGCAGAGAGACCGGCGATGCCAACCGCAAGACCCGCACCGATGGCGGCAAGGCCCGTTGCTTCAGTGGCCGCCGCATCCCCGGTCAGAAGCCCGGAGAATGCCATGATCAGAATCGCGACAAGAAGCCCGTAGATCGCCTGCGTCTCAGGGATGACCGCAAAGATCAGGCTGCGGCCCATCGCAGAGTCATGTTCGGCAGTGGCAGCGATGCCTGCGGATGCGGCAATCCCCTGACCAATCGCAGAAAATCCGGCGATACCCGTTGCAAGACCCGCACCGACGGCAGCAAGACCGAGGGGAAGCGAGACCGCTCCGCCCCCGCCGCCGATGACCCCCGTTGATAGCAGGATGAGAACAGCGACGAGGAGGCCGTACATCCCCTGGGTCTGCGGCACCGCCTGGAAGACCAGCGCCCGGCCGAACTTCTCCGGACGGACCGCGATGACGCCCGCACCGGTTGCACCGGCGATACCAACACCGATGCCCGACCCGATGGCGGAGAGGCCGACGGCAATCCCTGCGCCGGTCACGGCAAGGACAGTCCCTGCATCAACGACCATTAGATTCCTCCTGCGGACGCGTGTGTACCCTCCGGGCACCAAAGGGAACGAACGGGCGGCCGCCTGCACTGAAGAACCGCCCGAAGAACTCTACATACTGGAGCCGGAGAGCGTGGATGAACCCGCCAAGACACTGGAGCACGAGGTTTGCCGCATGCCCGACCACGGCAAAGATGAGCCCTGCGATGATAAAGACCGGGCCAATCCCTGCAATCATCCCGGAGAGGATGTTGATCATCATCGCAATCCCCCCTGTTGCAAGCGCAAGGGCAAGAATGCGGGCATAACTCAGCCAGTCCCCGAGATAGCCCGTGATGGCAAAGAAGCCGAGCGGACCGTTGTCGCGGAGGATGGCAGCGATGGCAACGGCAGCACCCGCACCGGCAATGGCGGTTGCAGCGGGAGAGAATACCGCCCAGCCAAAAAAGGAGAGGATGAGAACCGCGGCGCAGGGCTGGAGCAAAAACCAGGTCCCTTCGGAATAGAGCATCGCACGGCGGTCGTGGCACCGGAGGTGTTCGGCGGCAGCGATACAGAGCCCGAGGTTCAGGTGGGCGATGCCGATTGCAAGCGCAAGGATGAGCAGGGCAAGCGGATCTGTCAGGGGCTCGAGGAGGACGAACGGGAGGTCTATGCCAAGGATGGCAGGCAGGTTGCCGAATACACTCCCCATCAGAAGTCCGAATACCGTCCCCGCCAGCCCGCAGGCGCAGAGGACCACTGCAAGGTCATGGACGGTGCCGGGAGTCTGCCCCGCTCCACGAAGGAGCAGGGCGGCAATGAGAAAGAGGAGAATGCCATATCCGGCATCTCCGAGCATCAGCCCGAAGGTGAGGACAAGGACGGGGGCCAGAAAGAGGGTGGGGTCAACCCTGCCATAGGCGGGCATCCCAAACATGGCGGTGAGAAACCCGTACGGTGCGAGCCACCGGGGGTGGTCAAAGGCCGACGGCACCTCCCCGCCCGCAGGGGCGATGCTGCAGAAGGAGAGCCCGTCTGCCGCATGGTCACATATCTGATGGATTTTCGGCAGGTCCCGTCTCTTTGCCCACCCCTGCAGGACAACAAGTGCACCGCTCTCCCCGAAGAGCGGCGCGGCATCCTCCCGGTCCCGGATCACACCCAGCTCTTCGGCGAGTGCGGTGAGCACCGCCAGATGGTCCGTTGCGAGCGTGACAAGGGCGGCATGAATCTCTGCACGTTCCGCCTCCAGGCGGGTGCGCTCCCCGGTGACCGCAGCAATTCCATCTGCTGCGGTGCCTTCGACCGTCTCAGGACGAAACTCCCGGAACGCGAGTGTCCGCAACACCTGGTCCGCATCCGCTGCCGCATCCGGATGCGAGAAGACGGCAACTGTCGCAGGCCGCCTCCCCACGCCGCATAGCAAAAAGGCAGCAGCGAGGGCGGGCATCTCTGATGCCAGGTGGGCTTCGATATCGGCGCATTCCCCGGACGGGATGATACCGGCACGGACCACAAGCAGGCCTTCTTCCCGCAACCGTCCGGGGTCGATCCCAAACGGCGCGAGCAGACGAAGGGTCTCATCTTCCTCCGCAAGACGGGCGAGCCGTTCTGCGGCGGCACTTTCACGGGCGTGCAGGGCAAGGATGTGGTCAACCACGTCTGCATATCCGGCCGCAGTGTCCAGGGCAGATGCAGCATTCGTCACGGGAAAGGCAATCTTTGTATCTTTGGGTGGAGAGAACAAATCCAGAACAGGATTTCGGGGCGGGGTGACCGCGGTAAGGGTTTCTACCGCACGTTCCAGGCGGGCCCGCACCCCTGCGAGGTCAGGTACAGCAGCAGACCGCGGGCACGGGGCGACAAGTGCCTGCAGATCCTCCTCATCAGCAACGGGGCGGAGTTCGACGACACCCGCTTCATGCAGGGCGGCGACCATCGCGTCCCGCCCGGCGGTATGCACACCCACCGTGAGTCGTACCATCTCAGCGGGTCTGAGCATGTCCCGTCACCTCTGCGATGATATATGCAATGCCTGCATCCCGGCGTGCCGCGGCCGCCTCACGGATGGCAGCAATCTCTGCATCTGCTGCCGTGAGAACTCCCGCCGCCCCGGCTTCGCCCTCTCTTTCTGCGGCGGCTATATGTGCCGCGGTTTCCGTTTCTGCCCGCCTCCGGGCATCTGCCTCCTCTGCCTCCGCTGCGGCACGGGCTGCACGGACGCGGGCATCTGCTGCTGCATGCGCTTCTGTGATGACTGACTGCGCCGCCGCCTCGGCCTCCTGGATTCGGACGATCTCAGGGAACGGCATGTTCTATCCCTTCTGTGAGATGATATCCCCGCCAATCATTAAGCATTTCGCCACAGCAGCGATACGGACAGACCTGACGATACCAATGTGTGTCCCGGCGGCCAGAACAAAATACGTAGATTTAAGTACATCACAAACCCATCTTAGTAGGCACTACAACACTGCTGATATAGTGTAGTCCGGCCAATCATGCAGGACTCTCACTCCTGCGACTGGGGTTCGAATCCCCATATCAGCATATTCTTGTTTTTCTGACATTTCTCTGAGCAATTATCTGTATTGCCATTCATGATTATTTGCGAATCACTGTAGAGCGTGCAGTTCCAGAATAACGTGGCGCAGGCATCTTTCGGTAGACAGACACCATCTTCTGCCCCGTGACGGAGACAAACCGGCACGATCTGAACAAATGAATACCATTTTATCGATTTATTCAGAATTCCTTCTATGAAATACTGTTCAAAGCCAAAATCCTATGTAATTTTGGCATTCATGCTAATCTTTGCCTGCATATGTATTGTGGCACCCGTATCCGCATGCACTATCTTTGCAGTCACCCCCGGTGCCTCGGCAGACGGTTCGATGTACGCCGGTCACACAAACGATGGTGTCGGATTTGACTGGAGAAACTATGACGACATCAGTATCGTCCATTTCCCTGCTGCAGATCATGCACCAGGTGAGAAGCGCCCGGTACTCTTTGACCCGAACAGCGGGTCTGATGCCGCCGGCCATGCAGCAGACGGGACATCTGTCACCGTTCTCGGGTACATTGACCAGGTGCCCCATACCTATGCCTACTACACCGCATCCTATGGCATGATGAACGAGCACCAGCTCCTGAGCGCGGAATGCACCGACTATGCAAAACTCGAGCTAGGGGCGGAAGAGGGAAAACGGATCTTCTACTCGTCGGGACTCTCCAACGTGGCCCTTGAACGCTGCACCACTGCCCGTGAGGCAATCGAACTGGTCGGAGACCTGATCGAGACCTATGGATACTACGGCACCGGCGAGACCCTCATCTTTGCCGACACCGAAGAGGCATGGGTCATTGAGATGTGCTCGAGTCCGGAAGGCACCGGCGGACTCTGGGCCGCTGAAAAGATCCCGGACGGCGAAGTCTTTGTCGCAGGAAATGAGTTCCGGATTCGTGAGGTGAAACCCGACAATCCGGATATGCTCTATGCAACAGACCTCTTTGCAATCACAGAAAAATATGATATGTATAACCCAAATGACGGTCCGTTCGACTGGCTGGAGGTAACAAGCTACGGAGAGTACTCGCACCCATATTATTCGCTCATGCGGGTCTGGAGTATCCAGAACCGGCTCGCACCATCCCTGAACCTGAGCCCGTACGTGGAGAACTCATACACCACAGCATATCCCTTCACCATCAAGCCGGATGCTCCCGTCAACCTGACAACCGCCTTCTCTCTCTTCCGTGACCATTATGAAGGGACGGAATTCGACCTGAGAGAGGGCATTGCAGCAGGCCCCTACGGCAACCCGTACCGCTCCCTTGGCCCCGCCGATGCACACACCAACTTCCAGAATGACACCTACATCGAGGTACGGGCCGGTGCAAATCCCCGCCCGGTCTCTGCGGTCTTCTGTGCATACAGCTATGTGGCACAGGCACGGGCCGACCTCCCGGACCCAATCGGGGGAGTGCTCTGGTTTGGCCCGGCAGTCGCATATGAAACCGTCTATGCACCGATGTACGCCGGTGCAGACAATGTATCGGTCTCCTACACCACAGGTGACCGGAAGGTGTACAATTCAGACGCCGCCTACTGGACCTTTGACCTCCTGACCAACTGGGCCATGCTCCGCTACGATGCGATGATCGGGGAGATTCAGCAGAAACAGCAGGAACTGGAATCCGGGTCCATCGCTGGTGTCAAAGAGACTGATGCCGTGGCAATCGAACACCTGCAGGCAGGAGATGAAGCAGAGGCACGCCGGATACTTACCACATTCACCGTGGAGAGGGGCGACACCATCATCGACGAATGGAAGAGCCTCACGGGTACCCTGATTGTGACCTATGCAAACGGTCTCATCACCGACCCTGTGACAGAGAGCGTTGAAGAATCCGGGTACCCTGCATGGTGGTATCAGGAAGCGGACTACCAGTACGGACCTCGTGTCTACGAGCTCGATACACTCCGCGAGACACCAGGTCTGAATTATACCGGGCAGTCGGTATGGGTAACCAAAAATACCTCCTTTTGTGATATCCTGGCACTTATCTGAATAGGATACCGGAATCCTGCAACCCCATTTTTCCATAGGAATGTTATCAATCAAGTACACCCGGTACTGACGGCCGGCAGTTCCACCCCCGGACTTTGGTTACCAACATGTTCCACCCGGAATGCGGCACCACCCTCTTTCGTATCTCCCACAAGACCACCCAATCTGCGCCACCAACGACATGTACATGTTCAGAAGAATGACATAAATTGCAAAAATTACTCCACATTCCAAAATAGTGCCCATATGTGCAATATATTCTCATGAAATATGCGATTTTCAAATTATTGTCTCATTGGACGAAAATAACTCATATCTTTCAAAGATATGCCATAAATCACAGCTCACCCGGCAATCCCCGCAACATTTCATATATGTGCCTATC
>Ga0272441_10012078_pt1 | contig 12696 bp, 5 predicted proteins | sample SSMProp6N_FD_193582 | JGI IMG/M metagenome (GOLD analysis project Ga0272441, IMG submission 193582) | Marine sediment archaeal communities from Little Sippewissett salt marsh, Falmouth, MA, United States - SSM-Prop-6N | ecosystem: Environmental > Aquatic > Marine > Wetlands > Sediment ...
CGTGCCGCGGAACGCCGACCCGTCGAAGGAGGGGCCGAAGTGGCGGTCCCAGTCGGTCCACCTGGCCACGCGGCGGTGGTCGCCCTCGCCGGTCAGCGGCGGCGCGAAGTCGCCGGGCACGTATCCCGAGTGGCCGTAGGGGAGGTAGTGGAGAAACGCCCGGTGATCGTGGGCGGCCCGGAACACGCTCCGCTCGATGGCCCGATACCGTTTCGTGGTGTGGCGGTTCGGGTCGGCGGCCAGGTCCGGCCACGGGCCGGGGATGCTGTCGGCGTAGTTGTTCATCGAGACGTCGAGGCAGCAGTCGGCGCCGATCCGCGCCTTCGCGACCTCCAGTTCCACGGGCACGGTCACGCGCTCGTCGCCCGCCGTGACGGTCACGGCGCCCGCGTAGGAGCCGGGCTTCGCGTCGGCCGGTACGGTGAGGTCCAGCCAGAACCCGGCGAACCGTTGGCCGCGGACCCGGTTCTCCTTGCGCAGGGCGTCGGTGGAGCCGTCCACCACGGCCTGCGGGATCAGGGCGTCGGGGTACGAGACGCCGTCGATCCCGTGGTACCACTGCACGAACACGTCCCAGGCCGACGGCGTGATCCGCGCCTTGCCGGGCCCTTTGAGCCCCTTGCCCGAGACGGCGATCGACCGTCCCCGCCTGATCGGCCCGACGAGCAGTTGGAAACTCACCGCCTCGTTGCGCCCGGCGGCCAGCGTCACCGGCGGCGGCAGGCCCTGCTCGGCCTCGCCGTCCAGGGCCGAGCCGTCCACGGGGCTCAGTCGCACCCAGTCGTCGCACCATCTCACCTGCATTGCCATCTGGTTCTCCCTCATCCCGAACGAAAGATCCACGTACATACCACTGAGTACCACATCCCGGCCGCCTTGGCCAGAGCCCACATCGCGACGGCCGTGTCAAGTCCTTGTGATTTCGCGGGCGGGTCTGACTTCCCCTCTCCCGCCGGGAGAGGGTGCGAAAAGGCGACTGTGACGCCTTTTCGCGGGAGAGGGCGGGGGAGACTTGCTCTGGCGCTCTGCATCCTGGCATTGGCGAGATGGCCGGTTCCTCGTTGGCCATGACAGCGTGCAACGGCCTGAGCAGGCGCAAGACGCCCTCACCCGGCCGCCTGGAGGCGGCCGACCTCTCCCGGGGGGAGAGGGGACGGATCGCAGACCACGCCCCCAGAACCACACTTGGTTGACAGACCCATCGCGACCGGGTGTGTCAAGTGTTTGTGGTTTCGCGGCCGGGTCTGTCTTCCCCTCTCCCCTCGGGAGAGGGTCCGAGAAGGCGTCCGGGATGCCTTCTCGGGGGAGAGGGGCGAGAAGAACCTGCTTTGGCGGCATGCATCCTTTCATGCGCGAGATGACCTGTTGCTCGTTTGCCGCGGAGGCGTGCAACGGCTTGAACGGGCCCGGGAGACCCTCTCCCGGCCGCCTGCGGCGGCCGACCTCCCCCGACGGGGGAGGTGACGGACCGCAGACCACGTCCCGAGAACCACATTCCGTTGACACACCCTCGCGACCGGGCCGCCGCTTCCTGTGTTGACAGCCGCCGCGCGTGATGGGACGATAGCCTGCAACCGCTTGGTGATCGGATCGCGGCGAGGCCCGAAACGGGGGAGATCGGTCGATGTCGGACGAGGCATCTGAGCGCCGTGACGCCGAGGTGATCCGCGCGGCGGGGGGCGTGGTGTGGCGCGAGACCCCGGCCGGCCGGACCCTCGCCGTGATTCATCGGCCGAAGTATGATGACTGGTCCCTGCCCAAGGGCAAACTCCAGGCCGGCGAGACGCCCCCGCAGGCGGCGATCCGCGAGGTCCGCGAGGAGACCGCCTGCGACGCCGCCCTCGGGCCGTTCATCGGGTGCGCCACCTATCCCGTCCCCGGCGCCCAGAAACTCGTCCTCTTCTGGCAGATGACCGTCACCGCCGAGCACGCCTTCGCGCCGTCAACCGAAGTGGACCGCCTCGCCTGGCTCTCCCCGGCCGACGCCCTCTCGCGCCTCGATCACCCCGCCGAACGCGTGATCCTCGAAGAGGCTCTATCTGAGTGAAGGGACGAGTTATGCCGCATGCCAAGATGAGGATCAGTCGGAACAGTCCTGTCAGGACGTGTCAAGTGCGGTTGTTGCTTGTCTGCGCCGTGGCGACGGTCTGTGCCTGCAACGGCCAACAGGCTACTCCTGACGGCGCCTCCTCTACTCAGATAGCGCCCTGGGTCGGATTCGAGTCGAAGGTTGAAGTGGTGATCGTGTATGAGAAGCATGATTCGGAGTGGAATCCAACATTGTACGAGTCGGTTAGATATGTGGATGAGAAGGTGATTCCCGCGTGCGACGAAGTCGTGGGTACAAGCACGGCTGCGGTTCCGATGCCGTTCCCTCCAATGTGTGATGCGTCCCTCGTGGCGGTAGACGATCTTGATCTCAGCCGACTTCGCTGGACAGTCGTGATTTGCGTGAATCGTTTTGTGGATAGAAAGGCCGGAGCGCCGAAAGATCTCGACACGGCCCTCAAGAATCGGCTCAGGGCGATGGTGGGCGGCATGCTCAGGGACTACCTCGCGGACCAGGAAAGCCAATGGCGGGCCGAGACAGGGGCGCCTGTGCCGGTCCTGCGTCGCGTGCGAGTGCGCCGTCTTCGGAGAGGCTCGTGGGAGGCCCACATGACGCTCGGTGTGAAGGGGCGCGAACCAACCCCGAAGCCGGTTGTGATGAAGGTGCGTGGTACGGAGGTCGCATACTCAGGGAAGGAAGGCCGGCCGACACGTGTGACGACAGTTCTGGAGGCTGAGAACGTTCAGCAGATCGGGGACGTTGTGCACCACGTCAACGTGAAGAGCCCGATCGAGAAGACCACTTCCTGGCAGTGCAGGATTCACATGGGTCGGCGTGTACTGAGGACGAGTACGGTGCAGGTGGAGTTGGCCTCGCCCGTCCGCCGCCCTGCTTCCCCTGAACCGGCTACACAACCAGCCGGCCGCCGCTCAGGGAACCGCAATTAGACGATATGTCTTGGTTTGCTCGAAGGCCACCAGGACAACCCCATTCCAGGTGTCGCGTCCCGGTCATCCCGCCGAACCCGTGATTCTCGAACGGGCCCTCGCCGATACACCGTGACGCACGCCCGACTGGTTGCACCGGCCCGTCTCAGACTTCGGAAGTCTTGAGGGACTTCCGAAGTCTTTCACAGGATGGCATCGACCTTGCTAGCGTTGGCGTGGCGCACGTCCGTCATGCACCACACGATGGCGGTGTAGCAGAGGCCCGTGGCGATGATGACGGCGAAGACGATGTTCAGCCGCTCGGTGTGCGTGCCGATGAGCGCCCCGGCGAGGGCGGGCAGGAATGTGAAGGGGAAGACCATCGTGTTCAGGAAGCCGATGTGGCTGGCCCGGCGGTCCGCCGGCGCCGACTCCAGCGCCAGCGCGTTGTACCCGATGATGTTCGCCTGCTGGGCGAAGCCGAACAGGCACAGCGCCAGCAGGTAGAGCGACAGCGGCAGGTCGAGCACGACCTCGGTGAAGGGCAGCGGCACGTTGAACACAGGCGGCAACAGCGGCGCCACGAGCGCCACGGCGGGGTTCGCCGTGAACAGCGCCCCCGCCCACAGCAGGCACCGGCGGTTGCCGCGGCGATCGCTCATTCGGCCCCACACCAGGCTCGACGTCAGGCGGCTGATCGAGAGGAACGCCACGAACAGCCCGCTGAGCCCCGCGGCTCCCAGCCGGTCGATGCCGTAGGGCACATAGAACGCCAGCGCCAGCCGATTGAACCGGAAACAGATGCGGATCAGCAGGAGTTGCGCGTAGGTCAGGTCGCTCCTGAGCCGGCGCGCGCCCGACGTAAGGACCTGCCGAAAACTCCGGGGCTTCGGCGGGTCGGGCAGGGCCTCTTCCCGAGCGAAGGCGAAGAGCGACCAGCCCACCCCCAGGCAGCCCAGGGCGATCAGCATGAGCAGGGCGTAGTTCGTGGGGCTGGCCACGCCGCTGACGATGGGCTGCGCCACCAGCAGGCCCGCCGCGAACGCCAACGCGCCCCCGATCAGGCCTCGGTAGCCGAGGAACCCCCCGCGCCGCGTGGTCGGAATGCTCTGGCCCACGATCTCCCAGAACGGCAGGATCGAACAGCCCTGCGCGCTCGTGTACAGGAAGTAGACCACGAAGAACACGGCGATGATCCAGCCCGCCGCGACTCGGCCCGACAGAAAGACCACCACCGTCATCACGCTCAACAGAATGATGCGGGAGACGGTGGATGCAATGTAGAAGGGCTTCTTGCGCGGCCGATGCTCCATGAGGCTGCTCAGGTAGAGTTGGGGCCACATCATCCCCGCGATCCAGAGCGAACTCGCCAGCCCCACGAGGAACATCGACCGCGTCCGTTCGTAGATGAACGCCGCGACGACCAGACTGGGGTTGAAGAAGGCCATGCCCAGCCGGACGAGGGTGCCGTTGGCCACGCCGAGGAGGTAGTTGTGGCGCCCGTTCGCCGCGGCCCCCGGGCTCAGTTCAGATGTGTCGGCCGTGGCCGCCTTGCCGGGCATAACGATCCGTTCGTCGCGTCGCGGGCAGAGCGAGGTGGAGCAGCGCACACTTTCAACACGCCCTTTGTATCGGGGATTCCGCGTCCTGACAAGGCAGAGCGGCGCCGGCGGTGGCATGGGTGGTTCACCGCGGAGACGCAGAGAACGCAGAGGAAGAAGAGAACAGAAGAGAAACCGCAGATCGACGCGGATCAGATAACAGGTTCAGCGATTTAGCCGCGCCGCTCGTCGGCGCGCGTCCGGACACAAAGCGGCGACGCCGTCCGAATCTGTTCCCATCGGCGCCTGTCGGCGGTTGCATATTCTTTGGCCCGTCCTTGCGTTCTCCGCGTCTCTGCGGTGTCGCTGCTATTCGGCGATCACTTCGATGCCGCAGAGGAGGGGCGACCGGACGCGGGCGTCCGGCGCGGGCGTGAGGGTGACGCGCAGGTCGTCTGCGACCTCGACGCCGGGGAACCGCCTGACGACCGCGCGATCGGGTCCCCCGGCGACCTTCACGATATCGAACCCGCGCACGACGGGGCGGCCTTGGAGGGCGATGTCGAACACACGGTCGCCGGGGGCAGGCGCGTCCGGCTCGGCGAACCAGAGGCTCACGGTGTATCGGCGCGGACCGCTCTCCGCCGGCCGAAGCGTCAGGGTCACCTCGCGGACGCCGGTCGCGCCGGAGGCGGCCACCCACCTGAGCGGACCCGCCGTGATCGTCGATGCGTGCCGCCGGAAGAACCGCACGGCTGGTCCGGTGACGCGCACCGGCACCTCCGGCGAGGGGCCGCCGACGTGGGGGTGCTCGAGCCAGAGCGTGCCGCCGGTGTCGCGCCGGTCGCCCGGGGCGCCGAGGTTGAGGCCTACGCGGACGATGGGGTCCTCCGTCCGCGGCAGGGAACTGAACGTCCACATCTCGACGTCCGGATCGTGGACGAGGGCGAGCGACGTCTGGTTGTGGTACGCGCACGTGCAGGTGCGCGTGTAGTCGGGCGCGCAGAGCACGCCGTCCGCGGGGATGAGGTTGCTCGAACAGCCGGCCCGGAACCCGCCCCAGTTGCCCGTTCCGCCGTCGGCGGCCAGGTCGTAGAACCCGGCCGCCGCCGACCGGAACGTGAGCAGGTGCCGGCCGCCGATGGCCGTGTTGCACCCGTACTTGCGCCGGAACGACCAGGGCACAGGGCGGCCCGTCAGCGGGTGCGTCCGTTGGCGGCGCGCGCCCGTCAGCAGGTCGTACGCCTCGCCCTGCGTGATGATCGTGTCGCCGTGGAGCAGGCAGGGACCCTCGTAGAACACCGCCCGATCCCAGAGCAGGGAACCGTCCGCCGCCCGGAGCACGCTCATCCGTTCGCCCGGCTCGTCGATCATGTCGCGCGACGGCCGGCGGGCATGCAGCAGCACGTCGTGCTCGCGCGCGTACCCCAGCCACGTGCCGAACACGCCCGCGTCGGTGCGCCACAGGAGATCGCCGCTGCGGGCGTCGAGCGCGAGAAGCGTGCCGGGCGGCGCGGGTCGGCTCGTGGCCGTATCGAGGAGCGACCGGGTCTCCGTGACGCGGCGGTCGATGCAGAACACCCGGCCGGCCGCCACGGCGATCCCGTTGTGGCGGAACTCGTGTTCGGCCGGGCGAGTCCAGAGCAGCGCGCCGGTGTGGCGGTTCACGGCGAACAGGTGCGACCCGACCGCCCCCTCGGGCGTCTCGTAGGTCCGCCGGCGCCGGCGCGGCAGGTCGGGGTTCGCCTGCTGAACCAACTGCCGGTTGAGCCACATGAGCCGACTGTCGCCCCGCCACGCGCGGGCCTTGCCCGCCACGTGCTGATCGATGCGTTTCTGGATGGCCGCGAGGTCCGGCGTCGGCTCGCCGGGCAGCCGCGGCAGCAGGGCCCGCTCGGTCAGCAGCACGTTGAGGCTGCGCGCCAGCGTCACCGCGTCGGAGCCGTCGTCGCCCTCGACGATCCGCACGTCCCTGATCGCGCGCAGCCAGCCAAGCAGGCTCCCCAGGACGGCGGCGTCGTACTTCGGCCCGGCGAACTCCCCCGCCTGGAACTCGGCGCTCCAGTACATTCGGGGCGACGCTGTGCCGATCAGCAGGTCCCGCCACGCGGCGACGTAGCCCCATTGCGAGCCCCGACGGCGCGTCGGCAGGCCGAAGGCCTTCACCGTCCTGCCCGTCGTCGGGTCGAGCCACAGACATCGTTTGCCCGTGACCACGTACACGCCGTCCTGGGCCGACGCGTAGTTGCTTCCCAGCAGGTTCGCGCCCGGCTGATGGGTCTGTTGCCTGAAGGCATCGCCGACACCGGGAAGGTAGCGCTCCCACAACACCCGGCCGGTGTAGACGTCCATCGCCCGCATAGAGTCGGGCCCCTCGATGAACAGCCGACCGCCCACGACCTGCGGCGTCGGCCCGTGTCCGTGGCGGGGCAGGATGCCCTCGTTGGTCGAGCCGCCGAACCACAGCAGCCCCAGCGGCGTCCGCACGAGATCGTCCTGCGACACCACCGAGTTGCCGGCGTCGGCATACTGGTGGCTCCAGTCGGCGGCGCCGGGCAGCGGGCCCGAGCGCGTGAGCGTTACGAGCCCGCTCGCCGTCCGTGCGACCCGCGCCCCGGGCAGGCCTGCCGCTTCGATCCGTTTCATCAGGGCCGCACCGTCGGCCGCGGCATCCGCCATTACGGCCACGCCGCCGTAGGGCCGCAGGATGCGAAAGACGCGCTCCAGGCCCGCGCGGTCGGCCACCATCTGGGCCGACTGAACCACGACCAGCGAGGCGAGGTACGGCGGCAGCCCGGCCGCCGGCGGATCGCCCACGCGCGCCGCGGCCCGACCGCCATACAGGCCCGCCTGGTACAGGCGCTCGCGGGCCGCCTGCACCCGGGCGGGGTCCGGGTCCACGGCGATGACGTGCAGGTCAGATTGCCGGACGAGCGCCTCGATCAGGTCACCCGTGCCGATGCCGAGGACGACGCCGTAGCCGTCGGTCACACCGCTCGCCTCGATGATCCGCCCGGCCCGCCGGCCCGCGACGGCCGACACCGGCATCGAGGAGAGCGCCGGCGGTTCGTGGGCCGTGGGCGTCTCATCGCGGGGGCCGTAGCAGGTGATCCGGCCGTCGAGCGTGCTGACGTACAGCCGACCGCCCGCGGCGATCACCCCGCCCGGGTCGCCGTCCAGCGCCAGCCGCGACGTCACCCCCGGCCGGGCGAACGGGCCGCGCGGCGTGCTGATGGCCAGCAGGTCGCGGCCGTCGTTGGCGTACACGTGCCCCCGCGTCCGCAGCCACAGGCGGCCCTCGAATTCCGGCATGTCCCACCGCTTCCTGAGGCGCAGCCGCTCGTAGACCGCCTCGCGCTCGCCGAGGCGGAACGCACCGGCCGTGGTGAAGAAGGTGCGGCCGTCGAGGAGCACGCTGCCGAACCTGTTCCGCCCGGCCATCCGCCAATCATCGTACTGGCCCCGGAGCACGACCTCGCCGTCGTGCAGATCGGTCATCTGGCCGTCGTTGTAGACGAACCGGCTGTTGGCGGTTACGAGGTAGTTGCCGCGGTTATGGGCCATGCGGAAGTAGCGAAGGGCGCCGGTGCGCCGGTCGAGGATAGCCGGCCCGGCCCGGCCGTTGGGCACGATGAGCGCGTCGCCGCTCACCGCCAGGTAGCCCTGCGGCGCCAGACCCGCGAAGGCCTCGCTGCTGTGGGGCTGCACGGTCCAGCGCGCGCCCTCGCCGCTGTTCGTCCAGACCACACGGCCGCTCTCGGCGTCGAGGGCGTGGACGAACACGCCCATGAACGGCCAGATGCCGGCGGCGAAGTAGACCGTGTCGTCGGCGATTGCCGGCGCGCCGCGTGCCGGCCAGGCCGAGATCAGCCGACCGTTGCCCAGCACCGTCCGGTCCGACAGGCCGCCGCGAAACCGCCACCGCTCCGAACCGTCCGCCGCGTCCAGGCAGTACAGGTGCCCGTCGTCGCACGCCACGTACACGGCGCCCCCGTGCAGGAGCGGCGCGAAGCGGATCGGCCCGTCGAGATGAATCCGCCACCGGTCGCGGCCCGTTCGCGCGTCCAGGGCCGTCACCGAATCGTCGCGGGAGGACCCGAAGACCAGCGTGTCGCCGGCAATCACCGGTTGAAGCGCCGCGTCGAAGGTCAGCCTCTCGTCGCCGGGCCAGGCGGGCGCGGGCGGCGCGAACCGCCGGGCCCACAGCCGATGGAGATCGCCCGGCAGGTCGTAGCGGATGGCCGCGCTTCGCTGCGCGTCACAGCGGAACGTGGGCCAGTCGGTCGAGAGGGTGGCCGCCTCCTCCGGCGTCAGTGGCGGCGGACGGTCGTCCAGCAACCACACAACCGCCACGCTTCCGACGAAGAGATACGCGATCAGCCGCATTCGTTGCATAGAGGCCCCAGCCAGGCGCGCCCGCGACCCTCACCTCCCCAACGCCATCCCACGGAATTGTCGGCGAATTGCGGGCGGGGTTCAAGACGAAACGGGCCCGCTGGGTTGGGCAGTGAGGCACGAGCAAGCGTGCAACGTGCCGAGCGGCCCCGCGAGGCCCTCTCCCGGCCGCCTTGGGCGGCCACCCTCCCCCGAAGGGGGAGGGGAACACGCGCCGACCCGACGGTCAGAAGCACAAGTCGTCGGCGCGTCGGCATGCACCGTGGCGGCGGAGGCGAACGGTGTGCGGAACCGCGCGTCAGGATGCGTGGGTTGGGTGAGGGTTGGGGAGAGGCGGGTCCTTTCCGGTCTCGGCTACGGCTTGGCGTCGAGGTTGATGGGGAGGTACTTGTAGGTGACGGCTTTCTCGGACACGGTGACGAGGTGGAAGCCGGAGGGCGCGGGCGCCTTGGATCCGCCGGGAGCGATGGCGCCGCCGGCGATGGCGGTGCCGGCGGTCGTCTTCATCGGGCCCTGCGAGTGGGAGTGGCCGGCGAAGATGTGCCGGATGTTCCGGTCGCGCACCACCGGCCCCAACGCCCGCTGACCGCCGGGGTAGTGGACGAAGAGGAGGACCTCGGCGCCCTTCGGCACGCGGTCGAGATCGGCCTTGAGCCACGCCACGGCATGGGCCGGCGGGCGCCAGCGCCAGGCCTTGCCGTCGTGTTCGTTGAAGTCCAACCCGACGAAGTGGACGCCGCCGTAGTTGAACGACCAGCGGAGCGGGCCGACGGTCTTGCGGTAGAGGCCGTAGTAGCGGCCCTCGGGCGACTTGGCCCACTTGGCGCGAAGCGACGGCGGCAGTTGAACCCCCGCGACGTCGTGATTGCCCGGCAGGCAGAAGAGGGGCACGGGGAAACCCTTCATGCCCCTGGCGAGGAAAGCGAAGTCGGCCCGGGCCGTTTCCGGACCCTGTCGGTCGGACAGGTTGACGAGGTCGCCGGTGAGGATGCAGAACCGGGGCTTGGGATCGAGGGCGGCCACGTCGCGGCGGAAGGCTGGGAAGACGTGACGGCCGCCGCGCGGCACGTGGGGATCAGTGCCGTGAACGAAGGTGAAGGGGAGCGGCTGCTCGTCGATGCGAAGGCCGAAGTCCACGGCGGCCGTGTCGGCGGCGTCCTCCAGGCGCACGAACCAGGGCGCCGTGGGCCAGTGACCGGTGGGACAGGTGACGCGGACGATGGGCCGGGCGCCGGTGGGCATCAGCCGATCGGTCCGGGCATCGAGGGCATAGCGCCCGGCTGCGTCGGTTTCGGCGAAGGCGCGGCCGTCGGTGACGCCCACGCCGGCCAGGCCCTTCTCGCCGGGGTCGCGGTTGCCGTCGGCGTTGGCGTCGAGGTAGACGATGCCGGCCACCGGTTCGGCGATGATCGTCGCGCCGGGACCCGCCAGAACCGCGACCAACGCAGCCGCCGTGCACCGTCGGATTGTCGAGGAAATCACTATTCTCACCCCCACCCTCTCCCTCCCCCATCAAGGGGGAGGGGATCAATAAGGACCACGAAGGACGTCGCTATTCTCACCCCCACCCTATCCCTCCCCCGTCAAGGGGGAGGGGATGAAAACTGACTACGTCGGACTCACTAATTCGGCCTTCGGGGCGATCAGCGCTTCTCCTCGACGGCCTCGATGCCGCAGATGACGGCCGACTTGACCGTGGACGACGGCGCGGGCGTCAGCGTGACGCGGAGGTCGTCGCGGACGACGATGCCGGTGAAGGTCCTGACGATGCCTCGGTGGCGTCCGCCGGCGGCCTTGACGACGTCGAGGCCGCGCAGGACCGCCCTGCCCTGGAGGGCGACGTCGAAGACGCGGTCGCCCGGTTTCAGGTCGTCCGGCTCCGCGAAGTGGAGACGCACGGTGAAGGGCCTCGGTTCGGCGGGCGGGTCCGGCTCCTCCGGCGCTGCCACGGCCGGTTCCGTGTCGGCCGTGTCATCGGGCTCGGGCGGCGGGGGCGGGACGGCCATCGTGACGGTGATGGATGTGACGCCCTTCAAGCCCGACGCGGCGACCCACGGCAGATCGCCGGCCTTGACGGCGCTGGGGTGTCGGCGGAATCGGTCGGGCTTCTCGGGCACGAACGTGACGGGCACCTTGGGCGACGGCCCGCCGACGCTGGGGCAGTCGAGCCAGAGGGCGCCGTCCGGCGCGAAGCGGTCACCCGGGGCGCCGAAGTTGAGGCCCACGCGGCGGATCGGTCCCTCGCCGCCGCTGAACCGGTTGAACGTCCAGGTGTGGACGTCGGGCGTGGGGACGAAGCCGATGGATGTCTGGTTGTGGTAACTGCACGTGCAGGTGCGGGTGTAGTCGGGTGCGACGAGGACGCCGTCGGCGGCAATGAGGTTGTTGGTGCAGCCGGACTTGAACCCGCCGAGGTTGCCGGTGCCGCCGTTGCCGGCGAGGTCGAAGTAGCCGGCGGCGGCCGACCGGAACAGGAGCAGGTGTCGGCTGGCGACGGCCGTGTTGCAGCCGTAGTTGCGGCTGAAGGTCCAGGGGATCTCGCGCCCGGTGAGCGGATGGCGTCGGAGCCGCGGCTCGCCGGTCAGGAGGCTGAGGGCCTTGCGCTGGGTGATGATGGTGTCGCCGTGGAGGAGGCAGGGCCCGCGGTAGTCGAAGGTGCGGTCCCACAGGACGGCGCCGTCGCGGCCGCGGTAGGCGATGATGCGGTTGCCGGGCTCGTCGATCATGTCGCGCGACGGTCGGCGGGCCTGGATCAGGATGTCGTGTTCCTGTGAGTACCCCAGCCACGTGCCGAAGACGTGCTTCTCGGTGCGCCACTTCACGCGTCCGGAGTGGGCGTCGAGTGCGTAGAGAACGGGCTTCGGTCCGGCCGATTCGCCGCGCCAGACGCGCAGTTGGACCACGGAGGCCGGTTGTCGATCGATGCAGAAGACCGTCTCGGCGCCGGCGACGATGGCGTTGTGGCGGAATCCCAGGGCGGCGGGGCGGGTCCAGAGCGGCTTGCCGGTTCGTCGGTTCATGACGACGAGGCGTTCGCTGGAGGCGCCGCTCCAGGTTCGGCCGCCGGGCTGGTGCCACGACTTCCGCGGCAGGCCGCGGTTGGCCGACTCGAGCAACTGACGGTTCATCCCCCGGAGTTTGACGTCGCTGCGCCAGGTGGCGGGTTTCGACCGGACATAGAGGTCCACCCGTTTCTGGATCTCGCGGACGCCGGCGTTCGGCGTGCCGGGGAGCCGCTGCATGACCGCGTGGTCGGTCAGGAGGGTGTTGAGGTTCCGGGTCATGTACTCCTGGTCGTTCTCGCAGTGGGCGCGCGGGATGAAGCGGACGCCTTTCAGCGCGCCCAGCCAGTTCACGAGGGCGGCCAGTTCGTCTTCCTTGAAGTAGGAGCCGATCTGGAACTCGGCCGGCGCGAAGTCCGGCGTCCAGAAGGTCTGGGGCGAGGCGGTGGCGATCAGGAAATCGTCCCGGGCGGCGATGAACCCCCACGTGGGGAGCGTGCCGTCGCGCTTCCGCGGCAGGTGGAGGACGCGCCGCGTCCGGCCGGTCGCCGGGTCGAGCAGGAGGCATTGGGCGCCGTTGATCACGTACACGGTGTCGGGCAGGGAGACGTAGTTGCTGCCGATGGCGTTGGCGCCGGGCTGGTGGTGGGTGGTGTCGTAGTGGGCGCCGAGGCCGGCGACGTACTTCTCCCACAGCACGCGGCCGGTATAGGCGTCCATGGCGCGGAGTGATTCGGGCCCCTCGACGAAGAGCCGCCCGCCCACCACCTGGGGCTTGGGTC
>Ga0272441_10012080_pt1 | contig 12694 bp, 14 predicted proteins | sample SSMProp6N_FD_193582 | JGI IMG/M metagenome (GOLD analysis project Ga0272441, IMG submission 193582) | Marine sediment archaeal communities from Little Sippewissett salt marsh, Falmouth, MA, United States - SSM-Prop-6N | ecosystem: Environmental > Aquatic > Marine > Wetlands > Sediment ...
AAATCCGATATATCGTCCTACAACTGGAATTGAAATAATCGGAATCCCATTATCAAATGATAAAAGGCCATAACTCATAAGATGTTTTTTATCTTCAAGATGAGTTGCACATTCTAAAAATTCCTGTTTTTGGCCACTTGATAGCATCTCCAATAAATCATATTCTCTCTTATAAAAGTCTCTTAATTCTGAAACAACATGCCTACAATAAAACATTAATTCGGAATCTATGTTCTCTTCGATTGTTTTTAATTTATCATGACTGATATCTATTGGTTTTTCATCTGATGATTTTGTAGCTTGTGAATTGATATAACTACAAGCAATTCTTGTTAGAAGAGGATGCCCTCCATATCTATTATATATATATTCAAGACTTGAATTATCAAATCTTAATCCCATTATTTTACCAAGAGTTTTAATCATCAATTTCATATCTTCAAAAGAAAGTCCTTTTATATATTCATATGAAACTATTCCAAATAGCGGATTTTGAATATCATCGATGATATCAATTTCTAATGGATATGGATTCACTCCAACAATGATTGCACTGAAATTTCTTTCTCTACTTTGAATAGCCCAAAAAGTCTGCCAAAAATAAATAAAATCTTTTCTCCAATGTAAATCATCTGGATTTATTGGAGATATATATTCGATTTCATCAAAAACTAAAACAATTTTACCTTTATCTTTACAAGATTTCATTAAATTTAAAAATGTGTTAGATATACTAATTTCATCGAATTTACCTTCGTTTTTTATTTTAAGTTTTTCGCTTATATCTTCACAAATTTTTTTAAATAATTCGTTCCATCTTAGTTTGCGAATTGCAGGTAATTTACAATCATAATATAAGAAATAACCAGTTTCATTTAGTTTCATTTGACGTTCGATTTTATATAATACTGAAGTTTTTCCTGTTTTTCTTAGTCCAAATAACCCTTTATTTTCATTTTTATTTATTGAATCAAAAAAAGAGGCAACTAGGTCCTTTCTCCCAAAAAAATAAAGGTCATTTTCTAATGGAAGCCGAAAATTAAATAAATCTCTCCCATATAAATAATGATTCATTACCTTACGAATATAATATGCATCTCCTTTTGATTTTCTAAGATTATCTGAAGAGAATGCAACAATTGTTCGAGATTCAGGATTTTGAGATAAATATGTTTTAATCCAATCATCTACTTTTTCATAATCTGATATTAAAAAATAGTTTAAATTATCAATACGTCCAAAAAAGTCTCTTTGAACTAAAAATGATTCTGCAGCTTGGAAAGTTCTTGGTTCTAATTTTTTATATGGCGCGTAAACAAGTAATATTTCACGGGAAAAACCATATGCTTCTTCAATATTTGAAGCTGGCTTTAAAAAATAAAGAGAAAGATTAGTATTAAAATTATGCCATCTCCCGCCCCAAGTGATGTCAAAATTATTTAAAAAGGGTCTTACTATTTCTTCCTCGTCAGGAAATTTTGTCAAATGATTTTCTAATACCTCTTTATGTATTTGACCCATAATTATCACGAACCCCGAATAATTTTATCTTGACATGATCTTTATTATAGTAATCTAAATGAATTTTTATCCATTCATATGAAATATTAAAATATACTATATTTCTGGCATTTTTTACCAGTTTTAACTTGAAATACCTTTTATTATCAGACACTCTATTATATCATAATCTATCGAAATTTTGCTATTTTTTTGGTATTCTTGAATCACGGGGTATTTCACTCCCCCCCTATCTATCCTCAAAATTTCCCATATCTCCCACCTATTCTCAAAATTCCTTAAAATCCCCAATTTCCCCAAACCCCCCAAATCCCAAAGCCACATCTCCCCGCTATCGCCCCATCCCATCCTCTCCCTACCAAAACATCCCCCCAAAACACCAACAGCGACGTGTTCACGTCCTTCCGACCCGATCCTCGATCCGGCGTTTTCACCGCATTGAACGGCTGTTTTGGTAGAGCTTTTTATATGATATGTGCTGGCTTGAGGAGGCCGGGATGATCAGGACCGAGATGATTTGAGGGGAGAGGGAGGAAGCAGGTGATTGTGATGGATGGAAGGGTATAGAATATTATGAGAAGAATGGCATGTGATTATCGACAAATTCATTGATGAATAGTGGTAACAGAGAAAAAGAGGCTGATTTGAATGAAAAATGTTGATATGAAACTGAATGGGGATAAACTTGTGATCACAGTCGATATCTCGAAGGATTTTGGTCCCTCAAAATCCGGCAAATCGATAACGATTGCATCGACTGAGGGCAATATCTCCATCCCGGAGAATGAAGAGATCAAAATCGGGTTGAATATCTACCGGAAAAAATAATTCAGTCCTTAATGATTGAATGAGTTCACAAGTTGTTTGAATTTTAGAGGAATAATAGTAATCTTCTAAATAATATAAAAAAGCAAATATCTGACATCGAAGGCGACAACCCGCCCGAAACCAGACTGAGAGTGATCTAAAATATGGAAGAGAATACCGGGGTTACCATACCAGAGAACTCGCCCAGAGGCCGGATTTTAATCTACCAGTCGAAAGACAACACATTCAGGCTCGACGTCAGATTCCAGGACGAATCCGTATGGCTAACACAACAGCAGATGGCCGAACTCTTCGACACCACAAAACAGAACATAAGCCTGCATATAAAAAACATCTATTCAGAAGGCGAACTCCACCCTGAGGCAACTGTCAGGAAATACTTGACAGTTCAAAATGAGGGTGAACGTGAAGTCCGGCGTTCAATCGACTACTACAACCTTGATATGATCATCTCCGTCGGCTTGCCCTTTTCGGCTCCGTGATGAGGGAAGATTTCGGGCCGGAGAGCGATATTGACATAATTGTCGAATTTGAAGAGAATTATACTCCCGGACTTTTCAGGATCTTTGATCTGGAAGATGAACTCTCGGAAATATTCGGCGGCAGGAAGATCGATCTCAGGACCCCGGCCGACCTGAGCAGGTACTTCAGGGACGACGTAATCAGGAAGAGCGAACTCTGCTATGGAACATAACGACAAGTTGTATATATAGACCAAAATATCCTCTCCATCTACACACCAATAGCAATCCCTTCCCGCCCGCCGGACACTTTCTTAAAGAAGATGTAAGTATATTTCGAATATATTTAAATATTTGAATAATGTATGTAGATGTGTGGGTATCATCACGCTGAGCATCGATGACCGGACCGAACAGGACTTCAGGCGGCTGGCTGAAAAGATCCTCGGGAAGCGAAAAGGTTCTCTCGGTGAGGCGGCTACCGAGGCGATGAACCTCTGGATCAGGGAAAAAACACAGGAAGAGATCGCACGTGACGCTCTTGAACTGAGCGAAAAGGCATACCATCTCGGAAAGCGAAAGTTTTCATCACGAAAGGATCTGTATGACAGATAGTCCGCCGCTTATCGACACGAACGTCCTTGTCTATCTCTTTGATGCGGATGCCCCTGTTAAACGACGGATCTCAAAAGAGCTCATTGATGCATGCTGGCATTCCGATCTCCGTTATTCGGTTTCGCTTCAGAATATTGCAGAATTCTCCGTGGTCGTGACCGAGAAGGTCGAACACCCGATGCCAACAGAGGACGTGAAACGCTTTATCCGGAATATTCTGGATTTCGAAGGCTGGAATGTTGTCGGCTACAGCGGAGAAGCGATCCTTATGGCCCATGAAATAAGAAACCGCTACAAGGTTCATTTCTGGGACTCACTCATTGCCGCAACGATGATTGAATCAGGGATCGATACGATCATCACCGAGGATGCACACCTGAGGAAAATCCCCGGAATTAATGTTTCCAATCCGTATGCTGAATTGTGATCCCGGTTGGCGGGTATAGAAATGAAAAAGCACAGATTTCTGATCATAACCGGGAAGGAAGGATCAAATTATTCAGCATATTCCCCGGATCTTCCGGGTTGTGTCGCCACAGGAAGACGCGTGAAGAGGCCAGGGAACGGATGACCGGGGCGACCTGTATTTCATCACAAAGGGCTTAAAGAATATGGGTGCCTGTAACAATAAAAATCCCATAAAGCTTAACATATACACTTACAATATAAAAATATCAAAAAAGCTGTCGTATCATATGAATCTTGACAAATCCCATAGCAGCCCGGTATCCGGATCAGAAGAGCTTAAAAGAATTATAGCAAAGCTTAACGAGAATTTCGACATTCTCAGGCAGGAATACAAAATAAAAGAACTCAGCATTGTCGGGTCATACGCGAGGGGAGAGCAGACGGAAGATAGCGATCTTGATATCATGATAGATTTTGATGAGCCGATTGGGCTTGAAGTGGTTGACCTGAGGGACAAGCTCGAAGAAATACTCAATATAAAAGTCGATCTCATCCTAAAACCCGGAATAATGCAAAGAAAAAAATTGTATCATTGTATGTTAGAGGATGTTGTGCATGTCAAGGCGTGACATCAGGCTGACACTTGAGGATATAATCGAGGCCATCGACAGGATTTCTGAATATATAGGTGATTACTCAAAAGAAGAATTCCAAAACGATCAAAAAACCATCGATGCAGTTGTTAGGAACATGGAGATTATAGGTGAGGCGGTTTCAAACATCCCTGAAAAATTTCGTAACAAATATCCGCAGATACCCTGGAAAAAGATTGTCGGGGTCAGAAATATCGTGATACACAAGTATTTTGGCGTTGATACGAATACTCTCTGGGTGATTGTAACAGCACAGCTAACCGAACTCAAGTCGCAGATATCAATGATAATTGGTAAAAAAAATCGATTTTGATTGATGAACTCATTTAAATAATTGAATCAGATTGTTGTAAAAATCAAGTTTCCGGCATAATCAGGTCTTCATTGATCTCATCTTTTTCTCACCACATCTCTCACATCACCCCAAAATCTCCACAAATCTCCGCCCATTCCCAATAAACCCACAAAACCCGCCATTTTCCTTAAAGCCTGCCCGGATCGAAGAGCCATATCTTCACGCTATTGCCCTTTCTCATCTCCCCATGATCAAAACATCCTCTTCAGAGAAACAGCAATAGCGTTGTCTTTACGCCCGTCTGAGACGATTCGCATTCCGGCGTTTTTATCCTATTTAAAGCTAGGTTTGATAGATTTTTATATGATATGTGTTGGTCCGGGGGTAGTGGTTGGAAAATACGGCAGATTTGGGGTTATTTTATTCACTATAGGTGGAAAACCCGTGAGAGGGGGAATGATCCCTTTTCTGCTATTCTTCATCCGGACCCACAATCAACTCGGTCAGGATACCAATCACGATCGAGAAGACGATCATGTATACCGTAAGAACGGCGGTGAACGCGATACCAAAGTAAAAGATCATCAGGGGGAGCAACGGCACCTTTACCGCCCGGTTGTACAGGAATGTGGAGGCGAGCGCCGTCCTCATTCCCTTCTTTCGCAGGTCGGCGAGGAAGGGGAACCAGACGAATATCGGCCCCGATGAAATGATCCCCCCGAGTATTGCAACCGGCCATCCGATGATGCCCGAATCCTTGCCCAGGTACTTCATCACCTTCTCCGGCTTAATGATGAGATCGGTAAGAAACAGCAGGAAAAATACGATTACCAGGATGGGGGCGATCTGGATGAAAATGTTGAAGAATATCCTGAGCGCCGAACCTGCAACTTCAGGAGAAATCAGCGCGGTGACTATGTACAAAATGACGACCGCGATAAAGAAATAATAATTCAGCTTTGAACTCTTCTTTTGCTTTTTCATATCACCACCCCCATCGACAGGAGGGTGAACTCCACGAGCAGGGCAATAATGATCGAAAATACAAATGAGAGCAGGTTTCTGGTGACTGCAAACCTTCTTCCGAGAATGTCCATCTCCATCGGAAGCGAGATCAGGCCCACGGTCACCCATGCAAGTATGAACGCCGTAATCGCAGTGATGCTGATATGGACGGCAACCAGTTCTCCGCCGATGATATAGCTGGTTATCGGGTTCCCGCTGGCGATGCTCCCGAAAGCCGCTCCCAGGATAGGATCGATGAGGGTGTTGCCGGTGAACAATCCCGTATAGTATACTACAGGGATGGCCGCGTTCATCAGGCTGAGCAGCAACAGGACGCCGATCAGGATCGGCAGCATCTGCACGAATGAATTTAGGGTTTTTCGGGCACTCTTACAGGGATCCATCATAGAGCAGTTCGATCTATGGGATATTGAAATTTTCTTCATGAATTTTTTCTTTGTATATGGAATACAAAACCCCGTTCAATAACCATAGCAGGATGATATAATAATGCCCAAAGGGGGTAACCCGAACATAAAGAATATATCTCCCCTCCATTAATATCATAACCAATGAAACTAATGCGGGTCTGCATTGCTTTTCTATTTATAACCGCCTTTTTATTGCCATTATCGGCAGCAGATGGCAACAAATTCAGTTATATTACGTTTGATGAGGTTGAGATCCAGCTTGATGGAAGCACCGCATCGATATCCGTAGATTATAAGGTAGATGATATTGTCAGCCTGCTTGTTTTTCTGCTTGGAAAAGGCGACCTGAAAAACAAGATCGATTACGTTCTTAATTTCGAGAATGCGAAATTCGATGATCTTTCCATGGATCATGCAAGTGTTGTGGTTGAAGGAGCCTCTTATGACTATCTTGACGGCACTTTCTGGTTCCCTACACACCAGTTCAATGCTGAAATACCCAAACTGAAGGTCATCTCCCCCCAGACGTACAGGCAGTTCAACAGTACAAAGGTCTTTCCACAGGGAATGGGCTATTTTGACAAACCCGGGAGCGGAGTAAGTTCACAGACACAGGGAACCATGACACATCCGCCTACCGGCAACCCCTTCGGGCTTCCTGATATAACAAACTCATCGGTTTTATAGTATAACAACCGGATTTACCTGCCTTCTCTTTTACCCGGCGTAAAAAAAATATTACTGGTCCAGCTTTTCAATCTCATCAACGATCAACGGATATGATATCCTGCCAATGGGGGTAAGTTTTCCGTTTACCAGAATCATCGGAAAAGGCGGGTGTTCCCTTTCATAGATCACCCTGATATGATCGGGAAGGTCGTCATCAATGAGGGTAAGTTTCAGTAAGATTCTGCTGCCGTATTTTTCTTTCAGCTTGTCTGCAAGGGCGTCAAATGCCATCAGAAGGCGATTTGTCGGGGCACACTGTTCCAGGCCGCATGATCTGGTATCATCGCATGGGAACGGGCCGCATTCCGAATCTGAAAAACCCACGATCTCTATCTCGGTCTTATCTTCCATAACTATGTATGAGTGCTGATGTTATGTAGGATTATTGAACTGTGTTTGATACATGGTCAGTATCGTTATAATGTCCCTTATCCCATATTATATGGTAATTCATGAAGGCAGTTCTTGGTCTTGAAGATGGCACTTTTTTTCAGGGAACCGGTTTTGGAGAGGAAGGAGTACAGGCTGGTGAACTAGTATTTACTACCCAGATGGGCGGCTATATGGAGGCGCTTACCGACGCCAGCTATGCCGGCCAGATCCTGATGTTCACGTATCCGCTGATCGGCAATTACGGGATTGATCACCGGAATTTCCAGAGCACTGAAGTAAAGGCCATGGGGTGCGTGGCCCGGGAAATATGCGAGATCCCGGAGAACGGGCCGACAATTCGGCGTTATTTTGAGGAAGAAGGGTTACAGGGTATCACCGGGGTTGACACACGCATGCTCACCATAAAAACCCGTGTCAGCGGCACGATGAGGGCGGCAATCGTTCTGGGAGATGACAACGGTGAGTATGCGGTGGAACTTGCCCAAAAGGTACCGGACATATCTGACCGGGATCTGATCCCCGGTGTCTCCTGCCGTGAACCCTACCGGATACCCGGGAAGGGAAAGAGGATCGCGGTGATCGATCTGGGCATAAAGAAGAATATTGCAGTCAGTCTTCACCGAAGAGGGGCGGATCTTCATATCTTCCCATACGATGCAACGCATGACCAGATCGCGGAGTGCGATCCGGAGATGCTTTTCATTACCAATGGCCCCGGTGATCCGAAAAAGGCCACCCGGACAATAGAGTGCGTCAGATCATTCATCGGAGAGCTGCCAATGACAGGGATATGTATGGGCAACCAGATTGCTTCACTGGCATTAGGCGGAGATACATATAAACTGAAATTCGGCCACAGGGGTTCCAATCAGCCAGTCAAGGACAACTCCAACCGGGTCTACATCACCACCCAGAACCACGGGTTTGCGGTGGACCCTGAATCCCTGCCTGAAGGGTGCAGGGAGACATACAGGAACGTCAACGACGGAACCTGTGAGGGGTTCGAGGACCGGCACCTGAATATCAACTGCGTGCAGTTTCACCCAGAGGCGCACGGGGGGCCGCTGGATACCGAGGAGACCTTTTTTGACGAGATATACAGGAGGATCTGATTATGCCGGTTGACACCACAATAAAGAAAGTCCTTTTGATCGGCTCCGGCCCGATCCAGATCGGACAGGCGGCCGAGTTTGACTTTTCCGGTTCGCAGGCGTGCAGGGCACTGCGTGAAGAGGGGGTTGAGGTCGTGCTTGTAAATTCCAACCCGGCCACCATCCAGACCGACCCGGATATGGCGGAGGCGATCTATATAGAGCCTTTGAACTCTGATATCATCTCCAGGATAATCGAGAAAGAGCGGCCGGACGGCATCTTGTCGGGTATGGGTGGCCAGACCGGCCTCAACATGACCGCGGAACTTGCGGAGAAGGGTGCACTGGAGAACGTAAGAATACTGGGCACTCCTCTCGATGCGATCTACAAGGGCGAAGACCGCGAGAAGTTCAAAGACCTGATGGGGGAGATTGGAGAGCCGGTCCCGAAGAGCATGATCATCGAGTCAGATACCCAGATCAGTGAAGCGCTCGAAGTCGTGGGGCTGCCGGCGATTATACGTCCCGCATATACCCTGGGCGGTTCAGGGGGCGGTGTGGCGCATACCGAGGAAGAACTCAGGAGAATTGTGGAACTTGGCCTTTCAAAGTCCCGTATTCACCAGGCACTGATCGAGGAGAGTGTCACCGGCTGGAAGGAGATCGAGTTCGAGGTGATGCGTGACTCGAACGATACATGCATCATCATCTGCGGTATGGAGAACGTGGATCCGATGGGCATCCATACCGGCGAGAGTGTGGTCGTGGCGCCTATCCTGACACTGAGCGACGACGAGTTCCAGATGCTCAGGACGGCAGCAATAAAAATAATCCGTGCCCTGGATGTCCAGGGCGGATGCAATATCCAGTTCGCATACTGGGAAGGGGAATACCGGGTAATCGAGGTCAATCCGCGTGTCTCAAGATCATCGGCACTGGCATCGAAGGCGACCGGTTACCCGATCGCACGTGTTGCGGCAAAGATTGCGATCGGTCTTAACCTCGACGAGATTACGAACAGCGTCACCGGTTGCACGCCTGCATCCTTTGAACCTGCCATCGATTATGTGGTGGTCAAGGTCCCGCGCTGGCCTTTCGACAAGTTCAAGTCCGCGGACAGGACGCTGACGACTGCCATGAAGAGCACCGGAGAGGTGATGGCAATCGGGCGGTCTCTCGAAGAGGCGTTCATGAAGTCGCTTCGCTCTCTTGATACCGATATCAAGGTGCGCACCAGCCGTGACGAGATCCGGATGATCCTCAAGACCGCTACCGACGAGCGTTTCGGAACCCTGTTCGATGCCTTCCTCCAGGGCTTCAGTGTCAAAGAGGTTGCTGAGCTTACAAATATATCCCCTTTCTTCCTTGAAAAGATCAGGAATATCTCGAACCTGGAGATGAAACTAAAATCGGATCAGGCGACCGTGGACGATATCAAACTTGCCAAACTCTATGGTTTCTCAACACATGAGATCTCGGGGCACACCCGGAAGAGTGTTGATGAGGTCACCGCGATTGTCGGCGAACCTACCTACAAGATGGTGGATACCTGTGCAGCCGAGTTCCCGGCAAGCACGCCATATATGTACTCCACATGGGAGGAAGAATGCGAGATCGTGCCCGACGGCGAAAAGAAGGTCCTGATACTCGGTTCGGGTGCAATCAGGATCGGGCAGGGGATCGAGTTTGACTACTGTACCGTGCATGCCGTTACGGCAGTCCGGGACCGGGGTGTCAGGGTACATATCGTGAACAACAACCCGGAGACGGTGTCCACGGATTTTGATACCTCTGATCTTCTCTTCTTCGAACCGATGGGGCTTGAGGATGTCATCAACATTCTTAAAAAGGATGATTATTACGGTGTAATGGTTCAGTTTGGCGGGCAGAACTCCGTGAACCTTGCGATCCCGCTTGAAGAGGAGATGAAGAGGATCGGCCTTGATACCCGTATCCTGGGAACGAGCCCGGATGCGATGGATATGGCCGAGGACAGGGACCGTTTCAGCGTGCTTCTGGATTCGCTGGAGATCCCTTCTCCACCGAACAGTTCGGCATATTCCGAGGATGAGGCGCTTGAGATCGCCAACAGGATCGGGTACCCGCTACTGGTGCGCCCCAGCTACGTGCTGGGAGGCAGGGCGATGGAGCTTGTCCATGACGAATTTGAACTGCGGACATACATAAAAGAGGCGGTCAGGGTGAGCAGGCAGCATCCCGTGCTCATAGATTCCTTCCTTGAAAACGCGGTCGAGATCGATGTTGATGCGGTCTGCGACGGTGAAGAGGTACTGATCGGCGGTGTGATGGAGCATATCGAGGAAGCGGGAGTTCACAGCGGCGACTCCGCCTGTGTCATCCCCCCGCAGTCGCTATCCGTGGAGGTGATCAGTACCGTCAGGGACTATACCCGGAAGATCGGACTTGCCATGAACGTTATCGGGCTGATCAATATCCAGTATGCGGTCCAGAATGGCGTTGTTTATGTGCTGGAAGCAAACCCGCGGGCAAGCCGGACGGTTCCTTTCGTCTCGAAGGCGACCGGCATTCCCATTGCAAAGCTTGCCGCTCATGTGATGATGGGTGCAAAGCTTGCTGATCTGGGATATGAAGAGAGGGTGTTTGATCACGTGGCGGTAAAGGAGGTGCTTCTCCCCTTCAACAAGCTGCCTGGTGTGGACACGGTTCTTGGCCCGGAGATGAAGAGTACCGGTGAGGTGATGGGTATTGATTACAGCTTCGGAAGGGCGTATTACAAGGCCTGCACTGCGGCCGACAACAAGCTTCCTGTTGAAGGAAATGTCTTCATATCGGTTACAAGCGAGCAAAAAGAGGAGATCGTCCCGGTTGCAGAGAAGTTTTCATCCTTTGGACTTGAGATATATGGCACACAGGGAACCGTCGAGACACTTGCAAATCATGGGATTACAGGAAACCTGGTGAGAAAACTTCACGAAGGGTCACCGAACGTGGTCGATATGATCAGGAAGGGCGAGATCAGTTTTATCATCAACACGCCTTCGGGTAAATCATCACGACATGACCACGAGCGGATCATGCGTGCGGCCGTCGACTACAACATCCCTTACATTACTACAATACAGGGTGCAAAGGCTGCTGCAATGGCGATAGAAGCAATAAAAAGCGAGGAGATCACGATTGAGCCCCTGAAGCACTATCACAGTCGTATGAGGTAAGAGGAGCGTATACCTGATGAAGATCCCTGTCTGGTGATTGATAGGCACAGGGTATCTTCTGAAACTGATCTTCATAGTCTTTTTTGAGCGGAAAAGCCCGTTCGCTGCATTTGCCTGTATTGTGTTCCTTGGCCTTGTCCGGTTTCCCGGCGTGATACTCTACCTGATCATTGGCCGGAAGATCCGTTGCGAGCGGCTTCATCTTTCAATCCCGGTAATTTTTGATCGGATCAACCTCGAAAGAAATTTTACCATATAATTCAAAACTGTATGTTCATGGCTGCTGAAGAAATCCTGCCTGATATGGGGGTTGCATTCACATCTCCGAACATGCAGGACTATGATAAGACCTTCAGGGATTTTTCAGTCGATGTACCGGAATACTTTAATTTCGGATATGATGTCATTGACAAATGGGCGGAACGTGACCGGAACAAGCTTGCAATGATATGGGTAAACAAGGAGACCGGGGAAGAACATAAATACTCTTTTCTTGACCTGAAAAACCTCACCAACCAGGCTGCAAACATCATCCTGAAGTTCGGGATAAACAAGGGCGATCGTGTTCTTGTAATGCTGCCAAGGGTTCCGGAATGGTGGATATTCGCCATTGCCCTGATAAAGCTCGGGGCGGTCTTCTGTCCGTGCCCGACGATGCTTACGCCAAAGGACCTGAAATACAGGATCAATACAGGCCGTTTCAGAATGGTGATTACTGATCCCGGGAATGCACCGAAGATCGATGAGATCTGCACCGATTGCCCGACTCTTGTCAAGAGGTTTCTGGTAGGTGGAGAGAGGGAAGGGTGGGCGAACTATGAATACGAGCTTCTTTATCCTGCACCCGTTTCGCATAGAATGGTCTCCCTGCCTGATTCGGCAAGAACAAAGGCAACGGACCCGATGCTGATATATTTTACTTCAGGCACCACAGGCGAACCGAAGATGGTTCTGCATGTCCAGAGTTATCCGCTTGGCCATATCGTTACTGCCCGGTTCTGGCATGATCTCAGGCACAACGATCTCCATTTCACCATGTCCGACACGGGGTGGGCCAAGTGTGCCTG
>Ga0272441_10012081_pt1 | contig 12693 bp, 15 predicted proteins | sample SSMProp6N_FD_193582 | JGI IMG/M metagenome (GOLD analysis project Ga0272441, IMG submission 193582) | Marine sediment archaeal communities from Little Sippewissett salt marsh, Falmouth, MA, United States - SSM-Prop-6N | ecosystem: Environmental > Aquatic > Marine > Wetlands > Sediment ...
AACAACATGACTATCTCAACCCTTCAGCAGTTTAATTTTACTGATATCGAGTGATCCGAACAGCCGGTATATGGATATAACGATCGCCAGTCCCACGGCCACCTCGGCGGCGGCGATGGTCATGATAATGAAGACGTAGATCTGTCCCTCCGTGCCGTAGAGATACCGGGAAAAGGCGACGAATATCAGGTTCACCGAATTGAGCATCAGTTCAACGGACATGAGCAGCACGATGGTATTGTTCCTGATGAGGAACCCCACGGCACCGATGGTGAAGAGGATGATGCCCAGACTGAGGAAATGATAAAAACCCATAAAGACTGTCTCCCTTACTTCCTGCTTATAATGATGGCCCCCACGGCCGCCACCAGGAGGAGGACCGATGTCAGCTCGAAGATGAGGATGTGCTGACTGAAGAGATCCACGGCCAGCTGGTGCAGCGTGGCCGATGCCTGCAGGTCCCCGCCGGTTTCGCTTCGGAAGGAGGTCCCCCAGAGGGACTGCCAGAAAAGCCATACCACGACCACCAGGAGGCCCAGCGAACACCCGCCGATGAAATAGGTGGAGGTCTCCAGGGGCAGCTTCAGTCCCCCTTCCTTCAGGTTGAGCAGCATGATCACATAGATGAAGAGGACGAGCACGGCGCCGATATAGATGATGACCTGGAAGAGGGCCACCACGTGGGCACCCATGAGGACATAGATACCGGCCAGCGCCAGCATGGAAAGGAGGAGTGACATGACGCTGTTTATCGTGTTGGGCATGAGGATAACACCCAGCGCACCCACGATCATCGTCGCTCCCAGTAACCAGAATACCGCCTGTTCTATCATGTGTCTTCCCTGTCTCTCGTTATCGTTATCCCGCCCGGTTCCTATCGCTTTTCCAGGAGCCGGTCCAGGTCCATTATCAGTGAGTCCCTGTCTTCACTGGCCAGTTCATACTCGTGCCCCATGACGATGGCATTCTTGGGACATACCTCGACACAGAGCCCGCAGAAACAGCATCTCAGAAAATCGATGCGATAGTCAGTGACGATCTTGCCGGGGCCGTCGGGATTCTTCTCCGATTCCATGGAGATGCAGTTGCTGGGACAGGCCCGCTCGCAGAGGCCGCAGGCGATACAGAGCGGCTTCCCCTCGTCGTCGGTGAGATGTATATGCCTCCCCCTGAACCGCTCCGGGGGTGTCCATTTCTCCTCGGGATACTGCAGTGTGATGGATCGCCTGAAAAAGTGTCTCAGTGTCGTCCATAATCCTATGATGAGGGCTTTAATCATGTCGTGCGGCAGCTCCTTCTAAAACATCACTTTTAGTACGGCCGTTACCATCAGGTTCAGAAAGGCCAGCGGCAGCATGACCTTCCAGGACAGGTTCATCAACTGGTCGTAGCGTATCCGGGGATAGGTTGCCCGTATCCATATGAAACAGAAGGCACAGAAGAATACCTTGATGAAAAACCATGCCAGTGCCGGCAGGACGGGACCGTGCCATCCCCCGAGATAGAAGACCGTGATCAGACAGGATGCCAGGAAGATATGGGCATACTCGGCCATGTAGAAGAGGGCGAACTTCATGGAGGAGTACTCCGTCTGGTACCCGGCGACCAGTTCGTTTTCACACTCGTAAAAGTCGAAGGGACAGCGGTTCGTCTCGGCAAAGGTGCAGATCAGGTAAATAATGAAGCCCAGGGGCTGCTTGACGATATACCACATCCCCTGCTGCCCGTTCACGATATCCACGATACTCATGGACCCGCTCAGTATCAGGACACCCACCAGCGCGAGGGCCAGGGGTATCTCATAGCTGATCATCTGTGCCGTGGCACGGTATCCCCCCATGGCCGAATACTTGTTGTTGGACGACCAGCCCGCCAGGAGCACGCCATAGACACCCATGGATGAGACGGCCATCAGGTAGAGGACGGCCACGGGCATGTCCACGATAAAGGCGTTTCCGGCGAAGGGAACGACGGCGAAACAGGCCAGTACGGCCACCAGCGATATCATGGGGGCCAGGATGAAGTAGAAGGTGTTGGCATGGAGGACCGTCATATCCTCCTTGAAAAAGAGCTTTATCCCGTCCGCTATGGGCTGGAAGAGGCCCCAGGGGCCCACACGGTTGGGTCCCAGGCGTATCTGAAAGTATCCGAGGCACTTCCGCTCCATCAGGGTGAGATAGGCGACGCACGTCAGGATGACGGCGAATATGACGATGATTTTCAGTATCTCAAGGAGAATGTCAACAATCATTAGCTTCTATCCTTACGACCCTTTATCGATCCACTTCGGCAAGGACGATATCGATCATCCCGATGATGGCGACGGCGTCCGACAGGAGCCGGCCTTTCAGCAGTTCACCCACTCCCTGCAGGTTGACAAAGGAGGGGGGGCGCACCCTGAGACGGGCGGGGCTCTTGCCGCCGTCACTGACGATGTAGAACCCCAGTTCACCGCGGGGAGACTCGATACTGTGATAGACCTCTCCGGCGGGGAACTTGTTCACCTTGGCCTTGATGGGAGACCCGTCGCTCTCGGGGAGGCCGTCGACGGCCTGACTCACGATCTTCGCACTCTCCCTCATCTCCCTGATGCGCATCATGTAACAGTCGAAGACGTCGCCCTGGAGGCCCGTGGGAATCTCGAAATCAAAATCCTCATAGGAGGAATAGGGATTGGACTTGCGCAGGTCCCATTCGATGCCGGCCGCCCGCGCCATGGGGCCCGAGATCCCCGTATTGATGCAGAATTCTTTCGACATCATCCCCACAGTGCGGGTCCTCGAGAGCCACATGGGGTTTTCCGTCAGGAGATTTTCGTAGTCGTCCACCTTCTCGGCAAAGGCGTCGGTAAATTTCTTCGTATTCTTCACGAAGGTGCCGTCGGCATCGGCCGCCAGGCCGCCGAACCGCATGAAGCTGGGCGTCAGCCTGCCACCGCTGATGGCCTCGAAGATATCCATGATGTCTTCCCGTTCACGCAGGGCGTAAAAGAGGGGCGTCATGGCGCCCAGGTCGTGGGCGTGCGTCCCCAGCCAGAAGAGATGACTGGCGATGCGCTGCAGTTCCACGAGGGCCACGCGGATATACTGGGCCCGTTTCGGGACCTCCAGTTCCAGGAGTTTTTCCACGGCCAGGACGTAGGCAAAGTTGTTGCTCATGGCCGCCAGATAATCGATACGGTCCGTCAGGATGAGGATCTGCTGATAGGTCCGGTGTTCCGAGAGTTTTTCCAGACCGCGGTGCAGAAAGCCGATGTCGGGCTTGGCATCGACGATAACCTCTCCGTCGAGTTCAAGCAGGACACGCAGCACGCCGTGTGTGCTGGGATGCTGGGGGCCGAGGTTCAGTGTGATGGTCTCTTCAGTCATGTCGTCTCGCTCCCCTCAAGGGGAAAATCCTTCTTCAGAGGGTATCCCTCCAGACCGGGAGGGGTTATGATCCGTCTCAGATCGGGGTGTCCCGTGAACCGGATACCGAACATGTCGAAGCACTCCCGCTCGAGCCAGTTGGCCGCCTTCCAGAGGGGGGTGAGGGATTCGATCTCGGCATCGTCCTCTTCCAGGGGCACCTTGATCCTGACACGGTGCCCGTATCTCAGGGAATAGAGCTGGTAGACAACCATGAAGCGGGGCGTTTCGGGCAGACGGTCGAGGCCACAGCAGTCGGACAGGAAATCGAAGGAACAGTCTGCATCCTCCTTCAATATGCGGCAGACGGGGATGATGGCATCCCGGTCGACGGTGACCGTCACCTCATCGCGAAACGAATCCGTCTCCTTTATATAGTCTCCGATCTTTTCGGTCAGCCCGTCCAGTGTCATCGCACCTTATCCCTCTTTATCTTTTGCTGCAGTTTTATGAGGCCGTCGATGAGGGCCTCGGGACGCGCCGGGCATCCGGGGATATAGATATCGACGGGGAGGAATTCCTCCGCCCCCTGGACCACGGCGTAGGTGGGAAAGATACCCCCCGAACAGGCGCAGGCACCCATGGCCACCACCCATTTCGGTTCCGCCATCTGCTCGTAGAGCCGTTTCACCGCCGGCTGCATCTTTCGCGTAATGGTACCGGCAACGATCATGCAGTCGGCCTGCCGCGGTGAGGGCCTGAAGACCTCCATGCCGAAGCGTGCCATATCGTACCGGGCCGCCGCGGCCGAAATCATCTCGATGGCGCAGCAGGCCAGGCCGAAACTCATGGGCCAGAGGGAATTTCTCTGTGACCACTTGATGATCCAGTCGAGGCTGTCGGTTATCACCGTCGCTCCGCCCAGTCTCGTTACTCCCATTTCAATCCCCCCTTTCTCCACACATAGGCAAACGCGATGAGGAGGATTCCGATAAAGACCGCCATCTCGATGAGACCGAAGATGCCCATCTCTTCGACGATAATGGCCCAGAGGTAGATAAAGACCGTCTCGACATCGAATATGACAAAGACGAGGGCCACGACATAAAATTTTATGGAAAAGATGGTGTTGGGTTTATCGATGGGATCCATTCCGCATTCGTAGGGAACGGTTTTGGCGGCGGTCATGGGTCGTTTTCCGAGAAAGCGGGAAATGACAATGATGGCAACACCGGAAAAGACGACCAGGAAAACATAGAAAAGCAATGAATATGACGTAGTCACTGAAATCAACTCCTGCAATATATCGCCTGCGCATCTATGGCACTGAATTTCCGATATCCATGAGTGGAAACACAGAAACCGGCTTCACATCGTCTATTACATATACCAGCAGAACCGGGAGTCTTCTATATCATTCTCACGGCACTGTCAAGATATTTTTTTATTTCTTTGATTACATTATGTAATCAAAACAGTTCCCCCGAAAATGCCACCTATATGGCATAAATATTTTTCACTTGCAAAAGAAAAGAGTAAAAAGATAATAAAAAATCATGAAGAAAATTCCCCTGCACCGTCTCATCCCGGCATACCGCATGAACGAACATGCCGTCATGATGATCATGGCCGTCATTGTCGGCGCCCTCGGCGGGTATGGAGCCATTGTATTCAGGTGGCTCATCGGGTTCTTTCAGAAGATATTCTTCAGAACGGGAGACGCCCATATCCTGGATCACTTCATGACGCTCCCCTGGTACGCCATACTCATCCCCCCCATCATCGGCGGTGCCGTCGTGGGTCCCATCGTCCACTTTCTCGCCAAGGAGACACGGGGAACGGGTGTTCCCGATGTCATGCAGGCCGTTGCCCTGCGGGGAGGGGTAATCAGAAAGAGGATCTGCCTGATGAAGATCCTTGCCTCGTCCATCTGCATCGGTTCGGGCGGTTCGGCGGGACGGGAGGGACCCATCGTTCAGATAGGGTCGGCCATCGGGTCGACGGTGGGACAGATGGCAAAGCTCCCGGAAGAAAAGATGCGCACCCTCGTGGGGTGCGGGGCGGCAGCCGGTATAGCGGCCACCTTCAACGCACCCATCGCCGGTGTCATGTTCGCCATGGAGATCATCCTGGGAAACTACGGCATCGCCACCTTCAGCCCCATCATCGTGTCATCGGTGACGGCGACGGTGGTCTCTCGCATGTATCTGGGGATATATCCCGCCTTTTTCATCCCCCACTACTCACTGGTCAGTTCATGGGAATTCGTCTTCTACCTGCTCCTGGGGGTCGTGTCGGGCATCGTTGCCGTCCTCTTCATCACACTCCTCTACAAGACGGAAGACCTCTTCGGCTATCTGAAGATTCCCGAGTATACCAAGGCCGCCGTCGGCGGCGCCCTCGTCGGCACCATCGGCATATTCATCCCCCACACACTGGGCGTGGGGTATGATACCGTGGTACTGGCGCTCCTGGAAAGTCTTTCCTGGTACATGCTCCTCGCCCTCGTCTTCATAAAGATCATCGCCACATCGATCACCATAGGATCGAGGAGTTCCGGCGGCATCTTCGGCCCCTCGCTCTTTATCGGCGCCATGACGGGGGGCGCCTTCGGCTGTCTCGTCCATTCACTCTTTCCCGAAGTGACGGCCACATCGGGTGCCTATTGTCTCGTCGGCATGGGAGCGGTCATCGCGGCGGTGACACACGGCCCCCTCCATGCCATGCTCATCATCTTTGAGATGACGGGCGACTACAAGATCATTCTTCCCCTCATGCTGGCCTGCATCACCGGATATATCGTGGCGTCCCACCTCAAGAGAGATTCCATTTTCACTTCGAAACTGGTGCGGAAGGGCATAGACATCAAGGCGGGGAGAGAGGTCAACATCATGAAGTCACTCCTTGTCGAGGATGCCATGACGACGGAGGTGGATACCATAGCCGAAGACATGCACCTCAGGGAACTCCTCCGGCTGACCTTCGCAAGCAGGCACATGAGCTTCCCCGTCGTCGACGCTGACGGATTGTTGAGCGGTATCGTTACGCTCCACGACTTCAAGGAGGTAATCTGGGAAGAGGGCCTGGGTGATCTGATCATCGTCAAGGACATCGCCGTGCCGGAGGTCATTACTGTCACACAGCGTGAAAGTCTCGATAACGCACTGACGAAGATCGGTGGCCGCAACATCGAACAACTCCCCGTGGTGGACGAGACAAATCCCCGGAAGATCATCGGCATCCTGTCGCGGAGAGACATCTTCGCCGCCTACAACAGGGCCCTCATCAAACGCTCCATGATGAAGGGAATCGCAAAACAGGAATAGGGGTGCCGTGCATTTCCGATCCGGTCTCATATCGCATGCCGTTTCAGCAATAAGGCTTGACAATGGGGCCCCGTACCTCTAGTATGTAACATGTTGTTTTGAGTTGTTCTCCCACCCGGTTGCATATTCTCTATTCACAATCGACTGACCGCTGCACCGTTTATCCCGTGATCACACCATGAAAGGAGGTGAATGGCTCGTAGTATATACAAGTTTCCTCAATCCATCATTACTGGTAACCAATTAGTCGATATTAAAAGGAGGATAGCATGAATGTATTTACCTTCAGGGGGAAACGTTTCTGTACCGCCCTCCTCATACTTCTGTTGTCGATGGCCTTATCGGTAACGGTCTATGCGCGAGACACCTTTGTCTTCGGTTCCGCCATCGCCCTGACCGGGAAATTCGCCCGTGAAGGGGCGAGTCTCAAGAAAGCCTATGACTTCTGGGCACAACAAGTGAATGCACAGGGGGGCATCGAGGTGGCGGGGAAACAATATCCCGTCGAAATCAAGTACTATGACGACAAGAGTGATCCCCGCACAACGACCAAGCTGGTGGAAAAACTCATAACACGCGACAAGGTCGACCTCATCTTTGGACCCTTTTCAAGCGGCTGTGTCGGGCCCAGCAGCACCATCACCGAGAAATACAAGGTCCCCATGATCGAAGCCGCCGGCAACGCCCGGTCACTCTTCAAGAGGGGATTCAAATACCTCTTCTGTACATTACGGCCCGCCGATGAACTGGCCGACCCCTACATGCGATTACTCGTCAAACAGACTCCCAAACCCAAAACAGTTGCCATCATCGCCCCCAAGTCGCCCTTCTATCTCTCGGCGGCCTCGGGCTTTGAGACCTATGCGAAGAAGTACGGGCTCGATATCGTGCACTATGAGACATATCCCGTGGCAATGGAAGACATCACCCCCATCCTGCAGAAGATAAAGGCCAAAGATCCCGACGTCCTCTGTGTGGGGTCCCACACCGTCGTGGCAATGATGGTCATGAAGCAGAGCAAGGAGATCGATTTCAATCCCAAGGCCTACTGCTTCAGCTTTGGCACACTGGGATCGGAATTCCCCAAGGAGCTGGGAGATGACGCCAATTACATCCTCGAATATATCTCCATCTCCGAGGGATCACCCTTCGAGGACCCCCTCTTTGGAACGACCAAGGAATTCATAGGGCACTTCAAGGAGGCATATCAGAGCCGCCCCGATTCGACACAGGCGGCGGCCGTGGCAGGGGGCATCGCCTTTACCCGGGCCATCCAGAACGCCGGTGTCATACCTCCCTTTGACGAGGCAAAACGGACGAAGGTTCGCAACGAACTGGCCAAGCTCGATATCGTGACGGCGGCGGGACCTGTCCGCTTCGATGCGACGGGCATCAATGAGGCCAATCCCCTCGGGATCTACCAGTACCAGAACAGGGTCCCCGTGTGCGTCGAACCGGATGCATGGCTCGAAGCGAAATTTATCTATCCGGCACCAAAATGGGGCGACCGATAGAGGTTACACCGAATGCTATTACAGGTATTACTCAACGGGATTTTGATCGGTGGTATATATGCCTCCTTCGCAGTGGGATTCTCTCTTATCTTCGGTGTACTGCGCATCGTCAACATCGTACACGGAGAATTCATCATGCTCGGGGCATTTATCACCTACTGGCTCTACAGCATATTCGGGATTGATCCTTTTTTATCACTGCCGGTATCCTTCGCCCTGCTCTTCGTGGGCGGCTATCTGCTGCAGCGGTTTGTCATCAACAGGATCATCGAGGCTCCCGAGATCATGTCGCTTCTTTTGACCTTCGGGCTGTCACTGATCATCGTGAATATCGCCCTCATTGTATGGAAGGGAGATTACCGGCTGGTCAATCCTGAATATGCGGGAGCAAACCTGGAACTGGGGACGCTCATCATCCCCTATATTCGACTCGCCACCTGTGTCTTCGCCCTTCTGGCCGTGGGGGGATTGCAGTTCTTCCTGCAGCACACGAATACGGGCAGGGCCATCAAGGCCACGTCCCAGAACAAGGAGGGCGCGCGACTGCAGGGGGTAAACCCGGCTCGAATCTATGCCATCACCTTCGCACTGGGCGCGGGAATCACCGCCATAGCCGGATCGCTCCTCAGTATGAGTTTCTCCGTCTTTCCCGCCATGGGCGGCGATTATCTGCTCTTCTCCTTCTTCATCGTCGTCGTCGGCGGTATGGGAGATCTGCCCGGCGCGCTCGTCGGGGGGTTCATCCTGGGCATACTGCAGTCGCTGGTAACCAATTTCATTGGTGCGGGACTGAATTACATCGTCATCTTTCTGGTCCTGTACGTCATGCTCATCACCCGTCCAACGGGAATCTTCGGGAGGGGATTAATTGAATAGAACGGTTGCATCATGGTGGGCCCTTGCCATTGTCCTCGTCGGTGTCTCTCTGATGGCCCCGCTCTTCATGTCGGGATACGCCCTGCGTTTTTGTACCTTCGTCCTCATGTGGATCGGCCTGGCCGGCAGTCTCAATCTCCTGACGGGATACACGGGATACCTCGACTTCGGGCATGTGGCCTTTTTCGGCACGGGCGCCTACGTGACGGGCGTCCTGATGCTGAAGGTTGGCCTCCCCTTCTTTCCGGCCATGTTCGCGGGGGCGGTCATCGCCGCAGTAATAGCGTGCCTTGTCGGCATCCCGACGATGAGACTGAAGGGGGCCTATTTCGCCATAGCCATGCTCGCCTTTGCGGAGGCAATGAAACATGTGGTCCTCGAACTGGACGGTATCACGGGTGGTGGCAACGGTCTGAGCCTTCCCATCTACACGAACTACACCTTCTTCTATTATACGATGCTGGCCGCCGTGGTCTTTACCATTGCCGTCACCTACTGGTTCGGACGGTCAAAGTTCGGCTACGCCCTCAAGGCGATTCGAGAGGATGAGCTTGCCGCCGACGTCAGTGGCGTCAATACCTTTTCGTGCAAACTCATCGCCTTCGGCATCAGTGCCTTCGTGGCGGGCATGATAGGGGGCATCTACGCCTACTGGATGACGTTTCTCACGCCCGATGATTCCTTCAATGTCCTGTTGACGGTCCGCATGATCATCATGGCCTTCCTTGGAGGGGCGGGCACCGTCCTGGGTCCGATCATCGGCGCTACCTTTCTGGCATCAATCGAGGAAATACTGTGGGCCAGTTTCGCCTATACCTATCTGATCATCGTGGGGGTCATCGTCGTGATTGTCGTGCTCTATATCCCGCGCGGCATCGTGGGGCTGATCGGTGAAAAACTTATCAAACAATACAGAAGAAAAGGAAAATCGGCATAGTGGTACTGAAAACAGAGAAGGTGACCAAGACATTCGGTGATCTGCTGGCACTCGATGCGGTAGATGTGTCGCTGGCGCGCGGTGACATCCTGGGTATGATCGGTCCCAACGGGTCGGGGAAGACTACCCTCTTCAATGTCGTATCGGGTGTCTACAGACCAGCCGCGGGAGATATCTTTTTCCAGGGAAAGTCCATAACCGGCAGAACACCCCATTATATCTGCCGGAAGGGCATCGCCCGGACATTTCAGATCGCCCAGCCCTTCTCTCAGATGACACTGCTGGAGAACGTTCTCATCGGCGCCATGTGGGGGGACGGGAAGTCCCTGTCGAAGGGCCGTGACGCGGCCGAAGAGGTCCTGGACTTCGTCGGTCTGGGAGAAAAGGCGCATCTTGTTCCCGACGAAGTGACGACGGAGGACAGACGCCGTCTGGAACTGGCCCGCGCCCTGGCGACGAAACCGGAAGTCCTGCTCCTCGATGAGATGATGGCGGGCCTGACACCCACGGAAATCGAAGAGGTACTCGTCCTGCTGAGACAGATCCATGCCTCCGGTGTCACCATCTTTATGGTGGAACACATCATGCAGGCGGTCATGTCCGTCTGCCACCGGATCATCGTGCTCAACTACGGTCAGGTCATCGCCGAGGGGACGCCCGGGGAGGTGGTGAAAGACGAGGAAGTGATCAGGGCATACCTGGGGGATCGTTATGTTTAAGATACGGGATCTGAATGTCGCATATGGCCATGTGCAGGTTCTCTGGGATGTGTCCATCGAGGTCGGACAGGGCGAAATAGTCAGCGTCCTGGGACCGAACGGTGCGGGCAAGAGCACCATGTTGCAGACCGCACTCGGGTTACTGCATCCCATGAAATCGGCCCATGAAAGCACCATTACCTACCGGGGCGAGCGTATCGACGGCCTGGCGCCCGAACAGATCGTCCGACGGGGCATCGCCCTCGTGACGGAGGCAAAACACCTCTTTACCGAGATGAGTGTCCTGGACAACCTCAAGATGGGTGCCTACATAGAACGGGCGAGACCGAGGCGCGAGGAAAGCCTGGCCGAGGTATTCGGCCTCTTCCCGCGACTGAAAGAGCGCAAGGACAAGCGTGCCCACACGCTCAGCGGCGGAGAACGGCAGATGCTTGCCATCGGGAGGGCATTGATGTCGATGCCCGACCTGCTCCTCATCGATGAGCCCTCCATCGGGCTGCAGCCGACACTCATTTCCAGGACCTTTGATATTATCAAAGAGATACGGGACCGGGGCGTCACCATACTGATGGTGGAACAGAATGTCGTCTTTACCCTCGAAATCAGTGACCGGGCCTATGTGATGGAAAATGGTAAAATTGTCATGGAGGGGAACGGGCAGGACCTCCTCGGTGACGATCATATAAAACAGGCATATCTGGCCATGTAGCGAGGAGGTAACACAATCGCCGTGACACAGCATCGCACCATAACCGTGGCGGCAATCCAGGCCCGTTCACAGGGACATCTGACAAACCCCGACAATGTCCCCCATGCCATCGATCTTCTGGAACAGGCCGCCGATCTGGGGGCGGACATGGCATGTTTTCCCGAGGCCTACCCCGCAACGGGAGAACGGGAGATATGCGAGGCCGCCCAAAGGCTGCATCTCTTCGTCATCGCGGGATTCGTCCCCCGCGAGGGTGACCGGATCTACAACGACTGCATCCTCATCGATGCCGGCGGTCACATCACGGGACGTCAGCGGAAGGTTCACGTCCCTCCCGGCGTGGAGATATATTCCCATGGGAAAGACTATGGTATCATGGAAACGCCCTGGGGTCCCCTTGCCATGCTCATATGTATCGATGGCTGGGGATTTCCCGAAGGGTTCTATCGCGCCCATGAGGCCGGCGCGGAGCTCATCGTCAACCCCAACCTCATATTCAAGAAAAAACCGCAACGACGGATGTCACTCCTGTCACGTATCCTGGATTACAAGATACCCATTATCGCTCCCAACAATCCCCGCTGGTCCTTTCGCCTTCTGCCCGGCGATGAGGTACTGCCCCCCGAAGGAGGCGGCAGCCTCATCCTCGTCCCACCGGCCTTTCACACGGTTGAAGACATTGGAACCTTCATGCGGGAGGCGTCGTCCTGTGAAGGGTGGATCGTATCGGAGGCGGGTGACGAAGAGGAAATACTGATCGAGACGATAGATCTGGATGAGGCCGCACATACCCGGTCACTGTGGAACAGGAGTTTTCTCGGTCTGGCGTGAAGGCTATCGCCGTGCCTCACTCCTCCTCGGGCAGTGTGCAGGCCCTCCCCTTCAGGCTGAAGAGCAACCTGAGGACACCCTTCGTCCGTTCACTGAATAACCGGGCGGCAAAGACATCACCGGCCACGCGTTTCGATATTTCCGACAGCGTGGGATAGACGTGGACGGCACCCGCCATGGTCGAGAGCTTCACCCCTCCCGCCAGCGCAACGATCCACTCGTGGATCAATTCCCCCGCATGGGACCCCACAATCTGGCACCCCAGGAGCCTCCCCTTGGTGCCGACGAGTATCTTTATCTTTCCCGACGGTGCCCCTTCGGCGAGGGCCCGGTCGTTCCCTTCAAAGGCCTCCTCAAACACCCGGTACTCAATGCCCTCCTTGCGGGCCCGCTTTTCATTGAGGCCGATACTGGCCACCTCGGGATCGGTATAG
>Ga0272441_10012082_pt1 | contig 12693 bp, 10 predicted proteins | sample SSMProp6N_FD_193582 | JGI IMG/M metagenome (GOLD analysis project Ga0272441, IMG submission 193582) | Marine sediment archaeal communities from Little Sippewissett salt marsh, Falmouth, MA, United States - SSM-Prop-6N | ecosystem: Environmental > Aquatic > Marine > Wetlands > Sediment ...
AGACAGACGTCGGCGGCGCACCCTACCGGGTTTTCAAAACCAAGGACACGATTCGCGCCGGTTTGGTAAAAACGCCAAACGAGAAGATCGAGCCGGCTTGGGCGCCCTACCTCCTGGTGGCCGATCTCGACGAGGTCATCGCGCGCACGCCGAAGCTCGGCGGCACCGTGCTGGCGAAGCCCGATACATTCAGCAGTCTCGGTTCGGTGGCGTTGCTGGCCGACCCAACAGGCGCGGCATTCTTTGTCTACCAGCGCAACACGGAGGGAGTCTCGAAATGAAGAATCGAACGAGGACGCTGGCGTCCATTCTCCTCGTCGTGACCGCCCTCCTGTGGTGGACCGGCTGCACCTCCGCCGACGGCTCCACCACCACCTACGTCGGCGTCAGCCACGGCTACGGCTACGGCGGCTACGGCGGCTACGGTCCCGGTTGGGGGTACGGCGGTTGGGGCGGCTATCCGGGTTACGGCGGCGGGATCGTGGTGGGTCCACCCATCGCCGTGCCGTATTGATTGCAGGTTGCAGCTGGCTTTGGTGAGACCCCGGTTGTCTTCAGGAGCCGTCGTCGAGCAGCAGATCGCGCCGTTCGAGGAGCGCGTCGATCTGCTCCTCTGACAGCAGGCCGCCAAGCTCCGCGTGCACGGCTTCGGCGTCCAGCCCAGCCAGAACGGCGGCAAACTCCTCGTCGAGCATGGCGCGTCCGGCATCGAGGTGGTAGGGGCTCGGCACGCTGGGCTTCAGCGCCTGTTCGTGATCGATGAGATGGATCTGCCAGTCGCTGGTGGTGATCAAGGTGTTGCTGCCATTGCGATCGATGTTGAAGATCAACACATCGAAAACACCCGCGTGATCCCGTTGCTCCTCGAAGTCGTCGTCGTCCTCTGGTGACAGATCCTCGGCGAGGCGGTCCTCTTCGTTGATGGCGTTTTCGACCCACGCCTGGAGCGAACCTGTGGCGCCGTTGATCCGGCGGACCACGGTGGGCGGCACCATCCCCAGCCCGAGCATCCGGTCCAGACGATAGGCGGCGACTTCATTGGTGTAATGTCGGTCTCCCTGGTCGATGTCCTTGAAAATGGCGCGGCACCGACGACCATTGTCGGCGAGAATCACGGTCCGAGGATCGGTGGAACCGGCGCCGACTCGTTCGGTGTGGACAACGGACGCCGACTCGAGGAACGTCGCCAGCTCATCGGCATCGCCGAAGAGCCCGGCCGTGAGGTCCCAACGCTGGTCCTCCAACGGCTCGCCGCCCTGCCCGGTGTAGAGGGCCGCGACAACCCCATTCGTCATTTCCAACGCCGACGCCCTGCCACCGTAGTGCTCGGTCAGCATCCCGGTGTCGGCCATCACCACCGCACCGTTAAACCGGGTCGTGATCCTGTCTGTGTGGACCGGTGTATGACCGATAACCACGCGATCCGCACCGAGGTGCGCGAGCATCTCGTCCACCAACTCCTGTTCGTCTGCTTCAGGATTGAGCGCAAGACCCCGATACCAGAGCGGACCGTCGCGACGGAAGACCATGCCCTCGGCCGCCAGGAAGAGCTGTTCGGCCGGGGCGACGACCTCGGGATCGCTGTTCGGATCTTCGAGGATCGCGCTGACGGTTCCGAGCTGCTGCTTGAACGCCATCTCCGGCCCCAGCACCCCGAGGTCCTCCAACCGCTGCTGTGCTTCAACGAAGCTTCGCAACTCGGCCATGGCCACGGAGTTGATCTGATCCGGATCCATGCCGAGCAGCATTGGGGGCAGGCCACCGTGGACAAATGCGACGTCATTCACCACCACGAGGATCGACTGATCCAACAACCAACCCCCATAGAGGCCATCGGCAGAGAACGCATCGCGATGACCGAAATATCCCGGCGGATACCTCTTGGCGAAGACCTTCCGCATTTTGCCGAGGTCCTTGTTCTGCGAAACCGATGCTCCGAGCATTCGCTTGAGGGCCGCCTTCCTCTGCTTGGGATCGTCCTCCTTGGCAAAGGCCGCGAACTCGGATGGGTTGGTGTAGCTCAGCTCACCCACCACGTTCATGACCTCGTGGTTGCCGAGCACCAGGTGGACCCGCCCCCCGGCCCGCTCCGCCTCGTACTGGAGCCTCATGATCAGGGTCAGGGCCTTTCTCGAATCGGGACCCCGATCGACCAGATCGCCGAGCATGACCAGATGGTCCTCGCCCCCGATCCACACACCTTCGGAGTCGATCATCTTCGCCTGGCGCAGGATACCCACCAGCGAATCGTATGCTCCGTGCACGTCACCGACGACCACCACCCGTTCCACTCCGTCCCAACGCCACGGCTTCGGCTCTTCGGCACGGAGGGGAAGGGTAACCGCTGCGAGCACCAGCCCGCACAGCCCCACACGACGGAGGGAACGAGAGATCATGCTGTCAGGAGAACCCGACCCGGGAGGGCCTGATTCCGTCAATCGTCCCGACGCATCTCGTGCTGCACGGTCCGTTCGATGGCCCACATCATGTTTTCCATCAGCCGGCCCTGTTCGAACACGGCCTTGATCAGCGCCTTCAACGGAAACAGCCGAACGTGGGACGCCGCATCAAGATTGATGGTCTGCATGGACCAGTCGGGAAAGGCGCGCTCCACATCGTTCTCGCTGCTGATGAGCAACAGGTCGGTGTGGCGGCCGTCAGCGACGATGCGTCCGTAGACTTCGTCCACGGCCTCGGCTGGACCCTCCAGTACCTGGTAGAAAAGTCCACCGGAGGACATGAGCAGGCCGGTCAGGTCCATGGCCGCGTTGTTCCTCTGCGACTGCGCACCGATCTCCTCGATGGCATCCGCCGACAGCGGCTTGTCGAAACGACTGACATATTTAATTCTCTTCAGCATCTCCGAATGCTACTCAGAACTCAGACAACGGTCAACTCCTGCATCGGCCCGTCTGCTGCAACTCGGTCGGGGCCGCTGGGTCGTCGAAGCGAACGATCATCGGTGCCATGGAAAAATTCATAAAATTTCTCGAATTTATCTGAAATTTTTTCAACATGTCTAGACTTAACCCAAGAAATAACTGAGGAGGATTCGATGAAACGATTCACCACCACTCTATTCCTGGTTCTCTTGGCCGGCGTTTCCGTCAATGCACAGGCGCAAACCGGCGAGCTGTCGGCGGTGCACGGAATTCCTGGCCTCGACGAGCCCGTCGTTGTCTATCTCAACGGCGTCGAAAGTTTCTCCTTCGACTTCGGTGAGACGTTCGGACCAGTCCCTGTCGCCACCGATGACTACCTCATCGAGGTTTATTACCAGGGAGCCCCTGTGCCGGAGCTGACCGGCACAGTCACCGTGGACGAGGGTGGTAGCTACACGGCCGTGGCGCACCTCAACTCCGAAAGCGCGTTCACCCTCTCACTCTTCGTCAACGAAATTTCCCCTCTCCGCTGGTGGTTCGCCCGACTTCAGATCCATCACCTCGCGGTCGCACCCCCGGTCGATGCCTCCATTCGCCGAGGCAACTCCCGCTGGCCCAAGGTCGAGCTGTCCGGCCTGTCCAATGGCGACCAGGCAACCGCCACTGACATCAGCGCCGGCAACTACAACGTCGGCCTGCTCGCCGACGATGCCGAGGTCTTCAACACCGGAAAGATCAAGCTGCGTTACGGCAATAATTTCGGCGTGTACGCCGTGGGTGTGTTTCCCGACACCTTCGACCTCATCTATCTGCCCCTCAACTGACACTGCGGGCACCGTCGCCCAACCACGGTCCCGAAACACCCAGTCCGCCTCCTGGCGGGCTGGTTCTTTTTTGACTGGCCTCCTCTATAGCTCAATCCGCCGCGCCACACCGACGGAATGGGACCGCTGCTGACCTGTTACACTCCCGGCCCAGAATCAGGATGCGGCCCCGATCCGACCCCATCGGATCCAGATCGGGGCGGTGGAACGACGGGGGTTGTGATGCGACGAGGGCGGTTGCGGCTCGAGGACGGGTCCGTCTTCGAAGGAACGGGCTTCGGCGCGACCGAGCCGGTTGCGGGAGAGGTGGTTTTCAACACCGGAATGGTGGGTTATCCGGAGTCGCTCACCGATCCGTCCTACGCCGGTCAAATTCTGGTACTCACCTATCCACTCGTTGGCAACTACGGCGTTCCGTCCTACGATCTCGATGACGCGGGGCTGCCGGTGGGTTTCGAGTCCGAGAAAATCCACGCGGCCGGGCTCATCGTGTGGGAGAACTCGGAACGCTACAGCCACCACCTCGCCACCCGGTCGCTCGACCAATGGCTCGCTGGCGAGGGCATCCCCGGTCTCGCCGCGGTGGACACCCGTGCGCTGACCATCAAGCTCCGCGAGAAGGGCACCATGCTCGGCGCCATCGAACCGGAGGAGGTCGCCGAGCCCATCAGCCTGGTGGATCCAAACGCCTCCGAGCTGGTGGCGGCGGTCAGCGTCGACGACGTGGCCCGCTATTCATGCGGACACGACGGTGCCCCCACCGTGGTGCTCCTCGATTGCGGGTGCAAGACCAGCATCATCCGCAGCATGCTGGCCCGCGGACTGGACGTCATTCGAGTGCCCCACGACCACTACTTCCCCGGCATGGCCTTCGACGGATTGCTGATCTCCAACGGACCGGGCAACCCGAGGATGTGCTCGGCGGCGATTCGCAATATCGAGCGGGCACTGGCCCTGGACGTTCCGATCCTGGGCATCTGTCTCGGCAATCAACTCCTGGCGCTGGCGGCCGGCGCCGAGACCTTCAAACTGCCCTTCGGTCATCGCAGTCAGAACCAGCCCTGCGTCGAGATGTTGCCGACGGGGGAGCGCGGCACCCGGTGTGTGATCACCTCCCAGAACCACGGCTTCGCCGTCCGCGCCGACTCACTGCCGCCCGACTGGCGGCTGTGGTTCGTCAACGCCAACGACAACACGGTGGAGGGCATCCAACACGTCTCCAAACCCATCAGGAGCGTTCAGTTCCACCCCGAGGCCAATCCCGGACCGGTGGACTCGGCCTGGATATTCGACGACTTCGCCGCGGTGGTGAAGGGGAGGAACGCATGACAAACGGCCTTCCCAACACCGTCCTCGTGCTCGGCAGCTCAGCGCTGAAGATCGGCGAGGCGGGCGAGTTCGATTACTCCGGCAGCCAGGCGATCAAGGCCCTCAAAGAGGAGGGCATCCGGACCGTGCTCATCAACCCCAACGTGGCCACCATCCAGACCTCGGAACACCTGGCGGACGAGATCTACTTCATCCCGGTCACGCCCGCCTTCGTGGAGCAGGTGATCGAAAAGGAAAAGCCGGACGGGATTCTGCTCGGCTTCGGCGGCCAGACCGCGCTCAACTGCGGCGTCGAGCTGTACCAGCGGGGCGTATTTGAAAGACACGGCATCCAAGTCCTGGGCGCACCGATCGAGTCGGTGCTCGACACCGAAGACCGTGAACGATTCGTGGCGCGTCTGGCCGAGGTTGAGGTGGAGGTCCCGCGCAGCCGACCCACGACCAGCATCGAGGAGGCGGTGACGGCCGGCCGGGAGATCGGCTTCCCGTGTATGGCCCGGGTGGCCTTTGCCCTGGGCGGCCTCGGATCCGGCATCTGCCGCACCGAAGAGGAACTCGAGACATTGGCCAAAAAGGCCTTCGCCCACACCGAACAACTCCTGGTGGAGGAGTACCTCGAAGGATGGAAGGAGATCGAGTACGAGGTGATGCGGGATGCGCACGACAACTGCATCACCGTCTGCAACATGGAGAACATCGACCCCATGGGCATCCACACCGGCGAAAGCCTGGTGGTGGCTCCTTCCCAGACCCTGGACAACACCGAGTACCACCAACTGCGCGAGATCGCGACCCGGGTGGTCCGTCACCTGGGCATCGTGGGTGAGTGCAACATCCAGTACGCCCTTTCACCCAGCGGGGCTGGCTACCGGGTGATCGAGATCAACGCCCGGCTGTCGCGGTCGTCGGCGCTGGCCTCCAAGGCCACCGGCTATCCGTTGGCATTTGTCGCGGCGAAGCTCACGCTCGGTTTTTCGCTCACCGAGGTGGAGAACTCGGTGACCCGCTCAACCTGCGCCTGCTTCGAGCCGGCACTGGACTACGTTGTAGTCAAGGCGCCGCGCTGGGACTTCCAGAAATTCCCCGGCGTGGAACAGCGGATCGGATCGGCCATGAAGTCGGTGGGCGAGGTCATGGCCATCGGCCGGCGGCTCGAGGAGACCCTGCAGAAGGCCCTCCGGATGACCGAGACCGGCGCCCGCGGTCTGGTGTTCAACGACCGCATGGTCTTCGAGGACCTCAGGACCGCCCTCGCCGAACCCACCGAAAAGAGGATCTTCGCCGTTGCCGAGGCCATGCGCGCCGGCATGTCGGTGGACGAGATTCACCAGATCACCCATATCGACTTCTGGTTCCTGGACAAGATCGCCAACATCGTGGCCATCGGCCGCAAACTGGAGGCCCGAGAGCTGGACGGAATCGATGGCGAGCTGATGCTCGAGGCCAAGGCGCACGGCTTCTCCGACGCTCAGATCGGAATCGCGGTGGACGCCGACGAGGACAGCGTGCGGCAGCGACGGCACGAGCTCGGACTCCACCCCGCCGTCAAGCAGATCGACACCCTGGCAGCGGAGTACCCCGCCGCCACCAACTATCTCTATCTGACCTATAACGGGACCTCAGACGACGTCAGCTACGGCCAGGAGGGCGCCGTGATGATCCTCGGCCCGGGCGCCTATCGGATCGGGTCCTCCGTGGAGTTCGACTGGTGCTGCGTCAACGCCGCCCGCACGCTGCGCGAGCTCGGCTATCGGACCCTGATGGTCAACCACAACCCGGAGACCGTCAGCACCGACTACGACGAGTGCGACCGGCTGTACTTCGACGAGCTGAGCTTCGAGGCGGTGTCCGAGATCTACCGCAAGGAGACACCGCTCGGAATCATGCTCTCCATGGGCGGCCAGGTGCCGAACAACCTCGCCCTGCGCTGCCACGAGATGGGTATGCGGGTGCTCGGAACCTCTCCCCGATCCATCGACCGCGCCGAGAACCGGCACAGCTTCTCGAGCCTGCTCGAGCGGCTCGGCGTGCCCCAGCCGGCCTGGCAGGAACTCAGCTCGCTGGAGGAGACCCAGCGCTTCGCCAACCACCACGGCTACCCGGTCATCGTCCGTCCGTCCTACGTGCTGTCGGGCGCGGCCATGGCGGTGGCCGGCACCGACGACGAGCTCACCACCTTCCTGTCGAATGCGGTGAACATCTCTCCCGACCATCCGGTGGTGGTGTCCAAGTTCATCGAGAACGCCAAGGAGATCGACGTCGACGCGGTGGCCCGCGACGGCGCACTGGTGTGCTCGGCGGTGTCCGAGCACGTGGAGAACGCGGGAGTTCATTCGGGCGACGCCACTTTGGTTCTGCCGCCGCAGCGGACCTATCTGGAAACCATGCGCCGGATTCGGTCCATCACCACCGAGGTGGCGCGGTCCATGAACATCACCGGGCCCTTCAACATCCAGTTCCTGGCAAAGGACAACCGGGTGATGGTCATCGAGTGCAACCTGCGGGCGTCACGCTCCTTCCCCTTCGTGTCGAAGGTCCTCAAACGCAACTTCATCGACGCGGCGACCCGGGTGATGATGGGGCGGCCGGTGCAGATGGACGAGCGGTCCCACCTCGACCTCGATTACGTGGGGGTCAAGGCGCCGCATTTCTCCTTCACCCGGCTCGAGGGCGCCGACCCCACCCTCGGTGTGGAGATGGCCTCCACCGGTGAGGTGGCGTGTCTGGGCTGGGACTTCGACGAGGCCTTCCTCAAGGCCCTGATTGCGGTCGGATTCAGGCTACCGATCAAGAGCGCGCTGCTGTCCACCGGACCCATCGAGTCCAAGGCCGCGTTCCAGGACAGCGCCCGACGCCTTGTCAAGCTCGGGGTCGAGCTCTACGCCACCCAGGGCACCGCCGATTTTTTGGCCGGCAAGGGGATCGAGACCACAGTCCTGCACTGGCCCTTGGACGAGACACAACCCAACGCCGTGGACTTCATCAAGGAGGGCCGTCTCGATCTCGTGATCAACATTCCCAAGCACTTCCAGAAGGAAGAGCTGACCAACGACTACATCATCCGCCGAACTGCGGTGGACTTCGGAGTACCGTTGATCACCAACCGCCAGCTCGCCGAGCGCCTGACCGAAGCGCTGGAGCGCGTTCCCATCGACCAGCTCAAGGTTCGGCCGTGGCGGGAGTACGAGGGCTGACTCCGCCCTGGCCGCCCATTACAAATTGCAGATTGCAGATTGCAAATAATTGACTGTCCGCGGGGTCTTCGCGGGCACCGAACCTTTCGAATTCGATATTCGGGACTCGCAGCTCGGATCTCGGGTCTCGCGTCTCGCATCTCGTGACGTGAGCGTCACGAATTGAAGCTGGCGATGGCCTCGTCGACGCTGTCGAAGACCTTCAGAATCGAGGTGAAGCCGCTCATCTCGAGCACCCGGAAGACGTCGCTGCGGATCCCGGCCAGGCGGAGGTCGCCACCCCGGGTCCGGCTCGACTTCATGGCTCCAAGCAGCGCACGCAGACCTGCGCTCGAGGTGTAGTCCACACCCGAAAAGTCGGCCACCAAACTGACCTGGCCGGCTTCGATCTGCTCTTCAAACGCCTGCGTCAACTGGCCCGAGGTCAGCGCATCAATACTACCCGCCACCGAGACCACGGATACATCTCCCTGCTGTTCAATCGTCACATCCATTCTTGCGCTCCTGTTCATTGCCGGGGCCGGATGTCTCGGCGAATTTCTTGACCAACGTCAACCGATTCTCCGCGCCGTCTGTCTGGTATCGAATGTCGTCCACCATCTTGCGGATCAGGTGCCAACCGAGACCGCCGATGGGGCGGTCCTGCCACGGCGCCTCCACGTCGGGCACCGGGGCCTCCTCCGGGGCGAAGGGGCGACCGTTGTCCACCACCGCCACGCGGATCTCGCCGTCGGAGATTTCGACGGTCAACGAGATCGCGCCGTGATGGTCCGGCCCATAGCCGTGCTCGATGATGTTGGTACACACCTCGTCCACCGCGAGCTTGATGGCGAAGCAGTCATCGGTCGAGGCCCCGCCGCACGCGCAGGCGTCCTCAACGAAGGCCCGAAAACGGGGAATGTTTTCCAGCGTCGCGTCCAGCTCGAGTCGATCATGGTCCAACATCTTTGATATTCAGTCTCTGTATTTTGCGTGAGACAACTCCCGCGGGTCAAGGATTTTCTCGTCCAATCCGGCCTTGACCGGCAGAGTTCGCGAAATTAAAATGAGAATCCATATCTATTTTGGAGTTCATGACCGCAGACCATGCCACCCTCAACCCGAGAACTGCACCCCGTCGTTCGGGTTTCATTCCTGCCGCGTCTCGTGTGCGGGGTGCTGGGCGGAACCATCGCCGCCTCCACGATGCTGGACCGCCCACGGGCCCTGATGGTGGGTGTCGTGCTGATCGGCGTCGCCTGGCCGCTGCTCGCCCACATCATCGCCTGTCGAGCCGAGGACCAGAAACGGGCCGGCTACCGCAACCTGGTGGGCGATGGTTTCGTGATCGGGATCTTCGCCGGCACCACCGGCTTCAGTCCGCTGGCCGCCGGCACCCTGGTGGTGGCGCTGGTGGCCTTCGAAATGATGATGGGGGGCTTGCGGTTCCTGATTCGCGGCGTGGCCGCGATGGTTGTGGGGGCGGCCGTCACCCTGCCGCTGGTGGGTTTCCAGCCGCAGTTCCACCCCAGCCTTCTCACCACCAACCTCTGCCTGCTCTTCGTCGCCGGGGCCATGTGGACCTCGTCGTACTGGGTCAACCACACCACCAAGGACCTGGTCGCCACCCGGCGCCAGCTCCGAGAGACCAACAGCAAGGTGGTCGAGCAGTCCCAAATGCTCGAGTTGGCCGTGGCGGAGAGCATCGAGATCAACGAGGTGGCGCGAACCGTCAACGCCACCCTCGATCTGGACGAGGTCCTCGAGATGGTTCTCCGCAGCCTGCGCAAGATCTTCGTCTTCGATCAGGTCGGCACCTTGATGTTCGACGAGGACGGTCAACAGCTGGTGCTCGATCGCTTCCTCGGCCCGGGCACCACTCCCGAATTGGCCGACACCCTCAAGGGTCTGTCGGTCCCGTTGGATGCGGAGGACAGCCTCTTCGCCCGGAGCCTGGCGGCACGGGATCCCGTGATCCTGAATCGGATCGACAGGGAGACCGTCGCCGACATGCACCCGTTGGACCGCGAAATCTACAATCTCAACCCCATGCGGGCACTGCTGCTCTGTCCCCTCGAGGTCCAGGAGGAGAGGGTCGGTTCGCTGTTTCTCGGCAGCAACCACATGCCCTTCAGTTTTACCGAACAGGATGTGCTGACCATCGAGCAGTACGTGACACACGTCGCCACCGCCATCGGCAATGCGCGGCTCTTCGAGGAGGCCCAGCGGGCCCGGGCGCTGGCCGAACGAGAGTTGGAGATCGGCCGCGAGATCCAGACCGAATTTCTGCCCGCACACCTCCCCCACTTCGTGGGTTGGCAGCTGGCCGCCCGCCTCCACTCCGCGCGCCAGGTGTCGGGAGATTTCTACGACGTCTTCACCGTGGCATCGGGCCGCATCGTGGTCGTCGTGGCCGACGTGTGCGACAAAGGTGTGGGGGCGGCGCTGTTCATGGCCCTGTCGCGGAGTCTGCTGCGGGCCGCCAGCGAGCGCGAGGCGGCCAACGGCTCCCCCCTACCCGAGTCCGCCCTCGGCTTCGCCAACGACTACATCGCCACCATCCACGATCACGCCAATATGTTCGCCACCGCTTTTTTCGGCGTCATCGATCCGACCAGCGGGGAACTGGAGTACGCCAACGCGGGCCACGATCCCGCGATCATCATCGGCGCCGACGGCGCCATGACCCGACTCGGTCCCACCGGACCGGCAATCGGTCTTCTCCCGGGATCCCGCTGCGCCGTCGAACGGGTCCAGTTGGAGCACGGCGACACCCTGCTGGCCTTCACCGACGGCGTGCCGGAGGCGCTCGACGTCGACGGCTCGCAGTACACCGAGCAAAGACTGTTGGAGCTGCTCGAGCAACCGAGTCGGAATCCCGATGATCTGTTGGATCGCATCGAGGACGACGTCAGGCGGCACGCTGCGGGCGCAGATCAGAGCGATGATGTCACCCTGCTGGCGGTCCGGCGCGAGGAAGACTGTACCACCCCGGAACAACGACGTAGAGACGGAGTACACCATGGCTGACAACCCCTCCACATCAAACCGTATCGCTCTCGTGGTCGGATCAGGCGCGGTCAAGTGCGCCGCGGCGCTGGGTCTGTGGCGGGTCCTCCAGCGGGAGAGCATTCCCATCGATTTGTTCGTCGGTTGCAGCGGCGGCACCCTCTTCACGACCATGATGGCTCTTGGCGCCGATCTGGAGGAGGTCGAGGCTTTGACCAAGAAACTCTGGACCCGGAAGGTCACGGCATCACGGAATCTCAAGGCCGTGGCCAGCGTGTTCCTGCCCAAGTTCTTTTCCTTCGACAGCCAGTTCAGTCTGATCAGCGACGAGGCGCTCAATCGCATGTTGAGCGAGGGATTCGGTGACAGGACCTTCGCCGACACAGTGACACCGCTCCACATCTCCACCACGGACCTGCACACCGGCGAGAAGGTCGTCCTGTCCGAGGGCCGGCTGGTGGACGCGATCCGTGCCAGTATCGCCATTCCCTATGTGTGGCCCGCGTGGCAGGTGGGCGATCGCTTCCTGGTGGACGGCTGCCTGTCCAACCCGCTGCCGGTGGACGTCGCCATCCGTGAAGGCGCGGAGATCATCCTGGCCATGGGGTTCGAGGCCGAGTACCCGCGCAAGATCAAGTCGGCGACCCGCTACGCCTTCCAGCTCAACAGCGTCTACACCAACAATCTACTGCGGGCGAGCTACGCCTTCCACAACCTCGCCCACCACTCCGAAATCATCCCGGTCCTGCCCGACTTCGATCAGCGCGTCAGCCTCTTCGACACCGGCAAATTTTCGTACGTCATCGAGCAGGGAGAGAAGACGGCGGAACAGCAGCTGCCGTATATCAAACAGCTTCTTGCGGCCGGATAGGGATTCCCGCCCATCCACCCGTTGCGGATTGCGGATTGCAGATTCCACCCACCCACCCGGAACGGAGTAAGGCGCGATGATCGGGCGTGCCGGGTATCACGTTGTGCGGCCAAATGCCCTCGAATGGTCATCAATCATCTGGGCCGCACAACGTGAATACCGGGCAACCTCGGGTAGCGCTTCGGGGAGAGGGGCGCGCTGAGAGGTCCGGAGTCCGTTCATTGACGACCTGAAACCTCCGTCGCGCCCGAGTTCTCAATGCGCTTCCCGTGACTTTTCGGATGGCTGGAATCCGTAATTCGTAATTCGTAATTTCTAGCGATACCCGTCAAAGAACCGATCACCTGAGACATCGGCCCCGCGGCGAAACCGGCGCAGCAGCAATACGGAGTGCCGGAGCGCGCGCCAGTGGCCCATCTGCTCGAACTTGCGGGCGCCGGTGCGCACCACGCCGGGCAACATGACGGGGTCGGTCTTCTGCCGAAGGGCCAGGCTGAACGCCACGTCCTCCATGGGCCGATCCGGGAACCCTCCGATCTCGTCAAAGAGTCTTTTCCTGACAAAGATGGCCTGGTCGCCGTACATCACCCGTGTGACGAGGAACC
>Ga0272441_10012084_pt1 | contig 12690 bp, 13 predicted proteins | sample SSMProp6N_FD_193582 | JGI IMG/M metagenome (GOLD analysis project Ga0272441, IMG submission 193582) | Marine sediment archaeal communities from Little Sippewissett salt marsh, Falmouth, MA, United States - SSM-Prop-6N | ecosystem: Environmental > Aquatic > Marine > Wetlands > Sediment ...
CCTTCCCCTCTGTGGGGGTGGATTGGTTAGCTTGTTGCCAGATGGAGGTGAGTTGGGATTTGGTTTTGATAACTTTAGGATTCATAACTATTACTTCTGACAACCACTTTTCTTTTGTATCAGGGTCTCTATCCCATATTTCAACAACATCATATCCTTGTCCTAACATTCTATCAGACAAATACTGGTCAGTTATCATTCCAGGTTCGTAAATATGCTTGTAAACTTTTGCATCTGGGCTAATATATGCTTCTATAACTCTACCCTTAGCTTTATCCTTCCCCAATTCCTCTCTGTGTTTAGCATATTTGTCATAAACTTTTTTTAATTCATTATATTTTGGACTACCAAAACCCAAATCAATAGTTTCATACATAGGTTTTGTGCCAAGCTCTTTTGCTTTATTTACATAATCTTGCCACAATTTCTTTCCTTCTTCATCAGTTGCTTTGACAGCCTCCTCTCTATAATAATCTGCCCCACTTTTACTTGGGTCAAAATAAATCCCAACCCTTCCCCAATCAGAGGGTTTTAATGTTCCAACTTTTGCAATATTAAATTTTTCAAAATTAGCAGATGTACCATGATACAATGGTTTTCCCTGTGCCTTCACAAACTCCTCTGCCGTCTTATACTTCTTGGCTTCTTGGAGAAGTGGATTTATCTCCCCAGCTTGGGGTTGAGCTTGTACCGGCGGAGCAGGCAAAACAACTTCTTTTCCTGTTAAAGGAAGAATATCTGTTTTTCCTGATATAGTTAATGCTTGGCTTACCTTCTCAACGGTGGCCGGTAACGGAACTTCGTCTATTTTAGCCCATCGCGGTATTCGTATTTTATCACCACGCAGAACAGCAGATACATATTTATTAAGATACAATTCAGAATTTTCTGATAATTTTATTATATTTCCTTCTGCGTGTAGTTTTGCTGAATCAAGACCGCCTTGCTCCAGTTTTGTTCTCAGTGGAACAAAAGCATTTCTGATAATCTCTGCTTCCTTTGCTGTTGCAACTCTTGTCGCAGCTAATTCTGCACCTTTCTCGACGCCCCGTATAATCGGTGGCTCTACACCCATGGCCGTACCATAAGAAGCCATAGCAATATACCAAGTTGGGGGTTCCTGTTTAGTAATGGATTTATAATAATTCCTCCAAATTTGTCCATAATTACCATATTCTTCCACTGGAATTTCCCTAAAAGGAACGTACCCTTGAAATGCTTTTCCTAAAGTTCCTCCTACTGTTTTTCCTTTTGGTTCTTGAGCGGCAGTAACCATAGTTGATACAGGCTGTTCAATAAATCTCCAGAACGGCCAGCGTATAATCTTTGCCTCTCTGCCTATTTCTGATAATAAAGACTTACCAACCTCTTTACTAGTTTCTTTAATTTTATCCATAACCGTAATAGGACGAAAATCATTCAAATCCACATCTTCAAAATTTGTTGAACGATTTTCTCCACTTATTGGAATAAATTTATCTAAATCATACTCATTAGGCATTATCTGATATTCTCCACTCTACCATCAGGATAAACTTTTACTTTCACCCCATCTATATATCCTTCTTGTCCTTCTATTGGTAATTTTGTCATCCACGTATGTTCTTCCAACCTTTTCTGGCGGATAGCCGCTTCCATCAAATCAATCGAAGATTTTTCCATATTATCTGAACCCTGTAATCCGTTTAAATAATTTTTTATCTTCATAGCCGCATCTTTATCATCTTTCGACCTTCTTCCCATCCATTCATAAAACTGACGCATACCCCATATAGCACTATCCGCTTGTCTTTGCCATTTGACATCAGCTGCATAAGATTTTAATTGAGTAAGTTGTCTAGCTTCTTCCCTGCTTAATAATCCATCGGCATATGCCCTAGAAACAAGCTCCATAGCTTTTTCTCTATCAGTCTTGTTATCAATATATTTGCCGAAGAAATCGACATAATCAGAAGCTTTCGCACTGTTGCTAGTAATAACTTTAAGATTATATTCAACTTGTTTATTCAAATCATTCTTAAAACTTTCAATCTTAGAAGGTTTAAGGCCACCCTGTTCTTGTGGAATATTTCTTTCATTTTCTAAATCTTGATAAGTTAGTTGTCCATCAATAAATTTATTCGTTAAATCATCAATCTTATTTTGTTGACTATCGGTCACTTCACGTTTATATTTTTGATTATTATAATAAATTCTCTGAGTCGATTCTTTAACAAGACTTAATCGTACATCCTCTGTTAAACCCTTATATTGCGATTTATTTTTTAATTTAGCTAGAATCGGAGAACTTTCATCGGTGGAGTTATCATTATAAATATCCCATTCTGCTTGCTTCTTGACTAATTCAACCAAATCTTTCTTCATATTTAAATCAGCATCAGACTTAGTCATAACCCCGCCGGAAACAGCATCACTATATATTTTTTTTCTTTCCATTAAATAAACAGATTTCATTGCATCAGGAGCATTTAATATTTTCTGTTCATTATCATAAAGAAGATTGTCCTTCTGATCTTTTCTAATCTCAGACAACTTTGCATACCCATACTGCCTCATCTTCATTTCACTATTAGACAAATTCAAATCAAGCCATTGATTGACTTGTTGCAGGGCAACAGGATTCTTAACAGAAGCAGTTACCTGCTGACGGATATTATCTATGCGTTTCTGATTATTAGTATCATAATCAGGAGTCCATTGCTCCTGTGACGCATCTAGCTCTGCCTGATTGAATAATTGTGTACCAAGAATTTTAGCTTGGTCAACTTGTGCGTCTATCTGAACTTCATTTAATTTTTGTCCTATCTGCGTAATAACATTTCCTATATCCCCCATAGCCCTAGCCTGTTGACCATAAGCAGAAGCATCGACCATAACGCCAGGGGCCTGTTTGGTAAGAGGTACTTGTGCATCGTATCGTGGTATTTTCATATTATTTTCCTGGTAGTTTACTCCACTTTCCCATATTTCTGACTCCTGCTGGTGTATTTGTACCATATCCACCATATCCAGGAGTTACTAGATTTCCTTGACCAAATCCAGATCCGATAAACGCTGATCCAACATTAAGTAAGACTGTGCTAAATGCCTTAGTATATCCTAGTGATCTATATCGAGAGGCCATCTGCCTACGATATTTCGCTTGATAATCATAAGCACCAGCCTCAACTTCCGTATTATATCTTGTAGCCAAAATATCCATTTCATATTGTGCAGCCGTATCAGCCATGACTTCAATAGGAGAACCTTCTGTAATTAATACACCTGATTTGGCATATCGAGCTTTTTGCGTGGCCTGTGTCTGTTTTTTTTGTCTTTCAATCTTGCTTACCTCATACGCTCCCGATTGCCTTACCTGTGAGGCATAAAGATCAGATAAATTAGCATTGGCTTTCTCAGCCGCAGACATAGCATTACCTTCTTGAATAGCAGACATAGCAGATGTAACAGTACCAACAGCCATTAAAGCAATAGGAATTATACTCATATTTTCTTTCCGTTAGGAGTTATCTTTTTTCCATATAAAGTCATCCTGAACTCCTTACTTTTTATAAAGCCAAGATGATTCAATAATCTATGAGCTTCCATTGATTCATCTAAACATTGTACGGTTAATATCTCAATACTATATGCTTTAACTAATTCATGTAGTTTTTCTACAATACATTTAAAAATACTGATCTTATAATTTCTTGCTTCTTTGTTTAGAAATAACCAACAACTTCCCCATCTTTTCCATAAGGGAAAAACTCCACCTACGCCAACAGCTTTTTCATTAATATATCCAATAAAAGAATACCCTAATGTAGAATAATATGCGGCTATTTCTTTTATATCTTCACCGGATATATCTTTTTCAACTCCGTTATAAACAAAATCATACAATAAATCTTTATTAAATGGAACTATAACTAATTCTTTCATGGCTCACTCGTTGTAAAAAATAATATTAATGCTAATAAATTCATTGGTAATGGTTGATCTTGGGTAACATATACATAAGCATCTTCGTCAAAAGATCCTGGGAATTGTATTTCTTTATCTCCGGTATACAAATCAATAGCTTCATCGGTACTATCACCGGTTGATCTGAATGTAACAGCATCCTGGCTTGTAGTAGTTCCTATATTGCATCCGACAGTTTCGTAAAATCTTGCTATGGCCTTTGATATTTTCTTTAACTTTCCTTGCGCCGTTCCTGATTCATGTCCGGCTTCAAGCCGCATGGTTTGGAGTATTGAAGTATAGGGAAGCCCTGCATGAATTTCTCCACCAGAAGAATCTGCAGTAACAGCACCACTAGATACTGTTTCTTCAGCAAGCGCCGCGCCGTCAACACATAATGCGACATCTTCACCTTCAAGATGATCTAATCCTGATACAGCCGTAACACACTCTCTAGCTTCCCCACCGCTTAGATAAGTTTCGTATTCAGTAGAATCAATATCATCATCATCGGTATCAGTCAATTCAAAAGTATGCGTTGTCTTGTTAGCAACTTTAAACTTAGAACCATTTACTTCAGTCATACCAACGACATTCCTTATCGTGATAGTATCACCGTCAGATAATCCATGATCTGTAGCTGTCACAACAGCAGGATTCGCGTTTGTTATTCCAGAAATAGTGATAGGAGAATCAAGGGTCAAGCCGCAATCAACAAAATACCCATCTTCTTGATCTTCATAAATTATAGGTTTGAAATATTCTATATAACGAACATAAGAACCATTAATATACCGACGGACAACAACCCATACCTCATCGTCACCACCGTCACCAGGGATTACAGCAACACTCTCAAACTCACCATCAGTTACTATCCTCGACCAACCTACAACTTGCTGCTCAACTTGTCTTGTAAGAGTGGCAATCTCTCCATCATCCCTAACGCACCATAACATACTATATGGAGATTGCTGATAATCCATATCGACAATACCATTATCACTAGTAATATGATCTGAAAGAATAGTAATTTCGCTAGGAATAGTTTTGTCATATTCAAGATTATAAGATAGTTCACGGATAATCTTATTATTTCGCTCAACATAGTAAATAAAATCTCCAAGTTCTTTAGGCATGATCTTAGCAGCGCCATAAGAGCTAACGCGCTTAACGCTTACGTTTGAAGGAGTTAATGGATCATCATTTGATCCTGACCACATTTTAAACACACTCCCAAGAGTACCGATATAAAGAACATCGGAATCAGCAAGCCAACGTATAGCATTAACGCGACGAGAACCTAAAACATAAGTCATGGCACTATCATCATCACTACCGGTGGTCATATCTTCATAATCACCTGATTTTGTTGTCCAAATACCTTGAGGTTCATCATTGGTATTGGCAAATACTAAGCGTTGCTCATAAATAGCGACACAAGAAGGATAATTGTCGGCACTTGTAAAAACATCCGCAGTAGGGGCATAATCATCAAGAGTCCAAACATCGTGATCTGTTCTTGTTAGTTTTTGCGGCTTATAGGAAGGATGAACAATCCACATGGTATCAGCATCTTGAACAAACTGTAAGTCAAATAAATCAGCTTCAAGATAGGTTATTGAATTTTCTGCATTTGTATCTAAGTAATAATCCGCAGCACCGGATTGAACATGACCTCTATCTTTAAAAACTCCAATATAGCCTTCACAAAACGAAAGAATATATGATTGCGTTGTTGAAAATTGGAATGGAATAAGGCGAGTTACCGCACTATCTTTTGCAGTATTAACATAATACGTTCCAGAACGGCGTTTCAAGCCGCCATGAGGAAGAATAAAAAAGTTTTCAACTGTCTTGGCTCCATTATAATATTGCTGGACATCTGTACGACCATCAAGATAAGGAGATAATTCTCCGCGTGTCCATGTGTTCATAATGGTATTCATTCTAGCCATATTTATCCTCTGTCATCTATCCAAGAACAATTTTCTAATTTTTCTGTAGTTCCTTCCTGTGCATCTGCAACTTTTGCTTGTTGTAATTTTAGCTCATATTCTTTTCTTTTATCATCTGCTAATGTTCTTGAATTAGTAAGTGAATAACAAGCCTCTGCCGCTAATCTTGCTGCGAAAGCCGTAACAAAGGCTTTGCTAAAATTAGCGGTTGTTGTCACTTGTTTAATATATTTTATTTTTGGATCTTCGGTATCAGTAAACAAATTACCACCAACAACTTTAAATTTATCCTCGGCATCCTCTAGTTCTATGACGCGCAAACAATCTGCCGGAAGTGCATAAGAATAATCATAATCAAAATCAGGAGCATCAGCATTTTCAGCAAGAGTATCTGAATATTCAATAGCAAAATTCCAGGGATGGATGGCAAGCATTTCATCTCGGATATGATCGTACAAATCAGTCATAACTCTTTGGGCTTCGACATCATCACTCATGGATGATATACGCTTGACACCAATACTTCGTAAGGCTATATTGACAATATTTACTTGTGTCGCCGCCATTATGATTTCTCCTTCTTAGTCTTAATTTCGCCTCGATGTGTTTTTCCATTTAAAATACAATAATGAACATATTGACTTTTCCCCAATCCATGACTTTTATTCGGCCCTGAAACAGTAGTGACCCTGCCACCATTCTTAACACAATTAGTGAAATCCTTTGGCATATTCTTTCTCCGCTTGAATACAGAAAAATGCTAATAATATTATAAAAGTTCCAGAAACACTGGCATATCGAATCATACCCTGGCCACACATATTAATAAGGCCAATGAATATAGAGGAAGCCAAACATATTAATAGTTCGCTTTTCCCATAAATATTTTTAAATTTCAGAAAACATTTTTTAAAGAACATTAAAATAATTAACAAAATCGGAATACCAAATTCTTGTGCTGTATGGAGATAATCATTAAAAGCTCCAGGATTCTGATGATCTCCGATTATACTATATTCTCCAATTACAATATCATTAAAACTTCTGTACCCCCATCCCAAAAATGGCTTTTGTAGTATGGCTCTGACTGTATGCTCCCATATTATAGGTCGCGTATACCATTTTGATAAAACGTAGTTCAAATTTTTAAATAACAAAAATGTAAAAATTATAATTAGAATAGGAATAATAAATTTTTTATTCTTATAGAAAGAATAGAACAATACACCAAGAAATAATGCTACAAATGCTGATACTTCTTTTGTTAATATAAGACAAGTTAATGGAATGATAGTAAGAATAGGATTAATATATAACAAAATAGGAATACTAATAGCTGAGTATTGTCCTAATTGTTGCGGCATATCAAAAGACCCATAAATGGGATTGAAATAAACTGTATGCTCCCACAATAGATCATGCCCGAAATATTGAGAAAGAACTAGAATAAGATTTATAATGCAAACAATTAAAATTGGCTTAAAATATTGCTTAATATTATCGACATAGCAATAAACAGTCTTAAACAATAAAGCACCACACAAAACATAGAAAAATCCTGCCATTGAGTACCAAAAATTAAACCATTCTGAATGTTCTAAACCACCATTTAGAAAAACTCTTAAAAACATAAACAATATAAAGATCATAAACCACAAATCTTTTAATACTCTTTTGGGAGAGAGATTCATGCTTAATATGAATAATATCAAAGAACCTGATACAAAAAATAAACTTCTAGCAAGGCTAACTTGATAATTCTTGAATATAAACAAAGGTGATAAGAGTAAAAAAATCTTTAATGAATTATCAAATATTTTTTGCATAATAAATTAACATGGCCCAGGTTTTCCTGGGCCATGTATTTATTGCTTAGTCAGGCGGTGGGCCATAATATAGAATACCAACACCTGTTGATATAACAACACTCGCTCCTGCTGATAGATAAATTGGTTTTGGATACCAAATTTCAACAGAATCATATTGAGTGGCCTCACCACATTCTTCTACTATAGTTGTCACCGGTGTTCCAGCAGCAACAGCAGCAATATTATATACTGCCATCCAAGAACTACCAGCATCAGCATATAATTTGACACCATACAACCATGATCCAGCCGGAAGAACAGCATCAGTTGAAGTTTCAATCGGCCCACTGGATTGTATTCCATGCCTTGCATCTGAAAATGCCGGTGTTGTGCAGAATACAAAAGCCAGCACAAGAACTAACGACATTAGTTTTCTAAAATTAAACATAGTTTCCTCCTTTCTTATGCTCGCTTAGTCAATAACATACAAAACAATCAATTTGATTGTTCCGGTAGCTTCACCAGTGCCAGTAGTAATGGTAATCTGACGATCTGTACCAGAACCAACCGTCTTTCCGGTATATGTTTCATCGATCTCATACCCACGACCGTCAATATTACCGGTTGTAGTTCCCATCATTTTTGTTACTTCAGCAGAACCACAATCTACAGCATCAAGATAACGATCCGCATCTTCATAATCTCCGACTGCAAGAGTCGTACTATTTTGAAGATTATCCGTATGCAGAATGATCTCAAGAATTTTTGCTCCGACTGGTAACTCTTGACCCATTTCGATTACCGAACCAGAAGCAAGAGCAGCACATTCATAAGAATCATACATACAGCGAACACGTCCACCGGCAAGCCCTGTTGAAAGAATGTTCTCACCTGTTGGGCCGGTACGTACTTTTGTTGAATTTGCACCATAAACAGTAGCCATAACTAACCTCCTTTAATTTTTTTTATAACCTTATGCTTCCGAACATTTAATTTCAACAACTTTGTCTGAATCCACTCTCGTAGCACCACAATCGACAGAAGCATAGACTTGAGTTGCATAATGCTTTCCTGGGATCTGATCGATTCTGTTATTCATTTCCTGTGCAACGCCTAAACCGAGACCACTTTTCGCCCATGCGATAACCCGGCGATAATCGTTTGTGTCGGTCAATAGCATTGAATTGGAAATTTTCACGAATGAAAATCCGCAGAAAGTATTGATGTCACCGTTGACCAATGCTTTGATAGAATTGAAATCAGCAGAAGTCACTTTGTCATCCTGGAGTAAATCCATGATTTGTGTTCCGGTAACAGCAATATAACGAGCTTCTGTTTCGTCGACATCGTTGTTGTCAAGAATCTCCTTAGCTTCAAGAAGTTTTGAAACAGTCAAACCAGATGCCTGAACGCCTACTTGGTTGTCCGATGAAAAAGACTCAGAAGATGAACCTGTTTTTCCATAATAAGCCGTACCAAAAGCAGCATCGATGATTTCCTGATCCATCCCTCGTCCGATTGCCATAGCAATACTCATAGATGTAGGATTTGTCGGATCAGCGAGCATCTTGGCTTTATCTTCTTTGTCAAGAAGGTCAGCATCATAGATGGTGACGGGTGAGAGTTTTCGACGTTGCCAATCACCTGCTGTATATTCAACGTCTGCATTGCGGGTTGTTTTCTTCTTAGCTGTTCTTTTACCGAGTTGATCGATGTACCAATCTTCACCAACGATACCACCCCGATAGAGAACTTTATCACGCAATTTTGAACCTTTTTGCTGGCTCAATAGCATGATATTCGCGCTAAACTGTTTTACGAATACGGTATCAATAGCCATTATTAGCCTCCTTAGTTGAATTAATCTTAACTTTTGTAGCGTGTCCGAAATTAATCGGGGCCAACATGAAACTAACTATTGGGCCTCAAAAGAGGGTGTCCTATTTTTCCTCGACGTTTAACAGGGGCAAATACCGTATCTGTTAATTATCGTTTACCCATTAGGATATGCCTGACGATACAGCATATCACGTTTTTCCAAAGCTACTTTATGCTCAGGATGATTTTCATTAAACAATGGATGCTTTGGATCATTCTCCATTTTAGACAACTCGGCTTTAGCTTCTTCCGGTGACATCGTAAGTGATGGAGGTTTTCCTGTAAGCTGATCTTCACTTAAAACTTTACCGATATTATGAAGGAATTTAACAAAATTCGCATCAGCATTTAATCCATTTTGCTTTATGAAGTTTATAACATTCTCATTTCCATAAGTTTGCATAACTCTTTCAGCAATACTTAGATTTTGGTCAAATGCCGCACCCCATTCAGTTCTTAACGCTGTCCGCGATTCATCCGCAGTTGCCTTATTTGCTGTTATAATATCATTATACTGAGCAATTTGTTCATTCATAAACCATTTGTAAAGACCCTGAAATTGTTTTGGCAAAATTCCAAGTTTATGAGCTTGTTCACGAAATCCCTGTGTCAATTTCTCAGACATGGGAAGATCTTTTGGAATAGTCAAATCAAGTGGAAGTTGATAATCTTTTGCTTCCTTCGGTCTGCCAAGCCTATCAAAAACTCTTTCATTCCATTCCTTATCATCAGCATCTTTCCCTGGCATAATAATTTTTTCAGGGCCGATTAATTTCTGAGCATCAACAAAAGCCGCAAGTGCTTCATGCGGAGAATTATATTTTTCAAATAATGGATGAGCCTTTAAATTATCCGGCAAAGTATCTCTCCAGTTTGGTTCAGCTGGCGGTGCAGCAGGGTCAGCAGGTGGAGCAGCAGGATCAGCCGGCGGTGCAGCAGGTGGATCTCCGACCTCTCCTCGTTCACTGTGTAATACTCGAATCCACATACTTCTAACGGCGTTAGGTATCCTCTCAGGGCTAACGGTATCGTTTTTATTCATTATCCACTCCTTGCTGTTTTTTCAACATTTCTCTAGTTTTCTCAATATCAATCCTCATCATATTTTGGATATGAAGAATAATTGATCTTTGGCCCTCATTGTAGGCCATCCTATTTGAATTTTCATTAAAAGTCGTTTTGCTTCCAAAAGCATGCCTGGCCAAATCTTCTAAAACATTTTTCCCATCAGGAGACTCAAATACATTTTGATATATTTGTTTTCTCTCCTTGATTTTCTGTATATGCTCTTGAACTTTACCTTCTTCCACTAGGTTCCTCCTTTCTCGCATTTTTTCCAGCCTTTGTTATTTTTTCCACGCCTTCACCACCTAACTTCAGCATTTCAAGTTCTTGTTGTAATTGCGCCTGTTGCGCTCTCGCATTACGAATACTCTCTATATTCTTATCAGAATTTAGCAGATCAACAGGAATATTATAAATATCAGCTAATCGACGAACAACAGCATCAACATCAATATTATCAACTGCCAACGGAGCAATAGCATTAATAGAAGAAACCGTGATTAAGAAATCATTGATACTCTTGGCTTCAGCCAATCTTTGCGCTTTGGCTAACGGAGAAATATAAGTAATAGAAGTTTCTCTCCCCTGAAGTATGTCAGGAGGAGGTGGAATTTTATTTTCCCGAAGCAATATAGCGTGAGTCCTGTTAATAAGCGGGTCTAATAATTCATTCATAAGACGGCCAAGGATAGGCCCAAGTATCAACATTTTCTCATTAACACGCTCAATAACTTCTTTGGCCGTCATTTCTTTATCGATTTTTGCAAGCGTCAAAAATAAATCAACAAACATGACTCTACGAATCTGCTGCCGACGCTGTTCTTCCATTTCAAGCCCTAAAGGAAGATTGCTTTTGACTTCCGATCCTAGAATATCAACAACATCCTGCGTTCCTGCTGATTTAAAATTAACAGCACCGGCTGTTGTATTAAAAGGAAGGAGGAATCCATCATCAGGCACGACAATAGGTGGATCAACCTGTTTTTGCGCCGCCTTTAATATTGTCTTGCTCATTGAATTAAGAGTCTTTACATCGGGAAGGGCAATCATCGATTGAGAATATCCCCATACCTCACCGGAAACTTTAATCTGTCTAGGGATAAAAAATGGAAATTCAGGATAACCGCTTTCACTTAATAAATGATTTTTTTCTTCTTCAATATATTTTGATTCAAATGCCATATTCTTAGCATCATCCTTACTTTCATCACGTTCATGGCGTGGCATAATGGAATGAATAATAAAAACTTTTTCAGTCCACTTTCCTGCTTGGACTAAACTTAATATTTTCTCTCCGCAACTATCTCCCCATTTGAGATATGCCTGACGAACTGTATAATCACATTTCCTAATATTAACGTCAACCATCTCTCTTTCATTTTCCATGATATAACATTCAGAAACCGGTCTTGCATAAAATCTAATTGTTTGTAGGGGATCTTTTTCTTCATATAGACAGGCTGTTCCAAAACATCCAAAATCAATATATGTTTCGTGGATTTGTTGGTTAAAATTAGAATTATTAAATGCTCTGAAGATTGCTTCCTGAGATTCTTGCAACCACGCTTTAACATCTTTATCCTCCAATAATTTTTTATCATCTAACCCTAACTCAAACCATCTGCTCGAAGGATTGGTAAGATAACTATGCAATCCGGCGGCAAAAATCATCAAGGAATCCATAGCCGTTGAATCATAATTTGTTGTTGGAAGTTTCTTCCCTGGAGTACGAATAGCCGTGATAGTTGCTTTAATAGGAAGAAATCTCTCTGCCAATTCCTGCCAATGCGCCTCTATCGATGCTCTTTCACTTTTTAATTTTTTATAAAGTTCTTTAATTTCATTAATTTCCATTTATTCTCCTAATAGAGTATAGATTACTCGCCCAACAATACTTTTTTAGACACCGGAGCAGGTTCTAACAATCCTTGAGGGCCTGTCATCAAAGTTTGGCGAGATGTCCTTCCTTTCCTTATCTTCTTTTTTTCTTCTTCAATAATAGCATTTTGATCGGATTGTTTTGTTATGGGAGGAGT
>Ga0272441_10012085_pt1 | contig 12690 bp, 11 predicted proteins | sample SSMProp6N_FD_193582 | JGI IMG/M metagenome (GOLD analysis project Ga0272441, IMG submission 193582) | Marine sediment archaeal communities from Little Sippewissett salt marsh, Falmouth, MA, United States - SSM-Prop-6N | ecosystem: Environmental > Aquatic > Marine > Wetlands > Sediment ...
TGAACTCCCCGGAATATCTGCTTTCAGGATCCTTATCACAGGAAACGATAAAGAGGGCAATAATTAAGACTATTGCCGTCGGGAGTGATATTCTTTTTTCTCGTTCCATAAATCATTATTCATCGCTGCGAATGGCAGCAATACCAGGTAGCACTTTACCTTCCATATATTCAAGCATTGCACCTCCGCCTGTTGAAACATAACTCACTTTATCCGCCAGGTTATTCTTATTGATAGCAGCAACTGAATCACCACCGCCAATAAGGCTGAATGCCCCCTTAGCCGTGGCTTCAGCAATTGACTTTGCTATTTCACTTGTACCCTTTGAAAACTTATCCATCTCGAACACACCCATTGGACCATTCCAAAGTATTGTCTTCGATCTCTTAATAACTTCCGAGTATTCGCCTATCGCCGATTCACCTATATCAAGTCCCATCCATCCCTCATCAATAGAATCGGAAGAGGATACTTTCGCGCTGGCGTTTTCCTCAAACTTATCAGCAATGATACTATCGGCCGGCAGATATACTTTAACATCTTTTTCTTCGGCTTTCCTAAGAATATCCAGGGCCATATCAAGCTTATCTTCCTCACAAAGTGATTTACCAATCATGCCACCCCTGGCTTTTATGAAGGTATATGACATGCCTCCCCCTATTATCAGGTTATCAACCCGGTTGAGGAGATTTTCTATTATCAGTATCTTATCTGATACCTTGGCACCTCCCATAATTGCAGTGAAGGGTTCTTCTGAATCGTTCATCACCTTATCCATGCTCTGAAGCTCACTATTTATAAGAAATCCGAAAAGCTTCTCATCGGGAAAGAAACGTGCTATTATGGTTGTTGATGCATGAGCCCTGTGTGCGGTTCCGAATGCATCATTCACATATACATCACATCCCTCTGCCAGTTTGGAGGCAAAGCTTTCCTCGCCTTTTGTTTCTTCCTTATAAAACCTCAGGTTTTCAAGTAATAATATTTCTCCCGGCTTAAGATTCTTTTTTATTTCAAGTGTCTTATCCCCGATGCAATCGGGAGCGAATTTAACTTTTGCTCCCGCCAGCCTTTCCAGCTCAGGAATAACATGTTTAAGTGAGAATTTCTCCTCCGGGCCTTCTTTGGGTCTTCCCAGGTGAGACATAAGTATTGCTGATCCTCCATCCTCAATAATTTTCTTTATTGTCGGCATAGCACCCTTTATCCTTGTGCTATCCGTTACCTTGAATTCACTGTTCAGGGGAACATTGAAGTCAACCCTGACGATTGCTTTCTTATCCTTGAAACTATAACCGTTAATATTCTTCATTATTTAACAAATTTGTTATGATACAATTTCAGACTAATATTCGATGGGCTAATAACAAAAGCCTGACAGCTAACTATTTGATTGATTTAAATCATTTAAACCCAATTTTTTGCAACGCCTTACAAACCTACAATAATTTAGCCAAAAATGAATCTATTTTCCTATTTTTGTGCTTACTCAAAAACTTGATAATGTCGTTTTCAGGGGTAATAGGACAGAAAGAAATAATAAACAAACTGGTGCGATCGGTAAAAGAGGAGAGGGTTAGTCATGCCCAGATTTTTGCCGGCCCGGAGGGATGCGGCAAACTTGCCCTGGCAATTGCTTTTGCACAGTTTGTCTCATGCGAAAACAGGCAGGATAACGATTCCTGCGGAAAATGCCCCTCATGCCTTAAGTACTCAAAATTAGCCCACCCCGATCTTCACTTCGTTTTTCCTGTAATAAACAAGGGCTCAGGTGAAACAGTCTGTGATAATTATATCTCCGAATGGAGGGAATTTGTAAATAAGTCAGCATATTTTAATCTTAACAGCTGGCTAAACCATATAGGGGTAAAGAACCAGCAGGGATTGATTTACGCCTCCGAAGCAGGTGAAATAATAAAAAAATTAAGCCTCAAGACCTACGAGTCAGAGTTTAAAATCATGATAATATGGATGCCTGAAAGAATGCATCCATCCACAGCCAATAAGCTGCTCAAGCTTATAGAGGAACCGCCTGATAAAACACTGTTCCTGCTGGTGTCGGAAGAACCTGATTTAATTCTGCCAACCATTATTTCAAGATGCCAGTTTGTCAGAATCCCTGCTATTAATCGGGATTCACTTATTGATCATATTAAAGATTTCCATAATATCGATGAAAAAAGAGCTGAAATGATAGCCCATCTCTCACAGGGAAATTACCTGAGAGCTGTTGAGTTTATAGAAGAAAATGAATCAAGGAAGGTAAATCTTTCGAGCTTTATCGGACTGATGAGGCTTGCCTACAAAAAGGACATACCCGCTCTTGCTGAATGGTCGGATGAGATAGCGGCAAGAGGGAGGGAAATACAAAAAGGATTCCTGAGCTTCTCACTGTCCCAGTTGCGTGAAAACTATATCTCCAATATCCTTGATGAAAATGATAAACTGGTATTCCTGGAAGGAGATGAAGCGGAATTTGCCAGGAAATTCAAATATTATATAAATAATAACAATATAGCCGCTCTTAGCAGGGAATTTACTTCCGCATATTCCCATATCGCTTCCAATGGAAATGCAAAAATTATCTTTCTTGACCTTGCCCTGAAGCTTGCCTCCCTGATACGATAAATACCTATCTTACCATTAATAAAGAATTGATATTAAGTCAAATTATATATAAATTTGCCTGTTTATAAGACAGCTATTAATTACACTATATAAATCACCCCCGCGACAAAGGGGGCTTAAACAATCTATAATGACCAGCGAGGATAAAAATACTGGGGAGAATAAAAGCACTGAGGCACCACCAAAATACAGGCAATATAATCAAAAGCTAAACTCATTAAACTGGTTGTCGGACATACCCGAATCTGGCTATGAGACCGACATAGTTGAGATACAGTTTAAGAATACCCGAAAAGGGTTCTACCTCAATGTAAATAAACTCAGGCTCGAAGAAGGTGATATCGTGGCCGTAGAAGCATCTCCGGGACACGATATAGGCAGGGTCTCAATGACCGGCAGGCTGGTATTATCGAAATTTAAGCAGCAGAAAGTAGTCCCTGATACTGAGGAAATAAAGAAGATTTATCGTAAAGCCAAGCCAGTAGATATTGATAAATGGGAGGAAGCCAGAAGTCTTGAAATACCTGCAATGCTGAAATCGAGGGAAATTGCCAAGGACCTCAATCTTGATATGAAAATCGGAGATGTTGAATACCAGGGCGACAGGACAAAGGCCATTTTCTATTATATCGCTGAGGAAAGAGTGGATTTCAGGCAGTTGATAAAAGTGCTAGCAGAACAATTCCGGGTCAGGATTGAAATGAGACAGATAGGCGCCAGGCAGGAGGCAGGCAGGATTGGAGGAATTGGTTCATGTGGCAGGGAACTGTGCTGCTCCTCCTACCTTTCTAATTTTGTGTCGGTAACAACAGCATATGCAAGGTGCCAGGAGCTGTCACTTAATCCGCAGAAGCTTGCCGGACAGTGTGGTAAACTAAAGTGCTGTCTGAACTATGAACTAGATTGTTACGTTGACAGGCAGAAATCATTCCCGCCAAAAGATCCCCTTGAAACGGAGGAGGGCAAAGCATGGTTCTCTAAAATGGAGATCTTTAAAGGTACTTACTGGTATTCTTTTGATCCCAATACTCACGTAAACCTCACCGCAGTCCCTGTTGAGAGAGTACGGGAGATACAGGAAATGAACCGCAGGGGAAAGAAACCGGGCAAGCTGGTGGAAAATACTTACGATGATGCAAACATAAGCTTTAACGATGTCGTCGGAAACGACAGCATTACAAGGTTTGAAAGCAAGCAGGATAAAAGGAAAAGAAGAAGTAACAGGGGTAAAAGAAGAAACAAGAATGAAAAAAGAAAATAGTATTATCCTTTCCCTTACGGCCATCCTTGCTATATCGCATCTCTTAATATCATGCGACAATGAGTATATCTATGCCGAGACTGTCAAGATCCCTGAGTATACCTGGCATGCTGATAATATACTGAAATTTGAGGCACCTGTAGAAGATACTATAAATGCTTTTGATATAAACCTCGTGATTCGTACATATAATGACTATCCCTACCGAAACCTTTTTTTATTTATTACCACCAGCTCACCGGAGAGATTGACCATAAGAGATACTGTCGAATATTTTCTTGCCGATGAGAAAGGAGACTGGTATGGTTCAGGTCTCGGTGATGTAAACGACCTGTCGGTACCTTTTAAATCCAATATTATATTCCCTGCCGGAGGCATATATACCTTCAGGATACAGCAGGGCATGAGGGAAAGTGCTCTCAGGGGGATTACAGATATTGGAATTCAGATTAAGAAGCGCTAATAATAAAACCGGAAGACCTTGGGAAAAAACAAACTGAGGAAGTGGGCTGAGATGGAGGAGTATTCACACGTTATCCAGCCGCGATTTGAGGAGGTGTTCAGGAAGGACCATGAGCTGAAAGGTAAATGGCAAAAGGAGTTTTTTGGTAATAACAAGCCCCTTATACTGGAGCTGGGCTGCGGCAAAGGAGAATATACTATTGGGATGGCCAGAAAGTTCCCCGACGCTAATTTTATCGGTATAGACATAAAAGGCGCCCGTATGTGGAGAGGCGCAAGGACAGCAGAAAAAGAATCGATCACCAATGTGGGATTTCTCAGAACCAGGATCGAACTAATTGAATCATTTTTCAGCAGTGACGAAGTAGATGAAATATGGATCACCTTCCCCGATCCCCAGTTAAAAAAGCGAAGAAATAAGAAGAGGCTTACCGGCCCCAGGTTTCTGAACTATTACCGGTCATTCCTGAAAGACCAGGGACTTGTTCATCTGAAAACTGACAGTCTTGAATTGTACGAATACACATTGGGTATTATAGTTGAAAACAAACTCCAGATCATAAGGCGCTCATCCGACCTGTATTCAGAAAAAGACATAAATGAAATACTTTCTATACGGACTCATTATGAGGAAATGTTTCTCGATGCAGGAAAGCCGATAACATACCTGTGCTTCAGGCTCGGGAAAAACATAGCCATAAAGGACATTGAAACTGATGAAAAATGAGGAATCCTTTTTTGAAAAGGTATATGAGGTTACTTTAAAAATACCCTATGGAAAAGTTACCTCCTATGGTGCTATAGCACGTTACCTGGCCAGCTCCGGCTCGGCACGCATGGTTGGGTGGGCCCTGAATAACAGCCATAGCCTCGACCGGTTTATCCCGGCTCACCGTGTGGTCAACAGGAATGGTATGCTCACGGGTAAGCATCATTTTGGCAATTCAACCACCATGCAGCAACTGCTGGAAAACGAGGGTGCTGTGATAGAAAATGACCTGATAATAAACTTTAAAGAGAAATTCTGGGATCCCTCAACTGAACTGAAATAGTCCTTTGTGCTTCGAAAAAAAATCCTTAAAATTGTTTCTTTAAATTTAATTTAAATAAAAACAATAAGTAGTTAAAATTCAATCATATGTATTCACGTGAACAGATAATAGAGGTACTGAGAAAAGTAAAATATCCGGGCAAAGACGATATTGTGAGTCTGGGCATGGTAGAAAAGGCCGGGCATACAGAACAGGGCATCGAGATAGTTCTGAAGACCGAGAAGCAGAAGGATCCTGTAGCTTCATCCCTGAAGCATGCCTGTGTTAAGGCATTGAAGGACGCATTCGGCCCCGATACGGTTATTTCATCCATAGAGATAAATGCTCCTGAACCAAAGGTAAAAACCGAACCACTGGATTCAGGTCTGCTTCCGGGAGTAAAGAATATTATTGCTATAGCATCAGGCAAAGGTGGTGTAGGGAAATCAACTATTGCTGTTAATGTCGCTGTTGCCCTTGCCAGGCAAGGTTATTCCACCGGCATGCTCGACGCAGATATTTTTGGACCTTCGGCACCAAAAATGTTTGATACTGAAAATGAGCGCCCGCATATAAGAAAAGAAGGAGAAAAGGAACTGGTAATACCTGTAAACAAATATGGTGTTAAAGTACTGTCAGTGGGATATTTCGTATCACAGGACGATGCTGTTGTATGGAGAGGACCTATGGCATCCAATTTCCTGAAGCAATTGCTGGGACAGGGCGACTGGGGCGAGCTGGATTTTCTGGTTGTCGACCTGCCTCCCGGGACAAGTGATATACACCTTACCCTGGTGCAGGAAGTAGGTGTAACCGGGGCCGTTATCGTTTCAACACCCCAGAAGGTTGCCCTGGCAGATGCTGTTAAGGGAATATCTATGTTCCGAAATGATAAAATAGATGTGCCGGTATTGGGGCTCGTAGAGAATATGGCATGGTTCACCCCTGCCGAACTGCCGAAAAACAAGTATTATATTTTCGGTAAGGAGGGTTGCAAGAAACTTGCTGAAGATATGAATGTTCCGCTTCTGGGACAGATACCTATTATTCAAAGTATTTGTGAAAGTGGTGACAGCGGTGCTCCTGTCGCTTTACAAAATAATGATATCGGGAAAGCCTTTGAGGAACTTGCGCTTGAACTGGTTGCTAAAACAGAGGAAAGAAACAAAGATCGCGGTCCCACAAAGAAAGTCCATGTAAACTAATACATTAATTATGGATGCAGAAAGTCTAAACAAACTGCAATCACGGGTTAAAGCATGCCTGGAAAAGATAAGACCCTATCTCCAGTCTGATGGAGGGGATATCGAGTTTGTAGAAGTCACCGATGATCTCATCGTAAAAGTGAGATTGACCGGTGCATGCCATGGATGCCCCTTCAGCATGCAAACCCTGAAAGGTGGTGTTGAGCAGGCGCTTATTAAAGAAGTTCCGGAGATAGTTGAGGTTGTCGCTGTATAATCCCTTTTTCCAAAATCTTAACCGCTAATATACTATTTGCTAAATTTGGCAGTTAATACAATAAATCAATTGATTTGAGAAAATATCTTAAGTCAAATAAGATCCTTATTGTGCTGGCCACAGGCCTTATGACATTCTCATGCTCGGTGGAAAAGAATACCAACATGAGCAGGTTCTATCATAATCTTACTTCCAACTATAATATTTATTTTAATGCCAGTGAGGCCTACAAGAATGGAATAAACAGGATAAAAGATTCATATAAGGACGATTATACCGTTATAATCCCGGTTTTCGAATTCAGCGACGAAAATGCCGCGAGGGCAGGTATTGGCGATATGGACAGAGCAATACAAAAAACATCAAAGCTTATCAGCCTTCATTCAATAACAGCCAAACCGGAAATTGATAACAATAAAAACATCAGTGAAAAAGAGCAGGAATTCTATGACAGGAAAGAATATAATGACTGGATCGACGACAGTTACCTGTTGATGGGTAAAGCCCAGCTGATTAAGAATGAACTTGATGATGCAAGGATAACCCTGCTGCACAATATAAGAGAAACTCATGATGAAGAAATGAGGGAGCTCTCCAAAATATGGCTGGCAAGAACATATAATGAAATGGGTAATCACCTGGAAGCTAACAGGATCCTTGCCGAAATAAATACAGGCCTGATGAATAATGAAGGGATGGCCGACTACTACCTTACCCTCGCCGATACATATATACGCCAGGAACAATATGAAAGGGCTATTGACCCTCTTACAGATGCCCTGGAATACCTCTCCGGAAAAAGTAGTAAGAACAGGCCCGCATATATACTGGCAAGGTTGCATGAAGAGACAGGAAACAGCGCACAGGCAACCCAATATTACAGGGAAGTGCTTAAACTGAATCCTCCGTATGAAATGGAGTTTAATGCCAGGATAAGCCGGGCAGGGGTTTTTGATGTTGAATCGGGTGATGTAAAGGATATACGTAAAGAACTGAACAGGCTGCTTCGTGATGCGAAAAACAAGGAATATCGCGATCAGATTTACTATGCCCACGGCAACCTGTCGATGAGGGAAGGCAAAACAGAGGAAGCTATTGATTATTATCTCGAATCTGCAGCAGCAAGCACAAATAATAATAACCAGAAAGGAAAATCATACCTGATGCTTGCCGAATATTATTTCGATGAACCTGATTACCATCTGTCACAAATGTATTATGACAGTGCCGTCACTTTCCTCGATACTGACTACCCCGATTATGATGTTTACTCAAGCCGATCCGGAAATCTTAATGAGCTGATTAGCTACCTGGATATAGTGAGTACCCAGGACAGCCTTCAATACGTAGCATCGCTGAGTCCGTCAGAAATTGATAATATCATTACCGGTATAATAAGAAAGATTGAGGAGGAAGAGAGGCAGGCTGCTGCTTCTCCTGAAGACAGGTATAACCTTGGCCAGTTCTATGAGAATCAGAGGAGATTCAGAGATAATATTGATGCCAGTGGCAACTGGTATTTCTACAATCAATCGGCACTGACCTTTGGTCGGACTGAATTCAGGAACAGATGGGGAGACAGGGACCTGGAAGACAACTGGCGCAGACGAAACAGATCATCCACGGGGGCCATAAGCGGCTCACTTAATAATAACGGTGAAGAGGCTGCTGAAAACATAAATCCGGAAACGGATATAAAGTCAAAGGATTACTATCTGAGAAACCTGCCTGTCAACGATTCTTTAATGCAGGTGTCAGACGACATGATCGCTGATGCACTATATAATTCTGCAAGGGTATATAACGAGAAATTTGGCGATATTGATAAGGCAAACCAGGCATACGAGGAATATCTCCGTCGCTTCCCTGATCATTATAATGTACAACTGGCTTTATATAACCTCTACCGTCTGAATGAGGGAATAAATACATCGCTTGCTGGTTCCTATAAGCAAAGGCTCATTGCCTCATACCCTGAAAGTGAGTATTCAAAAATACTATCCGACCCTGAATACCTTGAGAAGAAACTGCGTGAGGAAAACAGGGCAGAAGAAACATATAACGAGGCCTTCAGGCAATGGAAGGAAGGTAATAATGAAACAGCCCTGAATATTATTGAAAATGCCAGGGATGAATTCCCCGATTCAGAACTGCTTCCTAAATACATGCTGCTGAAAGCATATGTAATTGCACCCTCAGTATCTGAGAAAGAGCTGAAAGAAGAGCTTGTAAATATTACGGGGCTGTTCCCGGAAACTGAAGAAGCAGCACGGGCCTCTGAAATGATTGCATTTCTTAATAAAAAAGTTCCTGAGCTTAAACAGGAGGAGGAAATTGAAAGAGCGGTCCAGCTTTACGATACCCTGGATGCCCCACCTTACAGGTTTATACTTGTCATAAAGAATAAAGAACTTGATATGAACAGGATTGCATTTGATGTAATCAACTATAATATCGATAACTACACGAATGAAAACTACAATACCCGGGGAGAACTGGTTGATGATAAATATATTATGATTACCGTGGGACTGTTCGAAGACAGATCGCTTGCAGAGAATTATTATAATGTATTCAATCCCGGGCAGATCCTGCAGACTCCCGTAGAGGGCGAAATACTTACCTTTATCATTAATTCCGGTAATTTCGATAGTTTCGTCACTGATAAAGATGCCGACAGATATTATCTTTTTTTCAGGGAAAACTTCCTTAAGTGATATACCTTTGCAATGGTATCATTAAGTAATATATCGCAATATGAGGAAAATCAGAATTCTCTGGACTGATGATGAAATTGAAATCCTGGAACCCCATATTATATTCCTGAAAGAGAAAGGCTATGAGGTTGAAACATGTACCAATGGAAATGATACCATTGACCTCGTAAGCGTTAATTACTATGATATTATCCTTCTTGATGAAAACATGCCGGGCATGAGCGGTATTGACACCCTAAAACAGATAAAGCAGGTCAAACCCGGCATCCCGGTGGTAATGATTACCAAGAGCGAAGAGGAGAACATTATGGATGATGCCATTGGGTCGCAGATAGCAGATTATCTTATTAAACCTGTAAAGCCCAAGCAGATACTTCTATGCCTTAAAAAGAATACCGACAGTGAAAGGCTTGTAACCGAAAAAACAACCAGTGGCTACCAGGGTGATTTCGGCAAGATCAGACAGATGATAACCGAGGCTGATACCCCCGGCAAATGGATAGATATCTATAAAAAGCTTGTTTACTGGGATATCCGGCTTGATAAGGCCAATGATATAAATCTGCGTGATATATTCCTGACACAGGAGCATGAAGCAAACAGTGCTTTTTCAAAATATATCACAGCCAATTACCTCACCTGGCTTAAAGATACAGACCGGAAACCTCTTATGAGTCCTGACCTTATGAAAGAGAAAGTATTTCCCCTCCTGAAGAAAAAGTCAGGGCTTTTCTTCATTCTTATTGATAACCTTCGTCTTGACCAGTGGAAAGTTATTTCAGAAGAGCTTAATTCCTATTACAGGATCACTGATGATTCAGTGTATTACAGCATATTGCCTGCATCAACCCAGTATTCCAGGAATTCGCTTTTCAGCGGCCTGATGCCACTGGATATCCGGAATCAATACCCTCATCTCTGGGTTTTCGATTATGAGGAAGAGGGTAAAAATCAACACGAGGATGAACTACTGGAAAAACAGCTATCGCATAATTCAATCGATATAAATTGGAAATACTTTAAAATAAGCAGCAACTCGGAAGGGAAAAAGATCAATGATAATCTTTCGGACCTCCTGTCAATGGACATGAATGTCCTTGTATATAATTTTGTCGATATTATTTCCCATGCCCGCACCGAGGTTGATATTATCAGGGACCTGGCCAATGATGAGTCTGCTTACAGATCACTAACCCATTCATGGTTTACCCATTCCCCACTTTTCGAACTGCTTAAACAACTCAGCAACGAGAATGTAAAGGTGGTCATCAGTACCGACCATGGTACGGTTAAAGTGAGTAACCCGGTAAAGGTAACCGGCGACAGGAGCACTTCACCCAACCTGCGCTATAAGCTTGGCAGAAACCTTGATTATCGATCATCTGATGTTTTTGCTATAGAGAAACCTGAACTGGCAGGCCTGCCCAAATCAGGTATCACCTCCAGGTATATTTTTGCTCGTAATTATGATTACCTGGTGTATCCTAATAATTATAATTATTATGTCAATTACTACAGGAATACTTTTCAGCATGGAGGAATATCTATGCAGGAGTTATTGATACCTGTGGTAACGCTTGAGCCGGGCTAGATGAAACGCAAGTAATGCCGGGTGTTCAGAACGTAACCAGGCGGCTTTTATCCGGTTCTGCACTAATTTGGACTTTTATAGTTTCCGGGGGCAGTAAATCCTCAACTTTTTCGGGCCATTCCATGAAGCATTTCCTGCCTGATTGAAGGTATTCCTCGAATCCGAAATCAAATACTTCTTCCTGCTTTTTTATCCTGAAGAAATCAAAATGGTACAATAATTCTCCATCACCGGTGCTGTATTCGTTCACCAGGGTAAAGCTGGGGCTGGTCACCTTGTCAACACTTCCTAGCTTTTTGCATATAGCCTGTATAAATGTTGTTTTACCTGCTCCCATTGAGCCATAAAATGCAAAAATCCTATTCTCGCCCATATGTTTTATGAACTCCCCGGCGGCCATTTCGAGACGGTCAATATTATCTATTCTTATCTTCATCGATCAACATGGAATAATATTTCTACACTGCAAATATAACTGGTTTTAGATCAATTAATTTTTTACCTTTGGTTTCATCAAATAAACCTCGTCGTATGCAGGAGAAAGGAAAAAAGGAAAAATATATTTCCGGTACCGCTCTTATGCCCCAGGAAGAGCTACTTGAGACAGGTCTTAAAAAGAAGAAGATCAGCATTGGCATCCCTCGTGAATCAGAGGAGAATGAGAAAAGGGTTGCTCTTACACCCGAAGCAGTTAATATTCTTGTTGAAGCAGGAAATACAGTTTATGTCCAGGAAGGTTCGGGTAAGGGTTCTAACTATTCTGATAACGATTACAGTGAGAATGGTGCCCTGATAACAAAAACAGGTGATGAGGTTTTTAACTGCGACCTGGTTATCAAGGTTGCTCCTTTCTCCAGGGATGAGGTTAGCAAACTCAAGGAAAGAACCACCATCCTTTCATTCCTGAAAGTACTCAAACAGGCAAAGCCAACCCTGACCTCCATGATGCAAAAGAACATCACTGCCATAGCTTTTGAAAGGATAAGGGATAAACATGATGAATTGCCTGTTGTGGAATCAATGAGCGAGATCAGTGGCATAACGGCCGTGCTGATAGCTTCAGAATACCTGAGCAATCAATATGGCGGCAAGGGAGTTATGCTTGGTGGCGTATCGGGTGTGACACCCACCGAGGTGGTGATCATTGGTGCCGGCACTGCTGGTGAATATGCTGCCAGGGCTGCCCTTGGGCTGGGTGCCGAAGTTAAGATATTTGATAACTCGGTGCACAGGCTCAGGAAATTTCAGTCAATACTGGGTCAGCGACTGCAGACCTCGGTTTATCATCCTCAGGTATTGAACAAGGCCCTGAAGTCAGCCGATGTGCTTATTGGTGCTATACAGATTGAAGACCTGAGACCATGGTATCATATTACCGAAGATATGGTCAAGAAAATGAAAAGGGGATCCTTCCTGATAGACCTGAGTATTGACAGGGGTGGATGCATCGAGACCATGGAATGCAGGGATCTGCAGGATCCCGTCTATGAAAAGCACGGAGTAATACACTTCGCAGCCTGGAACCTGCCCTCCAGGGTT
>Ga0272441_10012086_pt1 | contig 12690 bp, 11 predicted proteins | sample SSMProp6N_FD_193582 | JGI IMG/M metagenome (GOLD analysis project Ga0272441, IMG submission 193582) | Marine sediment archaeal communities from Little Sippewissett salt marsh, Falmouth, MA, United States - SSM-Prop-6N | ecosystem: Environmental > Aquatic > Marine > Wetlands > Sediment ...
AAGACCTTGTCCATGTCGTTGCCGAACATGTAGGCATCCTTCAGGACCAACGCGCGGCCTTCCGGTGTATGGAGGGCTGCTTTGACGCCTGCAACACCCTTGTCAAAGAGCTCGGACGAGACGGACATGATAAACTGCAGCAAGCGGTCTTTGCGCACGCAGTGACCGGTGCTTCTCGGAATCGTGTCGACCAGGATCTCGATGCCCCGCTTGCGGGCCTCTAAGATGGCGTCGAAGGACTCCGGGCTGGTGGGGGTGAGGTGCGAGACCTGCACGCGCACGCCGGAGCGCTCGCCGATTTCAATGGCTTCCTCGGTGGATTCGAAGATGCCGATGTAGTAGCGCGCGTGCGTTGCATAGACGCCGTCGTACTTCGCGACGACCTCGGCGCACTTCACGATCTCGTCAGTGTCGGCGTAGCGGCTGGGGATGTAGGAGAGCCCTGTGGAGATGCCCATCGCGCCCTGCTGCATGCCCTTTTCGATCGCATCGAAGATGTATTTTTCCTCTTCAGGCGTCGGCGGGCGGTCTTTCGACCCTCCCATCGCGCTCCAGCGGATGGTGCCGTGGCCCAACAGGAAGCCCATGTTGATGTTGATGCCTTTTTTGCGGATCACGTCGCAGTAGCCGGTGAGGTCCTCCCAGACCGGCTGTTCCCTGTCGTACTTCTCCTGGGCCTCTTTCGTGATCAGCCCGTTTTTGTAGTAGTATTCGTAGATGTTATGCGAGCTGTCCGGTGTGATCGAGTGCCCGCAGTTTCCGTTGATTGTGGTCGTCACGCCTTCTTTGAGGAAGGTCTCGAAGTTGCCGTCGTGGAGGACCACGCTTTCCTCATGCACGTGTGGGTCGATAAAGCCGGGGCTGACCATCTTGCCATGGGCGTCGATGACCCGCTCGGCCTCGGCGGTGATGTGTGTGGCGATCTTGGCGATGGTGTCGCCCGAGATTGCGATGTCTCCGTGGAAGCCGGGGCTGCCCGTGCCGTCAACGATGAAGCCGTTCTTGATAATAGTGTCGTATTTTGTCATAGTCTTTATCACCTATTGTTCTCTTAGACTGGGATAATCATGCTGTCGAGGTCTTTGGGGTATTGGGTGAGCACCACCGGCCCGTCTTTCGATACCCAGATGATGTCCGAATGCCTGAAGCCTGACATGCCCTCGATGTAGATACCGGGTTCGCTGGAGAAGATCATGCCGGGCTGAATCACGGTCTTGTCGCCGATCGCGATATAGGGGGTCTCGTGTTCTTCCAGCCCCTTCCCGTGCCCGGTCCGGTGGCGTATGTAGTCCCCGTAGCCCTCGGCGCGGATGAAATCGAGCACCTGCTTGTCGACATCCTCGCATACCGCGCCCGGCTGCATCAGCGCGATGCCCATCGCCTGGGCGCGCCGCATGACCTCGAAGGCCTTGCGCCATTCCTTGCTGGGGCTGCCGAGGAAGAAGGTGCGTTCGCATTCCGTCCGGTAGCCGCAGACATTGGCGCCGCAGGAGAGGAGCATGCTTTCGTTCTCTTGCACAACGCGCGCGCTGGGCAGCGCGTGGGGCATGGCCGTCCGGGGCCCGCTGGGCACCAATGCTCCGGCAGGACCGCCCGGCACGTAGATAATCTCGCCCATATCCTCGATCATCTTGTCGACGGTCTGCACGATCATCCGGTTCAACAGCCCTAGCTCGGTCACGCCGGGCTTGAGCATCGCCCGGCCTGCTCCAACGATATAGTCGGAGTAGGAGGCCGAGGCGGTGAGCATCGTCACTTCTTCATCGGATTTGATGATGCGCGAGGGGAAGACCATATCCTCCACGCTGACGTTGGGGAACAGGTCGCACAGCCGCTGGTAAGCGGTTAGCCCGACCTGATCGACGGCCACGTTGGCGATCTTCCCAAAGTTGGTGTCGATGCTCTTCTTCAGGTGGTCGTAGAGGTCGGCGCCCGCGTTGTAGTTGTCCTAGTAGGCGTAGACCTCCGCAAAGTGTTTGACCTTCCGTGCCCCGTATGCCTCCATAGAGGGTGCGACCGCGATCACCGTGCCATCTTTATGGATATAGAGGATGACCGGGCGCTTGCCGGGGTGGTAGTAGAGACCAAGGTAGAAGACGTTGTAAGGGTCGAGCACCAGTGCCCCGTCCAGATGATGCTCCTGGATGCGCTGTTTTATGCTTTCGATCCTGCGTGCATATTCTTGATCGGAGAAACCTATCTTCATCTTACCTCCTTACATGTCTAGAGTTCCGGCATCTGCTGTGCCGGTCAATCTTTATGCTCTCGTGATTTTGGGATTGAGCGCGTCGCGCACGCCCATGCTCAAGAAGTTGAACGAGATCACAAACAGGATAATGGCCATACTGGGGAAGAGCGAGTACCACCATGCCGAAGCAAAGGCCCCGCTGCTGTGCGCATTGTGCAGGATCTTGCCCCAACTGAAGGTGGACGGATCGCCCAGGCCCAGGAAGCTGATGGCCGATTCGGTGATGATTGATGTCGCCATGACGACTGTCAGGTTGATGATCACCGGTGTGCTGGCGTTCACAAGAATGTGCTTGAAGATGATCTTGCCCGTGCGGATGCCCAGGCACTGCGCGGCCTCGATGTACTGCATGCTGGATACCTGCAGCGTGGAGGCGCGGGTGATGCGGGCGATCGTCGGCCAGGAGAAGAGCCCGATGATGATGGCGACCATGTCGATGCTCTGCGTGTCCGCCACCGCCGTGATGATGATGATCAGGGGCAGCATAGGGATGGTGAGGAAGATCTCGATCAGCCCCATGCCGATGGTGTCGACAAAGCCCTGGAAGTAGCCTGCAAGCAGCCCGACCGGCACGCCGATGATCATGGCCGTGAGCACTGCCAAGATGGCGACTTTCATGGACGCGCGAGCGCCCCAGACGACCTGGGAGAACATGTCCCGGCCCATGTCGTCGGTGCCGAAGGGGTGATTGGCGGTGGGGCCCATCAGCCGCTCCTCGAAGACGCCGTAGCCGCCGACCGGCTCTGCCAGCAAGGGCGCGCAGAGGGCGACCAGCAAGATAAAGGTCACGCCTGCCAGACCGATCAGCCCCAGCGGGTTTCTAAAGAAGGCCTTGATCTCTTTTTCCCATTTGTTGTAAAGGCTTGGTTTTTGATTCATTTGGTCACCTCTTCTGTTAACCCAGCTTGATCCGCGGGTCCAAATAGACAATGGCGATGTCGGTGATGATATTCATCAGGATGACGCTGAGCGCCAGGATGATAAAAGCCCCCTGGAGCACAGGGTAGTCCTGCTGGCCTACGGCCTGGTAGATCATCCGCCCGATGCCCGGGTATGCATAAATGGTCTCGGTGAGCACCGCGCCGCCCACCATGCGGCCCAACATCATCCCGGCCATCGTCACGGTGGGGATCATGGCGTTCTTCGCCGCGTGCTTCCACAGGACGCGGCGCTCTTTCATGCCCTTTGAGCGCGCGGTCTTGATGTAGTCCTCTTCCATCACATCGATGATGCTGCCGCGCGTGTAGAGGACGTAGTTTGCGAGGTAGATCACCATTAAGGTGACCACCGGCAGGACTAGGTGTTCCCCGATATCCAGGAAATAAGGCCATCCTTCCGGCACGCCGACCTTATAGGCGCCGCCGATGGGGAAGATGGGCAACTTGTAGCCGAAGAAGTACAACAGCGTGAAGCCCAGCCACGGCACAAAGATGGAGATGCCGAAGATGGCGATGGCGTTCACGATCTGGTCGAATACGGTGCCGCGCTTGTACCCTGAGTAGATGCCGAGGGGAATGCCGATCAGCATCGTGATAATCTGCGTCGTGATCATCAGGAGCAGCGTCCATGGGAGCTTCTCCTGGATGATTTCCATGACGGGACGTCTTTGGAAGAAGGACATGCCCAGATCGCCGCGCAGCAGGTTCTTCAGGTAGATGAAATACTGCTGGTGGAGCGGCTTGTCCAGTCCAAATTTCGCCATTAACTCAATGCGCTGTTCGTCGGTGAACATATCTCCCAACATCATCATCGCGGGATCGGACGGCAGCAGCCGCAGGATCAGGAAGGTGATGGTGATGGTGATCAACAGGGTGATCAGCCCCTTGAAAACGCGTTTAACGATATACTGCGTCATGATTTGGCCTCCAATCTGTCATGCAGGTGGCAGCGCACGCTGTGCCCGTCGATTTCTTCCAGCTCCGGATGCTGCTCCAGGCAGATGGGCTGGCAGTACCGGCAGCGTGTGCTGAAGCGGCAGCCCTGCGGCACGGCCGTGGGGCTGGGGATATCCCCCTGCAGCAGAATTCTCTCGGTTTTGACCGTGGGATCGGGTATCGGGATGGCGGAGATCAGCGCTTGCGTGTAGGGATGGCGCGGGTTTTCGAACAGCTCGTGTTTGTCGCAGAGCTCGACGATTTCCCCCAGGTACATCACGGCGATGCGGTCGCTCAGATATTTCACGACGCTCAGATCGTGCGCGATGAAGAGATAGGTGATCCCGAATTCGTTCTGTAAATCTTTGAAGAGATTGATGATCTGTGACTGGATCGAGACATCCAGCGCCGAGACGGGCTCGTCCGCAACCAGCACCTTGGGCGCGACCGCCAGGGAGCGCGCCATGCTGATGCGCTGCTTCTGCCCGCCGCTGAATTCGTGCGGGTAGCGGTAGTAATAGGATTTGTCGAGCCCCACGTCTTTTAGAAGCTCGCAGGCTTTGTCCACCGCGTCATTGTGACTGTACATGTTGTGCTCGAGCATCGGTTCGGTGATGCATTCGCCCACGGTCATCCGCGGGTTGAGCGCGGCGTAGGGGTCCTGGAAGACCATCTGCAGGTTCTTGCGCAGGCTGCGCAGGTCCTGACCCGCGAGTTGGGTGATATCCGTGCCCTCGTAGTGCACCGATCCGGCCGTCGGTTCGATCAATCGCAGGATGGTGCGTCCGGTGGTGGATTTCCCGGACCCGCTCTCGCCGACCAGGCCCAGTGTCTCGCCCCTGTAGAGGTCAAAGCTTACCTCGTCCACCGCCTTGGCGTAGCAGGGCTTGCTCAGCCAACCGCTGTTGAGCTTGAAATGTTTTTTAAGATTTTTGACTTCGAGTATTTTTTCCATAGTCATAGCCCCCTTACGATGCCGCCAGCCAGCAGGCTACTTCGTGATTTTCGCCGACGCGCACCAGCGGCGGGCGGCTCTGGTGGCAGCGTTCATCCGCAAATTCGCATCTTGGGGCGAAACGGCATCCCGCGGGGAAATCTGCCGGGCAGGGCACCGTCCCGACGATGTTGTACAATCGTTCATCCATGGTGTTCAGGGTGGGCAGCGACTTCATCAGGCCGACGGTGTAGGGATGTTTGGGCTCCTTGAATAGGCTGACCACATCGGCTTTCTCCGCCACGTCGCCGGCGTACATGACGACGACATCGTCGCACATCTCTGCCACGACGCCCAGGTCGTGCGTGATAAGAATGATGGATGAGTGCAGTTTTTCCTTTAATTCCTTCATAAGGTCCAGGATCTGTGCCTGGATCGTCACATCAAGGGCGGTCGTCGGCTCATCGGCGATCAGGATCTTGGGATTGCAGGCCATCGCAATCGCGATCATCACCCGCTGGCGCATCCCGCCCGAAAGTTCGTGTGGATATTGGTCAATGATTTTTTGCGGGGCCGGTATCGAGACCAGCTCCAGCTTTTTCACAGCTTCGTCCAGGGCGTCCCGGCGGCCGATATTCTGGTGCAGCATCAGCATCTCCGCGATTTGGTCCCCGATTTTGTACACGGGGTTCAGGGAGGTCATCGGTTCCTGGAAGATCATGGCGATTTCCCTGCCCCGGTACTGGTTCATCTCGTCGAGGTTCAGGGTCAGGAGATCCTTCCCTTCAAAGCGGACCTCGCCCGCTGTGATGACGGCCGTCTTGGGCAGCAGGCGCATCACGGTGTGCATGGTGACGCTCTTCCCGCAGCCCGACTCCCCGACGATGCCCAGGATTTTCTGCCTGGGCAGATCGAAAGAGACGTCCCTGAGGACGTTGACCACCTCTTTTGTGTCCGGGTCCCGGAAGCCGCAACTCAGACTGTTAACTTCAAGAATGCTTTCTGTCTTCACAATAGCCCTCTTACATAGTGGAATCGGTTATGCGCCGAATGTCTCATGATGGATCAGATCCTTCAGCGGCGTCCTTGGACGCATTTGCCCCTCAGTGGCGCCATAGCCAATGGGGAGGAAGGCGACGACCTCGTGGCTGTCCGGCAGGCCCAGCACCGCGCGCAGCTCTGGCTCGCGGAACCCGCTGATGTAGCAGCTCGCCAGCCCCAGGTTGACAGCGCCGAGCAGCATATTCTCGATGCAGGCTGAGCTGTCCAGATAGACCAGCGTTTTCAGGGCCTTGTCATGGTAGCGGGCCGCGCTTTTGGCCTTGTTGACGATCACCACGATAAAGACGGGTGCCTGCATCAGCCATTCCTGGTGCGCTTCCCCGTCGAATTGGTTGCCCCGGAACGTGGTGTCCACGATGCGCCGCTTGTTTTGTTCGTCGCGCACAACAATGAATTCCCAGGGCGTCAGGTTCCCGGCGCTGGGGGCCTGATGCCCGTATTCGAGCAGTTTTGTGATCAGTGACTCTGGAACTTCTTTCGCCTGGTAGGCGCGGATGCTGCGGCGCTTGGCGATGACTTGATCGAAGTCCATAGTTCTCTCCCTTCTTAAGCATGCTTTGTGCTGCATACTTCCTAGATAGTGGCTGCAGGGCGCGCTTCCCCCGGCGCGCCCCGGACCTCGCCTGCACGTATGCATGGGCGAGATCCGGGCAGCGTTGTTACAGTTTTACTTTGTGATATAGAGTTCATCCAAGCTTTGCAGCTTGCCGCTCTTGATTTTGGGTGGCGTAGCAAAAGCCACTTTGGAATGCATCAACTTGCTGCCTACGATGGCTTCCGCCACCTTCAGGCCGGTGATCGAAGGATTGACGACGGGCACGCCGACGGCCTCTTCGATCTCTTTGGCCACGTTCAGGAATCCCATGGACATACAGCCCAGCACGAGCGCGTCGGCGTGATCCTGCTCGACGGCCTTGCGCCCGGCAGCGACGATCTTCTTCAACGAAGCCGCTTTATCGGTCGCCAGATCGAGCACCGCCATGTAGACAGGGACGACCGACGCCAGCTTCGGCGTCACGCCTGCCTTGTAGGCCAGCTCGTAGCTGCTGGGGATCAGGCTGTCCTCGAGTGTCAGGAGCGAGAAGGTGTGCCCCAACATAGCCGCGACCTGCATGCTCGTTTGGCCCGGGCCGATCACGACCATGTCATCGACGATCTCCCGCGCGGCGTCCAATCCGGGGTCCCCGGCGCAGCCCAGGATGGCGGCGTCGTACCCCTGCTGCTGCACCTCGTACATCAGCTTCATGGTTGCCGGGATGCTCAGGTATTCCTCGTACATGCTCTCGATGGATGCAGGCCCTTCGCTCGGGCAGGTGATGTCGACCTCGGTGCCGGGAAACGCCCAATTGCGCAGCAGCCCGACCCGCCGGTTCATCTCTGCCTGATCCATAGGTCCTGGGACAACATACATGATCTTCATCTTTGTCTCTCCTCCCTCTGATGGTTAGCGATTTAGTACCAGACTTCGTTGAGCACCCGCAGGACGTTCTTGCCCATCACCTTGGCGATATCCTCATCGGAGTAGTTGTGCTTCACCAGGTAGCGCAGGATGTTCTTGGATGCTTCGGTGGGGTTCTCGAAACCGCGCACGTAAGGCACCTCGTCGAACTTTTTGGCCCCTTGGGTCCCCTTGGTGGAGAGATGGGCCGCGAAGGCGTGGTGCAGGCCGACGTGGTCGCCGAAGAGCGTGTCAGGGCCGAAGGTCACATGGTCGATCCCCACGAGATCTTTGATGTATTCGAAGTGCTCCATGACGGTGTAGACGGTGTGCTCGGTGTTTTCGCGCGTGATGGTGGTGTGGGGCGCGGATTCGACGCCGATGACGCCGCCCTTGTCAGCGCAGGCTTTCAGCACATCGTCGGGAGCCAGCCGGCGGCTGTCCCACAGGGCGCGGGCCCCGATGTGGGTCAGGAAGATCGGCTTCTGGCTGTAGGCGATCACGTCTTTGGTGGTCTCGCTGCCCACGTGGGAGCAGTCGATGGCCATACCGAGCTTGTTCATGCGCTCGACAACCTGCTTGCCGAAGTAGGTCAGGCCGCCGTCCTTGTCCTCTTTCAAGCCGGTCCCGAGGGCGTTGGATTCGCTGTAGGTGATGCCCATTAACCGCACGCCCAACCCGTAGAGGATATCCACGCGGTCGACCTCGTTCTCAATGGGGGCCGCGCCCTCGATCGCCAGCACAAAGGCCAGTTTGCCCTCTTTGTGCGCGCGCTCGATGTCCGCGACGCGCTCGGCCTTGATGATGAAATCCTGGTGCGCGATGTCGGAGAGGCGCATGCCGATATCGTGGACGATGGATTCCCACTTCCAGCCTGCCTTGGAGTGAATCGTGCAGGTGCCGTCCATCATATTGTCGAAGATGCAGTCCCAGTTGCTGTGGGACAGCGCTTCGTATGCCGTGACCTGGCGCCCCTCACGATTGTACTCGAAGACGTCCCGCATCAGGTTCTTGGGGAACAGGACAGGGTGCTCGTGCAGCGAGATGCAGATTAGGTCTTCGGCCAGCTTCTCCGCGCGCTTTTCCTGGTCGGCGTCAAGCGGGATCAGGTATTCGGGGAAAATCTTGTCGCCGTCGCTGAGCTCAAAAGCCCGGTAGTCGGTGCCTTCTTCCAGGTACTGATATGCTTTATAGCCGTCGTATGCTCGTTTCTTGCTCATTAAACTCTCTCCTTGGATGATTTATTGGTGATCACGCTCGTTATATTCGGATCATGACGCTTAAATAAGTATTTCGTTGTTTTTAAACTTCATCATCTTTATAACGGGCGGAATCGAACTGAGAAAAAATGCTAGTAACTGCCTTGAATGCTTATCTGTCTCTTTACGCCATAATCTTAAGCCGGTACCGGCTCCATGGCGCAGAGATGGCAGCGTGCGTGCTGTCCTGCGGATGTCTCGACCCACGGCGGGGCGGCCTTGCGGCAAATCGGCATCACTTCCGGACAGCGGTTCTGGAACAGGCAGCCTTCCGGCAGCTCGAGCGCCTGCGGCACCCCCTCCCGGATGCGGAGCGTGGGCGTGGGCAGGGTCGGGTCGGGCACGGGCACCGCCGAGACCAGCGCTTGTGTGTACGGGTGCTGCGGGTCGGCGATAAGCTGGCGCGCGGGCCCCAGCTCGACGATCTGTCCCAGGTACATCACGGCGATGCGGTCGCAGGTGTACTGCAGCAGCGCCAGGTCGTGGGAGATGTAGACGGTCGTCAAGCCCATCTCTTTGGTCAGGTCTTTCATCGTGTTGAGAATCCCGGCGCGCACCGAGACGTCGAGCATGGAGACCGGTTCGTCGGCGACCAGGAACTCGGGTTCCAGCACCAGGGCCCTGGCGAGGACGATGCGCTGCAGTTGCCCGCCGGAAAGTTCGTGCGGGTACTTGTTCAGGAAGGTCTCGGCCGGGCAGAGGTTCGCGCGGTTCAGCGTCTCCAGAATGCGCTGGTAGCGCTGCTGCTCGTCGTCCCAGCCGTGGATGATCAGCGGCTCGGACAGCGACTGGTAGATCGTGAAGCGCGGGTTCAGGGCCTCGAACGGGTTCTGGAACATCAGTTGGGCGCGGTTTCGGAATTCCTTCAGGTCTGCGCCGCGTTTGTGGGCGATATCCTCGCCGTCGAAGCGCACAACCCCTTCCGTCGGCTCGAGCAGGCGGATCAGCAGGTTGCCTGTGGTGGTCTTGCCGCAGCCGCTCTCCCCGGCCAGCCCCAGGCTCTCGCCGCGGTTTAGCGTTAAGTCCACGCCGTTGACGGCGAAGACCGTCTGCGGTCCCGTGCCGTGGACGAGGGATGACAGCCCGCCGTGCAGCTTGTAGTGCTTGGCCAGCCCTTCGACTTCGAGCAGGGTGCCGCCGGTCTTGTCAGCGGGTTCCGGTTTCTGGCGATCGGCTGCGCCCACGCTGCAGGCAGCCTGGGTCTTGAGCCATGTCTCCGGCTTGGAGGCCAGCGGGCGCAGCGCTTCGATTTCGCCGGTGCGCACACAGGCGGCCGTGTGACCTGGGCTGATTTCCACGAGGGCCGGTTCTGCCTTTTCGCATTTTTCGAGGGCGAAGGGGCAGCGGTAGGCGAAGCGGCAGCCCGTCGGCGGCGTCAACAGGTCCGGCGGATAGCCCTCGATGGCGATCAGCGCTTCCTGCTGCCGGACCAGGTTGGGGAAGGCGTTCTGCAGCCCCAGCGTGTAGGGGTGGTGCGGCGCGCCGAAGATCTCGGTGGCCTTGGCCTGCTCCATCAGCTTTCCGGCGTACATCACCGCCACCGAGTCGCAGACCGAGGCGATGACCGAGATATCGTGTGTGATCAGCATGACGGTCAACTGCAGCTCTTCCTGGAGGCGCTTGAAGACCTCGAGGACCTGGTGCTGCACGACCACGTCCAGCGCCGTGACCGGTTCGTCGGCCACGAGGAACGAGGGATCGAGCGCCAGGGCCATGGCGATGATGGCGCGCTGCTTCATCCCGCCGGAGAACTCGTGCGGGTATTGGGTGAGCCGGCTTGCTTCCAGCCCGACCAGGTCGAACAGGTCGACGGCGCGCCGTTTTGCGGCCGCGCGGTCCAGCCCGCCGCGGACCCGGAGGATCTCCTCCATCTGGCTGCCGACGCGCTGCACGGGGTCGAGGGAATCCATGGATGCCTGCGGGACGATGGCGATCTCGCGCCACCGCAGCTCGCGCATCTCTCGCGCGGAGAGGGTGAGCAGGTCGCGCCCCTTGAAGGTGATCGAGCCGGACTCGACGTAGCCGTTGCTGTCCAGCATGCGCAGCACGGCGCTGGCCAGGGTCGTCTTCCCGCAGCCGGATTCGCCGATGACGCCCATGTGTTGGGCCTTGTCGAGGTCGAGCGACACGTGATCCAATGCGCGCACGATGCCGCGTTGTGTTTTATAGGCGACGACGAGGTCGCGAATTTCTAATAGTGCCATGTGTGTAATCCTCCTACCGGCGGCGGAGATGCGGGAAGAGCACTTCCTCGAATCCCCGTCCAATCGAGAAGCCAGCCATCACGCTCAGCATGATGCAGATGCCCGGCGGAATGATCCAGTGGTAGGCCCCCCGGGACATCGCCTGGGAGACAAACGCGTCCTGCAGCATGTATCCCCAACTGACCGTATCGGGATCGCCGAAGCCCAGGAAGCTGATGCTGGCCTCGGTGAGAATCGCCCAGCCGATCGCCAGGGAACCATAAAGGAAGGTGAGCGGCAGGATGCTCGGCGCGATGTAGAGAAACATGATGCGCAGATCACTGGCGCCGGAGACGCGCGCCGCGCGCACGAAAGATTTCTCTTTGACGATCAGCACCTGCGCGCGGATGACCCGGGCGGTGTCGCGCCAGAGCAGCCCCGCCATGGCAAGCACCACATTCCAGATGCTGGGCTTGAGGAACGCGACCAGGATGATGATCAGGGGCAGGAAGGGCACGCCAAAGGCGATGTCGGTCAGCCGCATCAGCACGGTTTCCACCCAACCGCCGAAGTAGCCGGCCACCAGCCCGACCAGGGTCCCGATGAGCGCCACCGCGATGGCGGCGGAGAAGCCGACCAGCAGCGCGGTGCGCGTCCCAAAGATCAACTGCGAGAAGATGTCGCGGCCCAGGTTGGTGGTGCCCAGGATAAATTGTTCCGACGGTTTCTCGTTCGCCAGCCAGATGCCGGCGTCGTCCTGGACGACTTCCAATTCACCATAAGGGGCAATGAGGGGGGCAAAGATCGCTACAAGGATAAATAGAAGATAGATAATTGCTCCGGCCATCGCCATAGGGTCCTGGCGCAGAATGTCGCTACTGCTTTTGAGCGCGCGCTTGAAGGGCGACGCTTGCTTTGTCGTTGCCTGTGCCGCGCTGTTGTTTTGAACGTGTAAGCTCATTGTGTTTTCCATAATTGATAGCCTCGCTTTCCTATCCCTTGGCACGCTCTGTGGAGCCGACGCGCGGGTCGAGCAGGCTGTACAGGACGTCCGCCAAAAGGTTCATCAGCAGCATGATCACGGCGATGAAGAAGAAGGCGCCCTGTGCCAGGGGGTAATCGCTGGTCGCCACGGCGTTGACGAGCAGTCTGCCGATGCCAGGCCAGCCAAAGACGTTCTCGATGACGACGTTGCCTCCGACGGCGTAGCCGACCCCCAAGGCCAGCGCGGTCACGACCGGCAGCAGGGCGTTGCGGGCAGCGTGTTTGATCATCAGCCGCCAATCGCTGAACCCCACCAGCTTGCCCATGGTGATGAAGTCATCCTGCAGGATTTCGATCAGGTTGGAGCGCATCAGCAGCAGCGGCAGCCCGTGCAGGTAGAACGCCATGGTGAGGGTGGGCAGGAGCATGTGCTTCCAGAAATCGGGCGACAGCAGCTTTTGGAGCTCGGTCTCATAGAGCGCGCCCGGGCTGGTCGCGCCCGATGAAGGGAACCAGTTCAATTTGAAGGCAAAGACGGTGAGCAGCAGCATGCCGACCCAGAACTCCGGCGCGGAGCGGGACATCAGGGTGAGCGTCACGCCGGCGCGCTCTGCTGCGGTGCCGCGCGACCAGGCGAGGACGACCCCGCCGATGACGCCGATGAGATAGGCCAGCAGCAGCGAGACCAGGTTCAGGTAGAGCGTGTTC
>Ga0272441_10012087_pt1 | contig 12689 bp, 9 predicted proteins | sample SSMProp6N_FD_193582 | JGI IMG/M metagenome (GOLD analysis project Ga0272441, IMG submission 193582) | Marine sediment archaeal communities from Little Sippewissett salt marsh, Falmouth, MA, United States - SSM-Prop-6N | ecosystem: Environmental > Aquatic > Marine > Wetlands > Sediment ...
GCAAGCTCTACTGTAGTTAGGAACACCTGATGGCCGGTCAAGTCGAACTTGCAGCAAGCCCCGCCTCCCATGCAGTTGTAGCCCAGGTCGGCCAGTTTCCGGTCTACGCGGCGGTAGATGGCTTCGAGTTCGGCCAGGGCTGTCTTGTCAGCCAGGCACAGATGGACCGCTTCAACCAGATGCTCCTGTGTTGCTGTGTCATCCGGGAGTGATTTTGCGCTTGGCTTCGATCTCATCACAGGTGTGTAAATCTCCGCGATTGATGCCGGGACAGCGGATGGCGGCACCGGCCCACTGGTCTGGACTGCGCAAATTCCCTGGCCAAAAGGGCCAGGTCTGGCATTGTGTCGGGCGTACCGGGTAGATGAGGCACTTCCGGCTGTTTTCACCATTGTTCGTGAGGAAGATACAGTCTTTGTTGTCCTGGCGTTCGACTAAGCTGTAGTTGCGTCCGACACGTCGGATGTAGGTCTTGCGCATTTCGGTATCAGTAATGCCCAGATAGCGGGCGATTTGGGAAATTTCCTTTGGAGTAACCCACACATACCCCTCTCCAGGTCCGGCGCAGCAACCCCCACAGCCCACACACTCAAATGCTAAGCCTGCGGCATACCAAGGACTTCGTTTACTGAAGATTTTCATAGTCCAACCATTATACTGGATGCAGGGCCGGCGCCGATGCCCGATGGTGGAAAGTCAGCTTCCAAGCATACATCGCAATGCGGCGCGCGCAAGGATTCTGGTGGAGTCCAGCGTATCCAGAGGGGCTCTTGCAGGATCGATCAACAAAGGTATTTCGGTGCAACCTAACACGGCCGCATCACAGCCGAGACTTTTCATCTTTTGCATTACGGCATTGAAGTAAGTACGGCTGTCGGGTTTTGTAATACCATTGACCAGTTCCTGGAATATCACATTGTTGATATGCTCGCGGTCCTCGGAACTGGGCACGATCGCAGTCAGTCCGGCTCGCCCGGCGGCATGCCTATAGACTGGGCCTTCCATAAGGTACTTCGTGCCGAGTATGGCCAGACTGTGGTAGTTTTGTCGGTTAGCCTCGGCGACGACCTCCTGCGCGATGTCAAGCCAGGGGATCGGGCTCTTTGGCTCGACGAGGTCCATGGACTGATGGATCGTGTTGTCGGGACAGATCAGAAGGTCTGCGCCTATCTTGGCCAGCTTTTCCGCTGAGTCCAGCATGAGGTCTGCTACCGCTTGCCAGTTGCCGGCATGGATCGCCGACATGTAACGGGAAAGGGAGTGAGTATGCATGGACACTTCCGGGTGATCGTACAGGCCCATGGCCGAACCGGCCTCCAGGCAAAAGGTCCGGTAGCATAGCGATGCGCCCTCGGAGCTACACGCGACGATACCGAGATGTTTGGGGCTGTCCATACTTCAGTTCCTTCAGGTCATGTCGTCGCGGTTTTATCTGGCGGCGGCTTCGCTGAGGCGACGGTAATATTGCTGTAGGGCGTCGGAGTATTCTGCAGGCAATTCACCTTCCATTGCGGAGGAAACGTTTTCTCTCACATATTCCGGCATGGCTGACGAATCGTCGCGTTCCACGGCAATCTGTCCACTGAGTGCCTGTTGGCCTTGTCGAAGAGCCGTTATCGTAGAATGGCGTGACCGCAGTGCGTTACGGTAGTGAAAGTGTTCAAGATGGGTGCGGACGCGGTTCATAAGTACCACCGCTTGCAGCAATCGAAAGTTGGCGTAGTCTTGCACTTTCACACCCGCGATGATTCGCTTGGTTCGGCTGATTAGTGCAGCCTGTTTGCCGGCCAGCCTGCCAAGTTCATCAGCCAGCTCAGGTGGAGTCCTTCCTTCGAGGCCCTCGGTACCGGAACCGGAAATCTTGCCCCCGCCGGTAGCTCCACTTGGTGGCTCTGCTGAGAGATCTTTGATCTGCGCCCCGAGAAAGGGTTCGGCGGTCAGCCTGGTTGGTGTCCGCCGCCCGCCTTTGCCGACGGCTTGGTCGGCTACGAATTCTCCACTGCTTTTGCCGGTTCGTCCTTCGCCACTGCGCCCGGCCATCTCGGTAGTGTTGGGCAGTTGGTTGCCCGTTACGCCCTGAGCGTTCATGCTCGATATGGGTCCATCGAGGGCGTCCCATCCTGCCCCCTTATCCAGACTGCTTGCGTAGCGGCTGGTGACGTCGTCGATTTCCTCGAAGAGATCTTCTTCCTCTTCCAGTAAGTCTCCCACAAGATCCTCCAGTTCAGTGGGCAATTCAGCTTGTTCGATATTGTCCTGATCTATAGGGTCTTCCATTGCCCACTTGATACGATCCGGTTCGTCCGGCAACCATTTTTCCAGGTTTGCTGTCAACGTTTCCGCGTTCTCCACAGCGTTGTTCTCAATTGCAGTAGCAATTTCAATGGCCTTCTTCTCCAGCGCGTCCTTGGCCATTGTCACATCGTTCTTGACCGAGATAATTTCTTCGAGCAACGCCGGATTCGAGAAGTCCTGGATAGGCAGTTTCGCCAAATCGGTAAAGGTATCAGCCAGGAATTTCTCCCACTTGTCCTGCACTGCCTCAAGTGTGCCTAGAAGCTTTTCATCTGCTTCGACGAAGGAATCTACAGGCTTGTCGGACAACTTCTCTGTCGCCTCGATACTCTTGATCTGATCGCTTATGAGATCGGCGAGACGGGACTTGAGCTCCTCTATTCGACCAGGTAATTCACTCAGCACGGCTGAACGTTCGCTGTTATCTTGCTTAGAGCCGATGTCCTGGCCGACGGTGGCTGTGAATCCAAGCAAAGCTCGGAGAGTTTGTGCGATGCTGTCTTGACTATTAGCCAACATTGCCGCTGGGCCTTGCCGCGCTGAAATGTCCGTCAGTGTCGCGAGCACCTCCGCTTGGTCGATGGCCAGTTGGGCCTCATTGGCTGCAAGGGCTGCAACGGCACGTTTGACCGCTGCAGCTGACGCCGGCAAAGTCATATCAGTGGCAAGTTCGGCAAGTTGGTCCTTAATCAGCGCCTGTCCATTGGATATTACACGAGCAGTCGCGACGAACTTAGCCATATCGGTGTGTTGTTTCCAGCAGATATCTGTGTTGACTCGCTGGCTCAACTGGAGATCGAGAATCTTGAGCAGTCGGCCAAGAAGACGGTCGAGTTGGTCTTCGGTGTCCTTGGCTATGGCTTGGCTGGCTCGGACAAGAATTCTGTACTGTGGCGTCTGGCTTGTCTGCGGGCCTGCGCTGAGTAAGCTGCGATTGTCGCGGGCTTTCGCTCGATAGACAATCGTAACACTTCCATCATCGCTCAGGTCAGCCGGCACAACAAAGTCGTAGTCCACTTGTTTGGCAATTTGATTGCTGACATCGAATGACTTGGCCAGAAGGGGGGCGTCTTGGCCCAGGATTTCGGCGTCAAGTTCCAGGTCGGTAAGGCCAAACAGGCTGTCAGCGGCCTGTATTGTTATGGCGAGTTTCTGTCCCGGCGCCAGAGAAACGTCTTGGCTTGGAGTTACCAGCTTGATGGATGGAGGCGGGTCGGGCACGGCGTGGATCCGAAACCGCCCAGCCGATGTGTCGACGACCGATGGGTCGGGAAGCTGTTGAATCACTGTGCCATCGTCGAGTTTCAGCACTAGCCTGTACGAACTATCCTTCGTGATGGGTACCGTCGCACAAAATGTCTTGCCGTCGTCTGATCGGATCATTGGCAGTGTTGACGTGCCGGATTGCTCGATTTCCACAGCAGGCACCGGCGCCGAAAGTTTGAGGCTCAAGGACGCACTACTGCCTACAGGGGCTTCCAGATTGCCGCTGCAGTCAGGTACCACCTTAGGTTCCATGCCGGTGTATTGGGGATATGAGTAACGGGTGGCCAGGGACACTACGTCAACGCGGTCCAGGACCTTCAGCGTATACCATGGTTTGTCCGTTGGCCAACGATCTGAGCCGATCCGGACCGAGTACCGGATTGATTGATCAACGCGATTGACGGGACACGCATAAACGCTGTGTCCTTGGCTTGCTAACATGGTCTTCTCGGCTTGACCTTCTATGGCAAGGCGGCCTTTAAATGGTTCGGACTTGGTGTTGCGGATGCTGGCAAGAATGGTGACGGATTGGCCGGCGAAGATCGTTGCATCGCCGGGGGTCAGGGACACCAGTTCAATCCCATTGGCTGGGAGTACATAGTCGCCCGGGCGCAGAACCGCAAGCAACCCACGGGCCATCTTGGCCGGTTGGGCGACACTGCATGCCAGGAGAATGACCATACTCAACATCGCGGCCAAAGCCCAGCGTCGCTGTTGACGGGTCTGGAGGAGTGGTGACAAGTCTGTCCGTTGCAGGCGGTATTGCGCCTCACGAATGGCTTGCTGTACCAGTTGGGGACTTACTTGATCGCTGTCCTCGGCAAGCAGTACAGAGTTTATCAGATCGTTTCTAGTCCTGGCGATATTGCATTCGACGAACCGTGCGGTTTGGGCTGGATTTTGCCGCCATGTGATTGCCTTGGCCAAACGCCAGACTGATGCAGCCAGCCCTGCGGAAAGCAGAGCTAACATGGCCCAGCGAAGTGAGGTAGGTGGCTGGTCTGGCCAGAAGCCTAAACCAAGCGCCACTAACACAACAGCCAACGCTATGAAGGTTACCGCCGCTGAAACTGTCGTGACTATCCCGAGTCGTCGACGGCGGCGATGCACATCTTCCAGCCGTCGAAAGATTCCATCTATCTCCCCGTGTTGAGTAAGCGTTCGCATGACCATCCTGTCAGGAAGGTTTGTATTGGCCAAGATGCCAAGAACTTAATTGTAACGCCATAGACAGGACTGTTTCAGTGAGAATCTTGTTCTCTATGGGCTTCAGACACACTCGTGTTGTCAAGCCGACGACGAGCCTAGGTCCCAAAGGCTTCATGATACCAGGCATGCATTTCGTCGTCGCTGATGGCGGTAGTTCGGCCGGTTTCGTACTCGGTCTCCACCTTTTGGTGTATCGACATCAGTCGGGCGTCGTCTTTGGCCACGGCAAGCCCATAGTGCAGATCAATCCAATGCTTTATACCGGCCGCACCGGACTTATCCGTTATCGCTACTTCTGCGGGGCGGTTTAGGAATTTCATCGTGTCGAAGGCGCTGTATATTTCCTGGTTCTTCATCAGGCCGTCTGAGTGTATGCCCGCTCTGGTGGTATTGAAGTCTCGCCCGACCAGGGGGTAACTGGTGGGTATCTGGTAGCCTATTTTATTGGCAAAGTAGTCAGCTATTTCCGTAATGACCGGGTAGTTGATCTTAGGGCTCCGTCGGCCAAGCTGCGCTGCCTCTATGACCATTGCTTCCAGAGGGGCATTGCCCGTCCTCTCACCAATCCCGAACAGACTTGCGTTGGCGCTGGAGCATCCGTATAGCCAAGCGGCAACAGGGTTGGAAAGTACCTTGTGAAAATCGTTGTGGCCGTGCCATTCCAGGAGTTCACCGGGAACGCCCGCTTCGTGAATGAGCCCATGGATAATCTTAGGGACAGAACGTGGCAGGGCGGCCTGGGCCCAGGGAAGTCCGTAGCCAAGGGTGTCACAGGCGCGTATCCTGACATCAATGCCGTATTTTGCGCGAAGATCCATAAGTTCGCAGGCGAAGGGCAGGACAAAACCATGGAAGTCGGCCCTGGTAATGTCTTCCAGGTGACAGCGGGGCACTATGCCCTCTTCCATTGCGGCCATTACCACTTCCAAGTATTGCTGCATGGCCTGTTTGCGGGTCTTGGCGAGTTTGAGGAATATGTGATAGTCGCTGCAACTGGTCAAGATGCCCGTTTCGGTCAGGCCCATCTGCTTAACAAGTTTGAAGTCGCTTTTGACAGCTCGGATCCAGCCGGTTACTCGTGGCCAGGCTGCGCCGACTTCGAGGCATGCCTCGACGGCTTGGCGATCCTTTTTCGAGTAAAGGAAAAACTCGCTCTGCCTGATTATGCCGGCCCCGCCGTCAAGCTTTGCCAGTAGCTTGTAAATGTCCACGATCTGCTCAATAGAGTATGGTGGCCTGGCCTGCTGGCCATCCCGAAACGTCGTGTCGGTGACCCAGATACTCTTGGCCTGGCTCATCGGTATCGTGTGATCGTCCAGTAGGATGTTTGGCAATTGCCCGATAGGAAATGTTTCACGGAAGAGATTCGGCTCGGGTATATCCTCAATTTGTGGCCTGGCTTTGTCTGTTTTCTTCACTGTTTCCTCCGCTTGCCTGATAAGCAGGCTGGTCGGCCTAATTGGCACAGCTCTGGGTGGTTGTTGGAATGTCCCAGGATCCAAACCTTGAAAAAGGCTCTTCTGGAAAGCTTTACGTTCCAGGGGCTAGAACACGGACGACATTACCTTCTATTTGCAGCTGCCCGTTGGCAAAGAGTCGGATCGCTTCGGGATAGGCGACACACTCTTGCTCGAATACCCTGGTCGCCAGAGTCTCGCAAGTGTCGCCTTCGGCCACCGGAACGGCCCGTTGAATGATAATCGGTCCGGCGTCGTACTCGTTGTTGACGAAGTGAACCGTGCAGCCGGAAACCTTCACCCCCGATGCCAATACGCCTTTATGCACCATCTTGCCGTAGAAGCCCTTTCCCCCAAAGCCAGGCAGCAACGCCGGGTGGATATTCATTACCCTGCCTTCGTAACGGCTGGGTATGCGCCAGAATGAGAGAAAGCCCGCTAAGCAGGCCAAGTCTATCTGTGCAGAATCAAGTACTTCGTTTATCTTCCTGGAGTATGCCTCATTGTCCGGCATTTCTTTATAGGCGATGATATGCACATCGAGTCCGGCTTCTGCGGCTCGTTCGGCGCCCTTGCATTCCCGAGAGGCAATCACGACGGCTACTTCGGCATTCAATCGGCCGGCTTCGATCTCGCTCAGCAGGTTCAGCAGCGTAGTACCTCCGCCACTGAGCAATACGCCAAGTCGCAGTTTTCCGGCAGGTTCGTGTTTCATCAAAGACATTAGACCTCAACCGTTCCAATCCGTCAATTCGGCCCAAAGGCGCTTCCGGAGGAGAGGCGGCTTCTCAGAGTCCAGTCTATGCGCGCAACAAGCGTTGTGTCTTTCGGCTTCACGGACATTGCGTGTGACCGATCCGGTCGTACCGCAGGATGGCCTAATCGTTTAGTAACGAGTAGGTCGCCCATTGGTCATTCTGCCGCCAAGTTCCTCATCACTGTTGCGTCCCGAGCCGACAGATCCGGCCAGTCCTGGTCGGTGCCGACGTCCGGCCGACGTTTCCAGCTCCTGGCACAGCGCGAGTATTTGTCACGGGTGTCACCCACTTCTACGGACACTACGGCGCCGTCGCCTTCGGCTTCGCCGGCGTCGATGCGCTCAATCCTTGCGTAGCCGACGCCAAGTAGGTCTTCGAGTTCCTGTAGGTGTGTCTGGATCAGGGCTGCGGCGGGGTCATTGTCGCGGCTGATCTTGAAGACGGCTTCGGCGTCCAGAGGGTTCTTGACCCCGGAGTTTCTGAGTGCTTCTAGCTTGATCAAGCCTGCCGACCGCAGTTGCATCAGGTTTGCCCAGACCCAGGCGGGACCCGCCTCAATTGTGTCTGTTGTGAAGAACGCCTGATCTGTGGTAACGGGGCGAAGTTCTGATGCCATCGACAGCATGGCCTCGTCGCACTCGGGCAGCAATGCCATATGTACACTGTTGCCCAGGGCGGCATCTTTGCTGGGAATGTGGCTCCACGCCTCTTCGCATGTATGAGGGAGGATCGGTGCGAGCAGCTTGACCAGTACCATCAATACCTCGTGGACCACGGTCTGCGATGCTCGCCGACGAACCGAATCTGGCGCTTCGCAATAGAGCCTGTCCTTTATCGCCGAGAGATACACACTGGAGGCCTGTCCGCTGCAGAACTCGTAGATAAGCCTGGTCGCGCGGTGGTACTCGTACCGCTCATAGGCCTCGCGGACATTGTGTATAAGCCGATGAGTTTCCATTCGCATCCAGAGGTCAACGGAGCTGGCCTCTGGGTCCTGACTGTCGCTGGCGGGATCGAAGTCGCAGCAAGCACCCATGCAGAATCTTAGCGTATTGCGGATCTTGCGGTACGCATCCTCGGCCTGTGAGACCAGAGCATCGCTGCATCGGACGTCATCCTGATAGTTCTGCCCGGCGACCCAAAGCCTGAGTATATCTGCGCCTCGTGTCTCGAGCTGTTCGATGACGTCTATGGCGTTACCAAGGGATTTGCTCATCTTGAGCCCGGCTTCGGTCACAACGAATCCGTGTGTCAGCACGGTTTTGAACGGAGCACTTGCCGTCGTGCCGAGTGCCGGCAGCAGAGAAAGTTGGAACCAACCCCTGTGCTGATCTGAACCTTCCAGGTACAGATCAACCGGTGGGGCATCGACCAAACCAAACCCCATTGCAGCAGCATACCAACTCGATCCGGACTCGAACCAAACGTCGAATATATCGGTGCCGGTGCTCAGGTTCTCGACGGCGAAGTCTTTGGCATTGTCCAGGTGTGGATCATCCGCGGGGTCATATCCTGCCAGCAGGATATCCGGGCTGAGCGTGAACCATGCGTCGGATCCCTGTTCGGCAAACACGGCAGCGACCGTGCGGACCGACATGGGCGTCAGCAGCCATTGGCCTTTGGAGTTGCAGAAGGCAGGTATGGGCAGCCCCCACGATCTCTGTCGAGATATGCACCAGTCCGGCCGACTTTCCAGCATGCCGACAATTCGGTTTCGTCCCCAAGCGGGTACGAAGTCAACTCCGCCTTGAGAATATGGTTGTTCGCAAACATCCATGGCCATGGATCGCAGGGACTTGCCGGACTCGGTAAGCGGCTTGTCAACGGCAATGAACCACTGCTCGGTTGCGCGGAAGATCGTCGGTGTCTTCGACCGCCAGTCGTGGGGATAGCTGTGGACTATTGGCTCTGCCAGCATGAGCGTACCGGCCTGGCGTAGGTGTTCGACTACTTCCTTGTTGGCGGTCCAGACGTCCATTCCCACAAGCCAATCCGGCGCGGTGTCGTCGAACGTGCCGTCTGCCTGCACGGGGCAATAGATATCCAGGCCATACTTCAAGCCCGTGCCGTAGTCTTCCAGGCCGTGCCCTGGTGCGGTATGGACCAGGCCCGTGCCGTCGGCGAGCGTTACATAGTCGGCTCCCACCACTGGACAGGTTTGGCTGGGTTTCAGCGGGTGCTTGTAGACCAGCTTGGCATCGATAAGTTCCTGGCCTCGGAGTGTTCCGAGGACCTGGTGAGATTTAAGCCAGTCTCCTCGTTTGCTTTTCAGCAGGGCGATTACTTCGGTGACTTGTGTCTCGGCAAGTATCAGCGCAAAGTTCCCATCGGCGGTTTCCAAATGCACGGAGCAATACTCAAAACCAGGATGTACGGCTACGGCAAGGTTTGCCGGCAGTGTCCAGGTAGTAGTGGTCCATATCATCAGACCCAGCCTGTCTCCGGGCCGGTGGGGTAGAGAATCTGTGTCTTCTGCCAGCTCGAAGGCCACATATATGCTGGTGTCCTCTCGGTCGTGGTACTCCAGTTCAGCGTCGGCCAGCGCAGTACGGTTCTCGATTGACCAGTGAACAGGCTTTAACTGCTTGTGCACTATCCCTTGCTCGACAAGCCTGGCGAATACTTCAAGTACCGCGGTCTCGTATCTTGGTTGCATCGTTATATAGGGGTCGTCGAACTGACCCATGACGCCCAGACGCTGAAACTGTCCGCTTTGGAGCTTTGCGAACTGGTCGGCATATGTTTGACAGCGGTTGCGGATTGCCATCGGATCCATGCTTCGAGCCTTTGGGCCGAGGTCTTCCATTACCTTGGCCTCGATCGGCAGTCCGTGGCAGTCCCAGCCAGGCACGTAGGGTGCATCCTTGCCGGTCATGTTGGCTATGCGGACGGTCATATCCTTGAGCACCTTGTTGAGAGCTGTACCCATATGGATATTGCCGTTGGCGTAGGGGGGGCCGTCGTGGAGTATGAACCGTTCCGCGCCGGCTCTGGCCTTACGAATCTGCTGGTACAGGTCTGCCTCTTTCCATTGCGCCTGGATCTTGGGCTCTTTCTTGAGCAGTCCTGCTCGCATGTCGAAGGATGTCTGTGGGAGGTTGAGGGTTTCTTTATAGTTCTGCTTCTCTTTGGCCATGTCATGCTCTCTTTGGCTGGTGCATTTGTTCCAAATAGCAAAGGTCCGGAGGCATATTGCCGGCCTCAGGACCTTTCGAATATTTCTGCTCTTTTCTGTGTCCTAGGGCGCGACTTCGAGATTTGTCCCTGCAATGATGTCGGCGCGAACATAGCGTGCAACTGCCACCAGTCGCATCGGCCGGCAAGTCGGATTGGCTTGCATTGTTCGCATTTTACCTCGCCCTATTACAGCCTTGGAATTATATCGTCTGCAGGAAACCAGTCAATCAGGTTTATTCAGCGTCGGGTGGATTATCATCCTGGCAGGGGGGCTCTACAGTGATAACCGAAGGAGGAGTTACCGGCGCTGGACTGGCCGGCAAGGCCGAGCCTGCCCGGTTTGGTCCCAGAAGGTTGATCTTTCGCCACATGCCGGATCGAAACCGCCCGGCTAATAATGCGGCCATTACCGCGCTGCAAGTTGCGGCAGCTCCAAATGGGCCCAATGACTCCAGGTCAGGCCGAAAGTGTATAATTGCCGATCCGCCACAAACCAGAATCAGCAGACTGGTTACCGCAGTTGCCCACATGGGCCAGCGCGTGTCTCCCGCGCCGCGAAGTGCTCCGGAGAACACGATATGCACTGCGTCGGCCAGTTGAAAGATCGACATGCACACTAGGATTTTACTGCCTATTGCCAATATGCGGGCGGAATCTTCGGCACTGTAGGCCTGGTGGCGACCAGAGACGAAGAGCTTTATCATCGAATGCCTGAAGACTATGAACGTCAATCCGCACAGCCCCATATAGAGCATCGCGATTGCCAATGCCGCGTAGACCCTTCGACGGGCCAAGTCTTGCCGGCCCATGCCTATATACCTGCCGACAAGGACGGTGGCTGCTATGCCTATCCCGATGGTCGGGATAAAAGAGATCCTCATGTACCTCATCGCGTGGCTGGCTGCGGTTAGGTGTAATTTGCCGAAATGGCCGACCAAGAGCGTCATAAACACCGTCCAAGTAGCTATGTCGACGAAGAAACTCATGCCGGCCGGCAAACCGATGCGCAAAATTTCCCTGCATTGCTTAAGGCGCATTGCCCTGATTAATCGAGTGCCGAATTGCTTGTGAAACTTAAGAGAAAGGAATAAGGCCATCAGCACGACAAGCTGGATCGCCCACGCACACACGCTGGCTATCGCAGCTCCATGCAAGCCGAGCGAGGGGGCGCCAAGGTGGCCAAAGACCAACACCCAGTTACCGAAGACATTCAACACTGCTGTGAAGAACGAGACTGCAAAGACCATCCTGGGCCGATGGATTCCATAGAAGAAGCCCTCCAAGACGCGGATCGCCAATGCTATCGGTGCCGACAGGATCATGTAGCGAAAGTAAATTACTTCCATGGCCTGAACGTCCAACTCGTGGCCGATCAGGCGGAAGATGGGGCCGGCTATCGCCGCCAACGGGCATAGCAGCACGACGCCGCAGAGCACAAGCAGAAGCCCAGCCCAAGTGTATTGCCCGCATCGCTTATGCCTGCCTGCGCCAAGGTTTTGACTCACATAGGTGTTAACTACGCTCAACACGCCTCGGACAAAGCTTTCGGGCATAAAGGCCATTAGCCCGCCCATCGCCTGGCCCGTTACCGTTGCGGCGCCCAGATATGAGACCATGTACCCATCGACGAACTGGGTAACCACGCGATTAAGGCCGCTCATGCTGGCCGGCGCACTGATACTCAGTACCTCGATCAGGGAGTTGGCCGGTTTGTCTCGAGTGATTTCCGTCATGGCGTCAAGGCGAAGATCATATCCCAATGTCTGGACCTATCAATAGTGCCATTGCCAGATTGTCTGTGCGCCAGCCAACTGCCGCATGGTGACTTGACCGCAGGATGACCCTACAATAGGATGCGTCGCTTTCGGCGAGGCCGCAAATATGCGTATGAGACCTTACAGACTGTCACAGTTTGACATGGGGAACTTCACGTTGGCTGGTTACAGTGTGGCCGGCGAGGAAGCCGTTATCCTATTGCCCGAGCTGGACTGCGTCTTCGACATAGGCAAATGTCCTCGTGAGGCAGTGTCCATCAATCATGTCTTGCTTACCCATGGCCATGCCGATCATGTAGCCGGGTTGCCGTATTTCTTCTCCCAGCGAGATTTTCAGGGCATATCCAATGGTGTTGCACTCGTGCCGGCAGGGCTGGCCGATCCCTTGGAGCGTCTTATGTATGCCTGGGGCGAGGTCGAGGGACATGTGCCTCCCCACAAGCTTGTTCCCATGAGAGATGGCGATGAGTACGAAATCCGCCGCGGCTTGGTGGCCCGAGCGTTCGCCACGAGGCACGTTGCCGGTTCGCTGGGCTATGCCCTGGTCGATATCCGCAAGAAGCTTAAGGATGAATTTGTCGGCTTGAGTGGCCCGGAAATCGTAGAGTTGAAGAACAAGGGCGTCGAGGTCACACGCCAGGTGGAGGTACCTCTGGTTGCCTACCTTGGCGATACCGGCAAGGCCAGATATGCTCACTTGCCGCATGTGGCAAAGGCAAAGGTTTTGCTGATCGAGTGCACCTTTTTTGATG
>Ga0272441_10012088_pt1 | contig 12689 bp, 8 predicted proteins | sample SSMProp6N_FD_193582 | JGI IMG/M metagenome (GOLD analysis project Ga0272441, IMG submission 193582) | Marine sediment archaeal communities from Little Sippewissett salt marsh, Falmouth, MA, United States - SSM-Prop-6N | ecosystem: Environmental > Aquatic > Marine > Wetlands > Sediment ...
TAATTATAGCCTCATTGCGGTGCCGATCTTTATTTTTGCCGGGGCCCTGGTGACAAGGATAGGGGTCACTGAGAAACTTGTTGAACTTGGCAATGAGCTCGTTGGTCGAATCAGGGGGGGGATGTCACATGTCAACGTGGTGGCCAGTACCATGTTTGGGGGGTTGAATGGGTCTGCCGTTGGAGACGCGGCCGCTGTCGGTTCCATACTTATACCTGCCATGAAGAAACACGGTTTCAGCAAGGGATACAGCGCCGCGGTAACTGCGGCAGGCGGAACAATTGCCGCAATCATACCCCCCAGTATCCCCATGATCGTTTTTGCCAGTGTAGTTCCGGAGATTTCTATAGGTGCGCTGTTCATATCCGGCATAATCCCCGGGATCCTTATCTGTATAAGCATGTGCGTGGCGGGTTATATTGTCTCTGTAAAGCGTAAGTATCCCAAAATAGAGACACCCTTCAAATTGAAAAAATTAATAGCGGATTTTGTGCAGGCAATCCCGGCGCTCATACTTGTCGCAATTATTATATTCGGTCTTCGTTCCGGCGTCTTTACACCGACAGAGATAGCATCTGTTATTGTCGTCTATGCCTTGATACTCGGCGTATTCATATATCGGAACTTAACCGTAGAACAGTTTTTTGCGGCCTTGTACGAGACGGTGATGACTACGGGAATAGTGTTTCTGATCATTGCCTGCGCTGCACCTTTCATGTGGATGGTGACCAAAATAGGCGTTACCGAATCGATTTGCAGTGCCCTTCTGGGGATAAGCACCAATCCTTTTATCTGGTGGATTGTGGTAGCGGTATTTTTACTGTTCGCGGGGATGGTAATGGACATAACAGCCAATCTTTTGATCCTTGGCCCCATCGTCTTCACGGCAGCACAAAAACTGGGGTTCGATCCGCTTATAACAGCTCTCGTTATCGTTATGATACTCCTCATGGGGATCGCTACTCCCCCTGTCGGCATAGCGCTTTATGCGACCTGTGCAATTGCTGACGAAAGCATTGAGAAGGCTTCGGTTGAAATTATCCCCTTTTTGATAGCGGAAGGGATAGTGGTAGCGCTCATCATTATTTTCCCGGAAATCGCAAAGTTCCTTCCACGCCTTTTCGGATATGTGGTGTAACTGGGGGTGAAGGCGGCATGTGACAGAGGGAAAGGGGATGGAGTTGGGTAATAAAAACATCTTGATCGCACGGTCGAATGAGGTAATAATCCAGTTGAACTTCGTATAGTAACAAGAAAGGAGTGGAGTGGTGAAACCTATTGAAAAGGACCTGAAAACACTATACTCGGCCCTCAGAAAAGAGATTCAAACTATCCACATAGTGGATGCTCACAATCATTTGCCCAGCGAGCAGACGTGGACTGCGGGACAGGATGACTGGACTTCACTCTTAGGATACTGCCTCATTGATTTGGCCAATGCCGGTCTTTCACGTGATCAGCTCGTGAGGCCCGTTGCGGCAGACACAAGACTGCACATCGACTATGGCTACGATTATCAGGAGGACAAGAGAAGCCCGAATGAAAAATGGGAGGTTGTCAAGTCCTACTGGCCATATGTGCGGCATATGGGGTCGGGTGTCTTAGTTAAAAAGGTCTTAGAATTATTTTTCGACTGCACAGATTTGGACGAGCATAGTGTAGCCAGGGTACAAGAAACGCTTACCGACTTAAAGCAACCCGGCGTATATAGAAGGTTGCTTAGAGAAAAATTCAAGATAGATGCCGTGATTGCGGTCACCATGTCTGTGAAGGAGAAACCGCCAACCGATGTCATCGCACCGGTTCTGTATTCCGATATTTTTTCGTTTATCCAAAAGAGAAGGGACATTTACAGACTGGAGCAGGAAACCGGCCGAGACATATATTCTCTTGAGACATATCTCACGGCCCTCGATGAATTGCTCGAGAAATCGGTGACTAATGGCGGGTTGGTTGGGATAAAATGGCACATTTATCCCTATCATCGTGATATGAATTTTGAAATAGCAGACATTGCTGACGCCGCAAAGTGTTTTGATCGTATTCTCCAGATGCCTGCTCGAGGGGGGATAGGTTCGGGAGCAGCCGTCGGTATAGATGAAATGCGCCCCTTTCAGGATTTCATGCAACATCACCTGATCCAACGGGCAATTGACCTGGATATGCCGATTCAGATACATGCAGCGACGTTAGGAGGAAGTTATGGGGGGCCACTTTACGGGGATCCGAAATCATTGATCCCGCTTTTCATTCGTTACCCACAGGCACGATTCGACATTCTCCATGGAGCGTTTCCGTGGACAAGAGAACTCGGAGCCATATCCCACTTGTTCCCCAACGTCTATATCAATATGTCTTGGCTGGACATATTGTCTCCTCAGACTTACAGAGAGTTTCTCAAAGATTGGCTTACCGGTATACCTATCAACAAGATTTTCGCCTTTGGGGCTGACCAGCACAATGTCCTTTTGACTTGTGCCTGTGCGGAAAGAGTGCGCGATATGGTCACCGAAGTCCTTACAACATTAATTGCTGATGGAGAAATGACAGAAGAGCAGGCCCTTTTTGTTGCGGACTGCATCTTGAGAAAGAATGCCTGGGAATATTGGAAGTTGCAGGAACGATGGTTCGAGAAATGGCGGTAACTGCATCTGAAGACTTTCAATCTGTACCCATTGAACTTTTTCTAATACGATCCTGATGACTTATAGATACAGTGTGTTTCCCTTCTTGCCTACTGTTCCAGGACGATGACATACCGGCTCGTTACCCCCAGTATCCGCTTTTTCTGCATTGCCGATACAATGGCGGCACTGAAGCGCTGCGTCGACAGGGGGGCCTGGATGATATGCGTGCGGCGCCATCCTGACTGTTTCAGTATACCGAGATAATCGTCTATCAGGATCGATTCCTCGCATGACTCTTCCGCTGCGGGTGTATGCTGAAAGTCACGCCAGTCGGCATTGATGAATGCAAGGCGCGTCGTCTTCTTGCTCTGCCCATTCATGAAGGCGAAAAAGCACTCGAGGAAGGCGAGGTATTCCTGCCGGGACAGTGCGGATATACTCCGGGGGGAATAGTCATCCCGTTTTTTGTCGAAGTAGGGGGGATCACAGATGATCAGGTCGGGTTTCTGTTTGGCGCTGAACCATGCGGGAGTCTCACTGCCTGGTGAGAAGTTACCGCTGATATCCCAGTACCAGGGCTCTATCTCGGGGCGTGTCTCGGGCCGGTCCGCCATGTCCAGTGTCCAGCACCGACGGTTGAATGCCAGGCATACATCGGGCGTGACACCGCCGCCGCCCATGGGATCGAAGACGAGGTCGTCCTGTTGTGAAAAATAGTAGAGGATATGCGCGATCATTTGACCGGGGATGCGGCCGGGCCAGTCGTCACCGAATCTTTGGTCGCAGTCATTCCAGTCCCAGAGGTCCCATGCCCGCAGTCCCCAGTTAAGTGCCTCGAATCGCTGGAGATCATCCTTTCCTTCCAGTGCCAGTGACCATACCATGGGCTCCGTCCAGCCGTGTTTTTCGGCCACCCGTGAGACGGTGAAACCGCGGGATAAATCGGTATTTGACGCAAATGCCAATGACGGCATTCTGGTCAAATGTCTTTCCACTGTGGTGCGCGGAATCCCCAGCCTCTTCGCGATCCTGTCCTGCGGGATGCCGAGTCGGTTCATGCGGAATATGGTGAGTTCCAGTTCCATCTGCGTCGCGGCACGAAGATCAGCGATGTAGGAATCCACCGCCTGGCGTGAACGGCCGATGGCCTTCCCGATTTCGGTGGAGGTAAGTCGGGGATTGTTCTGATATGCCCGTCTGGCCGTCTTGCGTGTCTCTTCTTCCGTGAGCTGCCGGGGGCCGATGGCCTGCTGTGCGGCATAGAGCAGGGGATCGGTGCCGTCGAGGTCCTGTATGATGACGATGACATCTGTGGCCCCCGTCGCTCTGTAGGCATACCATCGGTGTGCCCCGTCGAGGATGCGGTAGATGCCGGGCCTGCCGGGTACCGCTTCCACCACGATGGGATCGAAGGTGAACCCGTCCCTGATATTGGCGGCGAAGATGCCGACTCGGTTCCGGTCTATCCGGTCCCGCGGGTAGATGGTTTCGTCCAGTATGATATTGGCAATGGATATCCTGGTTGTTGGTTTTTTCATAGTGGTGGTTTACCTCCCACAGTCGTAGTTGGAAACACTGTTCTTTCAAAGACCGGTTGACTCCCGCCCGCTCCGATCAGACCCCTCCCTGCAGTGTGGTCTTGACGCCCTTCTGCGTGGCGGCAAACTGATTGGCCAGCTTCTTGATGGTCTTGGTGCCGCCGCCGATGATGAGGCCCGTGAGGATCATGTCCACGATGGCCGCCTCGTCGAAGGTGCCCGCCGATGGGGTTATGAATTCGGGGCCCAGACCGCTTGCAAGGGCCTTCATCTGAAAGGCGAAGGCAAGGTAGATGCCCACTGCCGAAGAGATCCAGGGACGTAGTTCGAAATTTTTGCAGTAGATGCTCCCCTCGCCATCGATCCCCTTTCCCAAGTATTTCTGATACAGTTTGGTGTCGAAGATCTGCTGCAGGGCCGCCGTCAGGACGGCGGCCACGAATGCCAGTCGAACCAGTGTGACTGTTACGTCAACCATATCCAATCCCTCCTTGTATTGTCTATGAAACCATTTCCACTCAAAAGATCTCATGATCCCGCATAAGGGCACCATCCGGCTGCATGCCCCCTGGGGCAGATGTGGGTATGGCTCACCGTTGCAGCCCCGACATCGCTATTTGTTGGGCGCATCGTCGGTGGCGTCGTACCACTGAAAAAATTTCTCTGCCCCCTTCTTTCCCGATTTGACCAGTGCCTTCTTCTGCTGGTCAGTGAGATCGAAATCGGTGGTTCCCACGCCCAGTGTGTCGATGTAGACCGTCCGTGCCCAGTCGTCGCTGTGCAGGTGGGCGCTCTGCTGCGCCTCCAGCACCGTGTGGATCAGTGCCCAGGTGTAGTCAAAGAAGTCCTGTATCTTACGGTGGGGCGGTTCGGCGTGGTCACGAAAGACGGCGATCTCTTCCTGTGTGTCGAGACGGAAGCCGAGGGTCTCCTTGTTGTAGACATAGTTCGATATGGGTCGTTCCCCCTTTTTTATCTGTCTGTTTACTGCCCGGTAATAGTCGGTTTTGAGGGAGTTTCGGGCCGTCACGTATTTCCTGCGGTCGAAGAGCTTGACGGGATAGTTGTCGAGGACCCCCCCGTCGACGTAGACGTCTCCCCGGGCGCTGCGCCGCGAGGCGAAGAAGAGGGGGATGGACATGGAGATACGCACCGCGTCGGCCACACAGACCCGCGGCGTGTGCTCAGCCGAAAATACCTCCGAGAAGGCAGTGGACAGGTTGGTACCCATGAAATAGAGCGACTTGAACTTCCGTTTCTTCTTCATGGCCTCGATATCGGCGAAGGTGGACTCGCTGTTGCCTGTCTTTTCCCTGATCAGCTGGGCAATCCAGTTTCTGAAATAGTCTCCCTTGTACCAGCCGAATTTCTCGATGAGGCGTTCGACGTCGCGGATCAGTCCCCATGAGTCGTCCATGAAGGCATTGAAATCGAGTGACCAGAGGATGTCCTTTGTCTCTTTGGGCGTAAATCCCAGGCCGAGCAGGATGGCGTTGATGGCCCCTGCCGAGGTCCCGCCGATCCGTTCGATGGCAGGGATGATCGCACGTTCAGCCAGGACGTCGAGGGCACCCAGGTAGGCGATCCCCTTGACGCCGCCCCCTTCAAATACGAGGTTGCGAAAATGGTAAGACATGTTGTTCCTCCTTCCCCTATTGCTGTTATTGACGAGACCGGCAGACCGCTGAACCATAATGTAACGGGTGAGACCGTGTCCAGGGTTTGCCCTAACAATGAAATGGAACATGAGACACCGACGGGTGCACCCGTGACCGGCGGAGCCTCTGCCTGCGGTACGCCGGCCTTTTGTTAGTCTTCTCGGGGTGAAAGGGAGCGCCCCATACCCTCATCCGTTACTTGAATCTCCGTTGCTATTGCCCTTTCAGACAATAGCATCGTAACTGCCTCCGGTACCGATGTATGGTATGCGATTTCTATGCATACAAAACAGTACCGGATAGGCATACAAGGCCCTGCTCAAAAGCGTGTGCAGTGAGAATTGCAGCGTCGTGTCAGGTGATTTCTATTGGCTGCATGTCGGATGAAAGGTGGTCGCTCTGGTTGAAAACAACTGAAGGGTGGTCTCAGATAGAGATCAGTGCGTTACTGTCAGGGACAGGTGTATACGTTCTCGGTGCTCCATGCATCCCTCCTCGAAAACATATGGGACGTGTCCTGGTTGTATTCGTATCCGTTACCGGAATACCTTTACCTGTATCTATATCAGCCGTGGCGTATCTTCATGACGATGATGTAAAGGGTGAAGGTCACTCCCACGGCATTCCCCGCAATGATGGGAAGAGAATGTATCACCAGACCGTACAGGAGCCACAGGGAGAGCCCCGTCGCCAGCACTGAAAAGGCACTCAGTGAGAGGTCGTGCGTCTTCTTCGTTCGATAAATCTTGATAACCTGTGGCGTCATCGATATGGAGCATATGACTGCCGCCATGAAGCCTATGAGATCTGCCGTGTTCATAGATGATTATTCATACCATCGAGTGACTCTACATGCCACCGCTGCCTGCCCGGGTGAGGCATCGAGACAGGCAGTCGTAACCGTATGTCGTTACTCTCCTTCCGTATTCATCATCGCTACATCGTACTGGGTCTCCGTGACACCCGGTACCTGCTGAACGATCCTCTTGAACCGGTCCAGTTCTCCTTCTGTCTGGGTGTAGCCCCACAGGTTGACGATATATCCCCATACCTTTACGACACCCAGTTCGGGGACTTCGACGTGCAGGAGGTTGAGGTTGAAGTCATTACGGATTATTTCAGCCTCTACCTTCTTGACGAGGCTCAGTTTCTCCATGCTTTCCGATGCCTTGATCCCGCAGTGGTCTATCTCTTCCGAGCGGGCCGCCTGAACGATGATGCCGGCTGCCGTCTCGGGGAGCATCTTGTCCCTGTTGATAATCAGGTCGTAGAGCTTGGGATTGTCCCAGTCTTCGTGAAAGGTATACCGGATGTAGGACTTTCGCTTGTTGTCGCTGTTGGTGATCAACTTTTCCGCCGTTTCGGTGCTCAGACCCTGTTCGTCCATCATGCGCTGGATCCTCTTTTTCATAGACCCGTAGATGTGGACGTGCAGGGCACTGTCAAAGGACCGCAGCAGCTTCTGGCTGCCGTGACCGATGATGACACCGTGGCACCGTTTCGCTACCTCGTATATGACCGATGCCATGAGGTCGAGGTATAGCTGGGGGTCGGCCCTCAATATCCTGTCAAAGAAACCGGGGGCCTCCGTATCGAAGCCCTTCAGTTCTTCCGACTTCAGTCCCATCTGGAGGGCCTCCTGACGCAGTCTCGCGTCATCGTAGAGTTCCAGTTCCAGTTCATTCGCTACCATCTGTGCAATCTCAATACCGTGGCACCCCTTGTGCCGTGATATCGTTATTAAGGCCATTCGCTTTCCTCCTCGTCGTCGAGTTTATATCGTCAGGGTACCAGCTACGTTACAGCGACAATATGCTGTATTTATTCATTAATATTGATGGACCCATACAGTTCGATCCATATATGCCCGATGTCCCTCGTCCTGTCGAGAACTGTGTGTGGGATGTCCATGCAAGACCATGTCACATTGTGCCGTGGTGTACGGTAGCTGACAGCCGATGTAGACCTTCCGCGCTCTGCCGGGTGCGACCTGCGGTGTGATGTATGGTTATGGTATATATGAATATGAAGTGAAAGTAATATGCATCCCTCTCCCTTGTCAAGCTATTTGTGCTATGTGGCAGGGGATACTATTCCTTCAGAGATTCCGCCTTCTTCATGAGCTCCTCAGCTATTTGATATTCCTTGAAGGCGTCTCCCTGTCGGCCGTTCTGGAAATAGAGTTCGCCGAGCTGGTACCTGACCTCGAAGTCATCGGGGTTTATCCTGTTATAGGCCTCGAAGCGCTCTATGGCGCGTTGGGGGTCGTTGTTCCAGGCGTAGGTCTGGGCGCTCCCCTTGAGCGCCGTCAGGTTCCGGGGGTCTTTCCTGAGGACCGACTCGTAGATGTCCTGTGCCAGGTCTATCTGATCGAGCCAGAGGGCGTAGTTTCCCAGTGTGGCAAGCTGCTCGGTGTCATCGCCATGTTCCTGTGCCAGTTGGCGGTAGATACGTACCGCCCCGTCGACAGATCCCGACAGCTCATATGAACGGGCCAGCATGATCCCTTCACGGAGGGGGAGGGGACTGGTCCCCTCGAAGGTCTTGAGGATCTCCAGCGCACCGGCGCCATTGTCTCCGTCAAGGTATGCCTGTGCCAGTGTTATCCGGCCCGCCTCATCGAGAAGGCCTCGTTTATGGAGGTATTGAAGCTGCTCCAGTAATTTGTCGGTATCTCCCGTCCAGGTATAGTACTGCGCTATCTTTTTCCTCAGTTCGGTATCGTCCGGTCTCAGTGACAGGGCGCGTTCCAGATAGGGAATGCCCGATGAAAGCTGATCGGCGGCCACAGAGGCCTCGCCGGCACGGACCGCCTTCGCGAAGTTTCCCGGGTCACGGTCGGATTCCTCGGCCAGAGACCGGGCGGATTCGACAACGGCCGGTGCCACTGCAGCAACGGAGGCAAGCTTTGCCGCGATGGCGGGATCGTCGGGGTAGCGGGTTGCCAGTTCTTCGTAGATAGCGGCGGCACTGTCGGTGAGACCGACACTCTCGGCAAATCCGGCGAGAGACAGGAGCGATTGTCTGTTGCCTGACTGTGCTGCTATCATAACGGCAAGGCGTTTTTTTGCCGTTTCAGGTTGCTCGTTCCACATATAGAGCTGGACCACTTTCCGCTGTATCTCACGATCCTGCGGCCTGAACCTGAGGTAGGCATTGTAGGTGGCGATCGCTTCGTCCTGATTTCCGGCGGCCAGGAACATGCCGGCGGCCCGCAGGAGGATGGCGCTGTCTTTCGGATAGGTCCGGCGGGCAGATTGCGCGGCATCGCTGACAATCTTTGTGTTGCCGGTATTCTCCGCCGTGTCGAGCATGGTGAGCAGGTGTGACCGCCTGCCCGGCTCGAGGGCGACGATATCTCTGTAGACATAATAGGCACGATCCGGTTGCTCTATCCAGAGGTATAACTGGGCGATGCGCTCAAGGATGGGAATGGTACGGGGCCTTCCCTTCAGCAGACGCGACAGTGTATCGGCCACGGTCTTCCTGTCGGTGACGATGGAGGCAAGGAGGTCCAGTATGGCGCTGCTTGTACGGTCCGTCTGCTCTGTCCCGGACAGAAGCCTCTTGAGCTCGGCGTAGACATCGATCGGTGCGGGCGTTACCGCGTCCGGGGGCTGTCTTTCCGCTGTCCGGACTGTCTTTAATTCCGCAGTGATAGCAGTGTTTCCGGGGAATTCCTCCTGCAGTGCCGCCAGGGCCTTCCCGGCGGCATCGGTACGGCCGTTTTCACGGAGAAGACGCGCAAAGAGGAGTCTGTTGTCGATATCCATCTCCCAGGTTTCGTCGAGGTGGCGAGCGAAGAGTATGCCCGTGTCGATCTTTCCCGCCTCCACGAAGAGTTGCAGCACCTTTTCTACGTCCTGGCCCGTTGCAATCTTGTATGTCGCGTCGTGACTGCAGAGATCGGCCACAAGGGATGCGCGCCGCAGAAAGATTCCCGAGAGTAATTCGTGAAGATAGGGATCGTTGAACTGTGGCAGCTGTTCCTTTTTCAGGAGTGAGCGCAGTGCCCATGAAAGTGCCTTGTAGAGCCGATGAGACATGATTGCGTCGATCTTCAGGGGATCGTCGCTGCAGGAGATGATCCGATCGGCGGGAAGGGCCTGTTCGATGTTGACATGATGGATAATGGACAGTGATTCCTTATCCTTGATGTTATAGTAGCGGTAATAATCGATCAGCTTGGCCGTAATGTCTATGTTGAGGGGATCCACTGTCATCAGTGCCTCCCACAGGGAAGCGGCGTCCTTCAGTCGTCGTGAATCCTCGTAATACCCTGCCAGTTTGAGCAATATATTCGGGTTGTCAGGATAGTCGACGGCGGCCTGCTCCAGTGTCTCGATGGCCTCTGGCAGGTCACCTTTCATCTCGCTGATGTTGCCTGACAGGAGAATCAGTTCGAGATCTCCGGACCGTGCCCCCCGCATCTGTGAAACTACCTGTGATGCCTCTTCATACATGCCCCGCTCCAGGTAGAGAGAAATGAGTATCCTGTCTTTTGGAAAGACGAGGATGGACAGAACACCAATCAGCCCGATAATCAGGAGGACCTGCCATACCTTGAACTTGAGAAAGGTGAGTCGCCGGTAGCCGCGAAAGGGCTTGTCTGGGTTCACTGCCATGATACCATCAGATCCCCTGTCGTGATGTCGGTGATTGCAAGCGATCCCTCGGTATCAGAAGAAACCTGCAGCCTGCGGTTGCCAAGGGCGGTTCCCGTGGCGGTGAAGGATCTGCCCGGTTGCATGCCTCCCAGCACGAGGGTACCCCTGTCGAATCCCCTGTATTGTAAAGTAAGTGAACCACTATCACGAGAGATGCCGGTCACCCATCCCGGTGCCTTTTTCAGGTAGGGGAGGGGGATCGGTTTCCCCGTTTCTGCAAGGTGGATGATCGCCTCGTCGGCGTCGGGTATGAGAGAGATGTAGAGTCCTTGGGGTTCAACGGTATAGCCGATGACATTGCTGCATCGTCCGAGGTCGGGAAGCCGTGAAGGATCGTCAAATCTGACGGTGGCACACCGCCCGTAATCTCTGACGACAAAATGATCCGGGCCATCCTGACTGATCGCAGCGGTGAGATACCCCTGGACGATTTCTAGATATTCGGATGTGTACAGCCTGGCCGTGTCCTGATCGAGGACCCATTCATAGACCTCCTGCAGCGATTTGAGGGACAACCGATGTTCGGCAATGAAAAAGTGATAGTAGATATTGATGGGACATATGCGACGGGGATGCCCCGTATTTTTCATGGTGGTGATTATCCCCTTATAGGCATAGAAGGGACCCGTCCAGTTATTGGTGAGGATGTTTTCATTGGCCTGGGCCGTATGGACCTGGTAGCGGCTCCCCACGCGCCGGTAGATGGGCGCCACGGAGGTGTAGGAATTAGTAATATCGTCAAATAAGGTATCACCTCCATTGATGTTGAAGAGACCGAGGGCGTCACAGCGCGCGATGTCAGATTCCTGGGGCAGACAGTTTCCCGTCCACTGGAAGATCCGGCAGGTCTTGCCGGGGGGAAGGAGTTTTTGATTGATGTATTTCACTGAGTCATCGATCTCGACTTTCGGGTCGTGACTGTAACCCTCGATCCGTATGCCGTACTGGTGTTCATATTCCCAGTCATCACGCGGATCCCAGTAAAAGGGGTGTGAATAGCTGTGTGACCCGGCTTCGACGGTGGGAAGGCGGTAGATGTCGCGGGCGATATCCTGCAGTGCCTTGCTTCCTTCCACCTGGGGGTCGATCTCGCCGACGATGACGGACACCGTCACGGGAAAGGAATAAATCTTCAATACCCTGTCGCGTACCATCTCGGCGCAGAAAGTGGTCCCATCTACCAGGGAGAGACCGGAAAAACCGTCGGCATCGATGTGCGAGAAGGAGATCCTCGTACCATTGAGTGTCGTCGTGTCGGGCCGGGGTAGACCCTGCAGGCCCAGGGCCTCTTCAAAAAAGGTAAAGGGATTGATGAACCACTGCCGTACAAAGGTGGTCGGGTCCTGCCAGACAATGTAGCCTGCATAGGCAAACCCGCCGTTGGGACCGGTAATGACGACGGCACTCTCCGAATCCTTTACGTCTTTTCTCCTGATGATAAGGGATGCCGTCGTATCCGTCGAGATGCGACGGAAGAGTTCATATCCCAATGGAAGCAGCGGATAACGCCGTTCGAATTCCACCCGCTCCGGGTCCTTGAAGACATAGTGAAGCAGTGGTTTGGCTTGTGTGAAGTATCCGCCGTATTCCAGTCCCAGATACCGGTAGAGCTTTTTGACATCGCCCGGGGCAGTCTCCCCTTCCTGGACACCGATGTCCCCCAGGATGATGAGTTTCTTCGATCCTTCCGTCTGTCTGACCAGCCACCGGGCCATTGTGGACTGATTGGGGACGGTATTTGAGATAAAGGTCGTTATGATGCCTAGGTAGGGCGCCATGGCCGCATCGTCGGGCAGGGATTGCTGTGCCACATCTCTGTAGTCACACAATATGCCGAGGTAATTCAGAATCGTCTGGCAGTTCTGAAAGACGATATTATCTCTGTCCGTCTGCCCATCGGCAGAATTGTAGAGGACCAGTACCTTCCTCGGGATATCGGTGCCGCCGGCTGTGGGTGCAAAACAGACCAGGCAGGTGAGGAGAAGACAGAGACCGATAATCCTTCTAGCGGAGGCATATCTCATCAAGGTTATGGGTGCCCACATAGGGAATGAATCCTTTCTTTCGTGAAAATGACAGGGCCTCCGTTCTGAGGTCGGCCTGGTCCTGTGAGGCGTAATCCAGTGTCAGGACGGGCAGACGGGGCCGCAGTGCGAGACCCGATTCAATCTGCTCAAGCAGAAAGTTCTGTGTGTATCC
>Ga0272441_10012089_pt1 | contig 12687 bp, 10 predicted proteins | sample SSMProp6N_FD_193582 | JGI IMG/M metagenome (GOLD analysis project Ga0272441, IMG submission 193582) | Marine sediment archaeal communities from Little Sippewissett salt marsh, Falmouth, MA, United States - SSM-Prop-6N | ecosystem: Environmental > Aquatic > Marine > Wetlands > Sediment ...
CTGATCTCGGATGCCGGCCTTCAGGCGGAATGCTGCACCTATGTTCGCGCACTCCAAACTGATATCGATTATGCAGCAGACAGTGGTGCCGACTCCGTACATCTTGTCGTCCCGGTCTCTGACCTTCATATCGAGAAGAAGCTCGGTAAGACCAGGGAAGCGGTCAGGAAGATGGCCCTTGACGGAGTGGAGTATGCAAAAGAGAGGGGGCTTATTGTCGAACTCTCGGGTGAAGATTCATCCCGTGCAGACCAGGACTTTCTGCTTTCAATCTTCTCTGAGGGGGTTGAGCACGGCGCAGAAAGGCTTTGTTTCTGCGATACCGTAGGTCTTCTGACTCCTGAAAGAACCACGGAGATCATACCTCCCCTGTGCATCGCCCCTCTTTCCATACACTGCCACAACGACCTGGGCTTGGCGCTTGCAAACACGCTGGCGGCACTGAGGTCCGGGGCCACATGTACGCATGCCACCGTTAACGGACTGGGGGAAAGGACCGGTAACACTCCGTTTGAGGAGGTGATTATGGCCCTTGAAATTCTGTATGGTTATGACACGGGCATCGAGACCAGGAAGCTCTACCCCCTGTCTACGCTCGTATCCAGGCTGACCGGCATCCCTCTCTCCACGAGCAAACCGATCGTGGGGACCATGGCATTTACGCATGAGAGCGGCATACATGCCCACGGCCTTTTCAAGGATACTTCAACCTATGAACCCCTGCCACCGGAAAAGGTGGGCAGGACCCGGAGGATAGTACTCGGCAAACATTCGGGAACCGCCTCTGTAAAAGCGGCACTGCATGAACTGGGGTACAAACCCACCGACACACAACTGGAAGAGATCCTGAAAAGGATCAAAAAGCTGGGAGACAAGGGTACCCGCGTCACAGATGCTGACGTAATGGCGATTGCCGACGCGGTGATGATGCTGGAATGCAAACCGATCATTACGCTCGACCAGTTCACCGTCGTCTCAGGGAACCGTGTCCTGCCCACTGCATCAGTCACCATGTCCGTGGGAGGAGATGAGATCACAGGAGCGTCCATCGGTACAGGTCCGGTCGATGCTGCCCTCAAGGTGCTCCAGCAGTCGGTATCTGCGGTTGGTGACATCAGGCTGGAAGAATACCACGTGGATGCCATCAGGGGCGGCACCGATGCCCTGGTCGATGTAACCGTAAAATTAAGCAAGGACGGACAGACAATTACTTCAAGAGGTGCAAGGACCGATATAATAGAAGCCAGTGTTGAGGCGGTCATATCGGGCATGAACAGATTATTGAGGGAGAAAAATGAAAACCGGAGCTCAGATACTAATTGAGGCGTTGAAGGACGAAGGCGTGAGTACGATATTCGGGTACCCCGGAGGATCGGTTCTTCCGCTCTACGACGAACTTTATGACGCCGACATCAATCATATACTGGTAAGACATGAACAGGCGGCGGCACATGCCGCTGACGGGTATGCACGTGCAAGCGGAAAGGTGGGGGTCTGCCTCTCGACCTCTGGTCCGGGGGCATGCAACCTCGTCTCAGGAATCGCCACCGCATACATGGACTCTGTTCCTGTAGTTGCTCTTACCGGCCAGGTTCCCACGGCACTGCTCGGAAATGACGCGTTCCAGGAGTCGGATATCACCGGCATCACACTCCCCATCACCAAGCACAACTATCTGGTAAAGGACCCCGGTGATCTTCGCAGGGTGATCAGTGAAGCGTTCTATATTGCAGGAACCGGAAGGAAAGGACCGGTACTGATCGACCTGCCAAAGGATGTGCTTACAGAGAGAACCAGTGATAAAAAGCTGCCACCCGGAAAACCGGGACTTAAGGGTTACCACCCTACCATAAAAGGCCATCCGGGCCAGATCTCACGGGCAGTTACGATGCTGGCTGAATCAAATCGCCCGGTTATTTATGCGGGAGGCGGAATTATATCCTCCGGCGCTTCCGCAGAACTGATGGAGCTCGCGGAAACTCTTGCGATTCCGGTAACCACCACCCTCATGGGCATGGGATGCATACCGGCAGGTCACCCCCTGAACATGGGCATGCTGGGTATGCACGGTACAAAAGCGGCCAACCAGGCGATCACCGAGTGCGATCTGCTATTCTCTGTGGGGGTCAGGTTTGATGACCGGGTGACCGGTCGAATCGAGGAGTTTGCACCCAATGCGAAGGTCATCCACATCGATGTCGATCCTGCGGAGATCGGCAAGAACAAGAAAGTGGATATGCCCATAGTGGGCGATGCGAAGAGCATACTCGCAGGGATCAACTCACGAATCCATTCGGCTGATGAGAAGACGGCATGGGCCAATGAGGTGGGCAGGTGGATAAAAAAATATCCGCTCAGGTTCGAGGAGGACGGCGGCCTGCGACCACAGTATATCATCGGGCGGCTATCCGAGATCCTTGACGGCGGCGGCATCATCGTAAGCGAGGTGGGCCAGAACCAGATGTGGGCAGCACAGCATTACAGGTTCAACAGACCCCGCCAGTGGATCACTTCCGGGGGTCTCGGCACCATGGGATTTGGTTTTCCTGCCGGCATCGGTGCCCATTTTGCCTGCCCGGATGAGGAGGTCTTCGTGATCGCGGGCGACGGCAGTTTCCAGATGAACATACAGGAGCTCGGTACGATCTCGCACTACAATATCCCGGTGAAGGTGATGATACTGAACAACATGTTCCTGGGCATGGTGAGGCAGTGGCAGGAGCTCTTTTATGAACGGAGATACTCGTTTACGGAGCTTCCTTCTGTCGACTTTGTGGGAATTGCAAAGGCATACGGGGTGGACGGAGCCCTCGTGGAGAGGCGCGAAGACGTGGATGCGGCGATCAGGGCCGCCCGTGATACGGACGGGCCGTTTGTCATCGACTTCAGGATAGAGAGAGAGGAGAACGTATTCCCGATGGTGCCCGCGGGGGCGGCGATTACGGACATGATCGGTGTTCACACCGAACACGAGGAGAAGACGAATACGCCGATCCCGGAGATGGAAAACCAGCCGGGTTACGAGGAGGAGATCGCATGATCAAACCGCACCTGATAAGCGTGCTTGTCGAAAACAGCCCGGGCGTACTCTCAAGGGTCACCGGACTCTTCAGCAGAAGGGGTTTCAATATCGAGAGCCTGGCCGTGGGCACCTGCGAGGAGACAAATATGAGCAGGATCACCATCGTGGCCTGTGGTAACGACAACCAGATCGACCAGGTGAAGAAGCAGCTCAACAAACTGATCGAGGTCGTCAAGGTCTCTGACATCACACATATCGATCACGTCGAGAGAGAACTCGCACTGATCAAGGTATGTGCTGCCCCCGGATCACCCCGGTCCGAGGTGATGCAGGTCGCAAATATTTTCAGGGCAAAGATCATCGATGTCGGCCCGGAGAGCCTGGTGCTTGAGATCACCGGGGATACTGGAAAGATCACCGCAATCGAGGAGCTCCTCAAAAAGTACGGGATCGTGGAGATGGTCCGCACCGGGAAGATTGGCCTCTTGCGAGGGGCATCCCTGACCAGCTCATCGAAATACTGAATAATTTTTTTGACGATTTTATTGACTTTCTCCAGGATATAATTTATAAAAGTCGATATATATCGGGATGAATATCCTATCCCTTGATTTTCCCGATTTGAACCGGTATTTTCATAAAATCCGATTGCTTCCTTTATGGAATCGAACGTGATAATTCTGCATCCTACATCACGTGAGATCCTGAACACTATGGCAAATATTTCAAAAAGCATATATTCTCCGATCCCCTGTTTTTGATCTCTTTCGTCAACGGCCAGTCTTGCAATTTTAATTGCAGGATACTTCCGGCGGGCCTGTCCGTCTTCGTCATCGATGATCCTTACATCAATACCGTTGGTTAACAGAATGAAAAAACAACAACCCGTTCGTCAAACAGTATGACCTTTGTAATCGGTGTCTTCAGGTTATTCTTCCAACCATCCCCCTCACTTCCATGAGGGTTGGATTCATCTTATAAAAAACTATCAAACCAAGCTTTAAATAGGAAAAGAACGCCAAAATAGAATGCCCTCAGACGCCCCTATAAGCCACGCTGTTGCCATTTCATTTTCCATGATGTTTTGGTCATGGAGGCATGAAAAAGGCCGCTCACGGCCATTTATATCTCTTCAATATGAGCTTATTTTTCAAAAATAACAGAATATATGGGTTTTTATAAAATCTCGAATATGCGGCGAGATTTCAAGGCCAGATTGGGCTTGAAATCGTGGAAAAGAGCTTACATCCCACTTATATTCGGAATATCTTCTCTGCAAAAAGCTGGAACAGGGAATAATAAGGTGATGATATTACAGAAGGAAATGACGGTTTTTGGCGACTAGATAATCCGCAGTGTTAATATTTCAATCCACACACCCGTGAAGGGTGTGACATCGTAAATCAAAAAACAAGTTATGGACTTTGTGTAGAATGGGCATAATATTCACCTGACATGAAATATGCTTGTTTTCAGGATCTATACAATTTTTCATTTCCAGTTATACATTTTATTCCGCATCCATTCATTTCATGCCCGAACATACCAAATCTGTTTTCATAAATGAGTAGCACAACCCGGATGGCGGTATCTGAAAAAAGAAGGGCGGAGCTCACCTTATGCCTGTCCGTATTCATATCGCTCGTGGGAATCGGCATCGTGGTACCCCTCTTCCCGGTATTCGTTACCGAACTTGGAGCATCCGCGGTATGGATCGGTGCCGTATTTACCGCATTTGCCCTCTCCCGAACCATATTCATGCCATTGTTCGGCAGGCTCTCGGACAGTTTCGAGAAGAAAAATATCATCGCCGCCGGAGCCTTCCTTTACGCCATCATATCACTCGGGTATGTCATTGCGGACGATGTGGTGCTCCTGACCACGGTCAGGTTTGTGCACGGCATTGCCTCGGCGATGATCGCACCGGTAGCCATGGCCTACCTGGGCGAGATCGCAGGCATCGGCAGGGAGGGGAGAACCATGGCCAGGTACCAGGCATCCATCCTCTTCGGCTTCGGCGCCGGACCGTTCATTGGGGGCGCCATCTATGTGCTCTACGGCTACGATGCCGCATTCTACACGCTCGCCGCCATCTCCGCGATCGCGTTCCTTGTACTGGTCGCCTTCCTGCCCGGAACAAAACAGGTTCAGGCCGAAGACAAAGGATCAGGGGCCAGTGAGAAGAAAAAAAAGAATCTTCTTTCAGCCGCCCGCGTTCTCGCAGGCACCCCCCTGTACCTCGGGGTATTCCTGCTGACCATGGCTCTTGAGTTCGGGATGGTCGGGATCATCGTATTCCTGCCGCTTTATGCAGGGTCTGTCGGTCTTACCCCATTCTCATCAGGACTTCTCATATCCGTCAACTTCTTTGCAAGCGCAACCCTCCAGATGACCTTCGGCTGGATCGCCGACCGGTTCAGGAGAACCCGGCTCGTTATCGCTGGTGCAGCGGTAATCGGGCTTTCCTTCATACTGGTGACATCATGCACCGGCCTTACACAGCTCCTGATCATACTGGTGATAAATGCATTCGGTTTTTTCATGGTAATGCCGGCGATCAATGCCTATATGGTCGGGGCAGGCAGGATCACGGGAATGGGAAAAGCGATGGGCATCTACAACTTTGTCCGGGGCGCAGGCGGCATCATATCCCCTGTCATCGGCGGGATGGTAGTTGATTCATTCGGCATCGCACCGCTGTTCAGCCTTACGGGAGCGTTGATTATATTTTCCGGTGCAGGATTCGTGATTCTTGCCCGTATTTCAGGCAAAAATGAAAAAAACCCGGGTGTGTAGAGAACCTTTCCGGGATAATAAATGGTTTTTTTGTAAATTCCTTCAACCGTGACCTGGTGTACGGGAATATAGTTGCACACCCGGCCATACGTATCATATGGGATATAAGTAAAAAATCACAATACACGCATTTAAGAAGATGAAAAAGGCCAAAAACTCAGGATATCCGGTCCCTGATCAGTTCCAGCAACTCCATGGCATCGCGTTCCTTCTGTGAGAAACGATGATCCCTGATCCAGTCCCCGAAAGCGGAAAAATCCCTCCCCGGATAATCCATGCGGGCCTTTCTTATAAGTCCCGGATATGTCCTTTCCGGGTAGTACATCGATATCGCGGTCTTCAGCAGCATATCATGATCTTCACGGGAGATCACCCTCTCCTCAAGCGCCGATCCCAGGTTCATCCTGATATCTACCAACGCCTCCGAACAGGGGGCATGAATCACCGGATCGCAGACCAGCGCAACCTCGTCGTCGGATTCAATCTCGCCATCCCTGAAAAGCCTGAATACCTCGCCAACGCCAGTCATACCAAATGGTTCGAGCTCGCAGGCACGAAGCGCACCCATACTCGATGCCCCGTAGACCTTCACGCCCCTCTTCAGCGCATCCAGCACCTCCCGGTGACCCACCGAACAGGACTCAAAAAATACGCCGTCTATCAACGCGATGATTTCTGCCCCGTCTGCTACCGCGTTCGGTATGCTGCCCCGCTCCGCAGGGGGGCGGTAGTCCGCATCAAGTATCTCCTTCGCACGGGCCGTATCAAGACTTGGACCCAGAAACACGATTACGCCGGGCATCCGCACATCTCCTTCCATAGCGTTCGTTGTCCATGGCCCAGCACTCCAGCCCCGGTACGATCACCCTCACCACGGGAACCCCGATATCATGCATGGTGAGATCACACACGATTACCCGGTCGAAACCCCTTTCCGAGAGCATGTTGTTGATATGCCTGATGTCCTCAAGAAAATCGTCTGAGACATATTCCGGCATACCGGACATGACAGATGTATCGGTCCTGTCGAACCACTTCCTGTTGAGCCTCTTCACCCGCTCGTAACCAATGTTGACACGGTTGACCGCCTCAGTGGCATTCTCCCTTGCGCCATGGATCTGGGTGGCACGGCTCTGCGCCACCTCCGTGATCGCCCTGATCACGGCAACACGGGGCGATACATGGGTACCCATGCCAATGCAGAGAAGTGCCGGGTCCTTGAGCCTTACATCATCTGCAACCGCGGCAACGGTCGGTATTCCCATGTCGCTCGTGATGTCCCTGATAATCAGGTCAACACCCGCATCCTCGAAGGCCTGCATGAAACCAAGTATCATCTCGTCTTCAAACTCCGTGATACAACTTCCCGCGATGCCGGATGCCTCCACAAGCGACCATGCATCGCGTTCCACGACCTCGGCAAGCGCATGATAAGTGGCCTCCTCGATCGTGTTACCGGATGCGATACCGTTCGTGCTGGTCCTGAAAAGCCTCTCGATGCCATGCGGATATGGGTGGAAAACCGCATGTGCAGGGACATATAACTCCTCATCGTTTATTATATCAATTCCCTTTACCCAGGGAAGCAGCCCATCAGGGTCCGCGTTTTGCGGGAGTATGAGATCAGAAGGGTTTACCGCGATATCGCAACCCAGTGAGGTGTACTTTTCATGTATGATCTCCCTGCCGTTTACCTCTGAGGAATGCCGCTCTATACCCTCCATGATCGCGGACACCTTTGCCGCGGCCGGCGTGGCGCCCTTGCCATTGTAGACCGATATCGAACCGTCAGCCGCCCCCGGCCTGATACAGGAATATACGGGTATACCCAGCCGATCGAGTTTGGTGATGTCCGCCACACGGGTGATCCCCGACTTTCTTGCCAGCGGCGCTACCATCTCCAGCGTATCCTCGGGTGTCCGTGTCCTGTGCGTATCGGCGGTATAGATCTTTTTACATGGACCCAGTTTGATCATTCATCTTCCTCCTCAGTGGTGCCAGCGTTCACCCTCTTCCATGATATCCTTCTTCCAGATAGGAACTGACTCCTTGATCCGGTCCAGGACATATTCACAACCATCGAACGCCGCCTTCCTGTGCGCCGCTCCTGCCACAATCGCCACGATGTGATCCCCCACGGGAAGATGACCGATCCGGTGTACCACCTCAACATGGTTCAGGCCGAATTCAGACATTGCTTCCGAAGCGATACAGTTCAGGTCTTCGATCGCCTTATCCTCGTATGACTCCAGCTCCATCCCAATGATCCCGTCATCACGCACGATGCCCACGAATGTTACTATTCCCCCGGTTTCGGGCTGTTTTGCAGCCTCAATCATGGCAGGTATATCGATCTCGTCCCTTGTTATGCTCACCACAGGCATTGAACTCATCCTCCTGACACCGGCGGATATATAACGACAACATCCCCGTCGTCCAGAATACGTGAACCCACATCGCCGGTCTCGATCCTCTCCCTGTTGATCATCACGATGATATAATTATGAAGCATGCCCGGACTGCTGAACAGTATACCCGTATCCGAATCCCGGACTTCCAGAAGCCTTTCTAGCGCTCCCGAAACCGTCTCCCTCTCCGGGAGATCAAGAACAACTGAGTCGCCGAAATGCTCCCTGAACCTTGCAAATGACTTCACTTCAATATTCATAAAGACCTGAACGCCTCTGTATATTATTCAACGGAAGCAGACTTATTACCCCCGCATTCGGGACAGCCGGAGAGCCTGTCAAGCCTGATCTCTTCTGAACTGCATAATGTACCGTCCCACACAAACAGCCTGCCTGCAAGTGAGGTATCACCGTAGAGAAGATAACGGAGTGCCTCGTTTGCCTGAATCGAACCAATCACACCCGCGGTGGTGCCCATGACCGGAGCCAGGACTTCCGGCGGCGGGGCAGGTATGATGCACTTCAGGCAGGGGGAGATCCCAGGAACAATGGTGGTCACCTGTCCGCTCCATCCGCAGACCGCCCCGTGTATCATCACGGTTCCGGCATCAAGCACCGCACGGTTCAGGATATACCTGGCATCATAGTTGTCCAGCGCATCTATCACCAGATCATAACCCCTGATAAGCCGTTCCACATTCCCGCCATTGATCTCCGTGTTACAGGCCCTCACGATGATCTCCGGGTTCATCGATCGTATCGACCCGGCGGCCGAATCTGCCTTCGGGCAACCCATGTCGGCATCACTATGCACGAACTGCCTGTTCAGGTTTGTCTCTTCCACATGATCGCAGTCGGCAATGGCCAGTTCACCCACACCCGCGATCCCCAGGTACGTGGCAACGGGCGAACCAAGCCCTCCTGCTCCTGCAATAAAGACCCTTGATGCGGACAGCCTCTCCTGCATCTCCCTGCCGATGATCATCACCTGACGGTCATACCTGTTGCTCATAACAACTGCTCCGTGTTCCTTCAGACACTGTCTTTCTAATTATGAAACGTTTATGTATAATTATTATGATTCCGGCCGTATCCAGGATCACGCCAGCGCGAAATACGTGATGGATGTCGACAGGAAAGCAAGAATGATTATCACCACGACCACGGGTATGATGAACGATACAAGAGATGACACCACTCCCCCCAGCTGTGATATGCGTTGCGAGCCGAAGACGACGATCCCCTTGCAGTGCGCCTTTGCGGAAGCGGATCCTGCGGGAGCAAGATCGTCCCCTGCCATACGGACCGCCTCCTCCACATAGGGCAGAACCTGATCTGCCGTAATACTCAGGCCGAGCGGATTGAACCCGGATACCGTGTTCACCACATGGGTGTCTGTGGTCAGTATTTCACATTCATCAACCATTGTAAGAACTTTATCCCTGATCTCCTCACGGAAACCCCTGTACAGGTTGTTGCTGTCAAACAGAATATAGGCGGTCTCCTGACCTCCTGCCCTGATCAGCATCACCTGAACACCCAGATCCCCTGCACCCTCCGGGCGCTCGAAAGGCAGTGGAACCCGGGAAAATCCTGCCTCAAATGAAAATGATTCATCCTTCGAGGCCAGGGATTCCGCCGCATTCCTTGCCGCACCGATATAGTCCTCGGAGATCCCGGAACCAAGAAGCACCGGTTGGGCAAGCTCATCCAGGCTGTTGTGGGCATCCGCAACCGCAGCATGACTGAAATACTTTTCACACTCCAGCATGGCTGAAAGACCGACGGAATACTCGATATCTTCAGTATTTTCCGGAGATCGTGTCTCCACCACAAGGAGCGAGTCGCCGAATCTCTGCGCAAGGACCTCCACCGATCCATGACCGTATCTGGCGGAGCGGCCGGCAGTATCCGTGAATTGCAGTCCTGGTTCCGAATCACGAACTGCATCGATTAACTTCTCCAGTTCAGACTCCCTTACCGGGTTGAAGTCGTGCGTCGCAGCACCGTGTGCCACCATGGTATTTTCACCCAGGCGATCATGTATGATGAAGGGAAGGTTCGATCCGCCAATCTCACCAAGCGGTCCCGGATGGACGTTCGGCACCATGAAAATCCCCCTCTCCTTTCCTTTTCTTTCGAAAAAGAACGTGACATGGTATACGTTCACCGGTTCTCCCATCCCGGCAAAATAATCTTCAAGTGCATTGCTGCCCTCGGTGATATGCGAGATGAAGGCATTTGAAAATGCGAACAGGTTGATGTTGAAACTGTTGCTGAGCGGTTTTTCGATCACCCATGCAAAGAAATAAACACCCAGTGCGAAGAAGATGTGCAGCAGGACGACATATAATGAGAAAGACATGTCCGGGGCAAAATGCAGTGTTCCGGCAATCCCACCGGCGATGCTTGGCAGCAGGGCAGGGAGCAGGACGCCCCTTAACCGGTAATATGCGACCGCCAGCAGGGCCATGGTCCGGATGAAAAATACAAAACCAAGAGAGATCGCGTAGAATAGTGCAAAGTCGCCGGGATCAAGCAGTATTGCGGGAGAGATACTGATGATAACCGAGAATACCGTCCCCAAAGCCGCAATCAGCCCTGACCAGTCCCATGATATCCTGCCACCGGCAAGCCTGATCAGGACCGGGGTGAAAAGGAACGCGATCAGTCCGGGAATGATATAGAATGAGAGACCAAAAAATTCCTTTACCTCGTCCGGAATCCCCTGCTTCAGGTAGATCATACCGGTGACCATGAGTCCGAGGGCGACGATGATCAGGACAGACTTTTTCCATGACGGCGCCGTCACAATCAGCGACGACAATCCGCCTATCTTTGTATCCATTCCGCCGGACATTTCTTTACAACCTTCGTCAGGATGACAGATAATAACAACAGGTTCAGAACAGGGTCGTCTGTGATGAGCTGTTCCTGTGGACTTCCGGCTCCGGAACTTTCTCTTTGGGCTCTCCCGGAGAGGTGCCTGCCCGGTCTACTGCCGGTTTCGTATTCCTGGCGGCTTTTATTCGTTCTTTCTCCCTTTTTTCATCCTCCTTCATGAGCTCCTTTCTCTCCTTTTCAACCTCTTTTATTACGAAACTGCTCTTTTCCTGTCGCTCAGGAAATAAGTGAGTTCGTCCGAATCAAGATCCCAGTCCCTGACAAAACGGGCAGGGTCGCTCTCCACAAAAAGCGACAGTATGGACAGATAGTTCTCCATCAGCTCGGTGTCCGGTATTGAAAGGATTCCGGAGAGCTTGTTTATAAGTCCAAGTCTCAGCTCCTTCTGTCTCCTTGAGGCGCCCATCTTCCGCCATCTTTTAGGCGGACTGATCATCTTTATGCTGCTCTCACCGGCCGCACTCGCCGCACCGATCACCATGATCGCAGTAGCATATCTCCACAGTGTGTAGTACTGCCTCCTGTACGTTCTTCCAAGAAAGATATCAGATATTGAGAGGGATGAGTAACCTGAAGCAACCGATTTCAGGTCTTTGATATTGTCCATGTTCTGTTCGATCCACTGGATGACCGCATCAGGAGAATCGTCCACGCCACGTGAAATCTGAAGTAGCCTCACGTCTGTCTCCCGCCTGCCGAAGAGCTTCCGGATCAGGTCAAAGATCGTAGCCCTTTCATCCTTCTGGGAGGTATGGATGTCACCGATCTCCAGGCGGTCACTGCCTGCGGCTGATGCGTAGAGCATGTTGATGGCAGCCCGTACATCTCCATTTGAGCTCTCTGCGATCGATATGAGCGCATCTTCGCTGCATCTTACGCCTTCGGACATGCAGATCTCGCGCAGGTGCTGCACAATCGACCTGGCCGGCAGCGCCTTGAAGAGCACCTCCGTACAGGCGGCCCTGAGTTCTTTGGCAACTCCTGTCCTGTCGTTTGCGATCAGCATTATAGGCTGCCTGGAGCCCCTGATGATCTCCGACATCGCCCTGACACCGCCCCGGTCAGCAGTCCCGTGAATATTGTCGGCCTCATCAAGTATGATCAGTTTTCTGGTAGAGAGCGAGAAGATGTCGGCACCGGTAAGGGTCGCGTTCATGCTGCCGCTGCCTGCCACCTTCTCTATCGCCGCCTTGGTCCTCTGGTCGGATGCATTGAGCTCGATCACTCCCCATCCTTTGTCATTGGCAAGGGCGTATGCAGCAGAGGTCTTACCTATTCCGGGTTTCCCATAGAGGAGAAGCGGCTCCTTTTCCGTTGTCCAGTCTTTCGCCCACTCCCATATGGCCTTCAGCGCCGACTTGTTCCCCGCGATATCCTTAAGGCTGCGTGGCCTGTATTTTTCAGCCCAGTCCATCAGTATAGAAGGTATGTATCCTGAACCTCAAATAAATACACACCGGTTTCCTGCTAAACTCCGGTTTTCAGCACTAATGCGGTTTTATAAAAATATGGCAGGTAGGGGCACCTCTGAATATGAGAATCCTATTCTGGTTTTAT
>Ga0272441_10012090_pt1 | contig 12685 bp, 9 predicted proteins | sample SSMProp6N_FD_193582 | JGI IMG/M metagenome (GOLD analysis project Ga0272441, IMG submission 193582) | Marine sediment archaeal communities from Little Sippewissett salt marsh, Falmouth, MA, United States - SSM-Prop-6N | ecosystem: Environmental > Aquatic > Marine > Wetlands > Sediment ...
AAGCGCCCGTGCAATAAATACCCGCTGCCGTTCACCTGCACTTAAATTTGCCAGTGAACGGGATGAAAATCGAGTGGTATCCGTGACTTTGAGGGCTTCGATGACAATTTGTCTGTCGGCTTCTTTTTCGAATCCGAGCTGACCATAGTGATTGGTTCTTGACATCATGACCGTTTCTATGACTGAAAAACCGAATATCGGGATAGTTTCCTGTCTTACAACGGCTATTTTTCCGGCAAGTTCTTTTGTGCTGTATGACCCGATTTTTTTGCCGTCAATTTTTACAGTGCCCGCGGCGGGTTTAAGTGTGGCGGATAAAAGATTAAGCAAAGTGCTTTTTCCGGCTCCGTTAGGTCCGACTACGGCTAAAAATGTCCCCGTTTTAACTTCAAAACTGATATTCCGCAGGACCTCTGCCTTTGAATACCTGAAACTTAGATTTTGAACTTCTATAATATTCATCTGTTAAACCAGCTTGTTTTATGGGCGGATTTGATTAGCAGCAGCAAAAAGAAAGGGCCACCCACGACTGCGGTTATTACACCGACCGGCAGTTGTGCCGGGGCTATAATAGTACGTGCCAGAGTATCGGCTATGACCAGAAATATCGCACCCGTTATACTGCTAAGCGGTAGTAATTGGCGATGATCCGGCCCGAATACAAGTCTTACGCCGTGCGGCACGATTAGACCTACGAAACCTATCAGGCCGCTTAGGCAGACTGCGATGGAAGTTATAAGAGCGGCAATGGCGAAGGCGACCAATTGTACTCTGGATGTGTTTATGCCCATACTTCTGGCATCATCAATTCCAAAACTTATCGCGTTGAGCTGTGGACTTATATAAAAAAGGGCAATAGTTCCCGCAATAATAAAACCCGCTCCCATCCAGAGTACGAAAATGTCCTCTTCCGATATATTGCCCATGAGCCAGAATATCGTAGAATAAACCTTCGAGCTTTGAGTGACCGATATTAGGAGCATAATTACTGCGGAGAAAAAGGCGTTAACTACGACACCTGCCAGCAGCAAGCCGGTGACGTTTGATTTGCCAGTAAGCCGGCCGATAAACCAGACCAGCCAGATTGTTCCTATCGCCCCTATAAATGCAAAAACGGCAATCGGCGAACGTCCCCATAGAGTCCAGCTAAAACCGCTGATTACTGCGATGATTGATCCGAGTCCCGCTCCGCTTGATATACCGAGAATGTAGGGATCCGCCAGGGGATTTCGCAACAGGACCTGAAAGACTACGCCGGAACCCGCAAGGGCGGCACCGACGATACAGGCTAAAATAATCCTTGGCAGTCTGACGTGCATAAATATTTCATAGTCCGGATTTATGGAATTAGACGCCGACGAATGTGCAAATACCGATTTTATGGAAATGTGTTGAGTTCCTATCAATGAGCAAGCAAGCATAATGACTATCAAGGCGACAAAAGCCAGCGATATTTGAAAAATGAGTTTTCTTTTCGTCAGCAGTTGTTTCATTGTTCAGGTGTCTCGAATAGCTCGGGTTTCAGACATCGCGCGATTGTTTCTACTCCCTTATGAAGTCGAGGACCGAGTTGAGAGATGGTATCATCGTCCACAACGTAAATTATTTTGTTTTTTACTGCAGGAATATTTTTATACCTGCTCCAATATTCAACGGCATTATTTTGAAGCCGTTCGGAATTTCTTTGTCCCATCGTTGGTTCTATAATAACATCCGCCTTACACAACATGAGCTGTTCTGTACCGATAGGGGGATATTTCTGTATTGTCGGTCCGATGGCGTTTTCTCCGCCGGCAAGAGTAATCATTTCATTGATAAATGTTTCTGTTCCGGCGACACGCAGCGGTTCTCTCTGAACCACATATAAGACTCGGACTTTTCCCGTCTCTTTGGTTAATAAAACCATATGCTCAATTTCATTTCGTATTTCCGCTGTTAAAAAGTTTGCCTTTTGTTGAGTATGAGTGGCGAGCCCGATTTTTTTTATGGCGTCGAAGAGGTCGTCGATTTGCTCGGTATTAAAAACGGTCAGACAGGTATAACCGATTCGCCTTAACCTGTCGGCAAGATTTTGCTGCTGCGGATATAGTGGAAATCCCAGTGTTATAACCAGGTTGGGATCGGCAGCAATTATTGCTTCGATATCCGGTTGCCAGAAATTTCCTATTTTGGTTTTTTTAGCTGCTGCGGGAGGATAAATACTGTCTGATGTGACGGCAGAAATTTTTTCTTCGAGTCCCAGGGCGAAAAGTATTTCCGTAATGTTCGGAGCGGTAGAGATAATTCCGGAAATATTTTCGGGTATAGTTGCCGTAGCATTTTGTGCCAACCTGATGTCAAATAATGCAAAGCCGGTGATGTTCCAGCAGATAAAAAACGTTAACAATAACCACCATTTTTTCATCAGGTTCTCTTAAATTGTTTTTCCATGTCTTTTATCGAAAACTCTATTGTGGTGGGCCTGCCGTGAGGGCAGCGACTTGAACAATCCACTCTCGCTTTATCCGCAAGCAATTGCTCTATTTCACTTGCAGTCAGCTTTTGTCCGGCCTTGATTGCCGCCTTACATGCGGCCATATTCAGAACTTCATCCAACAGTCTGTCCGCGTCGAGACCGACAGTCTTGCTCTCTAACAAGTCGATCAAATCCTGAATAAAATCGAGCGGATCCGCCTTTGCCAGTATGAGAGGAAATGACTGGATAGCCATCGTTTTAGGGGCGAATGGGACGAGCTCGATTCCCAACTTCTCTAAAAGTTCGGCATTTTTCTTAAGTATATTGGCCTGAGCATCGGTCAGCTCGAAGCTTTCCGGCATAAGCAGCCTCTGCGATTGTAGTTTGTTGTTTCGAATCCGCCTGTTTAAATCCTCGTAGATAATGCGTTCGTGAAGGGCGTGCTGGTCGATAAGGATAAATCCCTCATCTGTTTGTGCCACGATAAAACTATCGTGTATCTGGATGAATTTTTTGTCGTATTCCATACCGGATGAGATGTCATGCGCAGGTATTCTGGATGATATTTCGCTTTTTGTCCCACTTGAGCCTGGCCGGAAATGTAGATGTTCCTGTCGTTGAGCAGGCCTGTGTTTTTTGAAAAATTCCGCCATTGCATCGGCGATTCTCTGGTCTTTTCTTATAGCCGAAAGGGGTGTATCTTTTTGCTGCTGCTGGGCAGAGGGAATTTTTCCCGATATTTCGAGATTTGTCCCAAGGAGTTTTTCACGAAGTACCCCGAGGATTTGCGAATGAACAAAATTGGAATTATAAAAGCGAACCTCGTTTTTCGTCGGATGTACGTTCACATCGTAATCTTCGTGGGGCATTCGAATAAACAAAAAGATTACCGGAAATCTGTTTGGCTCCAGCAGGCCTCGGTAGGCCTCCTTGATGGCATGCGAGATGAATTTGTCCCTGATGAATCTGCCGTTAAGAAATATGTATTGAAATTTGCCGCTTGTTCTTGAAATATCCGGTTTGCCCATAAGGGCGAAAACGTTAAGGCCTTTTTCGTTGCTTTTGGCTTCTATCAGGTTTTCGGAAATTCCGCCGGAAGGACTTGGAAATAGTGCCGCTATTCTCCGGCGAAGCCCGTCATTTTCCAGCAATCGACAAAGCTCTCTGCCGTTGTGAACGAGTTTCATATCCAGGTAGTTGTTTGCCAGAGCAGTATGGGTGAATTGCTCGGTAATATGACCCATTTCAGTATTGGCCGTTTTGAGAAATTTTCGCCGGGCGGGAAGTTTATAAAAAATATCCCTGACCTGGATCGTCGTACCGTAATCGGCACTGCACGGACCAACGTCGGTTTTGCTTCCGCAGTCAATCTCAATGCAGTTCGCTGTAAGGGATTCTTTTTGCCTGCTCACGGCTTTTACCTGGGCGACTGATGCAATGCTTGCCAGCGCCTCGCCTCTGAAACCAAGCGTTGATATGCCGAGCAGGTCCTTGCTGGTTTTAATCTTACTGGTAGTATGCGACTCGAATGCCCGGGCAAGGTCATCGGCATCCATTCCGCAGCCGTTATCGGCGACTGTTATTAGTTTTCTACCGCCGTCTTCGATTGTTACTGTAATTTTCGTCGCACCGGCATCTATGCTGTTTTCCACAAGCTCCTTGACCACACTGGCGGGCCGTTCAATCACCTCGCCTGCGGCTATCATATTTATCATATTCTGGTCAAGTACCTGTATCTGTCCCATAGGTGTTTCATTGTAACGATATTTAAACTAAATTCCAGCGTTTCATGATCAATTCACAAATTCATTCTGTTTTATCTCGTTATTAGAAATTATGACCCTGCCATGGTGATGGCAGGGCTAACCATTGAATAGATTATCCAAATTGAATGGAAAATGATTGCGGGTGTATGAAATTGTATTTATTATTCCGAAATGACAAAAAAATTAATTGGTTATATGATTACTTGGACTACTTATGGCAGCTGGCTGCAGGGCGATAAATGGGGATATGTGTTGAATGGTCAAGTCCTTTCTCGGAACGATAAACTAAGATTGACCAATCAAACGCAACAAAAATATCCGACTTTCAAACTTAATCTACAACAGAGACAAACTGTTGAAGAAGCGATACTCGAAGAAGCCGAGAGAATTAATCATAAAATATCAGCGATAGCAGTTCGCTCGAATCATATGCATATAGTCGCTTCAGTTTCCAGAGAATCAATCGAACAGGCTGTACATCGATATAAATATTCGGCAACCCTGGCACTTCGCAAGCTTGGGATAAAAGGCAAAATCTGGTCAAAGGGTTTTGACAAAAGATTCTGTTTCACAGAGAAGGAACTTGAAACCAAAATAAAGTATGTGACAAGTCATAATTATGGTTAGCCCTGTGACCACGTCGCAGGGTAAAAGATTTTTTAGATAATTTTAATGCTCGATTAGCGATTTGCCGGTCATTTCCTTTGGTTGCGGCAGGTCCATCATATCCAGAAGCGTCGGGCCGATATCGGCCAATCTTCCGCCCTGGCGGAGGTTGTGGTTTTTGTAGCGTTCGTCGAAAACAATCAGCGGCACATCGCCTATGGTATGGGCAGTGTGCGGGTTGTCGGGATCTCCGTCTGTCATTTTCTCGAAATTGCCGTGGTCTGCGGTGATTATCGCCGCTCCACCTAATTCCCTGACCTTGTCTAAAACTTTTCCGACGCATTCGTCAACCGCCTCAGCTGCTATGACCGCTGCTTCTAATATACCGGTGTGGCCTACCATGTCCGGATTGGCAAAATTGATGACAAGCACATCATATTTTTTCGAATCGAGCCTTTCAAGCACGACGTCGCAGACCTCATAGGCGCTCATTTCCGGTTTTAAATCGTAGGTTCGAACCCGGGGAGAAGGGACAATCTGTCTGTCCTCGCCGGGGAATGGTTTTTCGGTATAATCGTTGAAAAAGAAAGTGACATGGGCATACTTTTCCGTCTCGGCGCAGCGAAACTGCTTCAGGCCCAGAGAGCCCCAGTAGTCACCCATGATATTTTTCATTTTCGGCAGTTTTGGGAATGCCACCGGCGCGGGAATTGTTGCATCGTATTCGGTCAAACAAACGTAATAAATGTCCGGCCTGGTCGTTCTGGGAAAATCCTTGAAGTCCGGACAAACAAAGGCCCGCGTAATTTCTCGCGGTCTGTCACCTCGGAAATTGAAGAAAACCACACCGTCGCCGTCATTGACGGTTGCTATCGGCTCGTTTTCGTCGTTAATGATACTTGTCGGTTCGATAAATTCGTCTGTTATATCCTTTTCGTAGCTTTGGGAAATTGCCTGTGCCGCACTTGTAGCTTTAAGGCCCTTGCCTGTTTTCATACATTCAAAAGCTTTTTGTACGCGGTCCCATCGGCTGTCGCGGTCCATTGCATAGAATCTGCCCATTACGGATGCGATTTTGCCGATACCGATTTCCTTTGCCTTTTTCTCGATATCGGCAATGTAACCGGCTCCGCTGTCGGGCGGTGAATCCCGACCGTCGGTGAATGCGTGGATAAACACATCGTCAAGGCCGTTTCTTTTCGCCAGTTCGAGCAGGCCGTAAAGATGGTCTAACAGGGAATGTACACCAATGTCACTGCATAGTCCCATGACGTGCATTTTGCCGTTATTTTTTTTGACGAATTTGACAAGATTTAGAAATTCCTTATTCTCGAAGAAGGAGCCGTCACGGATAGTTTTGCTTAGCCTGACGGATTCCTGCGGAACAATTCTGCCGGCACCAATATTCTGATGGCCCACTTCGCTGTTGCCCATTGTCCCGTCCGGCAGACCTACGTCTTCGCCGCTCGTGTGGATAAGGCAGTTAGGATATTCCGACATAAGCATATCATCCACAGGTGTCTTTGCACGCTTTATTGCATTGTAATCATCCTCTTCGGGATTCGGATTATAACCCCAGCCGTCACGTATAATAAGTACGAACGGTTTAATTTCCAAAGTCACTTTTTTTGCCATGTAAAACCTTTCGAGCAAATACAACAAAGACGAGGATTAACCTCGTCTTAAGATTACGACCAATTCTTTCCATAATATGATATAGAATCATACAGAATATGTCAAACTTCGGATTTTGCCGGTTGAAGTAAAAAGGTTCGATTGATGAACTATTTTGACAGGAGGGCAATGTTTGTTATAATTTGCCGGCTGAAGGTGTATTTGGGCACAACGAAGATTTTGGATAACGCCCGATATGAATAATGACCGATATTAAGGAAAAAACAGCAAGGAAATCAAAGATTTGAAAAAGACTCCAACAGAGCATAAGGGATTAATACTGCCGGACTTAAAGGCGCACCTGATCTTTTGGCTGTTTACAATTGTCGGATTGGTGCTTGATTTGTGGACCAAAAAGGCGGTGTTCGAATGGCTGGAAGAGCGGCATTCTTATACTGTTATCGATGGTTTAGTGCAATTGGTCAGGGCTGTTAACGACGGTGCGGCTTTTGGGTTATTTTCCGGCAAGATTTTGCTTTTGACAATAGTGCCGATCGTGGCACTTGTAGCCAGTGTTGTTTTTTTTCTTTTCGGCGGGCCACAACCGAGAAGAGTCTATATTGCTTTGGGTTTGGTGGCCGCCGGTGCCTGCGGGAATCTATACGACAGGATTTTCAACGGCGGTTATGTCCGGGATTTTATCGATGTTTATTACCGCGGCTATCACTGGCCCACATTCAATGTTGCGGATAGTCTGCTCTGCATCGGTGTTGCGGTACTTATAATACCGATGATTTGGGAAGTTTTTATTCTGAAGCCTGATCAAAAACATGATCAGCCACAAAAATAGGTGCGTTGGTCGCCGTGCCGATAGCTATGGCGTCGGAAGGCCGTGAATCAATTTCAATTATTCTCCCGTTCAGGCTCAAGTGGATCCGGGCAAAAAAGATATGGTGCCGCAGGTCGTTAATTACTATTTTCTCTATTTTAGCCCCGAGATTCTCGATAACATTTACCAGTAAATCATGGGTCATCGGCCGGGCCGGCTTGATGCCTTTGAGTCGCCGGTCGATTGCAAAAATTTCGACTATGCCGATTACTATTGGAAAGCTCCGTTCGCCGTGGCGTTCCTTTAGAACGATTATTTGCTGGTCGGACATCTCGTTAATAATTATCCGCGATAATTCGGCTTCCATTTCCATTTTTGCTCCACCTTTATCCGGTATAACGGCAAATGAGAAATTGAGTTGAACTGTTTTCTATTTTATACGTTGGCTCATTCACTGTGTTCTAATTCCAAAAGGTGTTGAGTAATCGTTTCCAGTTGTTCTGTGAGCTGTTTGAGTTTTTCCCGAGCCTGTGCTACGACTTGCGGCTTGGCTTTGTTAATAAAATTCTCGTTTGCCAGTTTGGCTTCCGTGGCCTGTTTGGCTTTTTCTACCTGCTGTTGTTGCTTCTCCAGCCGTTTTTTTTCGGCTTCTATGTCAATAACATTGTGAACGTAAATCTGTATCTCGTCAACAATCGCCGTAGCGGCATTTTGAGGTTTGGGAGTATCCGCCGCGGCATTGAACTCTTTTGCCGCCGTCATAGAGCATATTAATTCCTTGTTAGCATTCAGTTTTTGTGAAATATCCTTGTCCGCATTTACCGAAAGGGCGTCCAGGGTCATGACATTGTATTTACTTTTGATATCTCGTACTGCCCTGACAACATTTTGAATGATTTCTATTTCTTGTTCGATAGTATTATCTATCGCCTTTTCTATTTGTTTCGGCCACGGCGAAATAACAAGGGCGCCGTTTTGCTCGGTCTGCGTCAGGCCGTGCAATTTTCTTGCCGGGACAATTTCGTTGAGTTTCCGGAATATCCCCTCGGTGATAAACGGCACAAACGGATGCAGCAATCGCAGGGTCTGATCCAGCACAAAGGCGAGGACATTTTGGGCGATTGGTTTTTGCTGCTCGTCCTGCATTCTCGGTTTAACCCATTCGAGATACCAGTCACAGAAATCGTTCCAGAAGAATTTGTATAGCTGAGATAGCGGGTCACTGAACTTAAAGTTATCCAGGGCTTCTGTCACTTCTGAAATCGTCTTGGCCAACCGGGAAAGAATCCACTTGTCGGTAATATCCATCTTTCCGGCATCGAATTTGGCCGGATTTGTCCCTTCGAGATTCATCATAGCGAATCGTGAGGCGTTCCAGAGCTTATTGCAGAAATTTCTGCCGATATCGAGCTTCGGCGATGTATTGGCCTGTCGGCCGTCGGGCAGAGTCAACTGCACAACAGGCATCCGGATATCCTGCGTATCGGTTGTCATGCTGGCCAATGTGAATCGCATCGCATCGGCCCCGTGGCTGTCAATCGCAACGAACGGGTCGATGCCGTTGCCGAGGCTCTTGGACATTTTGCGTCCTTCGCCGTCCTGAATCATAGCGTGGATATAGACGTCACTGAACGGAATATTCCCGACGCAGTATTGCCCCATCATAACCATGCGCGAGACCCACAGTGTAATAATCTCCCGCGCGGTGCAAAGTACGTCACCCGGATAAAACGCTTTGACTTCCGGCGTATCTTCCGGCCAGCCCATCGTACTAAACGGCCACAACGCTGAGCTGAACCATGTATCAAGAACATCTTCATCCTGTTCTATTGAGGAAATCATTTTAAGGATCTGAATTGCAGCGTCATGTGCATTATGACTTGGAAAATCAGGTTGGGGAAAATATTGAATTGGTTGTCCGTCTCCTCCCCCTGGTGAAATAAGGAATTGATAAAGAGACAATATTTTTTCCCAAGCTTTGTCCGAATTATTATCAGATGAACATATAAAAAACTTATATCTATGTGGATCGATAAATATATAGTATCCACTTATTCCCATATGTTTTGAAAACTCATCAAGACGTTTCTGCAATTCGATTTTGTACTGATCAGGATTTAATACCTTGCTTGGAAATTTTGGTCCGGTTTTTGCCTCACATCGCCAAACAGGAATCCGATGTCCCCACCAGAGCTGGCGGCTGATAGGCCAGTCGCGGAGGTTTTCCAGCCACGTCTGATAGGTTTTGGCATAACGTTCGGGGATAAATCGCAATCGGCCGTCAAGCAGGGGTTTCAGGGCCAGGCCGGCCAGGGAATTGACCGGTACATCCGTACCCTCTATAAGGCCTTCGCCGAATTTCTCTTTGAGGTGGTCGATTGGCTTTTTTACGGCGATATACCACTGGTCGGAAAGATACGGCTCGATAGGAACGTGACTGCGGTAGCTGTGGCCGACCTCGTGTGTGTACTCGCGGATATCTTCGAGCAGATCTTCCTGCCGGAACCATTCGACAACAGCTTCCCTTGCCTCGAAACGATCCATCCCAAGTAAAGATTGAGCTTCCGGCTCAGTTGCATCCGCCCAGCCGTGTTTGTCACTGATTGAACCATCGGGTGCCATTACGTTAATTATTTCGAGATTGTGTCTCTGGCCTATTTCCCAGTCGTCTGGGTCATGGGCCGGTGTTACTTTCAAAAAGCCGGTGGAAAATTTCGCTTTTTCGTCCTCACTATTGGGATCGGGCAAGACGACATGCTCATCTGCGATGATGGGAATAATCCGGCCGACTATAGGGAGCCGGATTTTTTTGCCGACCAGAAATTCGGCCCTTGGATCCTTTGGATTCATTGCAACGGCGGTATCGCCGAGCATTGTCTCCGGGCGGGTCGTAGCTACGGTCACATGTTCTATTTTTTTCCCACCAAAATCAATCGGCTCGACAAGGGGATATCTCATATACCAGAAATGTCCCTGTACTGTTTCGTGCTCGACTTCATCGTCGGCAAGAACCGTCTGTGTCGCCGGGTCCCAGTTGACTAATCTTTTGCCGCGGTAGATAAGTCCGTCTTTGAACAGCTTGAAAAATGTTGCACGAACTGCCTTTGCGCAGATCTCGTCCATCGTGAATCGCGTCCGCTGCCAGTCGCATGAGCAGCCCATTGCCTTGAGCTGGTTTATTATGCACTGTTCATATTCGTCTTTCCATGCCTGGACTCGCCCGACAAATTCTTCCCGTTCAAAATCGGTTCGGCGTTTTCCCTCTTCCGATAGTATTCGCTTTTCCACGACCGTCTGAGTCGCAATACCGGCGTGGTCCGTGCCGGGCATCCAGAGGGTATTATAATTTTGCATCCGGCGAAAGCGTATCAAAATATCCTGCAAGGTGTTGTTCAGGGCGTGGCCGAGATGCAGCGGGGCGGTGACATTAGGCGGGGGGATAACAATTGTGTAGGCCTTGTTTTGTTTGCCTGAGGGATCGGCATGAAAATACGGCTGGGATGACCATATTTCGTTTGCCTGTTGCTCAATTATTTTAGGTTCATAAACTTTCGAAAGTTGCTCGCTCATAATTCTCTAATTTCCGATATTTAAGAAAAAAATTCCGGCATAATAATGTTAGCCGGAATTTGATTCTAATCAAAACGGGCAAAAATGTAAAGGGAACATTCAGACACGAACCTAATATTCACATGTCATTTTGCGAAGAGTTTCTTTGCGGTACGTAACTCTTAATCGAGGTTCATTGTCATCAGGAACTCGGCATTAGTCCTGGTCTTGGTAAGTCTGCTTTTAAGAAGCTCTATTGCTTCAACCGGATTCAGCTCGCTCAGTACTCTTCGGAGCCGATATATAAGCTTGAGCTCCTTCGGGTCGAGCAGAAGCTCCTCGCGTCTTGTCCCGCTTCGGCTGATATCGATAGCCGGCCAGGTTCTTCTGTCAACAAGACGCCTGTCGAGGTGTAATTCCATGTTTCCGGTCGCCTTGAACTCTTCGAAAATAACCTCGTCCATTTTCGAGCCTGTGTCTATTAACGCTGTTGCAAAAATTGTCAGCGAACCGCCTTCTTCGATATTTCTTGCCGCACCGAAGAACTTCTTTGGCATCTGCATCGCACCGGCATCGACGCCACCGGTCAAAATTCTTCCGGAGTGTGGCATCTCGGTGTTATAAGCTCGGGCCAGACGAGTGATTGAGTCCAGAAGAATAACGACGTCCTGACCATACTCGATTAGTCGCTTTGCCTTTTCAATTACCACTTCAGCCACCTGGCAGTGTCTTGCAGCCGGCTCGTCGAAGGTCGAGCTTATTACCTCGACGTCTTCGGCGGTTTTCCTCGCCATTTCGGTCACTTCTTCGGGACGCTCGTCAATAAGCAGGACTATAAGTTTTACATCCGGATGATTAGTGCTCATAGCGTTTGCAATTTTCTGCAGAAGGATTGTTTTGCCGGTTCGAGGCGGAGCAACAATAAGGCCGCGCTGTCCCTTACCCACAGGAGTAACAAGATCAATTATTCTCATATTCAGCTCTTCTGCCGAGGTTTCGAGGATGAAACGGTTTTCAGGATGCAGGGGGGTTAAATCGCTGAATACTATTTTTTCCGCCAAGTTGTCGGGGTTTTCGAAGTTAATTGCTTCGACTCTTAGCAGGGCAAAGTATTTTTCCGAGTCTTTAGGCGGTCTGATTTGACCGGAAACTATATTGCCGGTCCTCAATCCGAAACGTCTTATCTGGGACGGGGAAACATAAATATCGTCGGATGAAGACAAGTAGTTATAATCCGGGTTCCGCAGGAAGCCGTAACCGTCCGGCAGGACTTCCAGAACGCCTTCGCCGTACATCAGTCCGTTCTGGCGGATACGTTCTTTGAGAATCCTGAAAATCAGGTCCTGCTTTTTGAGGGCGCTGTATTCGGTGATATTATCGTTCTTGGCAATTTCATGTAGTTCGGCAACGGTCAGTTTCTGCAGGTCTGTCAAATATAAATTGCCTTTTTTAATCCGCTCGTATTTGGCATGAGTCGATTCCTCATCCGTCATTTCGGCTTCCTGGTCCGGTGCCTGTTCCTGTTCGGCTTCCGGAGAGGTAATTTTCTCAGCAGTAGCAGTAGCAGTATCCGTATCCGTATCCGTATCGGTCTCCTGCTGAATTTGCTCGTTTTGCTCGACAGCGGGTTGCTCTTCTTTGGTCGTTTTCTTCTTTGATGTTTTTCGTTTTTTGGTTGTGCTTTTTACAGCTTTAGCCATCATTACTCCTTTTCCTTTTGTTTATTTTTTATACCAGAGCTGCGAAGCTCTTCTTCGCCTATCCCGGTAGTTGAGGCAAAATCCTCAGAACAAATTTCCCATTTTCCGTAAGGATTCAATAGGAATTGAACTATGAACAGTTGAAATTAAACTTAATTGTTATATT
>Ga0272441_10012091_pt1 | contig 12684 bp, 8 predicted proteins | sample SSMProp6N_FD_193582 | JGI IMG/M metagenome (GOLD analysis project Ga0272441, IMG submission 193582) | Marine sediment archaeal communities from Little Sippewissett salt marsh, Falmouth, MA, United States - SSM-Prop-6N | ecosystem: Environmental > Aquatic > Marine > Wetlands > Sediment ...
TATCGGAAATGCATTTGGAATATCTTATACCCCTCGATAAAATTATATTTCTATTGGATTCTTCTTATATTAATAAAATTAACTTTTTTAATGAACTTAATTAAAAACAATATTTTCTTATTTGGCCAAATCATCATAAAAGAAAAGATAGGGATTTAGTTCCTCTTTTTACACACAACTAACGCAATATAACCAGGGAAAATACTAATGTTTCTTTTATTTTTCATTTTTTTACCGTTATAATCAACAATTTACAATTTATTACCATAATATCATAAACAATAGTATCTTTGCAGGTAATTTTTTCTCAACAAAATCTGCGTTGTCTGCTTCTGCGGTAACAATAACGTTTAGCGGTAAAAATAATCCCCCAAATCCTAATACAAATGTTGAAATCATGCCTGGTTTTGAGGGGTCAGCTTCGATTGTATCGATATAACCTGCTACCGTTCCGCCAGATGGAAACAGCATAATACCACCATCTATACTAATAGTCCATTTAACATTTTCCGCATCAACCGGTCCATAGTTACAAATAAATGCTTCAATTTTAAATTGGCCATCAACACTTCCGATTTTGAGATTTGTTCTTGGTTTATTAAATACATATGCTGAGCCCGATTCAACAACATCATTATCCCCACGCAATGCTCCTACTATAGCATAATCACCACTAATCGAAACCGAACAGCCAAAAGAATCCTCCGCTTCACCATCTGAAGCAAGCAATTTTGCATCCTGTGACCAGGTCGTACCACTATGTTTGAACACATATGCAGAACCCCTTTGTGTATCATCATACAATGCCCCAACAATTGCATAGTTATCATATATTGAAACTGAAAAGCCAAACCAATCCTCTGCAGCACCATCTGAAGCAAGCAATTTTGTTATCTCCATCCAACTGGATTCATCACGTTCGAATATATATACAGATCCAGAATGATTTCCATTGTCATCATCACCTGGAGCTCCTACTATGAAGTAATCACCATCAATCGAAGCTGAAGCCCCAAACTTATCCAGTGAATCACCATCTGAAGCAAGCAACTTAGTCTCCAATATCCAGGTTGTACCACTGTGCTTATACACATACACTGTGCCTGAATCTATATTGTTTTTATTATTACCACGACTTGCTCCAACGAAAACATAATCTCCTTTAATACAAACAGATGCACCAAACCTATCCTCTGCCTCACCATCTGAAGCAAGCAATTTTGTTTCCTGTGACCAAGTTGTACCACTTCGTTTAAATATATACACTGAACCTGAAAAATCTCCGTTTTCATCATCAAAAGATGCTCCGACTATTGCATAATCTCCATCCATTGAAACAGAAATACCAAATAAATCAAATTCTGTACCATCTGAAGCAAATATCTTTGCCTCCTTCGACCAGGTTGTACCACTTCGTCTAAATATATACGCTGAACCGCTATAAGTTACTCCATTGCCATCATCATTTACAGCTCCTATTATAGCGTAATCCCCTTTTATATAAACAGAGCGACCAAACTGATCGTTGTCTGTACCATCGGCAGCAACCAACTTTGCCTCCTGAGTCCAGATCGTTCCTGATCGTTTAAAGATATACGCAGAACCTCGATATGAATCATCACCATAAGCCCCCATAATAGCATACTCACCATCAATAGAAACGGATATGCCAAAATAATCCTTCTCTGCACCATCTGAAGCAAATAACTTAATCTGTTCAAGCCAATCTCCCGGATTACAGTTACTACTGTGGGCCTTGTGTATTAAATTATCATAATCATAGGAAGTTTCACAAATGGTTAAATTATTATTTTCAATGAATCCAGCTACTGGAACAGCAGTTGCAATCAGCAGCATACATACCAAAACACTTATTGATTTTCTATTCAATGTTTTATTCCTCCCGAAAATTACAACAGGTGTAATATTATCACAGGGTTTAAATTTAACTATCGTTAAATTAAAATGGTGTTAAAAATCAAGTTCAATATTTTTTAAGAAAGTCATGAAGGAAGGGGCAAAAACCGGGTGGTTAAAATATGAAGAAATAATTTCAATCAATCGCCCTTCCTCCATTCCAACACGATATTATAGGAACAAGGATTATTTAAACATTTTCCAAATGGTTTATTGCAACAATTGTAACAAAAATAAAAAAGAAAAAAGCGGAAGGATTGTTGTTTTTTTAATGATTTTCTGGTTTATTCTGATGGTATTACACACAATGACAATAAATACCAGGTAATACCAATAGATATTGCCCCAAGTTTGGCCATGAATCTTGTTATGAAGTACATTTGTGGCCCCCAAAGCTTGGCAACCCAAAAGTCTATTACCGAACTCAGTTCTTTGTAATCGATTTTTATTTTAAACCCCGAGTCCAGGAAACCTAGAACAAGGCCTTCAAAGACTAATATAGCTGCATCAGCTGTTTTAAGGAAATACACTCCCTTGTCTTTTAATTCAGTTCTTACATGTATTTTCATGTATTCAACTGCATGTAATACTGCTTTGACGCATGTGTCACATTTTGGTTTTTCCGTTATGCGTTCTGAACAACCGCAAGAGGATGAATCCACTTCAAACAAAGATACACCAAGATCTTCTTTTGTTGTGGTACTACACATCGCTGGCTGCATGGCCATGCCAACAAATAAGCTGACGGCTATTATACTTACAATCATAAACACGGTTTTACGTGCTGGGATGCTACCTGCCTTTTTTCTACCATATTGGTTCTTCATTTTTTTTATCACCAATATCCTGAATATGGGCTTGTGAACATTAAACGGCTGATGAAAAAAAACGACAAAATTATAATATAGGCCTAAAAAAATATACTTTTGTCGAGTTTTTATGGAAAAGATAGATTTAAAGGATAGGAGAATTCTATACGAGCTTGACAAAAATTGCAGACAGTCATTTAGGAGCATTGGTAGAAAGGTAGGTCTATCAAAGGATGTTGTAGCCGGCAGAGTAAAAAAATTACAAGAAAAAGGGATTATTAAGCGGTTTATAATTTACTATGATATACTTAAGCTCGGACTGAATTTTTTAAGGTTTTATTTCAAGTTTCAATACGCTACGCCAGATATTAAAAAAGAAATCATCAATCACTTTATGAATAATGAAAATGTAATTATTCTCTTTTCAGCAGAAGGCAGCTATGATTTAGGGGTTTTAATGATGGTGGAAAATATCACTGACATATACCCTTTCTGGCGAAAAACCCTTGAAAAATATGGTGATTATTTTCTGAATCAGGTTTTCTCAGCATATACTGGGGAGCTGATTTATGGACATGCCTTTTTACTTGAAGGAATTGAAATACCGGAAAGAAAACCTCTGCGCAGGAACTGGGGAAAGGTGAAGATAGACAATCTAGATTTTGACATTTTGAAATTATTGGTTGCCAATGCGAGAATGCCAACGGTAGAGATTGCAAAGAAGCTAAATTCCACAGTAATAACCATTAACTCAAGAATAAATAAATTGGTAGATTCAAAAGTAATACTTGGTTTTTCAATTGAGATGGACGTAGATAAAATCGGATACCAGGTTTGGAAGGTGGATTTTTATTTAAGTGAATATACTAAGATAAATCAGATAATCAAATACATAGAAAAAAATCCTCTGTTATTCTGTGTGGATTATACAATAGGATATGCAGACCTTGAACTGGAAATATATGTAAAAAATAACAACCAATTACATGATATAATTGAAGACATGCATTCAAAATTTCCAAGAATGATTAAACATTACACATTTTTCAGAGGAGTAAAATTCTACAAATGGTATGACTTAAGTAAAATCAGTAGTAAAGAAATAATCAGATGATCGGTTAATTGTAGGGCAGATTTAAGTGTCTTATGTAACGATTTCTATCTCCCACTGTCCGCCTTGTAACATCTCGTAGGTGTACCAATTTTCTTTTAAAATGGCTTCACCGTTTTGGAATTTACATGCCGTTAGGTATTCAATACTCTGAGATGCGGTGTTTTTAATGTGTATCTTGTGCATGGTAGTCGGCTCTGGAGGATCAAGGAAAAACTTTACCACCTTTTCCCCATTTTCATAACCATATTCGTATTCGTGGTCTTCAAGCGTTCTCCATACCTTTATTGGCTGTTTCCCTTCAGGAAATGTATGCAAAAATAAAATTCCTTGATCGTTACCTTCTTGTATCACTGCCCCTCCCATTTCATCCCTTGAAGGCTCTATGATCATTGTATATCTACAATAAAATTCAACTGTTGCTAACCCTAATCCAATCATTGGTTTGATTTTTATAGTTTTTTCCTCTTCTGGGGCTAGAACCTCTATTTCCCCATTCTTATAAGTCGGATAATACAACAATCCACCTGAAACATTCATTTCCCATTCTATATCATAAGCGGTTTCCTCTCCGAAGTTTCTTAACACAACGGAGATGCCCAGCAATCCCCCTTTTATGTTTTCTAAATCAAGTATTGGAATTGGTCCGATTTCTGGGGTCGGTGATATTCCCGCCCAGATGTTGAAATTCCTATCATAACCAAGATCCTGTAGCTCCTGCCATCCGTACTCCTCAAAATATATCCAGTCACCTTTTCCATCAACAGCTGGTCCAGGGTCCATTCCTGCTGGGAATTCGCCAGGTGAATGAGTTCCTTCTATAGACACCCAAATATCCTTGTCACCCTCGATTAAAACCGGGTACGATAGTTCAATGATTGTCCAATCACTCTCATACGCAGTGAATTCTTCTGATGTGATTAAATCACCTGGTTCACTCAAGGTCCCTTCTTCGTATATCTTAACCTTACCATCCATATCAAAGGGCTCACCCGTCCAATCGTGGTGGTATTTCACTGTAGAAATTTGATCACCGCTAAAATTGAAGAGTTCAGCTGGTGTAAATCGTGCAGCCCATTCAAAAGTTCCCCCATTGGTAAGCCCTAATGCTAAATCATTTTCCCCATTGTCAAAATGAAGCCAATTTTCTAATCCAATGTAGGGGTTATCCGGATTATTTACATTAATATCCAAGGGTTCCATGGAACTTGTCCATATGATTTCTTCTGTTTCTTTTTTAATAATATCTTTTTTACCTGTAACTGATACTGCAGTTACAATCATGATTATACATACTAAAATTACTAATATTTTATTTTTCATACTTATTCCTCCCAAATCTTTTGAGTATTGTAATATTATATTAAGATTTAAATTTAACTGCATCTAATTGTAACACTCTTCACAGAATATTATTTGAAATAATCTAGTTTTAAAACTAAGATAAGATTCAATAGAAACTACTGCCTAAAGAACTCTAACTTTATGGGTACATGCTTATAACAGTTAGAATATCTTCCAAAACTGAATGAAATTAGATGTTGGTTTGCCCTCCTTGTTAATTAAAGATATTTCTCCATGTTTAAAAAACAACCTAAGTAATTGATTAGATTAAAAAATAGATTTTCTTCTATGACGGGACCATCATAGAAGAAAAAGGGGAGGATTAATTCTTCTTTTTATAGATTATCAAGCCAGCGACGCCAACAACACCAGTTATACCTACTGCAAAGATAAGAACCGTATTGAGGCCGTTATCCCCAGAGGATTCTTCTTCGTTTTCAAGTTCACTTTCTGGAGCGGCTATTAATGATCCCAAATCTTCGTCAGGGCTGGGGGAAATCAAATTCGGCTCGTCGCCTGTTGAATTAGAGTCATCGGTCTGGTTCCAATCATAGTCATCTAGATCAAACTCGTCTCTCTCCAACACGCCAGGTTCATCCTCATCACTTGCGCTGACGGATACTGCCGTCATCATCAACACAGAAAGGCCTACCATCGCAAACAAACAATTTTTTTTGATTTTATTCATTTTTACACACCTTAATACTGGTTAAGCCCCTCCAAGTTTATATATCGCGTGAAAATGTAAGTAAAATGCCTTACAAAAACAGATGTTTTTTATATACTCAACAGATAAATTATAATTTGAGACACGAACATGACAAAGGTAAGTTTAGATATTCAATCATTCAAGGCGCTTGCCTCAGAAACGAGATTAGATATCTTGCGGACGTTGGATGGAAAAAAAATGAGTCTAACGGATATATGTCAATCTACTAATCTCCATAAAGTTACCCTACACGAACATCTAAACAAACTCACAGAGGCAGGATTCATCAAACGAATTGAGCGGGAGGGGCACAAATGGGTGTACTATAAATTGTCCTGGAAGGGCGAAAGTCTGCTTCATCCTGAAAACACCCATATCGTGGTGATGTTCAGTTCAACCCTGTTTCTATTGTTCTTTGGGATTGTTGCCTTGTTCAATTTCATTAAGCAGCAGATGCCTGAACCTGAAACAGGGCCGTTATTGTCAAGTCCTCCGCCATCTGCTCCGTCACCGTTTCTCTATCTGACCGTTGGTTTTTTTGTTGCAGGTAGCATACTGAGCTGTGTGAGTCTTTGGTGGTATTCAAAGAATCGGACTCCCAGGCTCTAACATGTTCAAAAAAAATGAAATCTTACTCATTTTCTTTTTTATAAGAATTTTAATTGCCTATGACCCAGCCGAAAAGCATTTTTCTCTAAATAAGCAAAATATTCAAAGTAGCAGTATATTAATTATTTTTGACTATTTTTTATTCATTAGTAAGTTAATTTAAGTATCAAAATCACAGAAATAGAAACTTTAGATATTAAATAACGGGAGGCAACTGCGTAGATGCTCTGTTACATTATATCTAGATGTATAAGCCCTAAACGCACGCTGCACTTATTGATAAAAATAGAAAATTTGTACATTGGAACTAATTGATTTATTTGCGCCAATGTACAAATCTTAATTCATTGTTTACTATAGTTCATTGATCACTGGAATAGCGGATAAATAGTCACTCCAAGTTGGACCAAAGGCACTTAGGATGTCGGTTTCAAATGTGTAGTCTTCACCAAGCCAGCTTGAAACATCCGGGTCGGTGTATTTTTCCCCTTTGAAATAGTACTCATAATGCAAGTAAATCTCTATTGTATCACCTGGTGCTAGAGCTTGCATTACATCCACATAGCTCAAATCAGGTAACCATTTTCCAAGCGGTGTGACATCTTCTTCGTTGAGATAGACATGCACTGATTTTGCACCCTGGAATTCAAACGCTTCCTCTCCAGACCCCAAGAAATCAGCTTCTATAGGTACCATCACATCAAGTATTACTTCCGGAAGGGTGACGAGTGTTCCTGTATTTGTTATTGTTATTATCTCGTACATTGTTCCCGGGTTTGTGCTAATTTTGTAAATGCCTGGTTTCTGCTCATTGAAATTTACATTGAAATCTTCTATTGCATTCCAGTTGCTGTCTGAAAAACTTGTCTCATAATCCAAATATATTATGTTTACAGTTGGCGGTGTTTCATCATAGCCAACGTTTTCTACATTATCTCCAGCTCTTGCAAGGATGGTATGTGAACCTTCTGAAAAGATAGTTGTATCCCATGTTCCCAACCATCTGCCGGTAACAGAATCATACACTGCTGGTAACCATGTTGCTCCGTCATCAAGACTGTATTCAACATTATTTACACCTGAACCTTCGTCTGTTGCACTTATTTCAATAGTAATAGATCCATACACATAGTCTCCATCTAAAGGCTGTTCAACATTAACCTCAGGGGGCGTGTTGTCAATGAAAAACTCATAGGGTTCTGTTACTTCAGTATTTCCAAGATAATCCACGCTGTAATATTCCAATGTGTGTATACCATCACTGCCAGTAATAACAAAGGGAATGGTATAATCTTCCCACGTTCCTCCATCTATTCTATAGGTGGTAAAATCAACACCAACTCCGCCACCATAATCCTCCCAATCCATTGGGTCAAACGAAAGCTCTGTTGCAGATGTTATGTATACAGTTTCATAATCATAATAATTGGGCTCTCCAATGGACAACATTGAGGCTGGTGGCTTGTTGTCTAAAATAACCGATTTACTGTCGGAGTTCATGTTTCCTAGCATGTCAAATGCTTGAATGCCAATGTCAACATTCCTTGCATTGTCATTTTCATCTCCAGGTATTGTAAACGGAATTGCATAAGTAATATTGGGATCTCCATCCAAAGAGTATTGGCTGTAATCTACCCCTGAACCGGAGTCTGTCAATGAGATAGTAAATGGAGTACCAGAAGTAACCCAAAGCGGGGTTGTGCCATACTGAGGGCTGCCTATTGTCAATGTAATCTCAGGGGCAGTATTATCAAGTATTACATCTTGCTCCTGTGTTGTCTCAACATTGCCAAGATTGTCCACGCTTCGATAAGAGATTGTGTACAAGCCATCCGCTCCATATATCCTAAATGGGGTCCCGTATGTTATCCAACCACCACCATTTATGCTATATTCAGAATAATCAACTCCAGAGGATGTATCTGTTGGAGACAATGTTATGTACGTATCTGAATTGATGTATGTATCTGCACCTGAGGCATACATGGGTAATCCGATCGAAAGTGTGGTTGTTGGAGCCGAGTTGTCCAGCATTACTAATTTTGAGCCCAATGGATAATCTATATTACCACCGGTATCAAGGCTATAATACCATATTATGTACAGCCCATCACCCCCACTCATGGTAAATGATGTACCTGTTGACCAAGTAGAATGTGGCGAGGATAGAGGATAATACAAGTAATAGGTTGTGTCTATTCCAAAATCATCTGTTGCTGTTAAGGTGAAAGGTGTAGTACCTGTTACATAAGTTGTAGCACCATCGATATGGATTGGACTACCGATTGACAATGAGGTCTCAGGGGGTTTATCCGACAGCCCGCCTAGAGCAAGGGTTGGGTCCCCAAACACGTTTATGTACAACCATCTGCGAGCATGATCCCAATCACTTCCAATGGAATGTCCTCCAGAAAGAACCTTGTCACACACTGAGTTCCAAACATCGCCTAGTACTCTGTATCCATCAGAGGCAAAGGACTGATAAAAATATTGCATAACTGGCGAGCCCATGACCCCGCTGGTCTCAGCTGTTGAGCCTACAAAGGCCACCGCACCGGTATTTGAGTCAAAGTTCCAGTACTCAGGCATGCCGTGAACGTCTGTTGTTGAATCCTGTAGGGCATCTGGCACAGCAGGCTCAATCCACGTACTTTTTGGATGAGGGTAATAACTTGAATCGTAATCAGTACCGTAATCCCTATAGATGCCGTCTACGTCGATATATGGGTTTGCCGCAGCTATAGGTCCAATTTTGCCGGTACTGCAACCAAAACTGTACACAACCGTTAGTCTATCCTGGTTGGTCAATCCAGACATGTCAGTGGTAACATCATAGACCCCCCAACTGGTCTCGCATCCATGGCTAATTACATTCATAAAACCCATTCCAGAATTGAGATTATTGTTTATGTTTGTTGGATTGGGATAATCAGGGTCGCCTGGGGTATTTGAATGATAAAGCTTAACTGAACTAAAACCAATAGTTGACATCTCGGTATCTATTAGATCGTTTTGATCCTCATCATAAGTGGTAGGCAGCTCTGGATAAACCCAGTCGCCTGTACCTGTCACAAGCAAGATATTTTTAAACCAGGAATCAAAGACCACCTCGGTCTCATAATCTATTACCTTGTCAACATAAATTTCCACTTCGTCTTCAGAATCAACCGGTATTCTACCTACAACCACATCAAAGTCATAATCAATCCCATCAGTATTGGAGTAGTCACCATCATCGTCATCATCGATGATCTCACCAAAGATACCATCTCCATCAGCATCCCAGCTGCAGAAGTCTCCACTACTATCGTACAAATCAGCATAATAGTGGTCTGTAAGATAATATTGAAGCCATCTTACCTCATCCGTTACCTCTCTTTTAAGGTAAAAGTACCTCATAGGAAGTTTATCCACATCTCCTACTAACAAAACGTATTTTATGTTATGTGTGTCCTCATAATCAGCGATGCATTTTTTGATTTTTTCTGCTTGGTCTGCACCAGTGTAGTCTGAATATATGTCTTCAAGGGTAACTATTACCGATGGTCTACTAGTTGCATCCTTAAATTGTTTTAAAGGTTCAAGTTCATCAGCGAATTCTTCAGGGGTTATAATTAGCATGTCGTAGTCCGGACTTGCGTACGCCATTGATACAAACAAAGATTGTAACAACAGCGCTGTTGTCACCATAATTATATATTTTTTTCTCATTTTTTTCCTCCAAAAATATAAGTTATTCTCTGTTTTCGTGAAACTAAAAAATTTATTTAAAATTATCGTTTTTATTTATAAAAATTTAAATATTCTTTATTTTTATGTTTATTAATATTTTAATTAAATATCTATTAAATAGCAATAAAATAAATTTATACTAATTTATGTTTTTATGTCCAATTCGTTTTTTTGGTGATGCCAATAAAAACAGGCATTTTTGGTGTAAAGGAATTAAAATGAGAGCTTTTGAAAAAATATTTCAAAAATTATTTGTGCCTAGAGGAAGGTTTTTCGATGAATACTAAGTATCCACCGATATTCTTCAGTTAGAGCTTTCGATAGATATTGCTATCGTCGTCCGTTCTCTCTAAGCATATTAATATTTGTAAATAATATTATATAAATATTTTGGTAAAAATTGTTTATATGTTATAAAGTACAATAAAATTTAAATACTCTCTCGGAGATTATGACCCTACATTTTTTTGGAAGGAGGAAAATAAAAATGAAAAGACTTATGAGCCTAATAATTGTAATGCTGTTGATATCCTTGTATGCCATGTCTACAGGTATAAACGCTTCAGAATCCCTATCATTTAGAAATACTATCCATGTAAATGATGACAATATTGCTGGACCATGGATGGGGTCGGAGCAATATCCCTACAAGCTTGTACAAGATGCAATTGACCATGCCTTATCGCATGATATAATTATTGTAGCAAATGGAACCTACTATGAACATCTTTTTATTCCTTCACATCTAGACTCGCTAACAATTGGCTATTGGAACGATCCTCCGGCTGAATTGGATGATTTCGGTCCAATGCTTATAGGTAACGGGACTGGTACAGGTATATCGATCCATGCATCGAGTGTGGAAATCTCACAACTTGAAATAACTAATTACGGACAAGATGGCCGTGATGCAGGAATTTATGTGGAAACCGATGTCAATGGAGTTCGTATCACCGACAATATCATATCAAATTCTTATCAAGGGATTTGGATAAAACGTGATGTTCCGAAAACAACTTTCCATTCTATAGAACGCAATGTAATTAAAAATATTTCCCAACGTGGTATTAGTTTGGTCTTATGCGATCATAATACAATTCTTTCTAATACTATTATGAATTGTAATTGGGGTGTCTATCTTCATGATTGTTATCAAAACACAATATCTGGAAATCTTTTCAATAGCAACATAGAAGGTCTGGTCATTGATATTGGGATAGAAAACAGGGTTGAATTTAATAATTTTATAGAAAATGATTATGGATTTGGAACCGTTGGTACTCGTTCTTCTACTATTACAAAAAATAACTTTATTAACAATGACAAGAGCGATGCGTACTTTATCACATATACTGCCTGGAACGCTGACGTATGGTCTGGGAATTATTGGGGTAAACCGGTGTTTCCACTTATGAAACCAATTGGGGGTAGTTTCGTACTGGCAAAAATTGCCTTACCCTGGATTAAATTTGATTGGTTCCCAGCTCAAAAGACTAACTGACTACAACAAACCAATCTCCCCTTTTTTATTCCATGAAATAATTATCATAGAGGAAAAAGTTGAAGATTTTTAATTGGCGAATATTATGGTTTGTATGATATAAAAATTAGTTCCTGCTCCATGACCAAGAATGGTTGGACAGGTTACAATTTCTTACACACCCAGACTTTCTGTTTAATGATATTTCCAGCTTCAGGAGCATAATGATTCTACATACGATGTGATAAACCCAGTAACATTCTTGTACGCATCATGAGCTCTGGCTTCGACCGTTATTATTTTCTCCTATAATTTCTATTATAAAATATCTATATTGAAATTTAATAATTTTTTTATAAACTAAATAATCATCACTCTTTTTTTTGTGAAATTATAAGGCAATTTAAAAATAGGATTGGATTATATCTTTTATTAAATATGAAAAAAATTGCGATTCTAACACGAGATTGTGCAGGAGTTAATGCGGCGATACGTTCGATAGTGCGTACAGCCTATGAATTCAAACTTGAAGTATTGGGAGTGCTAAGAGAATATAATGGTTTAATAGATAACCAATTTATCACATTAAATAGACGATCTGTTTCAGGAATAATCAATATCGGGGGGACGATTCTTAAAACCGCCCGTTCAAAAAGATTTTTTATTGAATCTGAACAGAAAAAGGCTGTTCAAAATATCAAAGATAATAATATCGATGGTCTCATTGTTATAGGTGGTGATGGTTCTATGAGAGGGGCTCATGTTCTAGCAACTAAATATAATATTCCTGTTGTTGGCATCCCTGCAACGATTGATAATGATGTAAATGGTGTGGATTTGACTATTGGAGCTGATACAGCAGTCAATGTAGCCTTAGATGCGCTTGATAAAATAAGAGACACTGCAACTAGTCTTGAGAGGATTTTTGTTGTAGAAGTGATGGGGCGTGAATGCGGGTATATCGCACTTAATG
>Ga0272441_10012092_pt1 | contig 12681 bp, 18 predicted proteins | sample SSMProp6N_FD_193582 | JGI IMG/M metagenome (GOLD analysis project Ga0272441, IMG submission 193582) | Marine sediment archaeal communities from Little Sippewissett salt marsh, Falmouth, MA, United States - SSM-Prop-6N | ecosystem: Environmental > Aquatic > Marine > Wetlands > Sediment ...
AATATCATTCTCTTCACGCAACCTATGACCATGAGAGGACTTACCACTTAACTGTAATCCAACAAGAATGAAAATTTTCATAGTTTCCACTTCTGTCTTAACTCTCTTAAACAAAAGCTTTTCGGATAGAAATCTAATAAAAACATAAAAAGAATAAAGGAGGGAAGAGAAATTACTCTAGTAATTTTACTTTTCCGCCAGCTGCTTTTACCTTATCTATAGCTCTTTCAGATGCATATTTTACAGTTATATTCATAGCTGCAGATATGCTACCTTGTGCTAGAAGTTTAGAATAACCAATTTCAGAAAGGTTAATTTCATATGATTCACCCTTTTTGACTATCTTCTCTTCTTTAAGTAAAGTTGGCAACATTGCTTCCAGATGTGAAAGGTTAATTGTTGGTATTTTCTCATCAACAGAGGGTGGAACAATGAAACCTTTCTTACCAATTGGAGGACGCTTACCCTTAATCACTAATAGTTTGTGATGTGATTTTGGAGCAGCATTACCTACTCCACCGCGCATACCACTCTTACGATGGGTTCTTACTATACCCCAACCATGAGTTCTGTAACCACGTTCTCTTCTGACTTTTTTTCGTTTTCTTACTGTCATACTTATCAAGCCATCCTCACAATTAGTTCATTTATAGCCGAACCTCTATAACCGGAGTCTCCACCTTCAGCAAATCCTTTTTTGACTGCTTTGTAACCTTTTCTGGCAGGATGTAATCTGAAGAATCTTTTCATTTCTGGAACATCTTTGAAATGTGCTTCGCCTTCAAGAAAAGCTTTGCATAAAGCTTTGATTGTTGTATAGGAAGTATTTTCCTTCAGATACTTGTTAGAGAGTTTAACTCGTCCAGTTAACTCAGCACGCTTTGTTATAACATGTTCTAGAGCTTTTTGGTTTATCTCTCCCCAAGTAATGAAATCTTTTGCTTTCTTCAACATCCCAAGATAAGATGGAGTGTTTGGCACTAATGTCATGTAGTTGGATCTTTGAATGTTCAGCATTTTGAGGTTTTCTTGTACCGGGAAAGGAACGTTGACTTTACCTCTTAATCGAATGACTGCTATTAATTCGTGTTTATCTTCTTTTGTGCTCATTCATTTCACTTCCTTAGGTTGTCCAATCATAAGGTGCCATGATTTCATAACTGTTCTTTAGTGCTTCAAATGTTGCTTTAGCAAAATTAGAGGTTGTTCTGGTTTCACCAAATGTTTTACTCCAAACATCTGAAACCCCAGCTAGTTCTAGAACGGTCTTAGCGATATTACCAACCACTAATCCTAAACCTCGAGGTGCAGGATAAAGAATGACTTTGGTAGATCCAACTTTTCCTGAGACTTGGAAAGGTACAGTGTGAGGGGTTCCGCAAGAACACTCCCAAGAGCCACAACCTCTCCTAATAGGTCGAATATTTAATTTAGCATTGATTATTGCTTTTTTGATAGCTGGACCAATTTCTTTCAGTTTGGCTTCACCAACACCAACATATCCATTTCTGTTTCCTACAACAACTGTTGCTCTGAATTTACGTTTTCTACCTGCATCTGTTTGTCTTTGTACTAAACTAATATCGACAACATCGTCTTCTAAGGTATCTCCAAAGAGCATATCTATTATTTCTGGTTCAACCAGAGGTAATCCTTGTTGGAATATCTCATCTATTGTGGTTATTCGACCCTCTTTTACAAGTCTCCCAACTCGTGTTCGGGGTTCCCATTCTTCTAAATCAACATACATATCATTGCTCATTTTTTTTCTACCTCATTAAATTGTATCAATTTTAGATTTAGTTGCATCAAACAATTTAGGCAAATCTTCTGGCTTCTTACTTACTGCCAAATATTTGGAGAATAATTTGTCATATTTCTCCTTATCATCTTTTGCTAGTTGTTTTGCGTAAGCTTTAATGTGTTCTCCTCTGATTCTATCTTCAGGGGGAATCATTTTTTCGTTATAAGGCACATCGATTCCTGCATCAACAACACCTTTCAATGTGGCAAATATTCTGGTTCCAGGATTGACTGCAAATGTTCCAATATCTAAAATAGCTTCTTTTATTTTAGCTTTTACTGCTTTCTTACCTGCTAAATAACCTGTAAGATAAGCTGCAGGAAGATTTGAAGTAGCTATATCCCAACCATGTTGTCTCAAATCATTGGATCTAACTTGCACAAAAGTCTTGTCACCACCAATTTTTGATTCAACAAACTGTACCAATACTTGCTTATTGGAAGGACGTGCAACAAAACGTATTTTTCCAGACTTGAGTAGTCTCTTACGTTGTTGATAATCAGTTTTCATCTCTCTGCGTCTTCTGAAGGGCACTCTAGTTAGTGGACCCATCTTCTTCTGTTTTTGTATTAATTTACGTTTCTTCCTAAAACTTCTTCTTCGTCTTGACATCTTAACACCTCATCACAATTCTGGAAGACGTTTTTTTGCTAAACCATGTTCAGCAATATAGTTTCGAAGATAGCGTACAGAACGGAAAAGACCACCTTTAGATTGAAGATAGAGCTTCCTATAACTTAGAGTATCAATATATCCCTCATCTCTGAGAGACTTGAGATACTTTCGTTGAGCTCTAATTTTATTAATCCACCTATCTTTGCTTGAAAGACGAGAGTATTTGGGTCCTTTACGACTTCCGGGTCCGATTCTTTGTCCCTTTTTCTTTTTAGCTGCTGCAGCTCTAGCTCTACCTCTACTAATACCTTTAGCTTTACTTTTTGTGATATCACCATCATCAATATGACGACGGACATCTTCACGTGTAATAGCTAAAGCAACGTCAGGCAAGCTTTCAGGATCAATCTTAACTCGATTGACTCCAACCTTGAGTATTTTAGCAGCGATTCTTTTCTGGGTTTTAACGTCCATAATCAAACCTCACTTCAGTTTCATTACGATGAAGAATCCTCCTCTGGCTCTTCATCTAGTTCTAGGTCTTCATCCAAATCGAGGTCTTCGTCGAACTCAAACTCATCATCAAGGAGTTCATACTCTTCCTCAAGCAAACCTTCTTCGAGTACATCTCCAAACTCATCAATACGAGCTGGAGGATTAATAATCTTTAATCCTAAATCGGAGGCAGTATCTAAAATAGCCTGCCTCTTACGTGCACCCACAGTATGCTTAATAATAATAGCTTCTGTTTCTTTATCTACTTCATCAAGTTCGTAGATATTAGCAACATGAACTACCTGATAACCCGAAGGATGTAGACCTCTGACAGCTTTGGGTCCCCTATACCCAATGTTCACCATTGGTGGGTAACCTTTGCGTTTCTCAAGCATTTTATTATCAATGCCTTTAGGCTTACGCCAACTTTTCTTGACCCTTTTATAACGCCAACTTTCTTGACGTACAAATTTAGGTCTACGGGCACTGATCTGCTTACGTTTTTCCAATAATTTTTTCTTATCGGCTGTCATGGTACTCACAGTAGAATGTTACCTTTGTAATGTAAGCAACCCTTCCTTCTGGAGTTTTTAATACTTTTCATCGTTAAGAAGTTTACTTAATCTATCTTCACATAATATTTATTAAATTACATATCAAGTTTTAGGGGATGACTTCTGATTCTGAAATGGAGACAGAAACAAAGGAAAAACCAACAAAGTCAACCGAGTATTCTAGAGAAGAACCTAGTTTAGGAATGAAAATAGCTTATACAATCACATTAATAGTCATAATCTCATCGATGCTAAGCATTCCACTGCTTGCAGGTATTCCTTCTTCATCAAACGGGAGAGACCCTCTTTTTGTTGTACGAACTATTACTGCATCTCAAAGAGGAACATTTATGGAATTAGGTATTATACCTCTAGTTTTGGCAATTTTAACAACTGCACTATTAAGAAAACGCTTGAAATCTGACAATAGGAGCAAGGATATAGATTCTATATATGTTTTCTGCTTTACTATTACTTTTTCTATTATGCTTGGTTTAATTTACATTTTCGGAGGAGCATATGGACCAATAGATGAATTTGGGATTCAGAATATCGCTTTAATTGTTCTTCAATTGTTCTTTGCCAGTGGCATAATAGGTGCTATTCATATAATTTCTGAAGAGGGATACGGTATTGGTAAAGCAATTTATTGGATAATTGGTATTTCAATTTCTTTTGACATTTTTGACGGTATGTTCAGTTTGAAAGACTATTCTCCGACTCAAAATAAAGGGTGTGTTATTGTTCTAATCCAAACTATAATTAAGAAAATTAAAGATTTATGCAAGGGGATACATGATACAAGTTATATGGATGAATTTATTGGGGTTTTTGATAGGGCGGGTAGGGATCCCGATATTCTGGGTTTGTTGAGTACTTTTGTGATTTTAGCAATTATTATATATTTGGTATCAATAAAAGTTGAAATTCCATCTGATAAAAAATCTAACACTAGAAAATATAATTTCTTCCAGAACCTTGAAATTCCACTTATTCTGACTAAGGTTTGCTTTTCTGTTATTTATTTCATTTCAAATCTCATTTTTACGAATTGGTCAAAAGAAGATGAAGGGTTTAAACATTTCTTAGTAAGTTTCTTTGGTAGATGGGAAAATGTTGCGGATCCTGGTCAGACGGAACAACTAGCACCAACGAGCGGGTTGGCAGCTTTTATTACGGCACCGTATGGTCCAGATCAAGTTTTAGATTATCTCGGTAATTCTATCGGCTATTTGATATTGATGGGACTTGTCTGTGGGTTTATGTCTTGGCTATACATTCATAAACTCCAAAATCACGATGAAGCATTTACAGTTGGTGTCTTCTTTAGAGGTATTCTACTTGGATTATTGGTGGTGTTTGCAGAGTACCTAGGACCTTTAGGTACCGGTACCGGTATAGTCCTTTTTGTTCTTATTAGCAAAAAACTACATGCAGAAATAAAGTCAATTAAAAATGAAAAAAATAAAAATTGATGTGGGATTATTGTTTATCCCACAACCAAACGCCATCCATAAAAGTTTCCGGATCTTTTCTTCTTTTACCACGCAATCTACAAATTTCTTGCATGTTTGCAGTTGTTTGCCCTACAGCTTCTTTGTTTATTCCCTCAACAATCACATCATCTTTATCTACAGATACCTTGGTATCTTCACCTACAATAGGTACGATGAGGTGCTTTCTTCCTCCATATAGATTCTTTATAGTGATGAGTTTTTTATTGTTATCAGGTTCAACAGTTATAGGAAAGTGGCTAAAGATTATTTTTGACTTATAGACGTATCCTTCAAGAGTTCCCTTTATCATGTTGTTTATGTGTCCAACAACAGCAAGGGTGGCAGCTTTGCGTTTTTTATTTATGTAATAAGCCTTAATGTTGACCTTGTTTCCTTTTTTAGATATATCAAAATCAACGTTGTCAAAACTTTTAGTTAGAGTACCTTTGGGGCCCTCAATTGTAACAGTTTTGTTTTTTACTTGTATTTTCAAATCTTCAGGAACTTCGATTTGATTTTCTAGATAAAGTTGCTTCATTACATATCACCTTAGTAAATATAGGCTAGTAAACGCCCACCTATAGCTTTTTCTTTAGCATCTTCATGTGTCATTACTCCTTCAGGAGTAGTTAGGATGAGCATTCCAAAACCTCTTGCAGGCAAGTATTTTCTTTCTTCGTCTTCAAAATGATCCTTCTTTACTGGAAAACGTGGTTTAATAACACCGCACTTGTTAATACGTCCTAAGAGCTGTATCTCGAACATTCCACCTCGGTGGTTCTCAATAAACTCAAGCTCACCAAGATATCCAGCTCGTTGAGCTGTTCTTAGAACATTGGCAATCATTTTACTCGCTGGTTTAACAGTGACGGTCTTTTTACCAGTTCTTTCAGCGTTTAATATTGCAGACATCGCATCTGCTAAAGTATCCATTTGCATTTGTTTAACCTCCTTAGCCTCCACGACTTCCTGTTTTCTTAAAGCCGATTTTGGAATATATCTCTCGAATGCATCGTCGACAAATGTATAAACCGCCACGTCTTATGACTGCTTTATGAGTTCCACAACGTCTGCATGTTCTTGATCCTTTTCCATATTTGATTTCTCTTTTTTCTTGCATTTCCGTCACCTATATTATTTTCATATTAAATTCTGTAGCCACAAATTCCATTGCTTCCTCAGGATTTAGATATTGTTTCTTTGGAAGCTTTTGCCTCTTTCTTTGTCTATATTTAACTCGGTATCCAGCACGTTCAATTTTTACAACTACATTAAATCCTATTGTACCTAACATTGGATCAAATGGAGCATCTTCAATATCAACATGCTCGGTTATACCAAAGGCAAAATTCCCTTGTTGGTCAAATGAACTTGATTTGACTTCATAATCATATGCGTATAACAATCTCTTGAGTAATGTTTGGGCTTCTTCTCCACGTACGGTAACTACTGCACCAATAGGTTCTCCTTTGCGTATTCCAAAGCCTCTTATTGATTCTTTGGCAGGTCTATCAACAGGTTCCCTATTTGTAATTTGACGGAGTATTTCTTTTGCTCTCTCAAATCTTGGTCCTGATTCACCTACACCTGTATTAATTATTAGTGCTTTTAGTCGGGGTTTTTTCATCGGGTGTTTTTCCCATTCTTCGCTAAATTTGGGAACGAATGCTTCTTTTTCAACTACTTCTTCTGCCATTCTTAATCACCTACTTCCCCTCAACAATAGTTACACTTGGCGATTTATTACCTACAACAAAAATATATCTGTAAAGAGTAACTAAACGCTCTCCTTCTGGAGTACTCAATGTAACAGTTTTTGTCTTCTTAGTACCATGAGTACTAATCTCTTCAATAGTTCCATGCTTACCCATCCATCTACCACTAGTTACAAAACCATAATTTCCGACTTTGAGTTCATACTTTTCAATTATTTTCTGATCTGGAAGAGAGATCTTGATTGTATCATGGGTTAGATATGATGAAGAAGAAGTTTCTTCTTTACTTAGAACTATGTTTCTTCCATCATGTAGATTTAGTTGAATTAAACCGTCTTTTATTGCTGTTTTATTCTTAATCTGACATAATTTCTCTTTTGTTTCAGCTTCCTTAATTGAAACAGGTCGTAATCCTTGCTTTAATGAGTATACCATTCTATAGTGTTCTTGCATTTTTGGTAATGATATAACATCCATAAATCCAAGAGGATGTTTTCTGTTTGTTTTCACTTTACCATCAATGACAACATTTCGTTCAAATAGAATTTGCTTTACTTCACTCATGTTTCTTGCATAATGAAACATGTCTCTAAGTAAAATTGCGATTGGGATACAATCATCAGCTGCATGAGGACCAGGAGCTGGTTTCACAGCATATTTGAAAGCTTTCTTTTCAATTGGAATGTGTTTAGAAACTACATACCTCTTTAAGTGTCGTTTTCCTCCACCTTTTGTCATGATGATTCCTCCTCTGATTCTGGTTCGGGTTCGGGTTCGGGTTCTTCCTCTAAATCATCCATCTCTATTTCTTCAAACTCTTCATCAAGCAATTCTTCACTTTCCAAGTCATCAAATTCATCGATTTCTTCAACAAATTCATCTTCGTCATCAAAGATTCCTTCTGTCAATTCTTCTTCAGTAATTTCTTTCTTAGAACGTCTTTGAATTATTGCTCTTCTTCTCTTATCTCTTAAGTTTAGAGAAGTAATAATAAGATTACTTGGATGAACTGGAAAACTAACAATAGTACCATCAGCTTTCTCTTTACTATGTCCTTCAACATGAACAGCATATTTCAATGGTAGAACACGAATAACTTTACCTTTAATTTCTTCATCCTTTGAAACATTCTTGTAAACTACAACTTTGTCATCTTTATGAACAGGAAGTCTTTTAATTCCATACTTGTCTCTTAAAGCATGAGATAGCAATGCAGTCATTTTTCTATTTCTTAGATGATAATCAGCTTTGAAGTGACTTCTTCTTTGCTTTCGAGGTTGTTTTGATTGTGTTTGTTTCATTCTTCTATCACCTAAACTATAATGGAAGCTTGATGTGCAATTCTAGGCCATCTTTCAGCTGCTTCTTTAGCAATAGGACCTCGAATTTCACTCCCTATTGGGTCACCTACTTCGTTAGTTAAAACTACGGCGTTCTCCTCAAACTCAATCCAATCTCCAGATCTTCGTCTAAAAGCTAGTTTTTGTCTTACAATCACAGCAGGGAAGATTTGCTTCCTTCTCTGTGGTGTTCCTTGTTTCACAGACACCATAACCATGTCTGCGACTGATGCTTTAGGTATACGATTAAGCCTTCCTCTATAATTCTTAACTGCAATGATCTCAACAATCCTTGCTCCAGAATTATCGGCGCTTCTTAATCTTGAACCAACCATTAATCCCTTAGTTATATGAACTTGGGGTCTACCAATAACCTTTCTCTTTGCCATATTATCACCTAATTTAATTTCTGAACTACGACAAAACCTACGGTTTTAGCTAATGGTCTACACTCTGCAGCAACAACCATATCACCTTCCTTTACATTCAAGCAGGGTGGATTATGTGCAGAGATTTTTCCATGCGCACGTTCGTATCTTTTGTATTTCTTAACGTATTTGAGAAAATCTCTCCTAATAACAACAGTTCTTCGCATTTTGTCTGAAACCACCTTACCGGTGAATATCCTACCTCTTACTGGAAGTCTTCCGTGAAAAGGGCATCTGGGATCATCACATTCAGTAGTGGGGGGTTCAACACCAGGAATACCTATGTTCCTTACTTTAGTCATTTCTTTCACCTCGGTATAGCGTCTTATACCCATGCATTCCTCGTATAAAACAAAGGAAGCAATTACAGCTTCAAATTCCTTTGAAGTAAGACGTCAGTACCTGTACGTTTCAATATTCTGTACGAATATATCTCAACAGTTTGCCAAATTTCAGCTTTTTAATACTTTTTATTGATAAGTTTTTTACAACAGATTATTAATAGGGAGAAAATGAAAATTCAATCTGTATTTCAGTCATTAAAGAAAACCATTTTAAATAGCAAATGGTCGAAATTACTTGCTGGGTAATGAAGATTACAATTAGTAATCGTTAATAAACCTTAAAAATTGTATTCTTACCCGCTATTGTAGTCAGTAGTAACAAGATATAACAGGAGAATTAAGATTGCCAAAATATAGATATTCAATTCAAACAGATCCTGACAGGTCAGCAAAAGCTTCAGCAAGAGAAGTTGATGTAAGTCCAAAAGCTGCACGAGAAATATGCAATACAATTAAAGGGATGACAATCCATCAAAGTATAGAATTTCTCGAAGATGTTATTGAAAAGAAGGTTGCGGTTCCTTACAAGCGTCATAAGAGAAATGTTGGACATAAGAGTACAGTTATTGGTTGGGGTCCAGGAAGGTATCCAGTTAAAGCTGCATCGGAAATTCTTAAAGTTGTAAAGAATCTTGAAAATAATGCTGAAAACAACCAACTACAATTAGACAGATGTAAAATTACTCATGCAGTAACTTTGCAAGGATCAAAACAACAAGGAATCTTCCATAGAGCACAAGGAAGGTCAACTCCAAAAATAAGACAGTTTGTTCATGTTGAGTTAGTAGCTGAAGTAGCTGAGATGTGAGAATTATGCCGACTACAAAAGATTACTTAATTAAAAAATATCAAAGAAATGCAATAGATGAATATCTAGCAAAAGAATTAAAAAACGCTGAATACGGTGGAGTGGAACTACGTCGAACACCGCTTGGTGATCGAGTTATACTTCGTGTAGGGAGAGTGGGATTAGCAATAGGCGGCAGGGGAAGAAATATTCACAGAATTACTGAACAACTTCGTGAGAGTTATGGTTTAGATAATCCTCAAATTGAAGTGACAGAAGTAGAAAACCCCGAGATAGATGCTAGAATTATGGCTTTTAGATTAGCTTCGTCATTAGAACGAGGTCGTCACTTTAGAAGAAGTGCTCATGGTATTATTAGACGTATTTTAGCAAGCGGTGCCAAGGGAGTAGAGATCAAAATAAGTGGAAAAATAACAAGTCAAAGAGCAAGAGTGGAGACTTTCAGAGCTGGTTTTGTTGCTAAAGCAGGCGATCCAGCAGATACATTTGTAGATCTAGGACAAGCTCAAGCACTTATTCGAAGAGGATTATTAGGAATTCGAGTTAAGATTATGCAAGGAGATGCTATTCTTCCTGATGATATCGCTATAGAAGCTGAACCAACATCAACTTCAATGATAGTTGACACAGGTGCAGAAGAACCTGAAATCATTGAAGAAATCAGCGAAGAAGTTCTAGAAGAACTAGAAGAATATCCAGATATAGAAGAAGAGTTGGATGAGATAGCTGAAGAAGTGTCTAAAGAAACTAAATCAGATGATGAACTCAAGGAATTGGATGAAGTAGACAAAGCAGCCAAAACTAAAACAAAGGCAAAAGCAAAGAAACCAGAGAAAAAAGAAGAGAAAGAAGAGAAACCAGAGGAAGTAAAAGAAAATAAACCAAAAACTAGAACAACTAAAGAAACCAAGAAAACTGAAGAAACTAAGCCAAAAGCCAAACCTAAATCCAAATCAAAAACAAAAGAAGAAAAAGAAGAGTAAGGTGAAAAAAATGGCCGTGATAAGAACTAGTGAAATTAGAAAAATGAATAAAGATCAAAGACTCAAAAAACTAGAAGAATTCAAACAAAAACTCTTTACAGTTCAATCTGAACTATCTTCTGGTGGTTCTATCGAAAATCCTGGACAGATTCAAGAATATAAGAAAGCCATAGCACGTCTTAAGACTATTATGACTGAATTAGATGAAATTTAATGTCAGAACATAAGAAGAGAGGGAGAAAAAAATCTTCTATTTGGAAAAATATTACTAATTCATTGATTGGTTTAAAGGTTAGTATAATCAGGAGTTCTTCAAAACAATGGGAAGGGATAAATGGGATTATTAAAGATGAGACTTCTAATATGTTGATTATACAAACAGAGCAAAAAACCATATCGATTCCTAAAAATAATCAAATTTTTGCGATAGAGACTAGAGATGGTTCTATCATCCAAGTAGAAGGACAAAATCTAAAAGGCTATCCTGAACATCGCATAAAGAAAAAAGTAAGAAATTGGTAAAACCAACTTTATATTTTAACATATATCTTTGTATCCTCATTGATTTCTACAATATCATTTTCTTTTGATATCGCTTCTTTCTCAAATAGTTGCTCAATAGCATGCATTGATTGAAGATCCTTAATCAGAGGTTTCAAAACTTCAGGGATTGTAATTTCCTTTATTGGAGTATTTAATGGTAATTGTTTACTTTTCTTATACTTCCAAATTGCAGAATTTAAGTCAAGAAGGATTGTTGTTATATTGAGATATTTCTTTTCACTTATAATTTCTGTACTCTCAGGAAACTTTTCTAAGTGTACGGGTTTATTATAAATTCCTCTGTAGATTAAGTCTGTTACAAAGGGAATAATTGGCGCAAAAGATTTTGTTAATTCTTTCATAACTTTATGCAGAGTAAACCAAGCAGCTTTTTGTTCTTTCTCACTATAAGTATCACTGCGATTGTAAGCTCTTCCTTTCACTAATTCAACATAGTGAGAAGCAAATGTATCCCATGCAAATGTTCTAAGTGTTTTAGCTGGTATTTGAAAATCGAATATTTCATATCCTTTTGTTGCTTCTTCTACCACTCTTGCTAGTTCAGAAAGGATCCATTCATCTGCGGGTTGTAGAGAAATTTGTTTTTCATCTTTAATTATTGGAAATCTACTAAGGAATTTTGCAATATTGTAAAACTTATTGATGAATTTAGAAATTCCTTGGAGTCTCTGCTGATTGAATCTTATATCGGAACCATGACTAGCTTCTGCAGCACCATAGAATCTTACAGCATCTCCACCATATTTAGCTATCATATTTTCTGGTTTAATTCCAGTACCAGCACTCTTTGAGAATTTTTCTCCATTTTTATCTACTACAAATCCTGATATCCACGCATATTTGAATGCAGGTTTGTTGTATAATTGCAAACCTCTTAACATTGTATAATGAAGCCATGTACGGACGATGTCTTTAGCCGACGGTCTTACATCACAGATATATGGTCTACTAATAAGGGTTTCAAATAAATCTTCATCCTTCTTGTTGTGTGGAAACATTATAGTGTAGATTTCACTTAAAGAAGAATCCATCCAAGTATCAAAGGTTCGTAAGTCACCCTCAAATCCTTCTTTTTTGCCACAATTTTGACATTTATCAAAAGGAGGATCATCTTTCCAAGGTTGATAATATTTTCCTGATTCAGGTAAATTGGGGTGCCCACATCCTTTGCAATACCATACAGGTACTTCAGTTCCATAATAACGACGGCGACTAATAGGCCAATCAATTGATACAGTATTTAACCAATCTACCCATACTTGTCTCATGAAAGGTGGGAAGAATTCCATTTCTTGAGCATATTTATGAAGTGTAGGAAGATAATCAATTTGTTTTAGATAATATTCTGGCATAGCTAGAAATTCTACGGTGGTTTTACAACGAGAACATATAGGAAAATTATGAGGTGCATCAGCTTTTTCCACAATATAACCACCATAATCTAACTTCTCTGCGATTTGATTCTTAGCTTCTTTTACTTTCAAACCTGCAAACTCAGGAACTTTATCTGTAATCCTTCCATTTGTATCAATGAT
>Ga0272441_10012093_pt1 | contig 12680 bp, 7 predicted proteins | sample SSMProp6N_FD_193582 | JGI IMG/M metagenome (GOLD analysis project Ga0272441, IMG submission 193582) | Marine sediment archaeal communities from Little Sippewissett salt marsh, Falmouth, MA, United States - SSM-Prop-6N | ecosystem: Environmental > Aquatic > Marine > Wetlands > Sediment ...
AGCATTTGTTGACGCGTTGCAATATGCCGCACCAAAAGAAGAAACCACCCGTCTTCGTTTTGGTGGTATTTCGGTTCCAAAAGCTGTTGATATTGCTCCACAAAGACGTCTTGACATTGCCATTCGGAATATGTGCCAAGGATCTATTAATGCCAGTCATAAAAACAAACGGGGTATTGAAGCTTGTCTTGCTGATGAAATTATCAAAGCAAGTAAAAATGATCCGGCTTCATTCTCTATTACAAAGAAAAATGATTTAGAACGTGTCGCTCGCTCTGCACGTTAAAAAAATATAAATTTCTTAAAGATGTGTTTACATGGGAAGGAAAGAAGAAAATATCCAAAAAGCAAAATTTCTTATGAATAAATTAGATCAAATTAGAAATATCGGAATTGCCGCTCATATTGATCACGGGAAGACAACACTTTCTGATAATCTTCTTGCAGGTTGTGGTATGATGAGTGAAGAACTTGCCGGTAAACAATTGGTATTAGATTATGACGAACAAGAGCAGGCAAGAGGAATTACCATCAATACAGCGGCAGCGTCTATGGTGCATATTTTTGAAGAAAAAGAATATCTCGTCAATCTTCTAGATACCCCCGGTCATGTTGATTTTGGTGGAGATGTCACAAGAGCCATGCGTGCAGTTGATGGATGCATTGTTGTTGTCTGTGCAGTCGAAGGAGCTATGCCTCAAACGGAAACAGTCATCAGGCAAGCACTTCGTGAAAAAGTAAAACCTATTCTTTTTATCAATAAAGTCGATCGTTTGATTAATGAACTTCGAGTCACTCCACAAGAGATGCAAGAACGATTTGTAAAAATTATAAATAAATTCAACGAGTTACTCAACAGAGTTGTTCCTGAAGAATTTAAAGGGAAATGGAATGTAAAAGTTGAGGATGGAAGTGTCGCCTTTGGATCTGCGTTTTATAATTGGGCTATTTCTGCACCTTATATGCAAAAAACAGGTCTTAGCTTCAAAGATATTTACGAGTATTGTAAGAAAGAAGATCAGAAAGCTCTAGCAAAAAAAACACCTATCCATGAAGTACTTCTTGATATGGTCGTTGATCATCTTCCCTCTCCAAAACAAGCACAACAATATCGTATACCCCATATTTGGCGTGGTGAACCTGATTCCAATCTTGGAAAGAGTATGATGGAGTGTAAAGATAACGGTCCACTTGCCTTAATGATTACCAAAATCATCTTAGATCCACATGCTGGAGAAGTTGCTGTTGGACGAATGTATAGTGGAAAAATAGAACGTGGTCAAGAAGTGTATGTTGTAGGAATGCCTAACAAAAATAGAGTGCAACAAGTAAATGTCATGGTAGGATCTGACCGTATTCCTGTTGATTTTGTCAGTGCTGGAAATATAGTCGCAGCTACAGGAGTAAGAGATGCGATTGCTGGATGTACTATTGCTGATAATTCTGAAGTAGAACCATTCGAACGAATTGTCCATGTCTCAGAGCCCGTCGTTACGGTAGCTGTTGAAGCAAAAAACACAAAAGACCTTCCAAAACTTGTTGAGGTTTTAAAATCAGTCTCAAAAGCAGATCCAAGTATCCAAGTTAATATCAACCAGGAAACTGGTGAAAATCTAATGTCAGGTATGGGGGAACTTCACTTAGAAATCACAGAATATCGTATTAGAAATGATCACAAAATTGATATTGTGACTTCAGAACCCATTGTTGTCTATCGTGAAACTGTTGCAAAAAAAAGCTCTCAAAAGTTTGAGGGAAAATCACCTAATAAACATAATCGATTCTATATCGAAGTTGAACCGCTTCCTGATAAAATTATTAAGGCATTATATGACAATGAAATTCCAGAAAATGTTAAGAAATTTAAAAAAGAAGCCATTAAAATATTACAAGACCTAGGAATGGGAAAAGATGTCTCAAAAGGTATCTTTGGCATTCATGGTCTAAACATGATTACTGATGTGACCAAAGGTATTCAACATCTTTTCGAAACAAGAGAGCTTATCAAAGAAGCTTTTGATGAGGTTATGAAAAGTGGCCCTACGGCAAATGAACCATGCCAAGGAGTTCTTGTTAAATTAGTTGATGCAAAGCTCCATGAAGACGCTATTCATCGGGGACCTGCACAAGTCATTCCAGCCGTACGAAATGCAATTTATGGTGCTATCACTATCTCTGAACCGACAATCCTTGAACCTATCCTAAAAGTATTTGTGAGCACACCACAAGAAATTATGGGAGATGCTTCAAGAGAGTTAACACAAAGAAGAGCTGAAGTAAAAGATATGAAATCTGAGGGTGACATGGTAAACATTGAAGCAAAAGCACCAGTTGCTGAAATGTTTGGATTTGCTTCAGCTATTCGATCTGCAACAGGAGGACGTGTGTTATGGAATACGGAAAACTTGGGTTTTGAACCGCTTCCTAGACAACTTCAAACCAATATTGTTAAACAAGTCAGAGAGCGGAAAGGACTCAAACCTGAGCCATATCCTTCATCGTATTATATGGACTAATCTCTCTTTTTTTCAAAAATTTAATAATAATTATATAGCAAAGATTGTTACAAATCAAAGGATGGGAATATGAAACGAGGTATCGTTCCAATAAACAATCAGTATGAATTAGAATATCGATATTATGATCGTGATACCAACTACAAATATTTTAATAGAAAATTTGAAATATATCTTATAGAAAAAAAGACCTTACGAAAAAATTATATTCTCCATATGGACAATTGTGATATCTCAGAAGGAAAATGGGCTCCGCATATACACAAAGCATCGAATGTTCGAAAAAAGCTTTATTTTGGAGTGTCAACTTTAAATTGGAATGAGATAAAGAATAATTTCTTTGATTGTGTTGTCGGTGAAATAGGAGAACCACATCGTAAGAATACTCAACAAGCAGTCAGTAAATTAATGTCTCCAAAACTTTAAGGCATTACTAATTAATATTCTGTCACTCTGAATTTTCCATGCATTGGTTCATAGATTTGACCATTACGCTTCAGTCGATCCAATGCCTCTTCTACTTTACTTGATTCTATACCATTAATCTCTGCTTCACTAATAATATCTCCTCGAGTTGCATTACCATCGCCTGATTCAGTACAGAGTCTTTTAACAATATCGATAAGAGATCTCATGCGTTCATGCTGACTATGACTGAATCCCGTTGCGATGATATCAATATCAAACTTACCAGTTTCACGATCCATTCCAACCCTACGTAAGTATTGATCAATAATGGAAATTGCTCGCTTTGAATCATCAATAGTTACTTCTTGACTTAATCGAATTCGTGCACTAGATTCTGCTAGTCGAACAAAGGCTTCAAGTTGTCGTGGAGTAAAGGGTATAGAGTCCTCTGAAGAACTTCTAAAATCAACATAGTAATTTTTTAAGACTTCTAAAGCTTCATCAGTCATGACGGGAAAAATATTCCTTTTTGCATAAGCAACATATTTTCGTACAAATTCAGGACTAAGGACAGGAATAATTTTTTGCATCAGAATCAATTCTTGCTCTTCTGTATAGATAGGATCTTTGACCTTGTTAACATGTTCATGCATTTCACCAGCTTTATGAGAATTAAGAATATGGGTTGCAAGATCCGTATCAGTCTTTCTATTTGGTTTATCAATGATAGAGAATATCAAATCAAAACGAGAGAGTAGTGCAGGTGGCATATTGATTTGCTCATGAATGGGAATAAATTCATCAAATCGTCCTAGTTTTGGATTAGCTGCTGCAAGGATGGCACATCGTGATTTCAAGGTAGCATTAATGCCTGCTTTTGCAACAGAAATTTCTTGCTGTTCCATAGCCTGATGCATGGAGCTTCTGTCAGTCTCTTCCATTTTATCAATTTCATCAATGCAGGCAACACCCATATCAGCAAGAACTAATGCACCTGCTTCAAGGGTCCATTGTCCTTCGCCAAATTCATCTCTAACGGCAGCTGCAGTGAGGCCAGCTGCTGAAGATGCCTTCCCTGACGCATACACGCTCCGTGGTGCAAGCTTAGAAAAATAAGAAAGCATCTGAGACTTAGCGGTACCGGGATCACCAACTAAAAGAGAATGAATATCACCACGGATGTAGGTTCCATCCGGCATTGTCTTGGATACACCACCAAAGAGTTGGAGAACTAATGCCTCTTTTTCAGTGTCCATTCCATAAATGGTTGGAGCAATGCTTTGTTTCATCTTTTCGTATACTGCAGGATCTTTGCTAACACGTAGGATTTCCTTCTCATTTTCTTCAGTTACTTCGACTTCCTCAAAGGCAAGTTGTTGACATTCGATGCTTAATGCTTCAATAGTCTTATTAAATGATGTTAAGCGAAAGGTTCCTCTTCGTCGTTGCATGGAGTGAAGGATACCATTAACAATAACACGATCTCCAGGAGCAATCTCACCAACAAGATCATCTTCTAAAAAGACACTTATTTTTTCAGGTTGTGCACCGCCACGAAGTCCTTCTGGATTTTCTTGAATTTCAATTTTTTGAGAATCAATAAATTCTGAAAGATTTGTTGAAAGTTTAAAGGAAGACACACGGCCACATCCTCCTTGATCCTCAAAACACTCTGAGGGTTCTTTAAGAATATCTTCGTCCTGTTCAATGCGAATAACGGCACCACATTTTTGACATTGGAAGGCGGCAACTCTCAATTTTGGCCGAACTTCGGTTCGTTTTTTTACTAGACCTTCTACTGCAGATAATTTACCAAGATGATTTGCACGAATATGTCGTATTATTATTTTTTGTGTTTCAGGTAGGTTTCTTACTCTAAAATGAAGGTCTACTTTTTGTTCAGCAGTAACTTCTATACTCTTTAATGCTTCTTCGGCATTAAAAATTGCTTTATAGGGTTGATTGATGAGTTGCTCTGCTAATTTTGGATCAGCTTTATCAATTGTCCAATAATCAATTAATACACTTCGTTTTTCAGGATATTCAAGAGCAATAGTTTCAATGTCTGCTTTGCAGTTTTCTTCAAAGAAACTTTGCCATGATGCTATTAAACTCTCATCTCTCAACAATCGAGTCATTCAGACTCCCCCGTTTTGGAAAATAAACTCTCTATTTAAATTTTAGCGGGTGTAGAAGCTCCGTAAGTGAATGCACGAATCAACCTAAAGACTGCCCGTTTACCTTCTTAACCCTGCTAACCCTTCGAGCATCGGTAGTCTGTAGTAAGGCTGCTCACTTCCGTGCCTCACCCGGTGTCTACAGCAAAGATAGACATATGACCCTCCGATCAGATGTACATATCGCCCCCAATCCCAAAGGACAAGGTCTCATCGTCAATAAACGGATCAATAGGTGATCGTAACATCGCCTCTTGGGTTCAACTCCAGCGTATCGGCGATTTCTGGTAACAGGGAACGCCTAACTCCCCAGTCTATTCCACACCTATCGCCATTTACCAGGGTCTGCGACTAATAAGTCTCTGGTATTTAAACAATTGGAAAAAAACGTATGTAAGACCAATGGCTAAAAAGGCTACGTCACGGGCTATGTTTAACCAAGCTTGAGAGAGCATATCGCTCCCAATGCCTTGTGAGACGAGCTTGCCAGCATGATAGGAATCCATGATAAGAAGTGATATAAAAATAGCTATAATAATAAAGACGATGATATTGATATAAAACGACCACTTATTCCATGTGTTTCTATCTACTTGATGCATACCACTTTCTGCCATACCACCAACAAAATTGCATATTTAACTACCTATAAGAAGGTTGTGATTAAAAAAAATCTGATAGCTTCGTCATTCTAACTTTATCACTTCTAAAAAGAGAATCTATCGATTTTTCAACAAGAGTTATCCGTTGGCGAGCATACATTGGGAGATTATATTTTTCTGCAATGTCTCGTGAAATTTCTAAATATTTTTTCACAGACATTTCATGAACTGTTAATGTCAATTTTCCTCCGCATTTTATACAAATTCCTTGCAAAGGAATTCTACGATAAGTCGTATTGCAGAGAGGACAACGAACAGATTGCTTACTAAAGGCACGAAGATTTCCCAATATATCGGGAAGAAAATGTCGCTCTAATACTTTGTAAGCAACATCTGCTTCATCAACTGCTCGGATTTTTGCAGCAAGACTAAGTTGAACATTCATCTTATCCATCATAGTTTTAAGTGTTTTATAAAGAGATTCTCGAGGACCAAGAGAAATATCATCAGTATCATGAGTAAACCCAAACTGTTCATATTGTAATTCTGTTCCAAGTTTGGATCCCACTAGCCCCATAATTGACTCTAAGTTCTTTGAGTGTTCATGTCGCAAGGTTGCTTCATAGAATTGTAACGGATAGCGAGCCAAGGTGTCAATATTATGCGCTTCTTTATCCACCTCAGAGGGATCAATACGTGTTGTAAGAATAAGAGGCAAGTCCATTCTTCCCCCCCTCTTGTCAGGGATGTAGGAGTGAGAAAAATTGAGAAGTGCATCCATTAACAGCATAAGGCCATCTTCATCACCATCAGCATTTCTTCGTTTTGTTGCATGAAAAAAGGGATGGGCAAAACACACTTGAGCATCGGTAAATCCAATAATTCTAGCAAGAGCTCCTGCTGAAGTGTGAGGGGCTAACCCAATAACAAGGTGACCTGTTAAATCTTGAAATTTCTTTACTTTGTAGAAGCGATCTTGTTTATAAAATCTTGATAATAGATCATCGATAAACCGTGTGACCTGAATAAAATATTCTGCACAGGCTCGTGCAATAATTACATCTTGGACTTTTAATTCACAGATTTGATCTTTTTCTGTTAATTCCTCACCAAGATAATCTTTTACATAACCTAATTCATGTAACCGGCTTAGGGAAACGCCAATTTCTTTTGGTTTAAAATGAGTGAGAGGAGCATCAGTCATATCAAATCGGATAGTGCCATCCTTGAAAACAAAAACATTATGTTTTGCTCGTAAAATTCCTTTTTCTAGTGGTTCTGGTGTCTTATGTTTAGAAATAGTACCTATGACCCCTTTTATAGTGTCAGGAAGATTTCGCTCTTTTAGATTCCTTTTTGCTGCAAGTAACTCTTCTCCAACATTAATCTTATAAGTTTCAATTCTTCCATTAACAACTTCTGTATGACTACCACAGGAGCATTGCAGCTTATAGGTTACTTTCCCGCATTTAGAGCATTTTCGACGACCCGCTTCAACTTCGATTTCCCCTTTTTCCATCGCAGTTCGAAGAAGTCGTTGATTACCGCCGTAATTACCTAAGGGAAAGAGGACATGTGGCGGCGGCCTCATTTTTCTTGGAGAAGCTTTTTCAGGTCTTCCCATTCGAGTACCTATCCGAAAGGGGGCTCGAGGAACAACGGAGATTCCAGCTAGTTTTGATACAAGAGAGAGAACCGACCCTTCATCATTAATACTTGCAAATCTTTTCGATGCAATGATTTCAGTATCGAATACCTCTAGTCCACAACAGTAAAGGAGTGGCAAAGCATAATGATCAAAAATAATGTTACCCTCTCGAATGCAATGTAAAGCACCAAGTTCTGTTATAATATCTTTGATTTCTTGATTTCTGGGTATCATTAATTTCGAAGAGTCCTCCTTAGAAAATTTCCCATTTTCCTTTATATAAGACGCTAACGTAACCAATTGGTCTTTACTTATATCGTGCCAAAAGAGATTATAAGAGGGATGAAGAGGCACTGAATATCGTTTTGATAGTTCTAATGCATCCATAAAAGAAGGTTGTCTAAGATTGACATTTCTCTTAAGATCTTGTTGTATTTTTTCTTGAAGTTGTTTATCTATTTTAGCAATTTCTTGAAAAGAAAAATCCTTCTGAGACATATGAAGAGATTTCTGAAGATCTTGAATCCACCACTCATAGACATAGGATGCATCGGCAAGTAGAGCGTTATTTTCAATAAACTCCCCATAGGGAATTAGGATTTCCCCTAAATCAATGATAGTTTTAATATCACTTCGTAAGTCATTTATACTGTTTATTTGGACCAAATCACCATTTTTAAGGAGAACTATTGGTCCTTCTATCTGATCACAAGGTGTTCCAATAGTGCCTTTACCAGGACGTTCTGTCTTCATTTGGGTTCCAACAGTAATAAAACTATCTAAAAGAAACATAGTTGCAGGATTAATTGCAGTGGATGCAAGTCCTGCAGTTCGCGCACGACCGTATCGGAGACGAAATCCCCCTTTTCTGGAGGGATGAGAAAATACAGGTCGTCCTGCAATAACTTCTCCAATATATTTTGAAGATGGAGCAATTTCAGGTATAGTTTTTTTATCAATTAACGTTGATGTCTCCTTTTGAGAAAAGGTATCTAGAAATTCCCAACCTTTTAATTTCAATTTCTTAACATGTTTGAGAATTTTTGGAGCTTTCAGACAAAGACCTTCTGCAATAACAAGACAGGCTCCACCACGTAATCGATTCGTTTCAACTCTGGGTAAATCTCTATATCCAGTAACCTCTTCATCTTCAGTACCTTCTCCGTTAATACAGATAGGGCAATTTTTTACAACTTTATCGATTTCATCAGCAGAGGGTAAATACTGGAGATGTTGTACTCGTTTATAGAGGGGGATTTCCTCTTTATATCGTTCAATTTCACCAGAGGTAGGGGTAAAAGTTCCAATATTCAATTCTCTTCGGACAACATCTGCAATAAGAACACTCATAGCTTGTCCAGTTCCACCAGCACTTCGTATGGGTCCAGAGAAGTACAAATCAACATAGGAAGAACCATCTTTATTTGTTCCTAGTTTTACTTCTGCTATGCCCTCCAAGGGAGCAACAAGAACTCCTTCGGTAAGAATTGCTAGACCAGTTCGAATGGCTTGATCTAAAGCAGCTTCAGTTTTTTTAAAGGTGTAGCTTTCCCCTTTTACAATTTCTAGAGCAATTTCTAAGGAGACAAGTTCTCTGTTGACAATCTTTTTTATAGCTGAGCGTATCTTTGGTGCAATGCCTTTAGGACCGACAAGTTGTTCGACTCTTGATGCAAGATCTAAGGCTTGCGGTATTTCAATAGTAAATTCGGGATCTAAGCCTTTCGATTTTGCCTTTTCAGCAATATCATAACAAGTATCTATTTGATGTTGTAGGTTTAAAAAGTACTGACGCATCGTTGAACTGATTGCAATGTTTTTGAATAACTCCCCATCCATATTTTCTCTCTCGAAAAATAAACAAAACCAAATGGTCGTTGGCACTATAAAGTTTTGTATTTCACAATATACTGAAGAAAATTATTTGATTTTTTGATTGAAATCCATGCTTGTTGCATTTCCGGTCTTTAGATTAACGATTGGCAATTTTGCCGGGTCAGGAATAAAATTTAACATTTTTTGATAGGAAGTCTGTGCTTGCCAACTAGATGCATTGATAAGAGTAACGCCACGATAATTATCAATACTAGCCATATGGACATGACCGGTTACAAAAATGTCAGGAACCTTATCGATGATCATATAATCAGTGTGTTCTGGAGCCAATGGAGTATACCCACCATAGACAGGAGCAAGGTGCCGTTTTCTCAGCATTACTTTCATGACTTCGGTTGGTTCATTATAATTTAAATGTTGAATATTTGTTGCAAAATCTAGAAGACTTTGACCATGATAGGAAAGAATTTCTATTCCATGCAATGAAAAAGTGCAAGGATTTCCAATAAAGACATATTCTTTTCCCGAAAATAAATCTTGAATTTCTTTTTCAAAGGCAGGTTGTGGTTCAGCAGGTCGAACTGCATCATGATTACCGGGTTGAAGAACAAGCGTGATATGATCTGGGACAAATTCTAATTGTTGGGCAAGTGCCTCATATTGTTCATAGATGTTACTAATTGAAAGTTCTTGTTCCTGGTTAGGATAAATCCCTATGCCATCTACTAAATCTCCCGGCATTACCAAATATTTTATTTTGCTAGCAACATCCTTTTGTCGTGAATTACCTAAATTCCCGTTTATCCATTTAAGAAAGGTGTTCCATTGTTCTCTTAAGAACATGTTACTTCCAATATGGATATCAGAAAGAAAGGCAACGCACACAGGTATATCAGACCACTTGTGTTCTTGTTGTACTTTGATATCAGGAAAGATAATATTTTGGACAATGATTAGATCACCGTTTTTGCTTAGTCTACCAACAATACCGACAATTTCATCTGTAAGTACTTCATGAGCTAGAGAAAAAATGTCACTATTCTTTAAAGCCATCAAGAGAGCTGTACCCGTCTCGTCTTCAAGTTCGATTAATCTATGACCATTGACTGTTGTTCGAACGCTTTTTACAATACCTATTAACTGAACATCAGTCATCGTTTTTTTAATACGATTAATAGGTAAAATATTTGTAATTTCTCGTCTCTGGTTTCTAATGATTTTCTGTAAAACATCAAACCTATTTCGAAATAATCGCACAAAATCTTGTGTAGTCCCTTCACAGGTGCTATCACCTGTAACATCCTTTATTATTTTAATTTCTGAGGAATATTCTTTTGCCAGTGGTTTCCAAGTTTTTAATTTTTTTACTTCAAACTTCTGTTCTACTTCTTGGTTAGTTATTTCAGTTTCACTAGTAAGTTGATCTTCCATATCAAACAGATCATCTTCCTCAGGCAGCAATTCTTTTATATGCATCATATCTTGTGAATATATTTTTGAGAGCATTTTACTTTGAATTTCTTTAGTTGGAGAAGGAGTTTCTTTTAAAAGAGATATATTCTTTGTTTCCTTAGTTTCTTCGAGAGTTTTGATAGTCTCATAGGTTAGAATTAAGGGATATTCTTTCAATTTATTTAGGAGAAATTGTGCAAATTGCTGCGGATTCTCTTTTGAGGAAATATATTTTAAAGCATCAGGTTGAATGAAAGTGCCGTGTTGGGAAAATTGTCGTAGTATAGATTTCATACTTAAGCCTTGAAAAAGTTCTCTTATTATGAATAGGATTTGTGTTTTTAGTATTATGGTTCAAAACAGAATCGGAAGATTTATATTGCTAATTTAAATTATATAATAGGAATATATCAAAAAGGGAGGAAATAATTGAAAAAATATATCATACCATCAATTGTAATTGTCTTATTCATATCATCTTCTTTTGTAGGTGTTTCAAAACCTGTAGAAAAGATTGCAGAACCTCCTCAAACCGTTGATGGTCCCATGGACTCACCATGGCCTATGTACTGCCATGATACAAGACACACAGGAAGAAGTCCTTATAGTACTACTCATATAGTTGGAAATGAGAAATGGAGATACAGGGTCGGTTTTCTGATTCATGGTTCTGGTGTTATCGATGACGAAAATATCCTCTATTTTGGTAGTTGGGATGATAATATCTATGCATTATATTCCAATGGAACATTAAAATGGGAATATGATATTGGCGGGAATCTTGAATCTTCACCAGCAATTGATGATGATGGTATCATATATGCTGGCATTGATAGTGTTGGTGCAAAATATTTAGACGCCATTTACCCCAATGGTACTCGAAAATGGAGATACCACACAAATGGTGAAAATGTATGGTCATCACCTTCGATAGGCAATGATGGAACGATATATTTTGGTGGGTGGCCTTATGAAGGAGGTGGCCATATTCACGCTTTATATCCTAATGGAACGTTAAAATGGAAATTCAAAACCAATGATGCAGTACTATCTTCTCCTGCTATAGATGACAGTGGAATAATTTATTGTGGTTCACATGATTGTAATTTATATGCATTATATCCTAATGGAACGTTAAAATGGAAATTCCCTACGGGACATTGGATAAGAACCAGTCCATGTATTGCAGATGATGGTACCATTTATTGTGTTTCACTAGACGATTATCTTTATGCTATCTATCCAAATGGCACAATGAAATGGAAAACTAGCGGCTGTGCAGGCACTTCTCCAACTATAGGACAAGATGGTACCATTTATTGCGGATATAATAAACTTAAAGCTCTTTATCCACAGAATGGTTCAATTAAATGGGAATTTGATCCTGGACCTAACAGAACAATTCGTGGAGCAACTCCGTGTAACTCTATTGATGGTACAATATATTTTGGAACCAGTGATGGCGGAGAAATAATATCTGTAAATTCAAATGGAATTGAAAATTGGAGAAAATCAATAGGTGAGTGTGAATTTGCACCAATAATTGCAGAAGATGGAACGATATATGTTGGTGCATGTTACACAGAATTTTCTAAGGAATCTGGAAAAGAAATTGACTATTGTTATTTATATGCCTTTGGTCTTGGAGGAGAAAAGAAAATCGAAATTGAATCTCCAGAACCAGGAAATCTGTATCTTTTTGGCAATAACATATGCCCGACCTTCTTTGGTAAAACCCGTATTGTTGGAGATATTACAATTGAGATCAAAACCTATTCTGAAGAGGAACTTGAAGACATATCCTTCTACATTGATGACACGTTGATGTTTACCGATACACAAGCCCCTTATGAATGGACCCTTGCAGAAAAGCTTGATACCTGGGGTTTTGGCTGGCATACTCTCAAAGTCATGGCAACCTATAAAGGTGGCTGTGAATGGACGGAAGAAATGGATTTTTGGTTTTTCCATCTTTAAATCGATTATTGCGCAAAACAATCATTGTCATGGTTTATTGTGCAAAGCCCTCAGGTATTAAACA